>OEIU01001433.1_pt1 | contig 15404 bp, 9 predicted proteins | sample 1539221 | NCBI WGS metagenome assembly OEIU01 (sample SAMN03792071, study PRJEB22550) | activated sludge metagenome | feature: wastewater treatment plant; material: activated sludge; isolation source: Wastewater treatment plant of a petroleum refinery complex | place: Argentina: Zarate | collected...
CTGGCGCTGCGCCTTCTGTTGCTGTGGCTTGCGGCCATCCCGAGACTCGCCGCGAGCGCCGTCCTTGCGCGCGGAGTCGCCTCTCGAGCCATTGCGCGTCTGCTGCTGCGAACGCTGGGAGCCAGCGCGGCCGTCGCGCGATTCGCGTTGTTCGCGCCGGGCCTGGCTGCTGTCCGGGCGGGCCTGGGACGTTGCCGGTTCGTCGCTCGACTGGCCACCGAAGAGTCGGCCCAGCCAGGCGAAGAATCCACCCTTGCTCGCTACAACCGGTGCCACTGTCGCCGGCGTTTCGACTTCCGCCAACATCGGCGCCGGGCTTGACGGAACCACGCGGCTGACCGCCGGCTGTTCGGGTTCGTCGCCAGGCTGGGCAAGCTGCGGCAGCGCGGTGGCCTCGACCGGCGTCAGTCGCTGGTAGCTCGGCTTGGTGTCTTCGCCCATGTCGGCCGAGCGGATGCGCTCGATATGCAGGTGGGGAGTTTCCAGCTTGTCGTCGGCGACGACGATCAGCTGGACTTCCTGGCGCAGCTCGATTTCGCTGAGCTGGCGGCGTTTTTCGTTGACCAGGAAGTTGGCGACGGCCGGCGGCGCCTGCACCAGGACCTGCCCGGTGTTTTCCTTCATCGCGTGCTCCTCGACGAGGCGCAGGGCGGACAGCGACAGCGATTCAACGCTGCGGATGCGTCCATGGCCATCGCAGCGCGGGCAGACGATCTGGGTGGCTTCGCCGAGCGACGGGCGCAGGCGCTGGCGCGAAAGTTCGAGCAGGCCGAAGCGCGAGATGCGGCCGATCTGCACGCGGGCGCGATCAACCTTCATTGCATCCTTGAGCTTGTCCTCGACTTCGCGCTGGTGGCGCGGGCTGTCCATGTCGATGAAGTCGATCACGATCAGGCCGCCGGCATCGCGGATGCGCAGCTGGCGCGCGATCTCGGCGGCGGCTTCAAGGTTGGTGTTGAACGCGGTGTCTTCGATGTCGCTGCCCTTGGTCGCCTTCGACGAGTTGATGTCGATGGAGGTCAGCGCTTCGGTCTGGTCGATGACGATCGAGCCGCCGGCGGGCAGGCGTACCGTGCGCTCGAACGCATTCTCGATCTGCGTTTCGATCTGGAAGCGCGAGAACAGAGGCACCGTGTCCTGGTAGAGCTTCAGCTTGCGCAGGTTGTTCGGCATGACCTGCTGCACGAATTCGCGCGCATCGTTGTAGAGCTCCTCGTGGTCGATGAGGATCTCGCCGATGTCGTTGCGCAGGTAGTCGCGCAGGGCACGGATGATGAGTTTCGATTCCTGGTAGATCAGGAACGGCGCCGGGCGCGAGGTGGCGGCTTCGGCGATCGCCTTCCACAGTTGCAGCAGGTAATCCAGATCCCACTGCAATTCTTCGGCTTCGCGGCCCATGCCGGCAGTGCGGATGATCAGGCCCATTTCATCGGGCAACTGCAGGTCATCCATGGTGTCCTTGAGATTCTGCCGGTCCTCGCCCTCGATGCGACGGGACACCCCGCCTGCGCGCGGATTGTTCGGCATCAGGACCAGGTAGCGGCCGGCCAGGCTGATGAAGGTGGTCAGGGCGGCGCCCTTGTTGCCGCGCTCTTCCTTGTCGACCTGGACGACGATGGTCTGGCCTTCCTTGAGCAGTTCGCGGATCCCTGCCTTGTTCGAGTCGACTCCGGCAGCGAAGTACTGCTTGGAGATCTCCTTGAGCGGCAGGAAGCCGTGGCGCTCGCCGCCGTATTCGACGAAGCAGGCTTCCAGCGAGGGCTCGACCCGGGTGATGCGGCCGAGATAGATGTTCGACTTCTTCTGTTCGCGGGAGGGAATCTCGACATCGAGATCGAACAGGGTCTGGCCATCGACGATAGCCACGCGCAACTCTTCACGCTGAGTTGCGTTGATCAACATACGCTTCATTGTAATGTTTCCTTGCAGGCTCTCGAACCGCTGCCGCGCGTTGCGCGCTGTCCTGGGACGTCGCGCCGCGCGATCCGACTGGACCGGAATACCGGCCGCGGGAGCGCCTGTTCTTGTTAAATTGCCGACGCTTTCCGGGCGCCAGCGCTCATTTGGTGCATGCGATTCCGGCGACCCTTTGTCACCGCAAGGGCGACAAGCAATCTCCGATTCGAACCGTTACGATGTCCGGGCTTTTCGGACCTGCGAACCCCTCAACTTGAGATCGGGCACCAGGGCACGGACAGTCATGAAGGCCGAATGCGCCTAGGTATTGTCTCCGGACCCCGGATTCCGGGGGCCGGATGACGGCGCGATACGCCGGCGCAGTGTAGCAGTCAAATCCGGATTTTTTCAATGAAGACACACACTTCGGCCAACTTTGAAGAAGCCGTCTCGGGCGGCGTGCAGATCGTCAAGGTTGGCGAAGACCGTGATGGCCAGCGGATCGACAACTTCCTGGCCGGGCGCCTGAAGGGGGTGCCGCGCAGCCTTGTCTACCGGATCCTGCGCACCGGACAGGTCCGCGTGAACGGCCGTCGGGCCAAGCCCGATACCCGCCTTGCGACCGGCGACGACGTGCGCATTCCGCCCGTCCGCATCGCCGAGCGTGGCGATCCAGGCAAGCCGGCCAGCGGGCAACTGAGCCGCATCGAGGACGCTATCCTCCACGAGGACCGTGAATTCCTCGTCCTCGACAAGCCCAGCGGGGTCGCCAGCCACGGCGGCAGCGGCATCAGCTTCGGCGCCATCGAGCTGTTGCGCGCCGCGCGGCCGAACGACACCCTCGAACTCGTGCATCGCCTGGACCGCGATACCAGCGGCGTGCTCGTCTTTTCGCGCAAGCGCTCGGCGCTCACGGCCCTGCAGGCGGTGATCCGGGAAGGGCGGGCGACCAAGCACTACCTGGCCCTGCTTCGCGGCCAGCTTCCGCAAGCGCGAATGACGGTCCGGGAGCCATTGCGCAAGTCGATCCTGCAGGGTGGCGAGCGCATGGTCCGTGTCGACGCAGAGGGCAAGCCTTCGGTATCCCACCTGATCGCGCTGGAACGCTTCAGCGAGGCCACGCTCAGCGAAATCGCCATCGAAACGGGCCGCACCCACCAGATTCGCGTGCATGCGGCGCATGTCGGCCATCCGGTGGCGGGCGACGAGAAGTACGGCGAACGCGCGTTCAACCAGGCCATGCGCAAGCACGGCCTGAAGCGCCTGTTCCTGCACGCGGCGCGTTTCGAATTCGAAATTGGCGAACGCAGCTATGCGTTCAGCGCGCCCCTGCCGGTCGAATTGCGCAAGGTCGTCGATTCGCTGCAGCGCGGGTGAGGCCCCGGTTGGTCCGGGCGGCCAGGCTCAAGGGCCTCCCGGCAGGAAGAAGCGCGCACTCACCTCGGCCGAGTGCAGCCAGTCGCGCGGCAACGAGGTGGCCAGCAGCAGCCCGCAGGCCGCGTGGGCGACGATATTGGCCAGCAGCGCGCGATGGCGTTGCCAGTTCCAGACCCAGATCAGGCCACCGACGAAGGTAAGTTGCATGAGCATCGCGTTCGGCGTGTGCAGCAGGCTGAAGATCAGCGCCGCGCCGAACAGCCCCCAGTTCGCCGATCCGGTCAACCGTTCGATGCGTTCAGCCACGATGACGCAGATCAGGAATTGCTGGATCGCCGCCCAGGCCAGGTAGAACGCCACGCGGTGCAGTTGCGGCAGGCCCTGGCCGAGGTGTCCGCCAGTGAGCAGCAGGATCAGGGCCACGGTGAGCGCCAGTGAACCCAGGGCGACCCACCAGCCCCGCTTGAGCGTTCGCGCCGAGGGCCCCGAGGGCGCGCCGCCGATCAGCAGGCTCAATGCGAAGATCAGGGTGGTCGCGCAGACGGCGAGCTGGATGGCGGTGATGTTGTCGCCGATGTGGCCGCCGACGACCAGGGTGACCGGCGCGGCCACCACGCCGAGCAATTCGAGACCGGCACGCAGGCCCTGGTCGAGCGGGGGCTTCAGTCGCAGCAACAGGAGCAGCGCTGCGTAGATTCCGGCGAGGCTGACAGGCATCGGCGAACCCGCGACAGCCGGAGGCTGCGGCTTCCAGGCGCGCGCCAGGCGCGCGACGGCGCCGAAATCGCCGCTGGCGAAGATCACCGAATCCGGCATGGCAGCCCGGATTTCGTCCCTCGCCACCAGCGACTGCTCGACGCGCGCATCCAGTGGCAGCTGCAGCACGGGCCAGGATTCGGCGACGCTGTTCAGGGCCGTGCGCTCGAGCGCGCGATGAAAGGCCTGGGCGTCGCGCGGAGATGGCAGCAGGGGCAATTCGAGACTCTCCAGTGCGTCCGGCTTCAGACGTCTTGCCGGCAATGCGAGGACCTCACGCAGGGTGGCACTCGAACCGGCCGGCAGATCGAGGCGCAGGCGCAGCATGGCCGCGCGTCGCGGCGCCTGCGCGGGCGTCGCCTCGCAGGTCCAGGCTGTGCGGTTCAAGGCGAGGGAAATCCTTGAGGTGCCGGCGGCCACCGGATTTGCCGCACTCATGCAAAGCGGGCCGTCGAGCGACTCGCGAACTAGGATCGCAAGAGTGCCCGCTTGCTGCATGTCGAGCACGACTTCCAGTCGCGGATAGCGGGAAAGGTCGACCGCGCCGGACAGCACGAGCCCGACATCGACGGCGCGGCCCTGCGAGCGGATCCGGAAACCGTCCGCGACGAACGTGGAATCCTCGCTGCCGAAGGCTCGACCGGCGATCACGTCGGCCGGCTGGTGCAGGCGCCAGCGATGGGGCGTCTGGTCGTGTATCAGCGCTCCGAGGGTATGCGCCGCGGATGCGTCGAGATGCTCGCGAAGCTGGTGCCTTGCCAGCTGGCCGAGGGCGAACAGGGCGAGCAGCGCTGCAGCGGCAAAGACCAGGCCATCAGCGGCTTTGCGCCAAGCCGGCATGGCGGCGATCCGGTCAGCGCTTTTCAAGTAGCGCTTCGACCTTCGCCGCACAGATGAAGTCGTTCAGCGAAAGCCCGCCGACATCATGTGTTGAATAATAAAGTTCACAGCTTGGATAGCTCACCTTGAAGTCGGGGTGGTGGTCTTCGGCATGGGCGATCCAGGCGACCGCATTGACGAAGGCCATGGTTCGGTGGAAGTCGTCGAAGCGAAAGGTCTTGCGGACGCCGCTTCCGCCCTGCGCGAGTTCCCATCCCGGCAATTGATCGAGGTTGGCCTGCACCGCGGACGAATCGAGGGCATGCTCCTTGCCCTTGAGTGGCTTGCAGTGCGACCTGGCCAGTTGTTCGGGTTTCATGCGCGACTCCAGGTGCGGTTTGGGGTGGGCCAGTATAAGTGCGGATGCAAGCGGGGCAATTGAGGACTAGAATGGTGCTGATTAAGGCCAGGTGTCATCACGATGATCGAAATGAGTGAAACCGCGGCGGAACATTTCCGTTCGCTGATCGAAAGCCAGAACATTCCGGGACTGGGCATCCGCCTGCGCGCCATTGCGCCGGGAACCCCCAAGGGCGACTGCCAGCTCGAATTCTGCGAGCCCGCCGAGCTCGCCGGCGACGAATGGGAGATCGAATGCACGGGCTTCTCGCTGTATGTTGTCGCCGACAGCGTCGCCTACCTGGATGGCGCGAACATCGACTTCACGCGCGATGCCACGGGGGGCCAGCTGTCGATCAAGGCGCCCCGATTGCGCGGCGCCCCGCCGGATGGCGACGCCAGCGTGGTCGAGCGCGTCCGCTATCTGATCGATGCCGAAATCAATCCCCAGCTGGCCTCGCACGGCGGTCGCGTGACCCTGCGCGAGGTCACCGCCGAGGGCATCGTCGTCCTCCAGTTCGGCGGAGGTTGCCATGGCTGCGGCATGGTCGACGTCACCTTGCGCAACGGGATCGAAAAGACCCTGCGCGAGAAAGTTCCCGAGGTGACCGGCGTGCGCGACGCCACCGACCACGACAAGGGCGAAAAGCCCTACTACGACCGCAAGGCGGGCTGAAAAAAAATCCCGGCCAGGCCGGGATTTTTTCTGTTCGCGCCGGCAGCCGCAGCTGCCCTCATTTGGCGTCCATCTGTCCGTGCAGGTCGCTGAGCCTGCCCGGCATGGCCGAGAAATAGGCGGCGAGATCGCGGATGTCCTGGTCGGACAGCTTCTCGACATAGACGGCCATGATCGGGTTCACGCGTTCGCCGTCGCGGTATTCCTGCAGGGCGCGCGCCAGATAGTCCGGATACTGGCCAGCCAGGCGCGGATAGATCGGCGCGGTTGAATTGCCGTCGGCGCCATGGCAGGCCTGGCAGGGTTGTGCGAGGGCCTTGCCGGCTTCGGCGTTGCCGGATCCGGCGGCCAGTGAAAGCGGGGAAACCGAAGCGAGGGCGAGCAGGGCGATGAACGCTACCGGCTTGATCGTGGAAATCCTGTTCATCACTCGATTCACTCCGCGCTGTTGATGCTGGAAAGGAAGGCAGCGATGTCGCGGATGTCCGCGTCGCTCAGGCTTTCGCCCTGGGCACGCATGGTCGGATGCTTGCGCCCGCCGTTCTTGTATTCGGTCAGCGCGGCAACGATGTAGTCGTAGTTCTGTCCGCCGATGCGCGGCACGTGATAGTTGGGATAGGCGTTCTTCCAGCCCGTGATGCCGTGGCAACCGGTGCAGGTATAGGCCTTCAGGCGACCTTCCGCGGGGTCACCCTTGTTCTCTTGGGCGAAAGCGAGGGTGGCTGGCAACAGGGCAAGGGCGAACAGCAGCGCTCGGGTCATCTCGAAGGTTCCGGATCCGGCTGAATGGGAAAGGGTACGGCAGCAAGCCCGGGAGTATAGCGATTTGCCGCGCGGAGGTCAGCGGGGGTCGACTGCGGCGCAGCCGCGCATGGCCGGCCAGCCCCGGGTGATCCGCAACGTATGCGGTTCGCTGCCGGCCGGGACCGACCGAAGGCGCCGGTGGCATGCGCATGCTGCTGTGACTATCGGCTCAGGACAGCGGCTGGAAACCGGAATAGTCTGCCTTCGGCAACGACGCGGCACATCCTTGCAGGTCAGGCCGCGGCAAGACCCATCGGGGCGCGGCCGGGGTCCGGAAAACGCCCGGCTGCGCGCGCAACTCAACCATTCGAGCACTGGACGTATCCAAGTGGGCGCTGCGCAACGGCCCCTGCTTGCCGTTATGTAGTGTTATGGTCTAGTATAACACCATGTCAATTCGAGGCCGCGCAATGCGACTATTTTCCAGCGATTCCAGGCAGCGTCTCCCGGCGCATGTCCTGCTTGCCCTGCTGGGCCTGACCCTGCTGGCATCCTGCAGCGGCCAAGGCAACGGCGCCAAGGCCGAGGAGGCGGCCGCCGATACTTCGGTGCCGGTCGAGGCCGTGCCGGTTTCCAGGCGATCGATCAGCGCAAGCTACTCCGGCACCGCGACCCTGGAGCCCGAAAGCGAGGCCCTGGTCGCCGCCAAGGTCAGCGGCGTCCTTCTCAAGCTGCTGGTCGAGGAGGGCGATCAGGTCAAGGCCGGCCAGGTGCTGGCCAGGCTCGACGACGAAAATCCGCGGCTCAACGTGGCCAAGGCAAAGGCGACACTGGACAAGCTCGAGAACGACTATCGCCGTTCCAGCGAGATGTTCGAGCGCAAGCTGCTCAGCGTCGAACAGAACGACAAGATCCGCTACGACCTCGAAACGCAACGAGCCAGCTACGACCTGGCCCGTCTCGAACTGTCATACACCAGCATCGCGGCGCCGATCAGCGGCGTCATTTCGCGGCGGATGGTCAAGGTCGGAAACTTCATCCAGGTCAACCAGGCACTGTTCCAGATCGACAACTTCGACCCGCTGCTGGCCGTGCTCAACGTGCCCGAGCGCGAACTCGACACGCTGCGTCCGGACCAGGTCGTCGGCATGCGCGTCGATTCGATCCCCGATCATGTCTTCGAGGGGCACATCCAGCGCATCAGCCCGGTCGTTGATTCGGCAACCGGCACGTTCCGGGTCACCTGCGAATTCCGCGACGACTCGGGCCGGCTCAAGTCCGGCATGTTCGGCAGGCTCGAGATCGTCTATGCGAAGCATGACGATGTCCTGACGATCCCCCGCGCCGCGCTGGTCGAGGAAGATGGCGAAACGGCGGTGTTCGTCGTCGTCGCGGGTTCCAGCCTCAGCGCCGAGGAACAGCAGAAGCTGATCGGTGCCAAAGACAAGGACGGCAAGGAGGCGGGCAAGAAATCGGAGCCTGGCAAGGACAAGCGGCCCCTGCCGGCCTGGGTGGCCAGGCAGCGCACGATCAAGGTGGGCTACGGCGACCCGGACCACGTGGAAGTGCTCGAAGGACTGGCCGAGGGCGACCGCGTCATCACGCTGGGCCGTTCGGCGGTCCGCGACGGCACCGCGGTCCAGGTGCTGGAGGGCGTGCAGTGAACATCGTCGATTTCGCCACGCGCCGACGCGTCACCATCGGCATGACCACGCTGACCCTGGTCCTGTTCGGCCTGATCGCGCTGTCGGGTTTGAAGGTCAACCTGCTGCCCGATCTTTCCTATCCGACCCTGACCGTGCGCACCGAGTACGAAGGCGCCGCGCCGATCGAGATCGAGAACCTGATATCGCAGCCGGTCGAGGAAGCACTCGGCGTGGTCAAGAACGTGCGCAAGATCCATTCGGTGTCGCGCACCGGGCAGTCCGACGTGATCCTCGAGTTCACCTGGGGCACGGACATGGAGCAGGCCAGCCTCGAGACGCGCGACAAGCTCGACATCCTGAGCCTGCCGCTGGAAGCGAAGAAGCCGATCCTGCTGCGCTTCAATCCGTCCACGGACCCGATCATCCGCCTCGGCCTGGCAGGGCCGTCGACGCAGACGGGATTCAGCGAAGCCGGGCTCAAGCAGTTGCGCCGTTTCGCCGACGATGAACTGAAGAAGCGACTCGAGCCGGTGACCGGCGTCGCCGCGGTCAAGGTGGGCGGCGGCCTCGAGGACGAGATCGACGTCGCCCTCGACCAGCAGAAGCTGGCCCAGCTCAACCTCAGCGTCAGCGATGTCGTCGACCGCCTGCGCAACGAGAACGTCAACGTTTCGGCGGGGCGCATCGAGGAAGGCAGCCAGCGCTACCTCGTGCGCACGATCAACCAGTTCACCAACCTCGACCAGATGCGCGACATGCTGGTCAAGGTGGAGAACGGCGTGCCGGTCCGCCTCAAGGACATCGCCGACGTGCGCCAGGGCTACAAGGAGCGCGAGGGCATCGTGCGCATCGACGCGCGCGAAGCGATCGAGCTGGCCATCTACAAGGAAGGCGACGGCAACACGGTGGCCGTGGCCAATGCGCTCAACAAGGCGCTGGAGAAACTCAAGACGACGCTGCCGGCAGGGGCGACCCTGACCACGATCGACGACCAGTCGATTTTCATCCAGCACTCGCTCGACGACGTGCGCAACGATGCGCTGATCGGCGGCACGCTGGCGATCCTGATGATTTTCTTCTTCCTCGGCCACGGCCGCAGCACCTTCATCATTTCGCTGTCCCTGCCGATTTCCCTGATCGCCACGTTCTTCTTCATGGGCCAGGCCGACCTCAGCCTCAACGTGATGTCGCTCGGCGGCCTCGCCCTGGCCACCGGCATGGTCGTCGACGATTCGATCGTCGTCCTCGAGAACATCGCGCGGCTGCGCGAGCAGGGACACTCGATACTCGATGCGACGGTCAAGGGCGCCAGCGAAGTCAGCATGGCGGTGACCGCCTCGACGCTGACCACGGTCGCCGTGTTCTTTCCACTGGTCTTCGTCGAAGGCGTGGCCGGACAGCTCTTCCGCGACCAGTCCCTGACCATCACCTTCGCGATGCTGATCTCGCTGGTCGTCGCGATGACCCTGATCCCGATGATGGCGTCGCTACAGGGACGTTCGCCGCTGGCCTTCCGCGACGAGCCGGAGCGCTCGCCGAAATCCCTGCCGAAGAACACCGTGCTGCGATTCATCGTGCGCATCTTCCGCGCCATCGGCGAATTCCTGTTCCAGATCCTGCCGCGCGCGATCGTGGTCGCGATCGGCTTCCTGGCGATGATCCTGGACCGCACGATCGGCGCCGTGCTGCGCTGGATCGGTCGCCGCGTCACCGGCGCCTACGACCGTTCGGCGCGCTTCTACCACCGCATGTTGCCGGGCGCGATGGATCGCCCGTGGCTGGTCCTCGGTACCGCGGCGCTCGCGTTCGCGATCAGCATCGCGGTCATTCCGAGTCTTGGCATGGACCTCATCCCCAGTCTCGCCCAGGGCCGTTTCGAGACGACCATCAAGCTGCCGCCGGGTACGCCGCTGGCCGAAACCGACGCACTGGTCACCCAGGTCGAGCGCCAGCATGCGAATGACCCGAACATCGCCTCGATCTACGGCGTTGCCGGCACCGGCACGCGACTCGACGCGACCCCGACCGAATCGGGCGAGAACATCGCGCGCCTGCTGGTCACGTTGAAGCCGGGTTCCGGCGACCGCGAGGAAGCCGCAGCCATGAATGCGCTGCGTTCGACCCTCAAGGCACGGCCGGACATCGAAGTGAAGTTCGCGCGGCCGGCGTTGTTCAGTTTCTCCACGCCGCTGGAAATCGAGATTCGCGGCTACGATCTCGATGCCCTGACCACGGCCGGCAAGAAGCTCGGCGCGCTGCTGGCCGGCTCGGACCGCTTCGCCGACATCAAGTCAACCGTCGAGGACGGCTATCCGGAAGTGCAGATCCGCTTCGACCAGGACCGTGCCGCTGCGCTCGGACTGACGACGCGCCAGGTTTCGGATGCGGTCGTGACCAAGGTCCGCGGTGAAGTCGCCACGCGCTACAACTTCCGTGACCGCAAGATCGACGTGCTCGCGCGCGTGCGCGAGTCGGACCGCGCCAGCGTCGACGACATCCGCAACCTGATCGTCAATCCCGGCGCGGATCGACCGATCCGGCTCTCAGCCGTCGCCGAAATCACGGCGAGCGAAGGACCGAGCGAAATCCACCGGGTCGACCAGGAACGCGTCGCCATCATCTCGGCCAACCTGCGCCATGGCGATCTCGGCAGCGCGGTCCAGGAAGTGAGGTCGATCATCGCGAAAACGCCGCTCGCGGCCGGCGTGTCCGTGCACATTGGCGGCCAGGGTGAAGAGATGGATGCCTCGACGCGATCGATGCTGTTCGCCTTCGGCCTGGCGATCTTCCTGGTCTACCTGGTCATGGCCTCGCAATTCGAGTCACTGGTGCATCCATTCGTCATCATGTTCTCGATTCCGCTTGCCCTGGTCGGCGCCGTGCTGGCGCTCAAGCTGACCGGCACGCCGATCTCGGTGGTCGTGTTCATCGGCCTGATCATGCTTGCCGGCATCGTGGTCAAGAACGCCATCGTGCTGATCGACCGCGTCAACCAGTTGCGCGAGGAAGGCCACGCCAAGCGCGAGGCGATCATCCTCGCCGCCGAATCGCGCCTGCGCCCGATCGCGATGACCACGCTGGCGACCCTGCTCGGATTCCTGCCGCTGGCGATCGGCCTCGGCGAAGGGTCCGAAGTACGCTCGCCGATGGCGATCACGGTCATCGGCGGCCTCGCCGTGTCGACGCTGCTTACGCTCGTGGTGATTCCGATCGTCTATGAACTGGTCGACCGCAAGCCGGACGCCTATTACGTCGAGCGTGCCGCGCGCAAGGCGAGCAAGGTGCAGGGCGATGATGCTCCTTCGCCTGCGGCGGGCCTGGCCGAGGCGCACTCGTGAACTCGCCTTCCGGTTTTCGTTTTCCTGTAGGAGCGCCTTCAGGCGCGATGCCCTTGCAGAGGTTTCAAATTCTGGAATCGTCGTCCCGGCCCTGGCCGGACTGCGAAGGCAGGATGCCGGAGCGAACATTCGCTATGCGAATGGCCCGAAGGGCAAGCTGCGGATGCAGCGCGTCACCCAGTTCTTCCTTTCCTCTTGATCTATACGTCGCTCCGCGGCGCATTATTAGGAGCCTTGCAATGGCCCCGCTTTCGCAGCGCAGTTACTTTGCAACGAAAAATGCCTCGCGCTGCGCGCGGCGGGGTAGCGATAAAGAAATATCGATCCGCCACTTTTCGGCTCAAGTGTGCAATTCCGCTTTGCCGGAACCACGGACAAGAAAAGTGCCCGGAGTCCGCCCATGACCCTCGCCGAACTCAGCCTCAAGCGTCCGGTCACCGCGGTCATGTTCTTCGTGTCGATGACCGTGATAGGACTGCTCGCGGCGTTTCGCCTGCCGCTCGAATACATGCCCGACATCGAGGCGCCGTTCCTGTTCATCGACGTGCCGTATCCCGGTTCGACGCCGGCCGAGATCGAGCGCACGATTTCCCGCCCGATCGAAGAGGCGTTGTCGACGCTGACCGGCATCCAGTCGATGAACTCGAATTCGCGCGCCGACGGCGCCCAGCTTTTCCTCGAGTTCAAGTGGGGCCAGGATGTGTCGACCAAGGCGGTCGAGGCGCGCGACAAGATCGATGCGATCCGCGCGGACCTTCCCGACGACCTGCAGCGCTTCTTCGTGTTCAAGTTCTCCACGTCCGACCAGCCGGTCATGCAGTTGCGCGTTTCCAGCGACGGCGACCTGTCGAACTCCTACGAGCTGCTTGATCGCAAGCTCAAGCGTCCGCTCGAGCGCCTGCCTGGCGTGGCCAAGGTCACCATCCAGGGCGTGGCGCCGCCGGAAGTGCAGATCGAACTATCCTCGGACCGCCTGAGCGCGCACAACGTCAGCCTCAACGATCTTGCAAAGCTCTTGCGCGATGCGAATTTCTCGACGTCGGCAGGACTCATCCACGACGGGGGCATGCGCTACCGCGTGCAACCGCAAGGCGAGTGGCGGTCGCTCGACGATGTGCGGAATCTTGTCCTCAACGACACCGGACTGCGCCTTGGCGACATCGCCGATATCCAGTTGCGGCCGGCCCGCCTGGACTACCAGCGCCGCCTCGACCAGCGCCCGGCGGTCGCCATCGACATCAGTCGCGAGCGCAGTGCGAACCTGGTCGAAGTTGGCCGCGCCGTGCTCGCCGAGGTGGCGAGGGCGTCGACCGAGCCCGAACTGAAGGGCCTCACGCTGTATTTCCTGCAGAACCAGGCCAAGGGCGTCACCGATTCGCTGCGCGAACTGGGTAAGGCCGGCATCGAGGGAACGATACTGTCGGTCCTTGTCCTGTTCTTCTTCCTGCGCGACTGGCGCGCCACGGCCATGGTCTCGCTGGCCATCCCGATCTGCTTCGTGATGACGCTGGGCTGCATGTACTTCTTCGGCATCAGCCTCAACATCCTGTCGATGATGGGCCTGCTGCTGGCCGTCGGCATGCTCGTCGACTATGCCGTGGTCGCCGTCGAAAGCATCTACCAGTATCGCGAGCGCTATCCCGACAGGCCCTGGTACAGCGCCGTGGAAGGAACCCGCGCCGTCGGCACCGCGATCACCGCCGGCACCCTGACCAGCATCATCGTGTTCCTGCCCAACGTGTTCGGCGAGCGCACGCCGATTGCGATCTACCTGACCCAGGTGGCGGTGTCGATGGCGATCGCGCACATCGCCTCGTGGCTGGTCGCGGTCAGCCTGATCCCGATGCTCGCGGCCAAGCTGCCTTCGCCGAAGTTCATCGGCAGGGAGAACGCCGTGACGCGCCTGCAGCACCGCTACGGCCGTCTCGTCGACTGGTCGCTGCACAACCGTCGCAAGACCATGCTCGGACTGCTCGCCCTGCTCTTGCTCAGCTTCATCCCGATGACCCAGACCAAGTCCGACATGTTCCCGGCGGGGGATACACGCGAGATGCAATTGCGTTATGACCTCAACGGCAACTACCGCCTGCCGCAGCTGGAAAAATCGATCAGCCAGGTCGAGAGTTACCTGACCGCGCACAAGGCCGAGTTCGAGATCCGCAACATCTACAGCTACTTCGACGAACGCGGCAATGCGCAGACCAATATCCTGCTCACCGACGACCAGGATGCCAGGCGCACCGCCAGCGAGATCATGGACGACATCCGCAAGGGATTGCCGAAACTGGCGATCGGCACCGTCAGTTTCGACCGCAATGGTGGCGGCAACGACAAGGGCATCAAGCTCTCGCTGGTCGGCGACTCGAACGATACCCTGCGCGAACAGTCCGAATCCGTCATCGCGGTGCTGGGCCGGATTCCCGGGTTGCACGACGTGCGCATGGTGGAGAGTTCCGAGGAGCGCGAAGTGGCCGTGCGCATCGACAGGGAGCGCGCGCGCTACTATGGATTCAGTGCCGCCGATGTCGCCCAATACGTGTCCGTCGCCCTGCGCGGCGCCCAGCTCAGGGATTTCCGCCGAGGCGACACGCAGATCCCGACCTGGCTGCGCTTCCAGAACGCCGATGCGCAGAGCATCAACGACATGTCGGACTACAAGCTGCGCGCGCCGGATGGCAGCCAGATTCCGCTGATGGCGATGATCGACGTGCAGACCCAGGGGGCGGCTTCCACGATCCTCCGCGAAAACCGCCAGACGTCCCTGCAGATCCAGACCAACCTGGACAGCGACACGACCCCTGACGAGGCGCGCAAGAAGATCCAGGCAGCCATGGACAACGTGGCTCTGCCTGCGGGATACCGCTGGACGTTCGGCACCTCGTTCCGCGATGCCGACGAGACCGGCCAGCGCATGATGTTCAACATCATCATCGCCCTCGTGCTGGTCTACGTGGTGATGTGCGCGATGTTCGAATCGCTGATCTATCCCGCCGCGATCATGACGACCTTCATCTTCTCGGTGTTCGGCGTGTTCTGGCTGTTCTGGCTGACCGGGACGACCTTCTCGTTCATGGCGATGATAGGCATCCTGATCCTCATGGGCGTGGTCGTGAACAACGGCATCGTCATGCTGATGCACATCAACCAGCTCCGCCACGAGGGGTTGCTGCGCACGCAGGCACTGGTGCGCGGCAGCAAGGACCGCTTGCGACCTGTGCTGATGACCATGGGAACGGCGATCCTGGCCATGGTTCCGCTGTGCATCGGCACGGTCCAGGTCGGCGGCGACGGTCCTCCCTATTTCCCGATGGCGCGCGCCATCGTCGGCGGCCTGATGTTCTCGACCATCGTCACCCTGCTGGCGTTGCCGGTCATCTATTCGCTGCTCGACGACGCGCGCCTGTGGGTGCGCAACGTCAGCCGCGACGGACGTTCCGGAAAGGTCTTGCGCCAGCGGCTGGAGGCTTCATGATTCCTTTTGCAGGTCTTCCGGTCGCGAACTGCAGTGACGCAAGTATTGGTCTTCGCGTCGCCTCTGCTCTCGTGCAATAGATGTCGTTTCGTGGTGCGGGCTTCGCTGACATTCAATGCGTTGCTGCTTCGTTGTAGGAAGCGGCTTCAGCCGCGATGCTTCTTCGCGGTGTGACGAAGAGCATCGGGCCTGAAGGCCTCTCCTACACGCGATGCCGATTCGTGGCGCGGGCTTCGCTGACATTCAATGCGTTGCTGCTTCGTTGTAGGAAGCGGCTTCAG
>OEIU01001434.1_pt1 | contig 15403 bp, 7 predicted proteins | sample 1539221 | NCBI WGS metagenome assembly OEIU01 (sample SAMN03792071, study PRJEB22550) | activated sludge metagenome | feature: wastewater treatment plant; material: activated sludge; isolation source: Wastewater treatment plant of a petroleum refinery complex | place: Argentina: Zarate | collected...
TGGCGCCGCTTATGGGGTGCGCGCCACGCGGGGTGGCAATGGCGGATCGTCCGGCGGCGGTGGTGGAGCCGGCTGGGCGCACTGCGGTGCCGGTCCTGCAGGCGCGGGCGGTTATGGCGGCGGTGGTGGCGGCGGCGCGTTGTGCAATAGCGATGGCTATGCGAAAGCCGTTGGCGGGTTCGGAGGAACATTCGGCGGCAGCGGCGGCGACGGTTCGGGAATTGCCTCGCCGAATAGTGGAACGGGTGGCGGGGGCGGCGGGGGGGCAGGGCTGGGCGGCGCTTTGTTCGTGCGCACGGGCGGTACGGCCAGCCTGAGCAATTGCACGTTCAGCAGCAATCAGGCGCAGCACGGTCTTGGCGGCAGCGGCGGCAGTAATGGCATGGCCGGAAGCAACGGTCAAGGCAAGGGCGGCGCGATTTTCGTCATGAGTGGCGCGACCGTGCTCATCCACAACCTCGTCTTTTCGGGCAATTCGGCTACGGAGGCGGGCAGCACATCAACTGACAACCCGATCGTCTACGGCAATCTTGACGCCGACACGATTTTCCGGGATGGGTTCGACTCCGGCGGGTAAGTCGCATCGCAGCCGCTGAGACGGATGCCGGTATCATCTCTGGATGACCGGATTTTTTGTTCACCGCGACAGCCGACTGGAAGCTCTGGCGAGCAGGCTGATCGAAGCATTGATGCGCGAGCGTCCCGCCAATCCGCTGGCGGCGCAGACCGTCGTTGTGGCGCATCCCGGGCTGGGTCGCTGGTTGCGCAATCGCATTGCGGGCGAACACAAGATCGCGGCGAATTTCTATTTTCTGCAACCCTGGCAGTGGTTGGAGCAGGCCGCACAGGTGGCCCTGGACGAATCGTCCGCGCAGGCCGAAGCGTGGCGGCGGCAGAACCTGCGCTGGCGCATTTACGCGCAGTTGCCTGCCATCGACGACGCGGCGGTCAAGGCCAGCCTCGCCGGCAGCGACGCGGAGCGGCGCAGGTTTCAACTGGCTGAACGCCTGTCGGGACTGTTCGCGCAATACTTGCTGTATCGACCCGGCATGCTCGCGGGCTGGGAAGCCGATCCGAAGTCCGGCGGGTGGCAAGCCGCGTTGTGGCGCAAATTGCGCAAGTCGATTGCCGCGCCGCATCGCGCACAGCGCAAGGATGAATTTCTGGATGCGCTGCGACGCAACGGTGATGGCGCGACTGAGCCGCTGCATGTTTTCGGTGTCAGCCATCTGCCGCCGGATACGCTCGACGCGTTGATCGCCGTGGCCACGCGGCGCGAGGTGCATGTCTATTTTCCCGACCCGTGCCGCGAGTATTGGAGCAATCTCAAATCGCGCCGACAGCTGCTGCGCATGGGCGAGGTCCCGCAGGATTTGTACTTCGAGATTGGGCATCCCTTGCTGGTATCGCTCGGGCGCATGGCGCAGGATTTTTTGCTGGCGCTGGAACAACGCGAAATCGATTACGCAACGGATGAAGAATCGATTGAGCCGTATACACCTGGGTCTCTGCTCGGCGTCGTGCAGGCCAGCGTGCGCGACTGCAAACCCGGATACGTAGACGATTTCTCTGCGTTGCGGACCGATGCCAGCCTGCGCGTGCATGTCTGCGCCACGCGACTGCGTGAGCTGGAAATCTTGCGCGATGCGTTGCTGCGGTTCCTCGCCGACAACCCGAAATTGCAGCCGCAGGATATCGTGGTGATGGCGCCGGATATTTCCGCGTTTGCGCCGTATCTGCCCGCCGTTTTCGGTAAAGCCGCGCACCATGACGCGGATCGCGCGCATATCCCGTGGCACTTGGTCGATGTCGGTCTGGCCGTGGCGCATCCGTTGTTGCGCGCCTTCGCGCGCCTGCTCGAACTGACCGAAAGCCGTTTCGGCGTGAGCGAAGTGCTGGATTTTCTCGACGTGCCTGCCATCGCGCGCCGCGCCGGTTTGCGTACGCAAGATCGCGCGTCGCTGGAAATCAAGCTGCGCCGTGCGGGTGTGGCCTGGGGTCTGGACGCGAGCGACAAGCAACACGCAGGCGCCGCTGCAGTCGCGGCCAACTCGTGGCAATTCGGATTCGATCGCCTGTTTGCCGGTCTCATCGTCGGCGAGGACACCGATGCGGCCTTGCTCGATGGCGTGCTGCCGCAGGCCGCTGCGGGCAATGAGGATGCCTTGGCACTCGGGTGCCTGCATCAATTCCTCGAATCCCTGCGCCGCGTGGCGGGCGGGTTCGGAACACCGCGCTCGCTCACCGATTGGTGCAATTGGCTCGACAAACGCATCGACGAGCTATTCAGGATCGACGATGACGATACCGCCGAAGCGGCAGCCATGATGGCTTTGCGCGAAGTGCTTGGCGAATTGCGCGAACAGGACGAGGCGAGCGCCAGACGTGCGTTGCCGTGGAGTGTGATGCGCGAGGCATTGCGCACCGCGCTGGCGACCGTGCCGGAACGCCAGCCGTTCCTGCTCGGTGGCGTCACTTTTTGCGGCATGGTTCCGCAACGCTCGATTCCGTTCAAGGTCGTATGCCTGATCGGCATGGACGAAGGCGCGTTTCCGCGTCCCGGCGGAGACGAAGGCTTGAACCTCATGCTGCGCGATCCGCGTCATGGCGATCGCGACACGCGCCGCGAAGATCGCTTCCTTTTCCTCGAAGCGTTGATGGCGGCGCGCCAGGCGCTGCATGTGAGTTATCTCGGGTCGGATGTGGAAACCGGCAAGCCACGCAATCCGGCCGCACCGCTGGCTGAATTGCTGCAATTCCTCGACGAGCGTTACAACCTGGCCGATGACGCGGAGCGTCCGTGGCGCGTCAAACATGCGCTGCAAGCCCATGACGTGCGCTATTACGACGACAAGGATCCGGCGCTGTTCTCGTATGCGCGCGCCTATGCGGAAACCGGAAAGCGACAGAGCGCGACGCCGCCCTTCGTCGATTGGGCAACGTCGCATGCACAGGAATTTGCGCCGCGCCGATTGCGCATCGATGCGCTCAAGCGTTTCTGGCGCGATCCAGCCAAGGCGCAATTGCGCGCCGAGGCGGGCTTGAGCCTTGACGCGCTCGATGCGGATGATGCGCTGGATCGCGAACCGCTGGAAGCCAAAGCCGACCGGACTGAACGCGTCGAGTCGCGCCTGCTGTTCGACGCGCTCGCCGCGGGCCACGACAAATTGCCGCAAGCGTCCCCGGCTTGGTTTGCGTTGACCGGTCGAGTAGCCGGCGGAGCGATCGGCGCGGCCGCGTACGCGCATGCGCGATCGCGCGCGCAACCGGTGTTGCAGGCTGCGCGGCAGGCATTGGGAGATCTTGCGCAGCGCGCGGAGCAGCCGGTCGAGTTCGAATGCGCCGACGTGCAACTTTTCGGCAGCGTGAGCGATGTTTTTCGTAGTGGCGACGGTCGGCTGCGCCTGTTCCATGCGCGCATCGGCCGAGCTGCGAATTACGCCGATCTGATTCCGTTCTATATCGATTGGGCCTGTCTGCGACTGGCACGCATCAAGACTGCTGATCCGGTGTTTCTGGAAACGGACAAGAAGGTCACGAAAGTGGCTGTGCCGAAATTGCTTGCGCCGATACTTGCGCAAGACGACGCGCAACTTCGCGCCGGCCTGAATGGCCTGGTCGATATGGCGCTGGCGGCGCGGGCGCATCCGCTGTTCTTCCCGCCGCGCAGCGCATGGGCATGGAGCAATGCTGATGCAGCGACGCGTATAGAAAAGGCCGAAAAGGAATGGGAAGGCAGCGAGTTTTCGACCGGCGAACGCGACTACGCGCCCGGTTACGCCGCCCTGATAGTGCGTGACGCGAAGTGGCTGGATGAATCCACGCCGGCCGGACGGGCATTCGCGCAAACCTGCGCGCGCATTGCGTCGATTCTGGAGCCGTGCGCATGAATGACGGGACCAGGCTGGACTGGCGTCGGCTGTCGCTGGACGACGGCCGCTTGCTGATCGAAGCCAGCGCCGGCACCGGCAAGACCTGGACCATCGGCGCGATTTTCCTGCGCCTGTTGCTCGAGCGCGAGCTCACGGTCGAGCAGATTCTCGTCGTCACCTTCACCGATGCGGCGGCGCAGGAATTGCGCGAACGCCTGCGCACGCGACTTGTCGAAGCCGAGCGCTGGCTCGGTGCGCTGCTCGTGAAGCAGCACTTGCCGGACGATGAAGTCGCGAACTGGCTGCACGATGATTTTGCCGATACCGCCAAGGCCAAGGCAGCGCTGCGTCGCATCCAGATCGCGCGCATGGATTTCGATCGGGCGCCGATTGCAACCATTCATTCGATCTGCCAGCGCATCCAGAACGATTTTCCGCTCGAAGCCGGCGCGGACTTCTCTGCGGCCAAACGCCTGGATGAGGACGCGCTGTTGCGCGAATGTCTCGATGATTTCTGGCGCCGGCGCTACCTCATCACGGACTCGGTTGACGCGGACGAGGCCGAGGCCGTTTTCGACAAAGGCCCGGATGGCTTGCTGTTCGATGTGCGCAGCCTGCTCAATCACGATGCGCAGGTGCTTGCGGCGGATGGTCTGGATGCGATTGCCCGGTTGATCCAGCAACTCTCGAGCCAGGAATCCATTGCCGAACTGCGCAGCTTGCCGAGCAAAAAGGCATTGTATGCGCCAAAAAGAACGGCATTGAGCAAACGTTTTTCCGAATTTGCCGGTCTGCTCGATGCTGGCGCGGATATTTCCGAACTGCTGATCAGCGACAAATGCGAGGCGCTGGATCCGGAGACCATTGCGGTACATCTCGCGCCTGGCATCGACCTGGCAATATATCCGTCGATTCGGACATTGCAGCGCTTGCGTGGATTGCTCAAGCTGCGCAAAACCTTCGCGCGCGGCAAGGTCTTGTTCGACGCCTACGAGTATTGCAAGACCGAATTGCCGAAACGCGCTTTGCTGCGCCAGGGCCAGACCTTTTCGATGTTGATTGACTCCGTACGCCAGCGCGTGTGCGATGGCGACGCGCATTTCGCCGACGCATTGCACAAGGCGTTTCCGGCATTGCTGATCGACGAGTTTCAGGATACCGACGAGCGTCAGTTCCAAATTTTCGATCGCATTTGCAGCCATGCGCAAGGCCAGGCGCGCGGCCTGCTGGTGCTGATCGGCGATCCCAAGCAGGCGATCTACGGATTTCGCGGCGGCGATGTGTCCACCTATCTGGGCGTGCGCGAAACGATCGAGCAGCGTTTTGACCTGACGCGAAACTTCCGCTCGTCGACACCATTGGTCGAGGCGTGCAATGCCTTGTATGCGGCCGCCGGCAGCGGCTTTGACGATACGCGCGTGTGCTATGTGCCGGTGCAGGCGAGCGGCAAGGCCGACAAGACACCGTTTACGCAACACACGACACTGCAGGATCGACCGTTCGTCATTCACAGATTCGACGCACAGCCTGCGGACAACAAGGAAGTGAAGACAGCGGCGGCGCTCGAGGATTGCGCCGCGCGCATCGTCGAGATGCTCAATGACAGCACCTTGCGCATCGGCGACAAACCGGTACTTCCCGGCGATATTGCCGTATTGCTGCCGAACAACAAGCATATCGGCAAGCTGCGTGAATTGTTGCGCGCCCGCGATGTGCCATGCACGGGCAGCGGCAATGACAACGTGTTCCACAGCCAGACCGCGTGCGAGCTGCAATTGGTTTTGCACGCCGCGTTGCATCCGCAAGACGATCGCGCTGCGCGTGGCGCCTTGACCACCGTGCTGCTCGGCAAGCGTTTCGCTGATCTGCGCGCATGGCAGGACGACGCGCCCGCATTCGAGCGGGAACTCGACCGCGTCGCGCGTTGGAACGAACGTTTGAGATCACGCGGCGTCATGGGTGTTGTCGCAACGATTCTGGACGAGCGCGCCGCGGATTTGCTCACCTTGCCGGATGGCGAGCGCATCGTGGCTGATCTGCGTCAGTTGGGCGAAGTGCTGGCCGAGCGCGAGCGCAGCGAGAACGGCGCGGAAGGCGCGCTGGCCTGGCTTGCGGCGATGCGTCGCGATGAGAAAGGCATGGAGGTTTCCGGCGGTTACAGCTTGCGCAGCGAATCGGATGCATCGAGCGTGCACCTGATGACCTTGCACGCGGCCAAGGGACTGGAGTTCCCGATCGTGTTCCTGCCGTTGGCGTGGTTTGTCTCCAGCCGCAACGGTCAATTTGCGCCCAAGGTGCTGCGCTATCACGATGCGAATGACAAGGCGTTCGTCGACATTGGCTCGGCCAGGTTTGGCGAAAACACGGACGCGCATTTTGCCGAGGACATGCGCGAGCGCCTGCGACTTTTGTATGTCGCCATCACGCGCGCGAAGTATGCCGTGCACCTTTACTGGATTGAGTCGAATGCCGGATCCAATCCATTGCTTTGGGAGATCGCGGCGATCGACAGGCTTGCAGAAGCAAATGCGCAAGGCGCATCGCCGTTCGCGACGCTGGTGGCAAAACTCGATGGATTCCGTCTTGTCGACCCTTGCGTCAAACTTGCGACAAAGTTCGCGCAATCGATTCCTGTCGCGGCGCGCGCGGCGCGCGCGGATTTGCCGGCGCCGAGACCCTTCCTGTGGTCGCACAGTTTTTCCAGCATCACCCGCCGCCGCGTGCTCGACAGCATCGAATCGGCGGCGAGCGACGAGGCCGCTGCCGATGCGTCGCGGGATTCGGAAACGACGACAGAATCCGCGGATGCGCGCCTGCTCGCGCTGGACGCGTGGGGCGGAAAGGAGTTTGGCGTCGCGGTGCATGCCTTGCTCGAACACGCACGCCTCGCGCAGCCCACGGCCGATGCGATTACGCGACAGATGAAATTGGCTGGCGTGAAGCCGAAAGGCGACGACTCGCAATCTGCGTTTGCGGCGCTCGCGCAGCTGATCGAGCGCGTGCGCGAAAGCGATCTGGGCGATGGCTTGCGTCTGTCGAAATTGGGCGCCGCCGACTGCGTGGCCGAGTTCGGATTCCAGTTGCCGGTGGATGCGGAGTTTTCCACGCTGCGTAATGTGTGTGCCGCGCACGGCGCCGCCGGCGTGTGGCCGGATTACATCACGCATTCGACACTAGCTGGCATGCTCACCGGATACGCCGATCTGATTTTCGCGCATGCTGGGCGCTATCACGTGCTCGACTACAAAACCAACCATCTCGGCAACGGATTGCGCGATTATCGGGATGAGTCGATGCAGACGGAAATGGATGCGCACCACTATCCACTGCAAGCCTTGCTCTACACGCTCGCGTTGCATCGCTACCTGCGCCAACGCTTGCCCGATTATTCGCCGGCGCGGCATCTGGGCGACAGCTGGTATCTATTCCTGCGCGGAGTCGGACTTGCGCCGGATACCGGCGTTTGGCGTCGGCGCTGGCCGGTGGCGTTGATCGAGGCATTGGATGGCGCCTTCTCCTGCACAAAGGCCGCCGCATGAACGCCCGGGTCGACGAATTGCGCGACATCGATCAGGCACTGGGTCGTTGGGTCGCCACGCGCAGTGGCTCGGATTTGCTCGGCCGCGCAGCCACGCAGGTCAATCATGGCGAAGGGCAGGGACATGTGCGCTGCGCACTCGACGCCGATGCGGGATTCACGCGCGAGGAAATCGATGCGCTGCGCGCGCACGACTGGGTCGGCAAAGGCGACGCATTCAAACCGTTCGTGCTTGACGCCGATGCGCATTTGTATACCTGGCGCAACTGGCGCAATGAAACTCGCCTCGCCCAGATGCTGCGTGAGCGCGCTGCCGGGCGCGCCTGTCCGCTCGACGCGCAGACGCTTGCGGCGGACGTTGCCGAACTGTTTGCGGGTTCGGATGCCGCCGCCACACATTGGCAACGCATCGCCGTGGCCGCTGCGCCAGGCGCGCGAGTATTCGTGCTCGCCGGCGGACCGGGCACCGGCAAGACCACCACCGTATTGCGCATGCTGGCGATGCTGCTGCGCCACGCGTCCGCGTGCGGCCTCCCAACGCAACCGTCGATCGCGCTGGCCGCGCCGACCGGCAAGGCCGCGCAGCGCCTGAGCGAATCCGTTGCCAGCAGCCGCGCGGCGCTCGCTGCAGGCCTTGCCGCCGATTCCGAATTCGCGCCGATCCTGGCGCGACTGGTGCAGGTTCAGGCACAGACCCTGCATCGCCTGCTCGCATACCAGCCGTGGTCGGAATCGTTTGCGTTCGGACCGGAATCTGCGCTGCCTGCGGACGTCGTGGTCGTCGACGAGGCGTCGATGATCGATCTGGCAATGCTGCGCCGGCTTCTCGAAGCGCTGCGTCCGCAGGCCATGCTGATTCTGCTCGGCGATCCGGCGCAGTTGTACGCGATCGAAGCGGGTTCCGTGCTCGGCGACATGGTCGGCAGCGTGTCGGAAAACGCCATGCCGAAAGGGTTGGCGCAACAGTTGCAGAAAATCGCCAAGGTCGAGGCGAGCGCCGATACCTCGCCACTGGCCGGGCAAATCGTCACGCTCACGCACACCTGGCGCGCGAACGCGCGGCTGCGCGATGCGCTGGACGCGTTGCGTCGCGGCGATGAGACCTGGCTGGACGGCGTGCTGACCGGCGCGAACGCGGATGAATTGCGCTGGCACGCCTGCAAAGACGCGGCGAATGTGCGTGAGCGCGTGCGCGCTTGGGTCGACGCGCGTGCGCAATGGTTCGACAATTTGATGCAGGGCGATATTGCGCCAGTCGATGCCTTGCGCCATTTGCGCAACGCGCAAATCCTGTGCGCGTTGCGCGCAGGCACATTCGGCGCCGCCAAGGTCAATGCGCTGGTCGAACGACTGCTTGCCGCGCGCTTCGGCTTTGCCGTGAACGGGGATTGGCATCACGGCCGGCCCGTGATTGTCATCCGCAATGATTACGCGCGCGGCTTGTACAACGGCGATGTCGGCGTCGCGCTGGATCGCGGGGACGGCCTGCGCGTATGGTTTGACGGGCCCGATGGGGTAGCGCGAAGTTTCTCGCCGCGCGCGCTACCTGCGCACGAGACTGCCTGGGCCATCACCATCCATCGCAGTCAGGGATCGGAATACGATCACGTCGCCGTCTTGCTGCCGCCGGACGCGCAGCATCGAATCCTGAGTCGCGAACTCGTCTATACCGCCGTGTCACGCGCACGCAAACACGTGCAACTGTGGGCATCGGCGGATTCCCTGCGCGCCGCCGTGGCGCAGCCGGTGATGCGCCGCAGCGGATTGCGGGAGCAGCTGAACACGGTCTGATTCACAGCGCAAATCCGCCCCGCGCTGCTATTATCTGCGGCGGCTTTCCGATGGAGTCCCACGCGTGCTTGAAATCCTGATTGCCGGCGGTTGGCCGATGGTGCCGATCCTGCTGTGTTCGGCGGTGGCGCTGGCCATCATCCTGGAACGGTTCTGGTCGCTGCGGCGCAAGTCCGTGGTGCCGCCGGAACTCGGCGAGCAAGTCCTCGCCTGGGCGCGCACGCGCAAGCTGGATCCCGGCCACATCGAAACCCTGCGCGCGAATTCGCCGCTGGGCGAAATCCTTGCCGCGGCATTGAGCGTGCGCATGCGCTCACGCGAGATCATCAAGGAGCGCGTCGAGGACACCGGCCGCCATGTAGTGCACCGGCTTGAACGTTTTCTCAACACGCTCGGCACCATCGCGCTGATTTCTCCATTGCTCGGACTGCTCGGCACGGTGTTCGGCTTGATCGAGATGTTCTTCGCGGTGATGGTCTCGGGCGTGGGCGATCCCTTGAAGATGGCCGGCGGCATCGGCCAGGCGCTGGTGTGCACGGCGACGGGCCTGTGCGTGGCGATCCCGGCGTATTTTTTTCATCGCTATTTCCGCGGCCGCGTGGCCGATTACGTGGTCGACATGGAAGAGCAGACGATCCGCCTGATCGACGAATTATCCGCACACGCCGAGCCGGTTGCGGCGCCCGCGTCAACGCGCGCTGCAGCGAAGGCGCACTGACATGCGCTTGGGCGCGCAACGCCAGGATGAGTTCGAGATCAACGTGATCTCGCTGATCGACGTCATGCTCACGTTGCTGATGTTCTTCGTGATGACCACGACGTTCGTGCAGCACTCGGCGTTGAAGGTAACCTTGCCGCAGGCCTCGGAAACTCTGGAAGATGCGCCAAAGAACCCGCTGATCGTGATGATCGGCGCGGACAGCCGCTTTTATGTCGACAACAACGAAGTGCTCAATCCCGATGTCGCCACGCTCAAGCAGGCGATCGCGCATATCGCCGGCGACGACCATGACATGCCGGTGATCCTGCGTGCGGACGCGATGACCCCGCACCAGGCCGTGGTCACGGCGATGGACGCGCTCGGCCAGCTCGGCTTCACGCACATGTCCATTGCGACCGTTCGGGTCAAGGACACTGGCAAACAGTGAGCGACGACGCGCACGCTTCGGCTTCCCCCTGGTCCACCTGGCGGCGGCTGCTCGGCTACTCGTCGCGCTATTGGCCGATCGCGCTGCTGGCGATGCTCGGCATGATCTTCGACGCCGCCTGCGGCTCGGTGTTCACCCTGATCATCAAACCCATGCTCGACGATTTGTTCGTGCACAAGGACAAGGCGACGATCTTCTGGATGCCGATTTTCATCGTCGGCCTGTTCCTCGTGCGCGGCATGGCGACCTACACCGCCGGCTACAACATGGCCAAGATCGCGCGCGGCGTGATCGCGACCTTGCGCGCGGAAGTGTTCCGCAAATACTTGACCTTGCCGGCCGCATTTTTCCAGCGCGAGTCGTCGAGCGTGCAGATCTCGCGCATGACTTTTACCGTCGAACAAGTCGCCAACGCCAGCACGGATGGATTGAAGATCCTCGTACTCGACGGCCTCATGATCATCGGCCAGGTCAGCGTGATGATGTACAACAGCGCGCGCCTGACCGTGGCGTTGTTCGTGCTCGCGCCACCGGTCGCGCTCATCGTATGGTATGTCGGCAAGCGGTACCGGCGCATCAGCCATCGCATCCAGGATTCGGTCGGTTCGATCACCGGCATGGTCGACGAGGTCGTCAACGGCCAGCGCGAAGTCCGGATTTATGGCGGACGCGACTACGAGCGCAGTCGTTTCGCCGTGGTCAACGAGTCGATCCGGCGCCTGAACCTGAAAATTGCCTCGACCAATTCGATGGCGAATGCCGTGGTGCAATTTGTCGCGGCGTTTGCGCTGGCGTTGGTGATTTTCCTCGCCACGCGGCCCGGTGCGATCCTGCGCGAGATGAGTCCTGGCACGTTCATGTCACTGATCACGGCGATGCTGGTGATGCTGCCGTCGCTCAAGCGCCTGACCACGGTGCAATCCAACATGCAGCGCGGCGTGGTCGCGGCGCAGGACATCTTCGCCGTGCTCGACACCGATGAAGAACGCGATACTGGCACGTTGCGCGTCGAGCGCGCGCGTGGCGAGATCGCGCTGGATGGTGTGACATTCGCTTATCCGGGCATTGTCGAGCCTGCACTGCGTGGCATCGACCTGCATTGCCTGGCCGGCAGCGTCACCGCCCTGGTCGGTCGTTCGGGTAGCGGCAAGTCCACGCTAGCGAGCCTGATTCCTCGTTTCCATGATCCGGATGCCGGACAAATCCGGCTCGATGGCAAGCCGCTCGCGGATTACGCGCTGGACAACCTGCGCGCGCAGATCGCCTGGGTCGGTCAACAAGTGGTGATTTTCGACGACACCGTGGCGCGCAACATCGCCTACGGCGCGCTCGGCAAGGCGTCGCGCGAAGCGATCGTGGAAGCTGCGCGTGCGGCGAATGCGCTGGATTTCATCGACGCCTTGCCGAACGGGCTCGATAGCCGCGTGGGCGAGGGCGGGGCGCTGTTGTCCGGCGGCCAGCGCCAGCGCATCGCGATCGCGCGCGCGATCCTCAAGGACGCGCCGATTCTGATTCTGGACGAGGCCACCAGCGCACTGGACAGCGAAAGCGAGGCTCTGATTCAGGATGCGCTCAAGCGCTTGCTGCGCCAGCGCACGGTCATCGTGATCGCGCATCGTCTGTCCACGATCGAGCACGCCGACCGCATCGCCGTGCTTGATGCGGGGCGCGTCGTCGAAACCGGCACTCACACCGAGCTGCTCGCGCGCGATGGCCAATATGCGCTGCTGCACAGGATGCAATTCCGCGACAACGGCGGCAATTGACGCGTGTTCGACGAACGCGCACTGCAGGCGGTCTGGTACGGCGGGCAGGCGCCGTCGCTGTGGTTGCGCATGGTGGCAGGCGTGTTCGGCATCGTCAGTAGATTGCGCCGTCGCCTGTATGCGTTGGGGCTGTTGCCACGCGCACGCATGCCGGTGCCAGTCATCGTGATCGGCAACATCAGCGTGGGTGGAACCGGCAAAACGCCGCTGACGATTGCGCTGGTCGAAGCCTTGCGCGAGCGCGGATTCAAACCCGGCGTGATCAGCCGAGGTTACGGTGGCAACGCACGAGTAGCGACGCGCGTGGATGCACAATCGGATCCTGCCATGGTCGGCGATGAGGCACGATTGATATTCGATGCCACGCAGGCGCCGGTGGCCGTGGATCGGGATCGGACTGCCGCCGCACTGTCACTGCTCGCGAATGGGAATGTCGATGTCATCGTTGCGGATGACGGCTTGCAGCACTACCGCCTTCAGCGTGATGTGGAAATCTGCGTGATCGATGGTGAGCGCCGTTTTGGCAACGGGCGCCTGCTTCCCGCCGGGCCGTTGCGCGAGCCCACGGCGCGACTTGCATCCGTGGATTTTCGCGTTTGCAACGGTGGCGTGGCGCAAGAGGACGAGGTGCCGATTTCGCTGGTCGGCGATACCGTGGTGGCGCTTTCTGGTGCGCAGGAAAAAACGTTACGCGATTTTGCCGGACAGCGCGTACACGCCGTGGCCGGTATCGGCAATCCAACGCGATTCTTCGCCAAGCTGCGCGCTGCGGGCATCGACGTCATCGAATACGCATTCCCGGACCACCACGCATATGCCGCATCCGACCTGGATTTTGGTGACGAACTGCCCGTGCTGATGACGGAAAAGGATGCGGTCAAATGCGCGGCTTTCGCTCGACCAAACTGGTGGAAGGTGCCAGTCCGCGCGCAGTTGTTGCCGCATTTTTTCGATGCGGTTGCGCAGCTGTTGCGCGCCAGCGATAAAACCCGTTGACAAGCGCGCCGCGCACGACTACCTTGCGCGCACCTTAGCCATACGGGGGCGTCCTTCCGTGGACCCTTGCAGTAGAAGCCATACTGCAGCCAGTCATCGCTAGTCCGCGGAAGGCCCGTTGCCACGGTGCGCTCCGCCTGAGACGGTAACGCGCCGGAATCGCCTGCGGGCGATCCAGCACCTCATCCGAATCGCAAGCATGACCGGCTGCCCGATTTCGGAGTCGTCATGCTGGATTTGTTCAATTTCTCCATGCTGATCCCCAATGCTGCGCGCGAGCGCGGCAAAGGTGAGGCTGCCGCGCGCGCCGCAACGCAGCTTGCGGACATCGCGCGCCTGGAATCCGCCGAAGTCCTGGGCAGGCTAACCGCCGTCGCCGACGGATTGAATCCGGAGCAGGTCGAAGAGCGGCTTGAGGAATTCGGGCCGAACATCGTCGCACAGGAAGTGAAGAAGCACGTCGTTCTGCAACTGCTCGAACGCTTCATCACCAACCCGATCAATATCCTGCTCACCGTGCTCGCGGTAATCACCTGGGCGACGGGTTCCGAACTGAGCGACAAGATCGGCGCCATCATCATGTTCGCGATGGTGGTCATGGCCGTGTTCGTCGCGCATTTCCAGGAAGCGCGCTCCAGCCGTGCGGTTGAGCAGTTGCGACGCATGGTCAGCAACACGGCCACGGTGCGCCGCGAAGTGGACGAGCCTGTCGAAGGCGCCGACGAAGACACACCCACGCAGCGCATGGCGAAAAAGCTCGAAGTGCCGATCGACGGCCTCGTGCCCGGCGACATCGTGTATTTGTCGGCAGGCGACATGGTGCCGGCGGACTTGCGCCTTCTGCACGCCAAGGACCTGTTCATCAATCAGGCCGCGCTGACCGGCGAATCGATGCCGGTGGAAAAATTCGCGGCTGCAGATGCGGACGCGAAGACCGCGCTGGAAGCGCGTTGCCTGTGCTTCATGGGCTCGAACGTGGTCAGCGGCAGCGCCACCGGCGTCATCGCAGCGACCGGCGCCGGCACCTATTTCGGCGCATTGGCCGGCTCGCTCGTCGGCCAGCGCGTGGAGACCAGCTTCGACAAGGGCGTGTCGCGCTTCGCCTGGCTGATGTTGCGCTTCATGGCGGTGATGGTGCCGGTGGTGTTCCTGATCAACGGCGTGACCAAGCACGACTGGTTCGAGGCATTCATGTTCGCGGTCGCCGTGGCTGTTGGACTGACCCCGGAAATGCTGCCGATGATCGTGGCGATCAACCTCGCCAAGGGCGCGCTGAAGATGGCGAGCAAGGATGTCATCGTCAAGCGCCTGAACGCGATCCAGAACTTCGGCGCGATCGACGTGCTGTGCACGGACAAGACCGGAACGCTCACGCAAGATCGCGTCATCCTCGAGCGCCACACCGACATTCGTGGCGACGAGGACGATGCCGTGCTCGATTTCGCCTGGCTCAACAGCTACCACCAGACCGGCCTGAAGAACCTGCTCGACGTGGCGGTGCTCGAAGGCGCCACGCCAGCCGCCGCAGCGCGCCTGAAGTCGGCCTACACCCTGGTCGACGAAGTGCCGTTCGATTTCTCGCGCCGGCGCATGTCGGTGGTGGTTCGTGATGAATCCGGACGACACTTCCTGATTTCCAAGGGCGCGGTCGCCGAAACCGTGGCCGTGTGCGTCAACGCGCGCGATGCCGGCGAAAACGTCGCGATGACACCGGAAAAGCTGGCCGAGGTCCGCGCCGTGTCGCGCGAGATGAACGACGACGGATTTCGCGTGCTCGCGCTGGGCGTGCGCGAGATCGAAGCCAAACCAAGCTATTCGCGCGACGACGAATCAGGCCTGACCCTGATGGGCTTCATCGCCTTCCTCGATCCGCCCAAGGACAGCGCGGCGGACGCGATCGCGGCCCTGAACGCGAACGGCGTGGCGGTGAAGATCCTCACCGGCGACAACGACGTGGTCACGCGCAACGTCTGCCGCCAGGTCGGCATCACCGTCGAGAATTTCCTGACCGGGCCGAAAGTCGAGGCGATGAGCGACGACGAGCTCACTGTCGCGACGCGTACCACGCAAGTCTTCGCACGCCTGAACCCGCAGCAGAAGGTGCGCGTGATCCAGGCCCTGCATCGCGACGGCCACGTCGTCGGTTTTCTCGGCGATGGCATCAACGACGGCCCGGCCCTGCGTGCGGCCGACGTCGGCATTTCGGTGGATACCGCGGTCGACATCGCCAAGGAATCGGCCGACATCATTTTGCTGGAAAAGAGCCTCATGGTGCTCGAGGAGGGCGTGATC
>OEIU01001435.1_pt1 | contig 15398 bp, 14 predicted proteins | sample 1539221 | NCBI WGS metagenome assembly OEIU01 (sample SAMN03792071, study PRJEB22550) | activated sludge metagenome | feature: wastewater treatment plant; material: activated sludge; isolation source: Wastewater treatment plant of a petroleum refinery complex | place: Argentina: Zarate | collected...
CGGCGGTGCTGTTCATCGGCGGCATCGCCGGCATGGCCGCGGGCGGCTGGCTGGCCGATCGACTCGGCACGCGCAGCAAGCGCGCCTATGCGCTGATTCCCGCTGTCGCATTCCTCGCCGCGGCGCCGCTGTATGCATTCGCGATCGAGTCCACGACGCCGTTGCAGACGTTCGCGTTGCTGCTGTTGCCGTATGCGCTCGCGCTGGTCTGGCTAGGCCCGGTGCTGACTGCCGTGCAGCATCTGGCGCCGGCTTCCTCGCGCAGTACGATGTCGGCATTGTTCCTGCTCATCAACAACCTGGTCGGACTCGGCATCGGGCCGTATTTTTTTGGCGCCGTATCCGACTATCTCAAGCCCGTATACGGTGCCGACTCGATCAAGTATGCGTTCTTCTATGGCCTGGGTTTTTACGTGATCGCGGCCGCTCTGCTGTATCTTGCGTCGCGTCGAATCACGCGCGACTGGATCGACTGAAAAGGTGTCTGCCATGAAGAAATCCGTTTCGCTCGCCGCCGTCGTGTTCACCTTGAGCGCGCACGCTGCCGCCCCCGCCGCCGCGTTGCCGAAGTTGCATGTCGATCCGGCTCGGGTCGCGGTGGCCGGCATTTCAGCCGGCGCCTACATGGCCACGCAGGCGCAAGTGGCTTACCCGGAAGTGTTTCGTGGCGCGGCGCTGATCGCCGGCGGGCCATACGACTGCGCGCAGGACAGCATCGCGATTGCGGTGACCACGTGCATGAAGGGCGATCCGGCGCCCGATCCCGCCGCACTCGTCAAGATCGCGCAAGAGCGCGCCGCGAAGGGCGAGATCGGTCCGCTGGAAAAACTCGCTGGCGCAAAAGTATACATTTTGCACGGCAAGCAGGATCCGGTGATCGCCGAGTCAGTAGCGCACGCGGCCGTCGATTTCTACACCGCGCTCAAGGCAGCGATTCCGGCATTGTCGACACTGTCCGTGACCTGGGACGGCAGTCACGATTTCACCCATACATTCCCGACTGAATCAGCCGGAACGGCCTGCGACAAAGTCGGCACGCCGTACATCGGCAAGTGCGGATTCGACGGAGCTGGCGCGGTGTTTCAGGCGCTGTATGGCAAACCGGTGCACAAATCCGGCGCGGCGAAAGGCGAACTGCGCCGTTTCGACCAGGACGCGCTGCGACCCGGCGGCGCAGATGCGTTTCTCGCCGACGCCGGCGATGTGTACGTGCCGCTTGCCTGCCTGAAAGGCCGCCGCTGCGGTGTGCTGGTCGCCCTGCATGGCTGTCAGCAGAACCTCGACAGCGTTGGCGATGCCTTCGTGAAGGACGCCGGCTTCAACCGCTGGGCCGACGCCTACGACGTTACCGTGCTGTACCCGCAGATCCGCTCGGGCGTGGCCGCGAATCCGAAAGGGTGTTGGGACTGGTTCGGATATTCCGGCGCGGATTACGCCACCCGCAACGGCGTGCAGGTGCGCTGGCTGGTTGGCGCGCTGAAGGCGCTTGGCCGTCCGACCCATTGAAAAAGCTCTTCAACGTGGTGCGCGATACCCGCCCGGTACGCCATGCGGCGACAGTACCAGTTGCCAGAGCTGGTCGCGGCGCGAACGGAACACGGCGGCCGAGGCGGAAAGATAGAAACGCCACATGCGACGGAACCGTTCGTCGTATTTTTCCTTGAGCTGCGGCCAGGCGGCGTCGAAGTTCGCGCGCCAGGCCATCAGGGTTTTGTCGTAATCGGCGCCGAAGTTGTGCCAGTCCTCGATCACGAAGACGCCTTCGCGCGCGGCGGCTATTTGCCCGGCCGATGGCAACATCGAGTTTGGGAAAATATACTTCGCAATCCACGGATCGGTGTGATTGCTGGATACACTTGAACCGATGCAATGCAGCAGCGCCAGGCCGTCGTCGGCGAGGCAACGGCGCTTGACCTCGAAATAGGTGCGGTAGTTTTTTACCCCGACATGTTCGAACATGCCGATGGAAAAATTGCGGTCGAATTTCTCGTTGAGCGCCCGGTAATCCTGCACGCGGATTTCAATCGGCAGGCCTCGGCACAGGTTCTGCGCGAAGTCTCCCTGTTCGCGTGACACGGTGATGCCGACGCCACTGACGCCGTAACGTTCGGCGGCAAATTTCAACGCTTCGCCCCAGCCGCAACCAATGTCGAGCACGCGCATGCCGGGTTTGAGTTGCAGTTTGCGGCAGACCAGGTCGAGCTTGGCTTCCTGCGCGGCGTCGAGGTCGTTTGCATCCTTCCAGTAACCGCAGGAATACACGAGGCGCTTGCCGAGCATGGCCTGGAACAGATCGTTGCCGGTGTCGTAATGACGTTCGCCGATCACATACGCGCGGCGACCACGCTGCATATTGACGAGTTTCGACTTCAGCCACAGCCATGCGTCGTCAATGCCGTGGACTTTTTCGTCCAGATGCGCGACGAGCAGGCGAAACAGGAAACCGTCGAGGTCATCCGCGTCCCACCAGCCGTCCATATACGACTCGCCTAGGCCGAGAGAACCGTGCGCAATCACGCGGTGGTAGAAGTGCACATCGTGGATTTGCGGATCGCAGGCTCGCGATCCATCGATGGACAGCCCCGCTTGTTCAAGCAGGCATTCGATGCGAATTCGTGCGGAATTGCCCATAAATGGTCCGGTTAGCGCGCTGGGGAGACGAGATCGGGCTCGGGCCGGTTGATCTCGCCGTAATCGGCCGGAAGGCAGGCGTAAAACAGGTTCACGTTCTCCGCTCGCAGTGCGGCGATCAGGGCTTCGGCTTGGGCCTCGTCGGCCATGAACTCGACCAGCACCGGTACATCGCCGGCGAGTTCGAAGAAATGCTGCTCGTGCATGCGGCCGTGACGACCGAAACCGGCGATGGCACGGAACGCTGAGCCGCCGTGGATGCCGCGGGCCTGTGCGAATTCGAGCAGCCATTCGTACATCAGCACGCTGCCATGCTTGCGATTCTCGTAGGTGTAAAAACGCAGATGGATGCCTTTCATGGGAGAGCCTCAGGCGCGGAAGAGAATTCGCATCAGGAGCAGGCCCGCCAGCGTCATTGCCAGCGATCCGAGCAGGTGCACGGAAACGGTCGCGACCGCCCATGCGTATTGCTGGCGCAGGAACAAGGTCACGGTTTCGGCGGAGAAGGTGGAAAACGTGGTCAGGCCGCCGCAGAACCCGGTGGTGATGAACAGGCGCAGTTCCGGCGACAGGCTCTGGAACTGGGTGAACACGCCCAGTGCGCAGCCGATGATGAAACCGCCGAGCAGATTCGCAGCGAGTGTGCCAAGCGGCAGGGTCGGCAGCAGCGGATTGAACCAGATGCCGAACAACCAGCGCAGCACCGCACCGGCGAAGGCGCCTATGCCGACGGAAAACACGGATGCGAAATTCATACCTCTCCCGGACAGCGGTTCAATCCGGAAGTGCAGATACGCGCAGCGGGTGCCGCGAGAGATGCTCGTGGCAATGCCTGCGGGTATCCGGATCCCGGATACTCAAGCAGGCATCATCAGCCTTGCGGCGGTTCACCCCGAGGGGCGGGAGGAATGCCATCTCCCTTGCTACGCCGCGATGATAACGCAGTCACCGATGCAGCCGTCAAGCATCGACTAACCAGGTTGCGCGCCGCCGAGAAGCGCCTTGAGCAGCGCGAGGACTTCTTCCTTGGTGCCCATCACCGAGATGTGGTGCTCACGCGGGATATCGGTACCCAGATTGACGGCGTAGCCCTGGCCGGCATCGTTGCCATCGTCGTCCAGGCGCGGGTAGGTTTCCACCTTGCCTACGTAGACGATGCTGTTGGCGTCGAGGTAGCGTCCGTCGGGAAGTTTCAGCCAGCGTTGCATGGGAAGTCCTCCGTGTGATGCGCAGGCTAGCCGCAGGCCTGCGCGGGTGCAAGCGGCAGCAGGCCGCGCTCACTAAGCCAGGCGCGCGCATCCTCGGCATCGCTCTCGAACCAGGCGCGCGTCGAGCCAAGGCGGAACGTGTAGCCCCAGGCGTCCATGTCGGCCATCAAGCGCGTGCTGCCAATGCCGGGGAGCTCATCGGCGAGCAGGATCTGCAGGTAGCAGGTTGCGTCTTCTTCGATTTGCGATTCCGACGCATCGGTATGGATGTGCGCACGTTTTTCCGGGGCTGCGACGATCAGGTGACAGGCTTCGTGCAACAGCGAATGCACGGGCGTATCTGCACGTGCGTAAACGGTTGCGCCGATGATGCCGGCTTCGGGTTCGCCCCAGTAGCTGCCGGGAATGGTCGCGTCGTCGGCGATGCGGACCAGCATCAATCCGTAGCGCTGCAGCAGATCTTCCGCCGTGCCGGGCGCAAGGTCGGCCAACAGCAGCACGCGGGCCTCAGTGCGCAGTGCCGGTGCGGGCAGGTGCAGCAGGCGCGGTGCCGTGGGCGCGCTCTCGCAACCATGACTGGTTCGGCAGCTTTGCCGTGGGGCCATGCAGATAGTTGTCGCGCACGAATGCGTAGCTGCACAGTTCCTTGACCAGCAAGGAAACGCGCTTGCCGATACCGGGCATCAGCTGCTGGCCGGCTTCCTGGAAGCCCCAGGTGCCGTGGAACAGCACCGAAACGTCGTCGCGCGGTTCGAGGAAGACTTCGCAGGCAAGCAAGGGCACGCGCACTTCGGCGAAACTGGTGACGTCGGCGTAGAAGACCCGGCCCAGTCCCAGGCCACGGTAGGGGCGGGCAATGACGATGCGATCGATGTAGAGGAATTCCGGATAACGTTCGCGGAACCAGCGGAAATTCGGACTCGCGTAATCGGCATCCTCGCGCAACGCGATCAGGAATCCGGCGGCATGGCCGTCGATTTCAGCCACGCGGAAGTAGGCAGCGACACGTTCCAGTGCGCGCAGTTGAGCCATGTCCAGCGGCAGGATCGTCGGACCCGCGGCGTTGTTGAGCGCAAGCACGGAATCCAGATCCTGCGCCTGCACGTCGCGGATGGTCAGCGTCATGTTTTCGTCCCTCCGGAATTTCGCGACGCGAATCGTGGCCCGCGCCTTGGTATGTGCGTCATTATCGCACGCACGGCGCGGCAAGGTCATGGCCTTTGCGTGGCATTCTCGTTAAATGCGTGTGACTTCCCGCAGGTTGCGCGTGGCACGTGTGCGCATATGATGGCGAGCATGCGCCTGGGTTCCCTCAATCATGTGCAGTTGCTGCGTTACGCCGGCCTGTTCACCTGGGCCTGCGTCGGCATTCCCTTGCTGCGGCGCTACTGGCAAAGCGAAGACGGCTACACCCGCATCGAACTGGCCGGCTGGTGGTTGAGCTATCTCGCGTTCGGCCTGAGTTACTGGGCGATCACCCGCGACCTGGGCAAACGCTATCGCTGGCAACTGCAATTGCCGATGCTGGCGGTGCTCAACGCAGCGGCAATCGGCATCGGTTATTTCAGCCACAGCGGGCTGTCCGGAATCCTGCTGTTGGTGATCGCCGGCGTACTGCCGTGGCTGCTGCCGCTGTGGGCGGGCGTGGCCTGGCTGATCCTGCAGAATTTTTCGCTGGTGCCGGTATTCATCTATCGCGTCGAAGGCTTCGACTGGTTCGACGCGTTGTTGCAAAGCGGGCTGTACATCGGCTTTTCCGGCTTCACCTTCGTTACCTCGCTGGTCGCGCGCCAGCAGGCGGATTCGCGCGAGGAGCAGCGGCGCCTGAATTCCGAATTGCGCGCCACGCGCACCTTGCTCACGGAATCCAGCCGCATCGGCGAGCGCATGCGCATCTCGCGCGAGCTGCATGATCTGGTCGGTCATCACCTGACCGCGCTGAGCCTGAACCTGGAAGTCGCCAGCCACCTGGTTTCCGGCAATGCGCAGGAACACGTGCGCCAGGCGCAAAGTGTGGCGAAGCTGCTGCTCAGCGATGTGCGTGAAGTCGTCAGTCAGTTGCGCGAGGACGACGCCATCGACCTGACCGAGGCGCTGAAGACGCTGGTTGAAGGCGTGCCCGGCCTGGCCATCCATCTGGAACTGCCGCCGCGGTTCGCGGTGGACGACCCGCGCCGCGCGCAGGTACTGTTGCGCTGTGCGCAGGAAATCATCACCAATGCCGTGCGTCATGCCAATGCGCGCAACCTGTGGCTGCGCTTCGATCGCTCCGGCAGCGAACTGGCGATCCATGCGCGCGACGATGGCCGTGGCGTGGATGAATTGCGCCAGGGCAATGGCCTGACTGGCATGCGTGAACGCCTCGCCCAGATCGGCGGGCGCCTGAACATCACCACCGCTCGCAATTCCGGTTTTGCGCTGGATGCGTGGCTGCCACTGGAGTCCGTGCGATGACCGTATCCGTCTGCCTCGTTGATGACCAGACCCTGGTGCGACAGGGCATCCGCTCCTTGCTGGAACTTTCCGACGACATCCGTATCGTCGCCGAGGCTGCCGATGGCGCGCAGGCGGTCGAGATGATCCCGCGCGCCAAACCCGATGTCGTGCTGCTCGACATGCGCATGCCGGGCATGTCCGGGCTGGATGTGCTCAATGCGCTGGCGGAGAAAAACGCCTTGCCACCGACCATTATCCTGACCACGTTCGATGACGATCAACTGGTGTTGGCCGGCATGAAAGCCGGCGCGCGCGGTTATCTTCTGAAGGACGTGTCGCTCGAGCAACTCGTGGATGCAGTCAAGACGGTCGCGGGTGGCGGTTCGTTGGTCGCGCCGGTGGTCACCCAGCGCCTGTTGACGGGCTTGGAGCGCATGCACAACGACTTCACCAGCCTGGACCGGCCCGATCCCCTGACCGAGCGCGAAACCGAGATCCTGCGCCTGATGGCGGGCGGTTACAGCAACAAGGAAATCGCCAATTCGCTGGGCGTGGCCGAGGGCACGGTCAAGAACCACGTTTCCAACATCCTGTCCAAGCTGGGCGTGCGCGATCGCACCCGGGCCGTGCTCAAGGCTTTTGAACTGGGAATCGTATGAACCGCGATTCCCGCGCACGGGCTTTTCCAGTACCATTTGCCGTCTGTTTTTAGGGAGACGCCCGGAATGACCCGCCTGCTCGAAGTTCTCGTTGCCCTGGCCATCGTTTTCGTGTTGGCCGTCGTGTTCGCCATCGCCTTGCCGAGTCATGGCCATGTCGAGCGATCGGTCACCGTCAGTTCGCCCGCGCGGCAGATCTTCGACGTGGTCAACGGTTTCCGCACCTATCCGTCGTGGACCTCGCTGACCGGTTACGACCCGCATGTGCAGATGACCTATGAAGGCCCGGCCATGGGTGCGGGTGCCAAGGTGTCGTGGACCAGCGCCAATGAAACGATCGGTAGCGGCAACTACACCGTTGCCGCGAATCCCGCGGCCGAGCAGGACAAGTCGGTGACATGGGACGTGCAGAACAACTGGCGCGGCAACGACAAGCGCTTCAGCTTCGACATCGAGCCTTCCGAGAACGGCAAGACCTCGAAGGTGACGATGGCGTACGACGTCGACTTCGGGTGGAACCTGCTCGCGCGCGTCTCCGGCCTGTACCTGCAGGGCGATCCGGCCACGCAGATGTCGTTCCAGCTCTCGCGTTTGCAGAACATGCTGGCCACATTCCCGACCGTCGATTACAAGGATCAGAACATCCAGATCGTGGATGTGGCCCCCGTGCCGGTGTTGTTCGTGTCGACCACCGCCAAGCGCACGCTCGACGACGTTGCCGACGCAACGAACAAGGCGATGGACCAGATCAACGCCGTGATCAAGAAGGAAAAACTGACGGCCACCGGTCCGCGCCGCACCATCACCACGAACTGGGGCGACGAGAACTACGACTTCGACGTCGCCGTGCCAGTCGACCGCGCCGATGCGCAGGTCGCCGATCCGGTCAAGGCCGGTACCGGTTACGGCGGCAAGGCGCTGGAGACCTCCTTCACCGGGTCGCCCGCGCAACTGCCGCTGATGCGACTGGTGCTCAAAGCCTACGCTTACACCCATGGCTACCTGTTCGACGAGTCATCCGAAGGCAATGGCCGCTTCTTCGACGAGAAGACCACCACCGATCCGAATGCCGGTGACGACCAGCAGACCTACAACGTGTACCTTCCGATCCAGACACAATAAGCTTCTTTGGGTTTGCGCGAACGGGTGGCTTTATGCCACCCGTTTGCGTTTTATCAGCAGTCATCCCTGATCGCGAAGATCACAAAGCGGGCGTCCATGCCCGCACTTTTCAATTTTGGCGGGAACTTTTTCTTAACGACGTTGTATTTCTGCCGGCACCTGTGCTTTCGCATCAGCGCCGGATGGATGAATGCAATCAACGAGCGGTGACATCACGATGATCGAAACCCGGCAATTGACCAAACGCTACGGCGACCTGACTGCGGTCGACGGCATCAGTTTCAAACTCGAACCGGGCCGCGTGCTCGGCTTCCTCGGCCCGAACGGCGCCGGCAAATCCACCACCATGAAGATGATCGCCGGCTTTCTCGCGCCGACATCTGGCAGTGCCAGCGTGTGCGGGCACGATGTCGTGGACGACGCGATCGCCGCCAAGCGCATGCTGGGCTATTTGCCGGAAGGCGCGCCGAGTTACGGCGAGATGACACCGCTGCGGTTTCTCGACTTCGTTGCCGACGTGCGCGGGCTGTCCGGAACGAAACGAACGCAGCGCATCGACGACGTGATCGAGCGCCTGCACCTGAACGGCGTGCTGGAACAGCCGATCGAAACCCTGTCCAAAGGCTTCAAACGCCGCGTCGGCCTCGCCCAGGCGATCGTGCACGATCCGCAGGTGCTCATTCTCGACGAACCGACCGACGGACTGGATCCGAACCAGAAACACGAGGTGCGCGCGCTGATCAATCGTTTGGCGGCCGACAAGACCATCATCGTGTCCACCCATATCCTCGAAGAAGTCCACGCGGTGTGCAGCCGCGCGATCATCATCGCCCGCGGCCGCGTGCTTGCCGACGCCACGCCGGCGGAACTGGAAACGCGCTCGCGCTACCACCAGGCCGTGTCGCTCACGGCCGCCAACGTACCGGCTGCGAAAGAAGCGTTGTCGAAGGTCGCGGATGTCGCCGCCGTGGAAATCGATCCGCAGGATCATCGCATCACCGCGTTCCCGAAACCGGGGCGGCAGATTTTCATTGCAGTCAATCAGGCATTGCAGGCGCAGGGCGTGGCGGTCAGCGAAATGCAACTGGAAAGCGGGCGCCTGGATGAGGTGTTCCGCACGATCACGCAGGGCAGCGGGCAGGAGGCACGCGCATGAGCAACATCGTCACGGTCTTCAAACGGGAATTGTCGAGCTACTTCGCCACGCCCGTCGCCTATGTGTTCATCGTGATCTTCCTGCTGCTCGCCGGCACGTTCACGTTCTACCTCGGCAATTTCTACGAGCGTGGCCAGGCTGATCTGCTGCCGTTCTTCAATTTCCATCCCTGGTTGTATCTGTTCCTGGTTCCGGCCGTGGGCATGCGCTTGTGGTCGGAGGAGCGCAAGAGCGGCACGATCGAACTGCTGCTGACGTTGCCGATCACGATGTGGCAGGCGGTCGCGGGCAAGTTCCTCGCCGCATGGGCGTTCATCGGCATCGCGCTGGTGTTCACGTTCCCGATCTGGATTACCGTCAATTACCTCGGCTCGCCCGACAATGGCGTGATCCTGGCCAGCTACATCGGCAGTTTCCTGATGGCCGGGGCCTTCCTCGCCATTGCTTCGTGCATATCGGCGTGCACGCGCAACCAGGTGATCGCGTTCATCCTCACGGTCGTCGTGTGCTTCGCGTTCCTGCTCGCCGGATTCCCGCTGGTGCTGGATTTCTTCGCGGCGTGGGCGCCGCAGGGCGTGGTTGACGCGATTTCGGGATTGAGCTTCCTTGATCATTTCGCATCGATCAGCAAGGGCGTCGTGCAGTTGCGCGACCTGATCTACTTCGGACTCACCATCGCGTTCTGGTTGTATGCCAGTGCAGTGGTGATTGACCTTAAAAAAGCCGATTGAGAAGTGCGGCCAGGATGACCGCTTCTTGATTCTCGCGATCATGGACGATCGCATAAACACACTGGTGGTAGAAACAATGACGTCAAACAAGAAACTCATGACCAGCGGTGCGCTCGCGGTGCTTGCCGTCCTGTTCGTCGCCGTCATCCTGATCAGCAACTCGCTGTTCCGCGGTGCGCAGGTCGACCTGACCCGGAACCATCTCTACACGCTGTCGCAAGGCACGAAGAACATCCTTGCCGACATCGACGAACCGATACACCTATACCTGTTCTGGTCGGACAAGGAAACGCACGGCATTCCGCAATTGCGCGTCTATGCGCAGCGCGTGCGCGAAATGCTCGAGGAAATGGCCAGTCGCGCCAAGGGCAAGATCAAGCTCGAAGTGATCGACCCGCAGCCGTTTTCCGAAGATGAAGACCGCGCTACCGGTTACGGCTTGCAGGCGGTTCCGGCCGGCAACAACGGCGAAAAGATTTTCCTGGGGCTGGCCGGCACCAATTCGACTACGGCCAAATCGGTAATCCCGTTCCTGCAGCCGAACAAGGAAGCGTTTCTCGAATACGACGTGGCCAAGCTCATCCACGAGCTGACCGTTCCGCACAAACCCGTGGTCGGCCTGATTTCCGGCTTGCAGATCGGCCAGAGTTTCGATCAGGAGACGCGCAGCCTGAAGGATCCATGGGCGATCGACCAGCAGCTCAGCCAGCAGTTCGATGTGCGCCAGTTGAACGCCGCGTCGATCAAATCGATCGACAAGGATATCGACGTGCTGGTACTGATCCAGCCGAAGAAGTTGCCGGAAGACGCGCAATACGCGATTGACCAGTTCGTGATGCGTGGTGGACACCTGCTTGCGTTTGTCGATCCGGACGCCGAAACCGACACCTCCGGCGCCGATCCGAATAATCCGCAGGCAGCGATGTTTGCCGACAAGTCATCCGACTTGCCGACACTGTTCAAGGCCTGGGGCGTTGACTACGACCCGCACAAGGTGATCCTCGACCGCGCGCAGGGTTTGCAGATCAGCACGCAACCCGGGGCGCCGCCGGTGGCGGACCCTGCCATCATCGGCTTCGGCAAGCGCAGCCTCAACGCCAGCGACGTGGTCACCGCCAACCTCGACACCATCAATGTGTCCAGCGCAGGTTATTTTTCCCTGGCCAAGGATTCGAAATACACGCTGACGCCGCTGATCCAGAGCAGCGACGACGCGATGCCGGTGGACAGCACGCGGGTGAAGTTCCTGCCTGATCCGAGCGTTTTGCTCAACGGCTATGCACCGACGCATGAACATTACGTCATCGCCGGCCGCCTCGAAGGGAATTTCAGCAGCGCGTTCCCGGAACGCAAGGATGCCGGCCACATCGCGCAGGCCAAGGAAAAGGGCGAGATCATCCTCGTCGCCGATACGGACATGCTGGCCGATCGCCTGTGGGTGCAGGTGCAGCCGTTCTTCGGCCAGAAGATCATGAATGCGTTCGCCAACAACGGCGACTTCTTCATCAACGCAGTGGACAATCTTGCCGGCTCGTCTGACCTCATCTCCATCCGCGGCCGCGCCACCTCGCAACGGCCCTTCACCGTGGTCGAGGACATGAAGCGCGCCGCGCAGGAAAACTTCCGCGGCAAGGAACAGGAACTGCAACAGCAGTTGGCCGACACCGAACGCAAGCTCACCGAGCTGCAAAGCGGCAAGACCAAAGGCAGCGAGATGATCCTGTCGCCGGCGCAGCAGGGCGAGTTGCAGAGTTTCCTGCAGAAGAAGGTCGAGATCCGCAAGCAGTTGCGCCAGGTGCAGCGCGACCTGGACAAGGACATCGACGCGCTCGGCACGCGCCTGAAATTCATCAACATCGCGCTGATGCCGATCCTGATCACCATCGCGGCCTTGCTGTTCGCCGCATGGAAGCGCCGCAAGCGCGTCGCGGCTTGAGGAGATTGCAATGAGCTCGAAGAAACTAGCCATTCTGGTTGCCTTCGCCATCGTCGCCCTGATCGCGGCCTGGTACATCAATTCGTCGAACGCACCGCAGACCGGTGTGGCAGCGCAAGCGCAGCCGCTGCTGCCCGAACTGCATGATCACGTGAACGACGTCAACGCGATTACCCTGACCGGCGCCGGCGGCAAGGTGCTGACCGAACTCAAGCGCGGCACCGACGGCTGGAGCATCGTCGAAAAATCCGGCTATCCGGCGGATCTGGCCAAGGTGCGCGAATTCCTGATCAAGCTCGACCAGGCCACGTTGACCGAAGCCAAGACGTCCAATCCGAAACTGTATGCGGAGCTGGGCGTGGATGACGTCAAGGATGCCAAGGCGACCGGCGTGCTGGTCACGCTCGGCGGCTTGTCCAAGCCCTTGGCCATCATCATCGGTAATTTCAACGGCGCGGGCGGTGGCGGCACCTTCGTTCGCCGCGCAGGTGATGCGCAATCCTGGCTCGCTGGCGGGAACCTTACCGTCGCCAAGAGCACGGCGGATTGGGAGCAGCGAACCGTTGCCGACATTGCTTCCACGCGCCTGCGCTCGGTGACGCTGACGAATCCCGATGGCAAGACCCTGAAGATCTACAAGGACGCGCAAGGCGATGCCAACTTCAAGGTTGCCGACGTGCCGAAGGGGCGCGAGGTCGCTTCCGAATTCGTCGCCAACGAATTGGGGTCGGTGCTGGCCGGCCTGAATGCAGACGACGTATTTGCGGCCAAGGACATGGCCGCGCCGGACAAGGCGTGGAAGAACGAATACGCTGCATTCGACGGACTGGTCATCGACGCCACCGGCTGGGAGCAGGGCGGCAAGGACTACGCGCAATTCGCCGCGCATCTGGACGAAACCGCCGCGAATGCCTGGGTTGACGCCGAACAGGCGAAGGCGAAAGCCGAGTACGACGCGGCCATCGAAGCCGCGAACAAGAAGGTGGAAAGCGAGAAATCCACGACCGGCGCGCAGGCCAAGGCAAATGCGAAGGCAGCATCCGATGTGGCCAAACCTCTGGCGGTGAGCGATGCGGCCAGGGACCGCAGCGACCGTATCGCTGCGTTGAACAAGGAAATTGCCAGCCTGAACAAGACGCTTTCCGGCTGGACGTTTGCGTTGCCGGCCTACAAGTTCTCGGACATGACCAAGACCCTGGACGACATGCTCAAGCCCTTGCCAGAGAAGAAGGCCGAGGCGAGCAAGTCAGCGCAAAAACCGCACAAGTAGTCCGCATCGACGTTTGCGGCGGCTTGTTGCGCCGCCGCAAGCGAAGTGTGTGACGGCAAGCGCATAATCCCCTTCGAACGAGCGTTCGAACGACGCCCGCGTCGTACCCACAGGAGGGGATCATGGCCACAGTCCGCACCGGCGAGCGCCGGAGTCTTGCCGCTTTTGCCGCATTGTCCATTTGTGCATTTTGTGCGCCACTGGCGGCGCAGACATCGAGCCAGACGATCACGGCGCCGGGGTTGTCCGCGCCCGGCACGATCTATTACGACGCGCTCGGCATGCCGACGATCAAGGCAGCGACCAGCTACGACGTTGCCTTCCTGCAGGGTTATGCGGAAGCAAAAGCGCGTTTCTTCGAGATGGATTTCAACCGCCGCGCGGCCAGCGGCCGGCTTGCCGAACTGGTCGGCAAGGCCGCACTCGCCAGCGACGTGCAGACGCGCACGCTCGGCCTGGATCGCGCCGCGTTCGCGACCTGGCAGGCGCTGGATCCGGATACCAAGGGTTGGCTCAAGTCGTTCTCCGACGGCGTGAACTTCTGGCTTGCCACGCAGCCGCTGCCGCCGGAGTACGGCGCGTTGATGCTTAGTCGCGCGGCGCCGTGGACGCCGCAGGATTCCGTCATCATCGGCAAGGGCCTCGCGTTCCAGTTGTCGTTCGATTTGGACATCCAGAACACCATCGACTTCGGCGCCTATTCGCAGGCCGCGGCGGCGGCCAAGATCGATCCGAACGCGCTGTTCTTCGGCGACACGCACCGCTTTGCGCCGCCGGACAATCGCGTGACGGTGCCGGGATTCACGCCGTCCGCGACGTCCGGGACCTCGGTCATGACCCAGGCTGCCGCGATGGCGACGGTGCAATCGAATGCACAGCAGATCGCTTCGCTCGGCGACATCAACGTCGATCCACGTGCACTGGCGATGGCGCAAGCCTACCGCGACCAGATCGCCGGCAATCCCTTCATCGCGCCAACCCTGCGCCCGCGCCTTGGCCGCGGCGGCAGCAACGAATTCGCCGTCAGCGGCGCCTATACCGCAACCGGCAAGCCGATCATCGCCAACGATCCGCACCTGACGCTTGCCTTGCCGCCGATTTTCATGGAGATGCACCTGATCTCGGGCGATGGCCTCAACGCCACCGGCGTCAGCGTTCCAGGTGCACCCGGCATCATCCAGGGCTGCAACAGCAACATCTGCTGGGGCAGCACGGTCAATCCGATGGATGTGACCGACACGTTTTTGGAAACCTTCGTCGTCAACAGTTATGGCCTGCCGACCGCGATCGTGCACAACGGCGTGCAGGAACCGGTGCAGTGGGTGTTCCAGAGTTTTTACGTCAACCAGATGACGCCGGGACAGACCGACAGCATCGCGCGCGACAATTCCATCGGATACACCAATGGCGCCATCACCGTGATCGTGCCGCGCCGGAACAACGGCCCGGTGGTGCAAATTGGTACACCGGGCAGCTGTTCGCTGACCGGGCAGACCCTGACTCCCAGTTACGCCTGCGGCCTGTCCATCGCCTACACCGGCTGGGGCGCGACGTTCGAACTGACTGCGTTCAAGCTGATCGACCGCGCGCAGAACATGAGCGATTTCCAGAACGCGCTGAGCTATTTCGATTTTGGTTCGCAGAACTTTGCCTACGCCGACACCGCCGGCAACATCGCCTATTTCACCAGCGCCGAAAATCCCATCCGCGACGACCTGCAGAACTACGGCAAATGGCTCGGCTCGCCGCCGTTCATGATCCGCGATGGCTCGGGCGCCGCGCACAACGATTGGCTGCCGGTGTCGCATCCGCAGCCCAATCAGGCGGTTCCCTACGAGATCATGCCGGCATCGGAAATGCCGCATGTCATCAATCCGTCGCAGGGCTATTTCGCCAACGCCAACAACGACCCGATCGGCGTGACCTTGCAGAACAATCCGTTCGGCATGACCCGTCCGGGCGGCGGCGTGTATTACCTCAACTACGGCTACGACGCGTATCGCATGGGCCGCATCGATCGCATGCTCTCGGCGCTGGTGGCTTCGGGCAACAAGATCACCACGGCCGACATCCAGGCCGTGCAGCTCAACAACCAGCCGGTCGATGCGCAGTTGCTGCTTCCGTACCTGCTCGCCGCTGCCCGCAATGCCACCGCCAGCGGCGCATGGGCGCCGTTGCAACAACTGGCGAACGACCCGGCCGTGAGCGAGGCGATCTCGCGCCTGTCGGCGTGGGACCTGACGCCGCCA
>OEIU01001436.1_pt1 | contig 15393 bp, 15 predicted proteins | sample 1539221 | NCBI WGS metagenome assembly OEIU01 (sample SAMN03792071, study PRJEB22550) | activated sludge metagenome | feature: wastewater treatment plant; material: activated sludge; isolation source: Wastewater treatment plant of a petroleum refinery complex | place: Argentina: Zarate | collected...
AGATGATATGAAATGATCTGACAACGATCACTCTTGATCTCTCCCCATACAAGTATTCCAGAGACGTCAGCGATTCCGCGAAGGGGCCGCGGCGTACTGGATGCCCGCCTTCGCGGGCATGACGAAGGAGGGTGTCGCCGATCTCACGCCCGCGGGGCGCAGCGGACATAGACCATGTTGCCGTAACGGACCGCGGCATCCTTGTCGATGAAGCGGGTGATCAGCACGCGGCCGTCGAACGAGACGATCTCGCGATCCTGTTCGCCGCCGGCGGGACCGGCCGGACCGATATAGTTCTTGCCGCCCGGGCTGCCCTTGAGGCGCAGCTCCTGCGGGGTGGCCTGGTCGGCCAGATGCATGACGACGCCGCCGCTGGAGCCGGCGCCGATCACGTAAGGCTGCTTGCACTGGCCGCGCGCGGCGGCTTCGGTGCGGGCGCGATCATTCGGATTCTGGAACGAGGCAAGGCCCCAGCGGCCGACGATCTCGTCGGCGCGAATCGTTGCAGGCATTTCCGGACCAACGCCGGGCTCGGCCTCGGGCGCCGGATTGGACGACAGGCTCATGCTGCTGCATGCTGCAAGCAAGAATGTCAGCGCCGATGCGATCGCCAGATTGGCTACCGTACGCGCATTACGTGAGGTGATCATCGCATTCCCCCGAACCATTCCTTTAGGCCGCTCCCGTCAAACAGCCAACCGTAAAATGAGTGCCGGAGCAAAGACGTTGGTTGAACTACGCCGCCGCGCCGATTTGGTTTCCGTGCACCATCCTATATTGGCCTCAAGAAGGCTTTAACCCCCTTGTTTGCTTGACAGGAACCGCGCCAAGCCATATTTCCCGGCCCCACGTTTAGCACTCAATCGCGAAGATTGCTAAGGGTCGCGCTGTCCCGCCCGGGGCCGCGCCGAACACCGGCTTCCCCGCCATTCTCGATGGCGCTGGACCTGAAACCGAGCCTCCCAGAGGAACTGCCAGAGGAGACGTCATGGCCAAATCCAAATTCCGTCCGCTGCACGACCGCGTCGTTGTCAAGCGCATCGACGCCGAAGAGAAGACCAAGGGCGGCATCATCATTCCCGACACCGCCAAGGAAAAGCCGTCGCAGGGCGAAGTCACCGCCGTCGGCCCGGGCGGCCGCGACGAAACCGGCAAGCTGATTCCGATCGACGTCAAGGTCGGCGATCGCGTGCTGTTCGGCAAGTGGTCCGGCACCGAGGTCAAGCTCGACGGCGAGGAACTCCTGATCATGAAGGAGTCCGACATCATGGGTGTGCTGACCTAACAGCACGCACCCTCACCCCGAGGAGGCAGCGAAGCTGCCGTCTCGAAGGGCCCTTCATCTCATGAACTCATTCTTCGAGATGCGGCCAAACGGCCGCTGCTCAGGATGAGGACCATTCCCAGGAGCAACACATATGGCTGCCAAAGACGTTAAATTTTCCGGCGACGCCCGCGACCGCATGCTGCGCGGCGTTGACGTTCTCGCCAACGCGGTGAAGGTGACGCTCGGCCCGAAGGGCCGCAACGTCGTGATCGAGAAGAGTTTTGGCGCTCCCCGCATCACCAAGGACGGCGTCACCGTCGCCAAGGAGATCGAGCTCGAGGACAAGTTCGAGAACATGGGCGCGCAGATGCTGCGCGAAGTCGCCTCCAAGACCAACGACACCGCCGGTGACGGCACCACCACCGCGACCGTGCTGGCGCAGGCGATCGTGCGCGAAGGCGCCAAGTCGGTTGCGGCCGGCATGAACCCGATGGACCTCAAGCGCGGCATCGACATCGCGGTCGCCGCCGTGGTCAAGGACATCGAGAAGCGCGCCAAGCCGGTCGCCGCCTCCTCCGAGGTCGCCCAGGTCGGCACCATCTCCGCCAACGGCGACAACGCCATCGGCAAGATGATCGCGCAGGCGATGCAGAAGGTCGGCAATGAAGGCGTGATCACCGTCGAGGAGAACAAGTCGCTCGAGACCGAAGTCGACATCGTCGAGGGCATGAAGTTCGACCGCGGCTATCTCAGCCCTTACTTCATCACCAACGCCGAGAAGATGACCGCCGAGCTGGAAGACGTCTTCGTGCTGCTGCACGAGAAGAAGCTCTCCGGCCTGCAGGCGATGCTGCCGGTGCTGGAAGCCGTGGTGCAGTCCGGCCGTCCGCTCCTGATCATCGCCGAGGACGTCGAGGGCGAGGCGCTGGCGACGCTGGTCGTCAACCGCCTGCGCGGCGGCCTGAAGGTCGCCGCCGTCAAGGCGCCGGGCTTCGGCGACCGCCGCAAGGCCATGCTGGAAGACATCGCGATCCTGACCGGCGGTCAGCTGATCTCGGATGAACTCGGAATGAAGCTCGAGAGCGTCACCGTCAACATGCTGGGACGCGCGGGCAAGGTGGTGATCGACAAGGAGAACACCACGATCGTCAAGGGCGCCGGCAAGAAAAAGGACATCGAGGCCCGCGTCACCCAGATCAAGGCGCAGATCGAGGAGACCACCTCGGACTACGATCGCGAGAAGCTGCAGGAACGGCTGGCCAAGCTCGCCGGCGGCGTCGCCGTGATCAAGGTCGGCGGTGCGACCGAGGTCGAGGTCAAGGAGAAGAAGGACCGCGTCGAGGACGCCCTCAACGCGACCCGCGCAGCGGTGCAGGAAGGCATCGTGCCGGGCGGCGGCGTGGCGCTGCTCCGCGCCAAGAAGGCGGTCGGCCGCATCCACAACGACAATTCCGACGTTCAGGCCGGTATCAACATCGTGCTGAAGGCGCTGGAAGCCCCGCTCCGCCAGATCTCGGAAAACGCCGGTGTCGAAGGCTCGATCGTGGTCGGCAAGATCCTCGAGAACAAGTCTGAGACCTTCGGCTTCGACGCCCAGACCGAGGAATATGTCGACATGGTCGACAAGGGCATCATCGACCCCGCCAAGGTGGTGCGCGCCGCGCTGCAGGACGCCTCCTCCGTCGCGGGCCTGCTGGTGACCACCGAAGCCATGGTCGCCGAACTGCCGAAGGAGCCGGCGCCGGCAATGCCCGGCGGTGGCGGCGGCATGGGTGGAATGGGCGGCATGGGCTTCTGAGCCCCGCCCTTTCCCCTACCAGCAGATCGAAGGCCGCCTCCGGGCGGCCTTCTTTTTTGGCGAGCCGTCGAGGTATCATCCCCGCAACATGCGACCGCCTTCGCGATCATGCCGACGCGCGGCGCAGCCGGCCTTTGATCTTGAGACCATCCCGCAGGTTGAGCCCGAGCAGAGTGACGTTCGCCGCGCCGGCACCGAGTTCAAGCGTCTGCACTGCATAGAAGATGGCATCGAATTCGGCGCTATTCGCCTTGGACGCGAGGAAGAGCGCAGAAGGGATGAGGATCAGGAGACCGTTGCCGGCGATGAACGGCATGCGCTTGATCTTGGCCCCGACCAACCCGGCCCGCCGTCCCTTTGCCAAAGCGAAACCAGAGCCTCCCGTCGCGGCTAACGCCGGAACCAGCAACAGGAAGCCCCACGGTATGGCCATCTTGACTGTCGTCACGATCGCCTCTGACGCAAACAGCTCGCTGAGCGCCGTCGAGAGCCAGAAGGTCGCAATCGTAAGGAGAGCAACGACACCGGCCACCGGATGAATAATCTTGATCATGACCTGCCTCGCTGCAGTTGGGAGCGGCTGCCACCCGTGAACCACATGCGCGAAAGCAGACCGTCGCGGCGAACGAAGTGGTGATAAAGCGCGGCGCCCGCGTGAAGCACCAGCAAGGCAAGTAGAACCCTTGCTCCGATGCCATGCGGTACACGTGGCGGATATTTCCAGAAGTCGGGCAAGGCGCCTTCTCCGCCAAAGATCATCGGCGCAGCGCCGCTCAGCGCCACTATGCCGATGCCGCTCGCAATCATTCCCAGGATGATGACGTAGAACAGTACGTGCACCACCCGAGCCGTGAATTCCTGCCAGCGCGGCATCCACGCCACCGGGTTGGGCTTGCGGTCGTAAGCCCACCGCCAGCCGATCCGAACGATGGTCAAGGCGAGTACTGCAATGGCAATTGGCACGTGGACCCGCAGAATGGCGGCCTTGGCGACCGGATCGACCGTGTTGGCCGCCCGGAAACCCGAAGCGATAAGAGCGACGATCAGCAGCGCGCTCAGCCAATGGATTGACACGATCATGGCCCCGTAGCGGTCTGCGGTGCTCTTCAGTCCCATTGCGTCCTCCTACTCTGAAGCCTTGCGCGGCCGGGCTATGCGACGCAGATGCCTGACATCGCGACCTTCTGGAACAGGTGTGGGGAAGCGACGGCGGAGGATGGATAGGCCGAGAGGCTCGCCCTGAATCCAGGATGCGTGAACGCCGCCCGGAAATGAGCGGTCGTCTCCCAGACCGCGTAATTCAGATAAGTCGGGCTCTTGCCGAGAGCACGGTGAAGCTGCGTGGCGATGAAGCCCGGCTGTCGCTTCATGACTTCCGCATCGTCCTGCCACGCTCGGAGGAAGGTCTGCTCATCGGGCTCGTCGAGCGTGAAGACGTTCACCAGCACGACAGGGCCTGCATCGATCGTGAGCTGACGCTCGATCGGGAAGGCAGGATCCATGGGACACAACAATGACATGACAGGCTCCTCAATTTGGTTGCATAGTGTCAATGTGGCTCCATGCATGTAGTATATTGACATCGTGATGTCAATATCATTTTATGGTGACAAATGCACAAACGAACACCGGCCGGCGATGCCGTGACCGACCTCGTTCTCGACCTATTCAGGCTCAATAACCTGCTTCTCACGGGGGGCGATCGGCTTGTGGCGAGGCTTGGGCTGACAAGCGCCCGCTGGCAGATCCTTGGCGCGATCGTTGCCGCCGAACGCCCGCAGCCAGTGGCTTGGCTCGCTCGCGACCTCGGCGCCAACCGGCAAAACGTGCAACGGATCGTCAACGATCTCGAAAAGGAAGGGCTCGTCGCATTCGAGCCCAATCCGCATCACCGGCGCGCGCAGCTCGTCGTCCTGACCGACAAGGGACGACAGACATTCGATGCTGCCATGCGCTTGCAAGGGCCGTGGATGGATAATCTTTCGGACGGGCTCCTGATCAAGGACGTAGAAGCAGCCCACCGCTTCATCACGACATTACGTCAAAGGCTGGAGGGCAACGCGGAACCAGCCGAGCGAGCTTGAAGCCAAACTGGCGAGATCGCACCCACGATGCCGCCACTATGCCGCGGAATCTTGCGGCAATTGCTCGTGCCGGGCATTTCCAACCAGCGCGCGGTTGAGCCAGAACCGCGCGGATACCCACTCGACATTAGCGGTCCGGATCGATTTTATGCGCCGCACATCCCAGCTATGACGACGCTGATTGAGGAATGCCACATGCGCGCGCTATTGTTCTGCCTGCTCGGTCTGGCGACGGCCACCCCTCACCTCGCTTTCGCCCAGATGAAACTTCCCTCCAAAACAGCGCCCGGCGCCGTGGAGACGCGCTACTTCACCGCGATCGACGGCCTGATGGACGGCAATGCCGACGTCGTGCTGAAGGAAACCCGGCAGGGCAAGACCGTCACCGCGGCCACGCTCGACGTCTGCTACCCCGCCGCGAAGGGTTCTGACCGCAAGGACCGCTTCGTCGCCAACCTCGCGGTGAGCGGCCAGACCCTGACCGGCACCACGCAGAGCATCGGCGACAAGCAGCCGGTCACCATCAAGCTGACGCGCAAGCCGAACGGCGACACCTTCGAATTCCGCGGCCAGATCACGGTCGGCCAGGCGGTCACCGAGGTCACCTCGACCGACAATTCGGATCTCAGCGAGAAGGAATTTCTGGACAACCAGACCAGCGACGACGGCATCACGCCGGCGCCGAAGGAATTTGCCGACGTCTCGCCGGAAGCGATCAGCGTGCGGATCAAGCTCGACGCGGCGCTGGATTTCCTGAAAAGCCTGAAGGGCGAGGCCGTCGAAATCGGACTCTCCAGCCTGTCGATCTCCTGCGACGCGCTGCGCGCCGGCGAGCAGACCATCAACCTGACGGTCGATCCGGAGCGGGCCGCGGCCCTGATCGCGAAAGCCAAATCGACGCCGGGCGTGGTCGCGGCGGGATGGACCAGCGGCGCCATCGAGATGGACCGCACCATCCGCTTTGCCGCAAGCGAATGGCGCGACGGCGACAGGATCAACAAGGACAAGATCGCATCCGCAATCTCGGCCGTGCTGGCCAAAACGCTGTCCGCCAAGCCGGCGGAGGCGAGCTGGAACGCCAATACCGGAAAGGCGAAACTGACGTTCAAGCGGCCGAGCCCGATCTATCCGCCGCTCGCGCTCACTGAAACGCTCGAGATCACCGCGCTGGTCTCGCCGGACAAGCCCGGCGCCACCGACAGGCTGATGCTGTGGCTCTCGAGCCCGGTGACCACCACAGCGGACGAAGGCACCGGGGCAAAGCTGCATGTGTCGGAAGACTCCACCGGCGACGAGGAAGGCGGCGAGCCGAAGGACGACAACGGCGCGATCGACGCGCTGGCGAAAGAGTTCAAGGGCCAGCGCTGGGATGCCGACAGGAGCGTGTGGAAGTAGAGCGGGATGAACATCCTTGGCTGTCGGCCGATGTTCGTCCGGTTGGTGGAAACGACGTTATTTCGGACGCGGAGGAGGTTTGCTTTTGCGATTTAGCATTCGCCAAAACCATATTTTCGCATTCATTGCCGGCGCGGTGTTCGCGCTTGTGTCGATCACCGCGCTTGCACAACAACCGAGCGAAACACTTTTTCAGGACGTGCGTGTACTTGATGTCGTCAATGGCCGCCTCGGTGCTCCGACCAATTTGCTCGTGAAGGGCGGCGTCATCGCGGCGATCGGCGCATCGGCGAAGGCATCCCAGGATGCGAAGATCGTCGAGGGCAAGAGTCGTACGCTGATGCCTGGCCTGATCGACGTCCATGTTCACCTGACGTTCGGCGCCCTTCCGCTGGCCGGACTTTACGATCCGAATACAACGGCCGGTCAGATCGGCGCAGCCGCGGCAAAGTCGGCGTCGGACATGTTGCTGCGCGGCTTCACCGCCGTGAGGGACATGGGCGGCCCAATCTTCCCGCTCAAGCGCGCGATTGATTCCGGCAAGGTGACGGGACCCCGCATCTGGCCATCAGGCGCGGTCATTTCGCAGACTTCAGGGCACGGCGATTTCCGAACGCCCGAGGAGCGCTCGCGGCGCTTCTTTGGCAAGCCCGCCCGTGCCGAGGAGGAAGACGCCACCTTCATTGCCGACGGCCGCGACGAGGTGCTGACGGCGACGCGGGAAAATCTTCGCAACGGCGCCAGCCAGATCAAGATCATGGGAGGCGGCGGCACGTCCTCGGCCTACGATCCGATCGACGTCACGCAGTACACGCTGGACGAAATGAAGGCGGCCGTTGAGGCCGCCTCGGACTGGAACACCTACGTCGCGGTTCACGCCTACACGCCGCGCGCTGTACGGCGCGCGATCGAGGCCGGCGTGCAATGCATCGAACATGGCCAGTTGCTCGACGATGCCACGATCAAGCTGATGGCGCAGAAGGGCGTCTGGCTGAGCGCGCAGAACCTCATTCCGGACACCCCCAGCATGTCGGCGGAAAGGCGCGCCAAGCGCAGGGGCGTCCTGGAGGGCACCGCGCGCGTCTGGCAATCGGCGAAGAAGCATGGGGTGAAGCTTGCCTGGGGAACCGACATCCTTTTCGAACCGGAACTCAACTCAGAGCAAAGCCGCCTGATTTTACCGCTCAAGCAATGGTTCACGCCCGCCGAGATTCTCAAGCTCGTTACCTACGACAACGCCCGGCTGCTGGCGCTGAGCGGCCCGCGATCGCCCTACCAGGGCAGGCTTGGCGTGATCGAGACAGGAGCGCTCGCCGATCTACTGCTGGTCGATGGCAATCCGCTGGCCGACATTGACCTCATTACCGACCCGCAGAAGAATTTCAGCGTCATCATGAAAGATGGAGTCATTTTTAAAGGCGATGGAGCGCGATAGACACGACCTGTTGCGCCCACGTGCTCACCGGTTGATGTCGAAGTCAGCTTTTTACCAGAGGTCCGCCTTTGTTAAGATTCGATTCAGCTTAGAGGAACATCATTGGCTAACCAAAAATCCGGGTTAGGCCATGTACGACCGCGAGCCGAGTACCGTTCGAAGCATCTTGTCGGGGAATGTGGCTGGCGGACTTGGGCCGGCCAATCTGCGGAATTTCCTGCAATGCGGTCGCGACGACGTCCTCGTCGTGCGCGAACCGTCGCATGCACGCGCGCGGAACATGCTGCTGGTCGCGGTCGCGCTCGGCGCCAGCTTTGGACTGGGATGGACGGGCGGCGCGAGTTGGCCGCAATTCGCCGGTGAGCTCGGCCTCGAAACGGTTGCGCACAACGAAGCGCCCGCGCCGCGAATGGCCGAAGCACGCCCGGGCAAGATCGAAGCCGCCCGGAAGACGGCATCGGCGACGGACCCCGGCATCGTCGGCAGCATTTCCAGGCCGTCCGCTCTGCCGCGTCCCTCTGCGAGCGCGGTTTCGCAGGCCAATGCGAGCCCTGCCGCCGCGATCGCCATGCGTCAGCCGGCGCTGGCCGCGCCGCCCGAAACAAAGCCGACGACCATTCCCGGCTGGGCCGTCGTCGATGTCAGGGACGGCACCGCCGTTCTCGAAGGACCCGACGGCATCAAGATGGCCGCACGTGGCGACGCCATTCCCGGGCTCGGACGCATCGAGTCCATCGTGCGCTGGGGCAATCGCTGGATCGTCGCCACCGCCAACGGATTGATTGCCACTCAGTAGAACGCCGTCGCGCTAATTCGTATTGACGCGAAAGCGCAGTGTCTTCGTGCCGACGAACGACACGAAGTCGCCCTGCCGCTTCCAGGTGCCCGCTTCGCTCAAGGCCGCGATCAGTTCGTCGTCGGCCTGAGCTCTGTCCGGCGGACAGGGGCGATTTTCCATTGCGCCCATCACGAAGATCACGGTGTTGCCGGCCACCGAGAACTGGCCTTTCCCGCCCTTGCACCAGAGTTCCACCGCTACCTCGCCGGCATCCCCGATTTCAAGGTTGGGTATGCGCTTCGAGCCGGGCATGCGGTTTACATCGAGCTGCATTTCCGTTCCGAATGGAAAGCCGTCGTCGGCGAGCGCCGGGCCGGACGGCAAGACCGCCCCGATCATCAGGAGCGAAGCGGCGCCTGCCCGGGCCCTTCGTACGAATGAAATCATGCATCCTCTCGAAAATACGAGCCCTACCGCGCCGCGGCCGTTCTATTGGACGGCGAGGTGATTGGCTAGGGCCGTGGCTGCGGCCGGCTGACAAATTGCAGCCGGCATCGAGCGCCGGGCGGCAACTCGCAGGCATGTCCGCCAGTTGCAGATGAATCGCGGGATCTCCCGCAGGAAGGGCCGACGACAGCCGCTGCTGCTTTGGGCTATGACAGCCGAAAACGCCGACATCCCCGCGGGCCGCCGCCCCGCGAGGATGTCCCGACGTCTCCGCTAATGAAGCACCATCATCGTGAACGGATAGACGTAGGCCTGCAACATGACCAGGAGGCCGACGAGACAGGCCAGCGCGATCGAATGCTTGAACACGAAGCGCAGGATCGTGCTTTCGTGTCCATACCAGTTGGTTGCGGTGGAGGCGACGACGATCGATTGCGCGTCGATCATCTTGCCCATCACGCCACCGGAGGAGTTGGCGGCGGCCATCAGCACCGGAGACAAGCCGAGTTGTTCGGAGGTAATCTTCTGCAGGTTGCCGAACAGGATGTTCGACGCCGTATCCGATCCCGTCAACGCCACGCCGAGCCAGCCGAGCAGCGTCCCGAAGAACGGATAGAGCACCCCGGTTGCAGCGAAGGCGAGACCGAGCGTCGCATCGACGCCCGATAGCCGCGTCAACGTGCCGATCGCCAGCATCGCCGAGATCGTGATCAGCGAGATCGCGCACAGCTTGATGGTTCGGCCATATTCCCTGATCATCCTGGCCGGACCAAAGCCCGCCAGCAGGCCGGAAACGATCGCGGCAATCAACATGCCCGTGCCGGTGAACGACAGGTAGGTGAACGCGAACACCGCCCCTTCCGGTGTCGGCTTGGGCGCCACCGGCGGTACCTTGTTGATCATGTTGTGCAGGTCGGGAACGGGGTAATTCCAGGTGAAGATCGAGTTCGCCCAGGTCTTGAACGTGCCATTGCCCCAGACCAGCATCACGACGCAGACGATGATCCACGGCAACAACGCGCTCCAGAGTTGGCGCTGGGTCAACGGCGTCGTGTCCATGGGTTTCTGCGCGGTCATGGTCGCCGCCGATTCATCCCGGCCGCGCAGGGCCGCCGACAGCCAGAGCCGCCTGGGCTGCCACACCCTGAGGAACAGGATCAGGCATCCCATCGAGATCAGCGAGGCGCCGATGTCGACGATCCAGGGGTTGATGAAGTTCGAGATCACGAATTGCGGGATCGCGAACGAAAGGCCCGTCACCAGAATGGCCGGCCAGACCTCCTTCATGCCCCGCCAGCCCGCGAAGGCCCATACCACCCAGAACGGCACGATCAGCGAGAACACCGGCAATTGCCGGCCGACCATCGCGCCGAGGATGTAGGGATCTAACCCCGTGACCGAGGCGAGACCCTGGATCGGCGTACCGAGCGCGCCATAGGCCACCGGCGCAGTATTGGCGATCAGCGACAGGCCGGAGGCGGCCAGCGGAGAGAAGCCGAGGCCTATCAGGACCGAGCCGGTGATGGCGACCGGCGTACCAAAGCCGGAGGCGCCCTCGAAGAACGCACCGAACGAAAACGCGATCAGCAGCAGTTGCAGGCGCCGGTCCTCGGTGACGCCGCCGACCGCGCGTTTCAACAATTCGAATTGGCCAGTTGCAACCGTGAGCTGGTAGAGAAAGATGACGTTCAGCACGATCCAGCCGATCGGGAAGAAGCCGGCAACGACGCCGAGCAGGGAGGCACGGATCGACATCCCCGCGGGCATGGTGAAAATGAAGATCGCGATCAGGTTGGTCAGGATCACGGCGACGATGGCGGCGATGTGCGCCTTGACCTTGCCGCTGGCGATCAGCACCAGCAGCGTGACGACAGGCACGGCGGCGGCGATCGTCGACAGCGCGGCGTTGCCGAGCGGATTATAGTGTTGGTCCCACATTGCAGTTCTCCCCACGGTGTTGTTGCTGCGCCCGGCAGCGCGGAGCGCCGGGCGGGGTGTGAGCGAGTACGGGAGCGAACTTGCAGGCCGAGACCGGGCTGCGTTAATGCCGGCCAACGCTCACAACCTCGCGAAGTTCGATGGCCTCCGCCCCTCGCCGTCACAGCCATGCTAGGGTCTCACCGGCACCTGCGACAAGCCGCCGCAGTCGACCCCTTCAATAACCTTCGTAGTAGGCGACAATTCATCCATTTAATCAGGATGTTACACCAAATTTTCCGGAGACGGTGATCTGTGAACAATATCCGCTCGACGCTCGCGACCGTATGGCGAATCGCCATGCCCTACTTCCGGTCCGAGGACAAATGGGCCGGCCGAATCCTGCTGGCCGCCGTGATCGCCATCGAGCTTGCGATCGTCGGCATCAACGTCCTGATCACGCTGTGGAACGCCCGCTTCTACAACGCCCTGCAGGATCGCAACTGGGACAACTTCGTCTACGAGATCATCTATTTCAGCGTCCTCGCGGCCATCTTTATCGTGCTTGCGGTCTACCAGCTCTATCTCAATCAATGGCTGCAGATCCGCTGGCGGCAATGGATGACCTCGCAGTATCTCGGTGACTGGCTGCATCAGGCCAACCACTACCGGATGCAGCTTCAGGGCGACGCCGCCGACAACCCCGACCAGCGCATGACCGACGACGTCAAGCTGTTCGTCGATCGCACCCTCAACATCGGCCTCGGCCTTTTGAACTCGGTCGTCACGCTGGCGTCCTATATCGTGATGCTCTGGGGCCTCTCGAACGATGCACCGCTGCACCTGTTCGGCCAGGAATATGCAATTCCCGGCTATCTCGTCTGGATCGCGCTGATCTATTCGGTGCTCGGCACCGTGCTCACCCATCTGATCGGCTGGCCGCTGGTCGGCATCGACTACAGGCAGCAGCAATACGAAGCGGATTTCCGCTTCAACCTGGTGCGCGTGCGGGAAAACTCCGAGCAGATCGCGCTGCTGCATGGCGAGCAGGCCGAGCGCGAGCGCCTTCTCGTTCGCTTCGGACGCGTGGTGGAGAACTGGCTCGCCATCATGAGCCGGACCAAGAAGATAACCGCGTTCACGGCGAGCTATAATCAGGCTTCCGTGGTGTTTCCCTACGTCCTGGTGGCGCCGGCCTACTTCGCCCAGAAGATCCAGCTCGGCGGCATGATGCAGACGGCATCGGCGTTTTCCAACGTGCAGGGCGCGCTGTCGTTCTTCATCTCGATCTATCGCCAGCTGGCGGAGTGGCAGGCCGTGGTCAACCGCCTCGACGGGTTCGAGAACGGGATCGCGGGCGCGCGAGAACTCGCAGGCCGCAGCGAGCGAATTCACGTCGTCAAGGCGGGCGATGGCGCGATCGACCTCAAGGAGCTGTCGCTGCGGCTGCCGAACGGCACGCCGCTGGTGAACGCCGAGAGGTTCAGTTTCCGCAAGGGCGAGCGCACGCTGATGACCGGCCCATCGGGCTCGGGCAAGTCGACGCTGTTCCGCGCGATCGCCGGCATCTGGCCGTTCGGCGCGGGCAGCATCGGCGTCCCGGCCGGCGCGACGTTGATGATGCTGCCGCAGCGCCCGTATTTCCCGGTCGGATCGCTGCAGGGCGCGATCGAATATCCCTCCAGCGAAGGCGCGTTCACGGCCCAGCAGATCGCCGACACACTGCGGGCGGTGGGACTGCCCAAGCTCGCGACCGACGTCGGCGAGCACGGCCACTGGAACAGAACGCTGTCGCTCGGGGAACAGCAGCGGCTCGGCATCGCGCGGGCGCTGCTGCACGTGCCGCAATATCTGTTCCTCGATGAAGCCACCGCCTCGCTCGACGAACCCTCGGAGAAGGCGCTGTATCGCCTGCTGACCGAGAAGCTGCCCGATACCACGATCATCTCGATCGGCCACCGCTCGACGCTCGATGCATTCCATCAGCGCAATGTCGCGCTCGCGCGCGGCGGCGATCACTTCGTGCTGGAAGACGACCGCGAGGTCGCCAAGGCGCCGTAGCGTCTAGAGCCAGCGCTGCGGCCAGCGCTGGCGGCGAACCGTGCGGTGCCAGAAATAGCAGAAGGCCGTCAGCAGCAGTGTGCCGGCCAGCACCGGCGCCAGCAGGAATGTCCAGGGCAGATTGCCTGACACCACCAGCAGCGGATTGATGCCTGCCGGCGGGTGAAAGGTGCCGGTCAGATACATCGCCAGGATCGAAAGGCCGACGGCCGCGGCCGCGGCCCATGCGTGTGGGCCCGTCAGCTTGAGCACGGCAAGGCCGACCAGCGCCGATACCAGATGCCCGCCGACCAGCGCGCGCGGCTGCGCCGGCTCCGCGTTCGGCGATCCGACCACCAGCACGATCGAGGTCGCGAACGGAATCACCGCGAGCGGGTAATGCGCGACGAAGGAGAACAACTCCATCAGGCCGATGGCGATCGCGCCGCCGAGACCGGCGACCGCGCCCGCCACGGCGCTGCGGTGATCGTTGCGCGAGACTGCATTCCGCAAGCCGCGCCGCCAGTCCCGTTTCATCGACGTCCCCAAACGAAAAGGGGCGGCAGATTGCTCTGCCGCCCCTTCCCTTCGGCCGGAGGTTGTTACTTGAGGTTGGTCAGCGCGGTCAGGTCGGCCGACAGCTTGACGATGCCGGCGGCGCCGCACCAGTTCGAGCCGACGCCCGACGGATTGATCGGGGTCACGAACGTACCGAGGTTGGTCCCGTTGAGGTTGCCGCGAGCCGAGAAATCGCTGGTGAAGGCGTTGCAATCACCCTTCGACAGGTTGGTGTCGGAATAGCGGAAGTCCAGCGTGAACACCTTGTAGGTGAAGCCGATGCCGACGTTCCAGGTGTTGTAGTCGGCGTAGTTGATGCCGTTCGGGAAGATCGCCGTGCCGTAGAACGAGTCCGAGGTGCCCAGCCACTGGCGGCCGAACTCACCCGACACGTACATGCCGATGCCGCTGGCGCCGAACCAGGTGCTCGGCGCAATCGCCTTGCCGACGATCGAGGCGTAGGTGCCTTCGGCGCCGCTGTTCAGGAAGCTCGGCGTATAATAGACGTTGCCGCCCATCGAGAAGTTGTCGTTGAAGGTGTAGTTCACCTTGCCGTAGACTTCGAAGAAGCTGACATCCTTCTTCAGGACGTTGCCGTTGACCAGCGCGTTGAGGGCACACTCGGTACCCCAGAACTTGCCAGTAAAATCGATACCGGGAGCGCCGAATTGGCAGGTGCCGCCCGGATACAGGTAGCCCCAGGCACCGACGTCGAAGGCAAACTGGCCGACCGTCAGGCGGGCGCCGCCGTAGACGTCAACTTCGGCTGCTGCGCGGTTCGGGAAGGAGATGCTGGCTCCGCCCAAGCCAACATAGAGCTGGAAGTCCTTGGTGAGGTTGAAGCGCGGTTCGAAATAGGCGCTGACCGAGGGCTTATGGTTGGACTGGGTGATGCCGCGGAATATGTAATCGTTGGTGATGCCGGCGCCGAAGGCGATATCCCAGGGATCGAATGGAGCCGGCGGCGGCGCCTTGGCGGCCTTCAAAGGCATATCCGCAGCAAGAGCCGAACCCGATACCATTGCCAGCGCCGTTGCTAACAAAGCCAGTTTCTTCATGACTATCCCCAATTACCCTTCTTGGCAGCTCGGTCCCGGTCCCCCCGGGGTCATCGATAACCGGCTGCGGCTAAATGTCTTCGCGGCCACACAGTGGGCCGCAGCGCCATTGTCGAGAAGCAAAAATGTCATGCAGCCGCCGCCTTTTTAGGCAACCGGCCGATTTCGAAAAAATGTTCTCGGCGCGTGTGGCATTCCCACAACAATTTGGCCGGCCTTCGCCTGCTGCAGCCAGTCATCGAAAGCCGAAAGCAGCAACCGGCGCGAGGGTTTGAACGCTCCCTTTCCACGAATCAACCTGCCCGTGAAAACAGTGGCTGGCTCGCGTGGGGCGCCCCAACGAAAAAGGCCGCAGCGCGGGACGCTGCGGCCTCTCGAAAACGGACTGGCTGTCCGGCTAGCTGTGGTCGCTGCCGTTGGGTGAGCCGGCCGACCATGACGGGTTCGCGGGCTCGGGAGAAGCCCAGCTCGTCGTCGCAGCGGCTTCCGGTTCGGGCGCTGGCGCTGGTGCAGCCGGCTCCGGCGCGGGAGCGGCGGGCCGTGCAGCCGACTTTTTTTTTCTTACCTGGCGCCTGCTTTCGGCGGTTTTCGGGTGCGGCTGTTGCTTTTTTGCTTA
>OEIU01001437.1_pt1 | contig 15377 bp, 15 predicted proteins | sample 1539221 | NCBI WGS metagenome assembly OEIU01 (sample SAMN03792071, study PRJEB22550) | activated sludge metagenome | feature: wastewater treatment plant; material: activated sludge; isolation source: Wastewater treatment plant of a petroleum refinery complex | place: Argentina: Zarate | collected...
CCAACTCCTCAGCCAACAACCCCACCGCAACCAGCGTTTAGTCCACCGGTTCCACCCCCACCTAGTTTACCGCCGCAACCAGTCGGTAATGTAGCAAGTGATCCAAGTCAATTCCACATACCTGGACAATAAATTAGATTATAAAATTTTAGAGGATGGCTACTAGAATTAGTCTGCGAGCTTACTCCATAATCATAAAATAATTCATGCCCAAATCTTTACCGTGTCTAGCAATGTGACCCTCGCCGTCACTACGCTGCGAGTGGTGGGCGCGCATGATTTGTATAATCTCGTTTTGGTACTTTCTGGCGTCAATTATTTCCCCAATCTCATCTGGTTTACGTCCCGGTTCCATAAATAGCCAGTTCGTGTTTTGGACTGGGATATGTTCAATTGGTACGCATGACAAGCGAATGCGCTTGAAGCGCTTGTCTGATTCTTTGAGTTTATAAAAAACGAAACAAGCGGTACGTGCGGCAACGATATGGTCAATATGACCCGAAATGCCATTTAGGTCACTCGTCATAAATTCAACTTCCAGATTTTGGTCGCTGTCGATAGTTTTACTAATGATGTCGATAATCTTTTCGCTAGCTTCTATCATAGCTAGGTTGTTTAGTTGACCGTCTTTGTAGCCCAAGAAGTGGGTACTAGCGGCGCCGATTAATTTGGCGGCCTGCTTCCATTCTGCTAGCCGTACTTTACCTAAATTTGGTTGGTTATCTGGATTAGTCCCAGCGTCACCAGCCGTCAGTGTAATTAAGTGTAGCTCGGTGCCACTGCGTGTTTCCATAATCAGAGTACCACTGGGGCCAAACGCTTCGTCATCTGGGTGAGCGAAAATTCCAAAAATAATCTTTTTCATGTCTTTAGTATACTAGGTCACATGAGCGACAGCGTAATACTAATTGATAAACCGGCTGGAATGAGTAGTTTTGGTGTTGTAGCGCGTATAAAACGTGTATTGTCCGAACAAGAAGCAGGAAAACCGTCGGTCGTCCTTAATAAGCGTAGGCGTGTCAAAGTTGGGCATACTGGGACGCTTGACCCGTTTGCGACTGGGTTAATGATTATAGTTACGGGCAAAGAGTGTAAAAATGCTGGAAATTACAGCAAGCTTGATAAAGTTTACGAAGCGACAATTAGGCTAGGGCAAACAAGTACGACCGGAGATCCGGAGGGTGAACTGACAGACGTATCAAAGAGTGTTCCGAGTAATGACGATGTCGAAAAAGCTTTAACTAAATTTGTCGGTGAAATTACGCAGGTACCACCAATTTATAGTGCGATAAAAATTGATGGGCAGCGGGCATATAAATTGGCTCGTGCGGGCAAGGAATTTGAGGTTCCAGCCAGAAAAGTTCAAATATTTAGTTTAGATTTAATAAACTACTCTTATCCAAACCTCAAAATACGTACCCATGTTTCTAGTGGAACCTATATTCGGACATTGGCGGCTGACATCGGTGGGGTGCTAGGTGTGGGTGCATATTGTGTAGAGCTACGACGAACTAAAATCGCAAAATGGGACGTTGCTGATGCTAAGAAATTGTCAGATTTTGGAATTGATTCCTAAAAAGCCTTTGCAACGTAGTTTAGGTGTTGAAACCTGTGCAAAACTTTGCTACAATGCATATCTGATGATAACACCAGAAAACAAAGCCAAAGCTTTCGCTTTGACACAAACACACAAGACCGACGTCGGTAGCCCACAGGCTCAAGCGTCAGTTTTAACGACTCGTATCAAAGAAATTACTGAACACCTAAAGTCTAACAAGCACGACAATATGGCTCGTCGCGGACTTATTTAGATGGTGGGCAAGCGCAAGAAATTGCTTTAATATCTGGAACGCAAAGATTTCGACGCTTACAAGGCAACAGTTTCAAACCTAGGACTCCGCAAATAGCGGAGTTCTTTTTAGGTCAATTGGTCATTTTGTTCTGCTTGTCGCTTAATTTCTAATATCATATCTTCGAGCTTAACTAGTAGTTTTTCTGCTGCGACCTGTGTGATTGCGCGTCTGATGGCATTTTCTGTGCCTGTTTTTCTATATTCGTCATAATCATACTTAGTTTTAGGATGTAATTTGGCATTTCCATCATTAGCACTCCTTTCGTAAGGGTTACTATCGCCAGTAGTTCTTCTATTTAACAAATAATATTCCTGATCGTCATCAAAACCATCGAATTCTATTGACCGTTTGCCACTTTTCCACGGAGCTTTGAGAGGAGGCGGTTTACGAACCCCAAAAGCATACTCTACGTGATCACTCCCAGTGGATTTATCGATAAACCCTGGCCAGGGCATATCCGACGCAGATAACGGTTCTTTAGATAGTTCGTGTACATCGCTTGGCATTATTTGGTCAAAGCCTTCGTTATAATTCCAGGGTTGAGAGAAAAACCGTAGATAAACACCTGAATTACGTTCGTCTTCGGGCGTTAAGATTAATGTATGTCTAGGGCTGGGATGATATCTTGTATTTTGCCAGTCGAGGATGTGCCAACCGTAGGCCGCTATGCCGGTTAACTCTACCGCCTTACGTCCAAAAAAACGTCGTTTTTGCATGATAGTGTACGTATATTCCCACACTTCAGGTCTTGAGGTGGGTAATTCGGACATACTAAGGAGTGAGGCTGCTGCCCACGCCCAGTTAAGCGTTTTTTGACGTTCAACAACTGCAAGTTGTTTTGCTTTCTCAGTTTTCTGCTGTTCATCGAGTTTTTGTTTTTCTTCGTCTACCTTTTCGCGTCGTCGAGCATCAGCCTCGCGCTTAATTTTATTAGCGTGGCTTATCATTCCTGACTCAAGTTCATCAAAAACATTAGACATTTGGAACCAGTGTGATAATTTGACGTATATAATGCAAGCGTAAGCAGTTAGCGGTTTAATTTAACTCATTATCTACGAAGACGGGTAGGGTTGAGTCGACATATGACTTAACGTCTATTTTCGTCAGGAAGCTCGGTAATATGTTATGAACTTTTGGATCAATAAATTGGACATCTTGAATCTCAGCCAGGCCATGGGTGGTGATCGATAGGTCGATATTTTGATAATCCTCGGCATTTTCAATATGAAAAAAGAACTCCAGTTGCTCTTGGTTTCGAGAACCTCCTTCGAATTGTTGAATGAAAAGTAGTTTTCCAATTTTTGGAGAAATGCCGATTTCTTCAACTATTTCACGAGTTAAGCCCTGGTGAAGTGATTCTCCTGCATCTAGCCCTCCGCCTGGAGTGCACCAATAATCACGCACTTTCCCGTCGGCACCGGGTGTTAACTGTTGGCATAATATATTTCCGTCTTTATAGATAATTCCACGTACGTTGATTCGTCTTGCTGTCATGTTACTAAGTATACACTTTGGTGGTATAATTATAGATACACACGCTAGGCGGACTAAGTGGTGGATAGAGCAATTTGCAGTATGCAAGTTCCTGTACCCGTTACTTACTCGCTAAAAAAGAAGAGGCGAGTGCATTAAAGAAGGAGGACATACTATGTCTACTATTAACCCAAGTGGTAAGGAAATTATTTCTGTAACTACTGATTTTTGTGGGCGTCCATTGACGCTCGAAGTTAACCGCGTTGGTTTTCGAACTACCGCCAGCGTACTTGTTACTTACGGCGACACTGTTGTACTCGGTACGGCTATGGTCGGATCGCGTCCAGTTATGATGGATTATTTTCCGCTATCAATTGACTATGAAGAAAAGTTTTATGCAGCTGGCAAGATTAGTGGTAGTCGCTTTATTAAACGTGAAGGTCGTCCAAGTGACGAGGCTATCCTAATTGGACGTTTAATTGACCGTCCAATCCGACCATTATTCCCAAAAGGTTATCGCCAAGAAGTTCAAGTTGTATCAAGCGTTTTGTCGTATGACCCAAATTTCCGCCCGGATTCAATCGCAATGATTGCGGCCAGCGCGGCCTTGATGCTAAGCGGTACTCCATTTGACGGTCCAGTATCTGGACTTCGAGTCGGTCAAGTTGACGGTAAGTTCAAGGCATTTTTGACACCAGAAGAACGTGACGAAAGTGATTTTGATCTAGTCGTTGCTGGTATTGAAAGTGGTATTACCATGGTAGAAGCTGGTGCTAATGAAGTTAGTGAAGAGACAATCGCTGATGCGCTTGCCTGGGCCTTCGACGCTTACCAGCCTGCAATTGCTCTGCAAAAAGAATTGGCTAAAAAAGTTGCACCAGTCGCCCTAGATTACGAACTAATCCTACCTGATGAGACGATTCAAGCCAAAGTCGATCAATTAATTGCCGATAAACTAGGTAATGCACTTCGCAAACCATATCCAGAGCGCAATGAATTAGTATCTACACTTCGCTGGAGCTTTCATGATCAAATGCGCACAGAAATCGGCGAAGACGAATACAAAGAACTTTATGACGAATACGACGAAGCCTTTACAATGGCACTGCACAAAGACGTTCGAAAAGGTATTGTCGAGGATCAGTTGCGTCCAGACGGCCGTAAATTAGACGAGATTCGACCATTATCATCAGAAGTGGGAGTGTTACCTCGGACTCATGGTTCGTCAATCTTTACTCGTGGTGTAACTCAGGGTATGAATATCGTAACTTTGGCACCACTAAGTTATGCGCAAATAGTTGATACCATGGAGGTTTCTGACGGTGAACGTCGTTATATGCACCACTACAACGCTCCAGGCTATACAGTTGGCGAAGTCCGACGTCTTGGTTCGCCTGGACGACGTGAAATTGGTCATGGGTACCTAGCAGAACGTGCGATTATTCCAGTTCTGCCTGACGTCGAAGATTTTCCATACGCAATTCGTAGTGTAACTGAAATTATGAGCCAAAATGGTTCAACATCGATGGCTGCGACCTGTAGTTCGGTGCTTGCTTTGATGGATGCTGGCGTGCCACTTAAGGCGCCAGTGTCGGGTATTGCCATGGGTCTAATGATGGATGACGGCAAGCCATATGTACTAAGTGATATTGCTGATGCCGAGGATTTCGCTGGCGACATGGACTTCAAGGTAACTGGTACCGCAAAAGGTATTACGGCTATTCAAATGGATATGAAAGTTCATGGATTGCCTGTCGAAATTTTAAAAGAAGCGCTGGTTGCATCTAAACCCGGTCGTGCATTTATTCTTAGTCACATGCTTGAGACTATTGCCGAGCCACGTGCAAAACTCAGTAAATATGCGCCAAGGATTGAGAAAATCAAGATTAACCCTGACAAAATCGGTGCGATTATTGGTAAGGGTGGAGAAGTAATAAATAAGATTACTGCCGAAACCGGTGCGATGATCGATATCAAAGACGATGGCTTGATTACTGTTGCCGCCGTTGATACGGCCGCAATCGAACGCGCCCTAGATTGGATAAAGGGCTTAACTGAAGAGCCAGAAGTCGGAACTGTTTACGAGGGTAAAGTTGTTAGTATTAAGGATTTCGGAGCTTTCGTTAATATATTACCTGGCATCGACGGTATGGTTCACATTAGCGAACTATCAAACGAGCGAGTCGAAAAGGTAACCGATGTCTTAACCGAAGGTCAAATTATCAAAGTCAAATTGATTGGCATTGATGACCGCGGCCGACTAAGCTTATCTGTCAAAGACGCTTAGTTTATTGAATAAAATACCCTATTATCTACCCAGGCACTTGAATAACTGGTTGTTTTATGCTAAGCTAAAAGCACTAAACACTGTCTTGTAATAGGGAAAACGTCATCAATAAGCAATCGATTCTTGAGCAAATTAGGGCGGATATAATATCTAATAATATCTGCCCAGATTTGGCCAAGACAGCCAAGAACCTTGTCATGGGTGATGGAAATATCGATGCGGACATTGTCATTATCGGTGAAGCACCTGGTAAAAAAGAGGACGAACAAGGCCTGCCGTTCATAGGTGCAGCCGGCAAGTTCTTGAACGAGATGCTTGCTAGCGCACAAATGAACCGAAACGACGTTTATATAACTAATATAGTTAAATACCGCCCACCCGATAACCGTGACCCACTGCCCGCAGAAAAAAGTGCCTTTTGGCCCTTTCTGGTGCGTCAACTGGATGTCATTCGACCACATATCGTTGTGACATTAGGTAGGCATAGCATGGAGTATTTCTTGCCTGGAGAAAAAATCTCCGAAGATCATGGACAGCCACAACACATAACAGTCAATGGTATCGAAATAGTTGTCGTGCCGCTATATCATCCAGCGGCAGCCTTATATAACGGCAGTCTGAGACAGACATTAAAGGATGGTTTTATGAAGTTACCAAAAATAATAAAAGTTCTACAAAATGAAAAGGAGTACAAATAATAATGGGTTCACAAAGAATCAAGTCACCGCAGAGTGACGAACCAAACAAACGACCGCAAACACAGCGGCCAAAATCAAATAATACAGTGCTAGCTAACACCCAAACACGCAAGGGTGAAGTGTTCCGCGCGCAACGTCGTACAAGCGAAAGTGTGAATTTACAAGCTAGTCAGCATATGATTAACGTGCCAGTTAATAAATCTGTTTTTAACGGATATGGCGGACGACAATTTAGCCTTGCTGATCAAAAAAAGCAGCCTCGGACCAGCGGCCCTAAACTGCGCATCATGCCTATTGGAGGTCTTGGTGAAATGGGAATTGGCAAAAACATGATGGCAATCGAATATGAAAATGACATAATTGTGATCGATTGTGGGTTTTTGTTCCCGGGTAGTGATTACCCTGGTATTAATTACATTATCCCAGACATAACTTACCTAGAAGCCAATAAACATAAAATTCGAGGTATAGCCTTTACTCATGGACACCTTGATCATATTGGTGCTTTTAGGCATATTGCAGAAAAGATTCCTGCACCAGTTTACGCTAGTAAGTTTACAGTCGGTATGTTGCAACGAACCATGGAAGAATCAAGTAGTGGTTACGAACCTGAATATACCGTGCTTGATCCTGAAGCGCACGAACGAGTCCAACTCGGGGATAGCTTTAGTATCGAACTAGTGCGCGTTAATCACTCGATTCCAGACTCTACTGCGGTTGTAATTCGCACACCTCTTGGGGTTTTGATTGATACGGGCGACTGGCGCTTCGAAGACGAGCCGGTTGATGGTAAAAAGTTTGATCTTGAACGCTTAACCGAAATTGCCACCAAAGAAGGAATTTTGATGTTAATGAATGAGTCTACTAACTGTGAGTCAGAAGGTACGCATACTCATGGTGAGTTTGATATTCAACGATCGATGGGTCAGGTGATGGATAAATATCCTAATAATCGCCTAATTCTTAGCTGTTTTAGTAGCCAGATTCACCGTATGCAAATTATTTTGGATGAAGCTAAAAAGCATGACCGTAAAGTTGCGTTTGCTGGATACAGCATGATTCAAAACGTTGAAGTAGCCCTACGCGCAGGTGCCATCAAGGTACCCAAAGATGTAGTTGTCAAAATGGAGGATATAATTAAGTTACCTGACGGTAAAGTTACAATTGTTTGTACTGGATCCCAGGGAGAATTTAACGCAGTCTTAAATCGTATGGCGTCTGGTTCGCATAAATATATCAAAATCAAGAATTCTGATGTGATTGTATTTAGCTCTAACCCAATTCCTGGAAATGAAAAATACGTTACTAGGACTGTCGATGGTTTGATGCGTGAAGGTAGTGCTGTAATTCAAAACGACAAGACACACCTGACCGGGGTTGGTCCATTGCACCTTTCGGGACATGGCTATTACGAAGATCACGTTAAATTAATCAATGCATTAAATCCAAAATACTACATGCCAATTCATGGCGAGTTTCATATGTTGGTTCATAACGCCGAGCTAGCTGAAAAAGAAGCTGGCATCAAACGAGATAATATCTTTGTTTGCGATAGCGGTGATGTAGTGGAGATTACAACAGAAGGTGCACGTAAAGCTGGTCGAATTCCAGTTGGCGGTATTATGTACGACGACAGCGGAACGATTGTTTCAGAGGTAGTCCTAAAAGATCGTATTCACATGGCTACCGAAGGTATGTTTGTAGTTGTACTAACTGTTCAACGTGGTAGTGGCAGGTTAATGACAAGCCCTGATATTATCAGTCGCGGGTTTATTTATCTACGCGATAGTGAAGAGTTGATGGGTAGTATTCGGCAATATCTAAAGCAAAAGGTTGCTCGGTCATTTGCAGGCAAACGCGTCGACCTAGATGTAATCAAAAAGGAATTAAAGGACGAGATTACTCATATTCTTTATGACCAAACCAGGCGAACGCCAATTGTGATTCCTGTTATTAATGAAGTCGGCGGAAGTGGTGGCGGTCAACCGCAACATCAACCACACTCCAAATCTGAGCCAAGCGAACATTTTGTGCGGCCAGTCGCCAAGACGTTTCCACCCCGACAGGTACCTGACACCGAAGCTATAGTGCCTCGTGTTAAAACTGACAACCGCGGCTACTAATACAATATACTCAAAGATATAAACTAAAAATTTTGGCAAACATAATTTTTTGATACAATTGAGGTTATGTTAAGACGTCAAAAAGGTTTCACGATCGTCGAACTGTTGATTGTCATTGTTATAATTGGAATTTTGGCGGCAATTACCGTAGTTAGCTATACAGGCATTGCTCGTCAAGCGTCAGATTCTATTGTAAAAAGTGACGCCAGTAATCTGGCTAGCTCGCTAGGTCTATATGCGGCTACGCATACTGACCAGTATGTTAGTTGGTTTTCAGGCGACGCTATTCCAGCAGGCGCAAATTTTAAAGTTAGTGCTGACAACTATGCAGACATTACGACTTCATCTAATTTACAAAAATACTGTATCCGTGTATTTAATACAAAATCATCGTATACATCAGCAGAAACTGCCTACACTGCCGAACAGCCAGCAGGTGCTTGTTCGGAACTTGATGCATCGGATGCAGCAGTTGCCGTTACAGCCCCGCAGAGTGGATGGCTGGCGTTGGGGGATCATTGCGGTATACGTTATGACGGCAAGGGATATTGTTGGGGAGATAACTACTATGGTTGGCTAGGAAATGGAAATAATAATAATTCCGCAACTACTACCGCTGTATATATGTCAGGTGCCCTAGCGGGCAAAACATTGAAAAGTATATCTGGATCCTGCGCAATAGCGTCAGACAACAACGCATATTGCTGGGGGTATAATCGTGAAGGTAATCTTGGTATTGGTACTAGTGGGAGTGGTACTGATTCTAATGTCCCCGTTGCAGTTTCAACAGCTGGTGTATTGGCTGGCAAAACTATTAAGAAAATATCTAGTAGCGGATCGTCAACTTGCGTCATAGCATCTGACGATAATGCATACTGTTGGGGTTATAATTTGTCAGGTAAACTAGGAGATGGAACAATGACTAATTCTGCGTATCCCATTGCTGTTGATACATCCGGTGCTCTTGCTGGCAAAACAATTAAGGATATTTCGGTGGGTGTTTATCAAACTTGTGCAATTGCTTCTGACGACAACGCTTATTGTTGGGGGGACGATAACTATGGAACTCTTGGTCAAAACGGCACGAACTTTTCATCTGTTCCAGTGGCAGTAAATAGGTCTGGTGCACTTGCAGGCAAGACAATTAAAAATATTATAGTTAATGGACTCAGGACTGCTTGTGTAATTGCTTCGGACAATAACGTATATTGCTGGGGCCTTAACTCTTATGGAGCGGTTGGCGACGGTACAAATACAACACGGCGTGTTCCTGCACAGGTTATTAATACAGGTGCTCTTGCAGGTAAAACTGTTAAACATATTGCCGGAGCATCTTCTGGTGCTGTTTGCGCAATTGCATCCGATAACAAAGCCTACTGTTGGGGTAATAATGATATGGGTGGACTAGGCAACGGGACGGCAGGCGGTAGTTCAAATGTTCCTGTTTCGGTCCAGATGTCAGGAATGATAGGGAACAGAAATCTCAAGGCGTTAAGCGGCGGTGCATCTGCTGTTTGTGCTATAGCCACAGACAACACCGGCTATTGTTGGGGCTCTATGGGGGGCTATAGGGGTGTATTCGGCGATAATAGTATGTATGGGGATGATGGCTACGGTAATTATTACGCGAACGTTCCTGTTCTTGTGCCACAACCATAACCCTCTTGCAAAATGTGGTAATTTTTGCTATAATGCAAGTATTCGAGCGAATAGTCAAGCTTGCTTGTACTATGCCGAGAATGCGCAGCGTTATATCTTATAAAGATATAATGAGCGGACAAATTAGGGTACTAATTAATATAAAAACTCTCTATAATAGATAACAGTTATGGCAAAAAAGAAAAAATCCACGCGCAGGAAATCGACTCGCAAATCAGTCAAATCTACAAAAGCGCCCGAACACAGCTTGCCCGAGGGATTTTGGTCTCAAGTCGGAGCAGTCTTTCTAATAGCAATTTCGATCCTATTCGTTATTGCTTGGTTTAACGCCGGTGGGCCGGTTCTCGAATGGTTGCACGACGCAACTCTAAATACAGTTGGCTATGCGATGTACGTTCTACCCGTATTATTTGTGTATGTAGCAGTCGAGATTTTTCGAGCTGAAGATAATCGTCTGCCGTTTGTTATGAAACTAGCGACTATTTCGGCTATTTTGTGGTTCGCGGCACTTTTTGGACTACTCAAGGACGAAGCTGGTAAGGGAACGGGCGGATATATTGGCGACGTCATCAACAGTGGTGTGTTGTCACTAGTAAACGCTAGTATTGCTGCATTCATCTATATATTGTTAATTGCTATAACGCTGTTATTCATTCTTAGAGTTTCGCCGTTTACGGTTATTAAAAAAATTTGGGAAGTTAGCCGTCGAGATGCTCGTGAGCAAGAGGCCAACGTCAAAGTTATGCGTAATGCCGCTGCAGTTGATGGGTCTAAGGTTTCAATTGCCGATTTCAAACTAAACGCTGGCGTGCCAACACTTGATGCCGAAGCTAGTAAAAAATCTGCTAAACTATCGTCATTTAAAAGTAGCGTGCCTCAGGATAAAGCTGCCGAAGAGCGAGCAGCCCTGGTTACCATTAGCGATCCAAATTGGGAATCACCAAGCCTAGATTTACTCGAAAAGAAACAATCGCCAGCTGATGCCGGTGATGTCCAACAGAACGCTCAAATTATCAAAGATACCCTGAGTGAATTTAATATTGATGTCGACATGGAAGGCGCCAACATTGGCCCGAAGGTCACCCAATATACCCTGCGACCACCTAGTGGAGTTAAATTAACACGTATTACAGCACTTGAAACCAACATCGCACTCAATCTAGCAGCTCAGAGTTTGCGTATTGAGGCGCCTATTCCTGGCCAAAAAGCCGTTGGTATTGAGGTCCCTAACCGTAAGGCTGCTGATGTTCGTTTACATGCAATAATGACCAGCAGGCAGTGGCAAGCTAGCCACGAACCTTTGTCATTTGCAATCGGTAAAGATATTTCGGGCGAAGCCGTCATTGGTGAATTAAATCGTATGCCACACTTGCTAATCGCTGGTCAGACCGGTTCGGGTAAGTCGGTAATGATTAACACATTACTTACGAGCTTGCTGTATCACAACAGTCCGAGTGAAATGAAATTGATTTTAGTTGATCCAAAACAGGTTGAAATGGCGCCATACCAAGATATCCCACACCTACTGACACCTGTAATTACCGAACCAGACAAAACCATTAGCGCGCTTAAATGGGCGGTAAACGAGATGCAACGACGCTATACTTTGATGGCTGAACACCGCGTCAAAGACATTAAATCATACAACCAAAAGATTCAATCTAGCAGCAAGAAGATTACAGTAGCTGATGAAGATGGCATTCCACAAGCTCACGAAGACGGCGCGATGCCATACATCGTGATTGTTATCGACGAGTTAGCCGATCTGATGATGGTGGCAGCCCGCGACGTCGAGGCGCTGATTGTACGTCTAGCTCAAAAGGCTCGTGCTGTTGGTATTCATTTGGTACTAGCGACTCAACGTCCATCGGTCAACGTTATTACGGGTCTGATTAAAGCCAATATTTCGGCGCGTATCGCCTTTACGGTAGCTTCGCAAATCGATAGCCGTACAATTTTGGATGCGGCCGGTGCTGAGAAGTTGCTTGGTCAAGGTGACATGTTATTTAAAACTGCCGATATGAGCAAACCAAAACGTATTCAGGGTGCCTGGGTAACGGATGAAGAGGTCCAAAAGATTACGGCACATCTGCACATGCAATCACCTCCACAATATAACGACGAAGTCGTCAGCCAACCAGTTCAACTGAACGGCAAGGGTGGTGTTGTTATGGACTTTGATAACGACAACGATGACGATATGTACAAAGACGCCGTACGCGTCGTAGTCGACAGCGGCAAAGCAAGCGCTAGTTTACTGCAACGACGCCTACGCGTAGGCTACGCCCGCGCTGCACGCTTAATCGAGAACATGGAAGACCAAGGCATCATTGGCCCTGCCGACGGCGCCCGCCCTCGTGAAGTCCTGATATCCAGCGCCGACGAAGCCTTCGGCATCGGCATGCCTGACGAAGAAGACGAGATTTAATAACTACCAGCAACTTCATAATAATGCGCTGTTCCGGGCTAATGGCGTAATACTCAGAATTTAGTAGTGTAGACTCTCACATTTAATAATTTGTTATACTAAAAAAATGAAAACACTTCGCATTAATCGTAAAAGCTTCATTGTTGCCGCAATTGGCGGTGTAGTAGTCGCCAACGTACTACTTGTTCTGTTGGAAATCGTTAGTCACATGACTGGAGATCGTAGCGTCGCCACTCAAGCATTCGCTTGGTTACTAATACTATTTACTGTGTATTTATTTGCTACGTGGATTAGGGTTGCATTCCAACGTTCATGGGACTTTGACTTTCCAGGCTGGGCGGGGGCAATACTTGCGCTCACTGGGATATTTATTATTGTATTAATGGTTGTTCCGGGTTCCAAAGGTAAAAACAAATACGGTCCACAACCCAATAAAAAGATTGCCTTAAAATCAATGATTCTGTGGCGTAAAATTGATTGTTAATTTTACATAATGAGCTTAAATGGTTCCGCAATGTATAATCTGTAACTTTCTTGTCTCTTACTGGACAGTCTATTAGGTCCGCCCGTGTGGAGGTTTTTTGTTTATTCTTGAGGATATATTAATAGTGTGGTTTACTTGAGAAAATGAAACTATCAATTGTCAGCTATCTTGATGATGACTCTATGGCCATCGTTCGCGGTGTCCAAGAAGAGCTTAGTGAGATTACTGGGTCTAAGGCCTCGCTTGAGTTATGGCAACCACATATAACAGTTGGGGATGGAGTGGAGGTTAATGACGACGAGTTTATTAAATTGCGGTATGAACTAGACGATGCTGCAGCTAAAACTACTCGGTTTAATGTGGATCTCTACGATATTATTAAGCACGACAGTAGGGTGGGTGGAAGCGGTGAAGAAACTACACCTTACGGCTTATATTTGGATGTTAGGATAAACGACAACTTATTAGAACTAGTTGCTAATATATCGAATTCTACTAAAGCCTTATCTAAGTGGTATTTTATGCCAAAACCTTATCATCCCCATTGTGCCTTGGCTTTTAAGGACTTGAGTAAAGAGGGTTTTGAACGTGGAATCGCCTTTTTAGATACTCAAGATTTAAAATTAAACGTTTCGTTAGATCATTTTTCTCTTGTAGAGATGCTACCTAGCGCAACGCGTGAAATAGCACGATTTAATTTATTGAATGAACACTAGCATATTGATACTGGACTTATCCACATAAAATTGCTATAATCAAAGGGTTATCAACTCGGCTTACTCTATAAGAAGTAAGCATCCATAATGGATTCCAGAGGAGGAAATCTAAATGAAAGAATATGAACTAACCGTTCTAATTCATCCTGATCTAGAAGTAGATCTAGAAACGCCACTAAGCAAGGTTCGTGACATTATCACGAATGCTGGTGGTTCAATTATCACCGAAGACAATTGGGGCAAGAAAAAACTTACCTACAAAATCAATCGAGAAGATTTTGCAGTCTATGTTTATTTCGAACTGTCGCTACCATCCGACGCGCCACTCAAAATTAGCAGCACGCTAAATATTACCGAGGAGGTTCTTCGTTACCTATTAGTTACTGTTGACCACAAAGGCCGCAAGGCTTTAGAAGAGGCAAAGGCAAAAGCTAAAACTTCATCAGAATCAGAATCTGATGATAACAAAGACGAGGAGTAGGTTATGGCAAAAAGCATTAATCAAGTTATCCTAATGGGTCGTTTAACACGTGACCCAGAACAACGTACTACATCAACTGGCAAGACAATCGCAAGCTTTAGCTTGGCAGTTGACAGGGGTGGAGATAGTGACACTGCAGACTTCTTTGAAATCACTGCTTGGGAAAAACTAGGCGAACTAGTTATTCAATACCTAGGAAAAGGCCGCCGAGTTTTGGTCCAGGGACGATTGCGCCAGGACAGCTGGGACGACAAAGAAACTGGCAAAAAGCGTTCACGTGTTGAAGTGACAGCAACTGACGTTACATTCCTTGATGGACCTAGCGACGGAGCTGGTTCGAATGACCGTCCAACTAGCGCTCCAAAAAGCGCTAGCAAAAAATCTGATGATGTAGTGATCGAAGACATCGACGACAAACCTATCGATTTAAGCGAAATTCCATTTTAACTAGAATATAGAATTTAGCTTCGCTGTACAGCGAATAGAATATAGCTTGAATAAATAATTAATAATTAGAGAGCAGAGAGTAGTTAGCCATTTTCCAATAGCCAACTTCCACCTTCTACTCCTGAAAGGAGCCGTCATGGCTATTAAAAGATTTAAAAAAGACACCCCAGCATTTTTTGACTACAAAGACGTCAAAACTTTGCAACGATTCATTAACATTTACGGTCAGATCGAGCCAATCGGCAAGACTGGTCTAAGTGCTAAACAACAGCGACAATTAGCGACCGCTATCAAACGCGCTCGACACTTGGCTCTGCTACCTTTCGTCGCACAAGGCTAGTTAGAATATAGAATATGGCTATTGGAAGATAGCTGGTAGCAGTTTGGTTTTTACGCCATTTGCTACCATCCAAATTCCAATAGCTATAAAACGGAGATTTTATAATGTATCAACCAACAGATTTAAAAAAAGGCGTTGTCGTTCAAATTGACGGCAAGCCATTCAAAGTAATCGACTACAACCAAAAAGTCATGGGACGTGGTGGCAGTATTGTTAACGTCAAGTTAAAAAACTTGATTGACGGTAGCGTTATCCCCAAGACTTTTAAGGGCCAGGAAAAAATCGAACCAGCCGAAGTCACTAATCGCACCGTGCAGTATCTGTATTCGGACGGAACGGACTTTCACTTTATGGATCCGCAGTCATTCGAGCAGTTTCATTTACCTGC
>OEIU01001438.1_pt1 | contig 15375 bp, 12 predicted proteins | sample 1539221 | NCBI WGS metagenome assembly OEIU01 (sample SAMN03792071, study PRJEB22550) | activated sludge metagenome | feature: wastewater treatment plant; material: activated sludge; isolation source: Wastewater treatment plant of a petroleum refinery complex | place: Argentina: Zarate | collected...
CCGCGCCGTCGGCCGTGACTTTGCCCGCGCAATGGATCGCACGAAACCACCCGCTTTGACATCGGCGCCCTCATCGCGTTGAATCGGATCCGTACCCGGTCCGGAGCACTTCGATGACCCTGCGTTCGCTGCTTTTCGTGCTCGTGTTCGGCGCCCTCGCCGCCTTCGTGCTGGCCAACTGGGGCGTGCTCAACGCGCCGACGACGCTGTCACTGGCGTTCGCCGACGTGCAGGCGCCCCTCGGGGTCGTGATGCTCGGCTTCATCGTCGCGGTGACGGTGCTGTTCCTCGCCTACATCGTCTACCTGCAGATGTCCGGGCTGCTCGAGACGCGGCGCCACGGCAAGGAACTCCAGGCGCAGCGCCAGCTGGCCGACCAGGCCGAGCAGTCGCGATTCACCGACCTGCGCAGCCATCTCGACGCCGAGTTCGCACGCCAGGCGGCGCGCCAGTCCGAACTCGACGCGGCGCTTCGAAGCAGGCTAGACACGCTCGAGCAGCAGCTCAAGGCCATGGTCGAGCAGCAGGCCAATTCGGTCTCGGCCTCGGTGGGCGAGCTCGCCGATCGCATCGAGCGCGGGCCATCGCGCGGCGGCTAGCGCGCTGCTCGCAAGGGGCGTTCGCCGGGGCGCCCGCAGCCCTGCCCGCACGGCCCGAACGGGCGCCCTCGATGCTTCAGACGAGCGCCAGCGGCCCGGCGCCGCGCCTGAGCAGGCGGCCCAGTCGTTGCGGGTCCGCGGCGCCCGACTCGCGCGTCATCAGCACCAGGTCGCCCGGCGCCGCCGGGCCGCACGCGGCCCGCGCCATCAGCTCGGCCTCGGAGGCGATTCGCATCGCCGCGCCCGCGGCCTGCGGAGCCGCGCGGATCTCGCCCGCACGGATCGGGTCTTCGGGCAGCACCACGCGCCTGTCGGCGGCCCCCTGCGGGTCGTAGCCCGCCGCCGCCGCGAGCAGCCGCGCCAGGCCGCCGGCGTCCTCGGGCAGCAGCCAGATCACCGGGCGCGCCCGGGGCGCCGCCTGGCGCGCGCGCAGCGCGACGGTGGTCGCACCGCTCGCCAGCACGATCCAGTCGCCGCTGGCCGCGACACTCAACGCCTGCTGGACGACGCGGCCGCGCACGGTGCGGAACGACCACGGCACGCCGATGTCGCGCGCGAGCGCGTCCAGGCGCCTCTGCAAGGCGAGCGCCTGCGCGCGCAGCGCCGCCTCGAGCTCGGCGCCGCCCATCGGCCGCATCGACGCCTCGAACAGGCGCGTCTCGGTCGCCGTCGGCCAGCCCGCCAGGCGCAGCAGGTCGGCGTCCTCGACGAACAGGCCCGCCAGCTCGACGGCGCGGCCCGAGGCCAGCCGCGTGACGGCGCCGAGCACGGCGGCGCTGCGGTCGAGCGCGTCGACCGCGATCCAGATTCGCGAAGCGGCAGTCTTGGCGTTCATCGCGGGGCCGTCCGGCTCAGCTTCGCGCCTGGCGATTGCGTTGCGCCGGCGCGAGGATCTTCTGGCGCAGCTTGCCGAGCTCCGCCAGCCGGGCCCGCACCACCGCGTCGACGTCGTCGCGGCCGGTGAGCAGCGCCATCGCCTCGTCGACGCTGGATACGGCATGGACCGCGAACCGGCCGTCGCGCACCGCGCCGACGACGTCGTCGCGCAGCATCAGGTGGCGCACGTTGGTGGCCGGGATCAGGACGCCCTGCCGCCCGTCCAGGCCGCGCGCCGCGCAGATGTCGTAGAAGCCCTCGATCTTCTCGTTGACCGCTCCGATCGCCTGGACGTGGCCCGCCTGGTCGATCGACCCGGTGACCGCCCAGTTCTGGCGGATCGGGATGCCGGAGATCGACGACAGGATCGCGCACAGCTCGGCCAGCGACGCGCTGTCGCCGTCGATCGGCCCGTAGGTCTGCTCGAAGGCGAGGCTCGCATTGAGTGCGAACGCCTGCCGCGCGGCATAGCGCGACGCGAGGAACGCCGAGAGGATCATCACGCCCTTCGCGTGGATCGATCCGGACAACGAGGCCTCGCGCTGGATGTCGATCAGGTTCCCCTCGCCGATGCGCGTCGTCGCGGTGATGCGCGTCGGCTGCGCGAACGCCGTCTCGCCCATCACGTAGACCGACAGGCCGTTGATCTGCCCGGGCCGCGCCCCGGCAGTGTCGATCAGCACCGTGCCTTCGAGGATCTGGTCCTGCAGGCGCCGACGCACGCGCCCGGTGCGCTCGCGGCGTGCGTCGAGCGCCGCCTGCACGTCGTTGCGGCCGATCCGCTCGCGCCCGTTGCGGCCCGCCTGATAGGCGGCCTCGGCGATCAGGTCGCGCAGGCGGTGCACGTGCAGCGACACGCGGCCGCGGTCGCCCGCGTCGCGCGCGGCGTGCTCGATCACGCGCGCCACGGCGTCGGCCTCGAGCGGCGGCAGCTTCGCATCGCGCGCCAGGGTGCCGATCAGCCGCGCGTAGGTCGGCAGCGAATCGTCGTCGATGACGATGTCGTCCTCGAAGTCGGCGTCGACCTTGAACAGCTCGACGAACTCCGGGTCCCAGGCCTGCAGCAGCGCGTGAAGCATGCGGTCGCCGAACAGCACCACCTTCACGTCGAGCGGAATCGGCTGCGGCTCGAGCGACACCGTGCTGATCAGCCCATACTGCTGCGCCGGCGACTCGACGCGGATCTCGCGCGTGAGCAGCGCGCGCTTGAGAGCCTCCCAGGCGAGCGGCTGCATCAGCACCTTTCGCGCGTCGAGCAGCAGGTAGCCACCGTTGGCCCGGTGCAGAGCGCCCGCGCGAATCAGGCCGAAGTCGGTCATCAGCGCGCCGAACCTGGCGACGTGCTCGACGCGGCCGATCAGGTTCTGGAACGTGGGGTTCTCCTCGCTGACCACCGGCGCGCCGCTCGCGCCGTCCTCGACCAGCAGGTTCACCTGGTACCGGCGCAGCGGCGGCAGCTCGTCCGATTGCATCGACGCTCCCTGCGCTCCTTCGGCAGGCGCGCGGAAGATGTCGGCGTTCTCGACCACGTCCTTCGCCACCGCCTCGAGGTAGGCGACGACGTCGGGCAGCGCGACGTACTTGCGCAGCAGGTCGTCGACCAGGTGGCCGACCGCGAAGGTCGTCACCTCGCGATTGAGCTTCTTCATCTCGTCGCGATGCTCGCGCCGCCAGCCGACCGCCTGGCGCAGGATCCGCTCGAGCTTCTCCTGCAGCGCGCGGATGGCCTGGGCAATTCGCTCCTTCTCGGCGGCGGGCAACTTCTCGAACTCCTCGTGCGGCATCACCTCGCCCTCGCGCGCCGGCGCGAACGAGAAACCGGCGGGCGTGCGCAGCAGCGCGATGCCCTGGCGCTGCGCGTCCTCGACGAGCTCGCCGAAGGCCTGCTCCTGCAGCGACGCGAAGTGCGCCTCGATCTGCTCGACGCGCGAACGGTACTCGTCGCTCTCGAGCACGGCCGGAATCGCCGAGCGCAGCTCCTCCACCAGCTGGCGCATGTCGTCGCGCAGCCGCGCACCGGCCTCGCCGGGGAGCCGCAGCGCCGAAGGCCGGACCGCGTCGTGGAAGTTGTTGACGTAGCACCACCGGTCGGGCACCGGCATCGCCGCGGCCAGCTCCGTGATGCGGCGCTGCGTGGCCTCGAATCGGCCCGTCTCGGGCGCCCCGACGACGAACAGGTTGAAGCCGGGCTGGTCGACCCCGACCGCCAGCTCGAGCGCATCGAGCGCGCGATGCTGGCCGACCGCTGCTGCGAGCGGCTCGAGCGAGGCGGTCGACTCGAAGTCGAACGCCTCGGCGGGCCAGCGGCGAACCAGCTGTTCGGGGGCAAGACGGGTCATCGGCTCTGCTCCGTTGCGGGGATCTCGCGAATCAGCGCACGCAGGTCTTCCTCGCCGAGCGTCTCGCGCTCGAGCAGCCGTGCCGCGCCGGCCTCCAGCCGCGCACGCTGCGCCTGCAGGATCGACGTGCTTCGCTCGAATGCCTGCTCGACCAGTCGGCGCACCGCCGCGTCGATGCGCTGCGCCGTCTCCTCGGAATAGCGCGGGCCTTCGGTCGGCCACTGCGGCGTCGCCAGCCACGGCGAGCGCGGCGCCTCGTAGACCAGGTGCCCGAGCGACGGCTCCATGCCGTACTGCGTGACCATCGTTCGCGCGATGTCGGTGACCTTCGCCAGGTCGTCGGCTGCCCCGGTCGACAGCTCGCCGATCACCAGCGACTCGGCGGCGCGACCGCCCAGCAGCACCGCCATCTTGTTCATCAGCTCCTCGCGCTGCATCAGGAAGCGGTCTTCCGTGGGGCGCTGGATCGTGTAGCCAAGCGCGCCGACGCCGCGCGGGATGATCGACACCTTGTGCACCACGTCGCCGCCCGGCAGCGCGCAGGCGACCAGCGCGTGCCCCATCTCATGGTGCGCGACGATGCGGCGCTCTTCGGGATTGAGCAGCCGGTTCTTCTTCTCGAGGCCCGCCACGATGCGCTCGACCGCGCCGGTGAAGTCCTCGAGCTGCACCGCCTCGCGCCCGCGCCGCGTCGCGAGCAGCGCCGCCTCGTTGACCAGGTTCGCGAGGTCGGCACCGGTGAAGCCCGGCGTGAGGGCGGCGATCTTCTCGGGATCGACGTCGTCGTCGAGCCGCACCTTCTTCAGGTGCACCCCGAGGATCTGCACCCGTCCGACACGGTCGGGCCGGTCGACCAGCACCTGCCGGTCGAAGCGCCCGGCCCGCAGCAGGGCCGGGTCGAGGATCTCGGGTCGGTTGGTCGCGGCGAGCAGCACCACGCCGGCGCTCGGGTCGAACCCGTCGATCTCGGCGAGCAACTGGTTCAGCGTCTGCTCCTTCTCGTCGTGGCCGCCCCCGAAGGCGCCGAACGCACCGCGGGCGCGGCCCAGTGCGTCGATCTCGTCGATGAAGATGATTGCCGGCGCCTTCTGCCGCGCCTGCTCGAACAGGTCGCGCACGCGCGCCGCGCCGACGCCGACGAACATCTCGACGAACTCGGAGCCGTTGATCGAGAAGAACGGCACGCCCGCCTCGCCCGCCACCGCGCGCGCCAGCAGCGTCTTGCCGGTGCCGGGCGGGCCGACCAGCAGGATGCCCTTGGGGATGCGCGCGCCGAGCCGGCCGTAGCGCGTCGGGTCCTTCAGGAAGCCCACCACCTCGCGCAGTTCCTCCTTCGCCTCGTCGACGCCGGCGACGTCGGCGAAGGTGACGCCGACGCCGGTCTCGACGTAGACCTTGGCCTTGCTGCGGCCGATCGACATCAGCCCGCCGCCCAGGCCGCCGCGCTCGCCGAAGCGGCGCAACAGGAACGACCACAGCCCGAAGAACAGCAGCGCGGGGATGACCCAGCCGAGCACGTCGCGCAGCAGCGTGCTCTCGATGACGCCGCTGAACTTCACCTGGTGGCGCGCCAGGCTGTCGGCCAGCTCCGGGTCGATGCGCACGGTCGCGAAGCGCGTCCGTCCGTCGGCCAGCGGGCGCTTGAGGGTGCCCTCGATGCGGTCGTTCGAGACGCGGATCTCCTCGACGTTGCCGGCGTCGAGTTGCGCCAGGAACTCGCTGTACGCCAGCGGCTGCACTTCACGCCACGAGCGAAGCGCGTCGTTGAACGCGATCATCGCGATGATCGCGATGACCACGTACCACACATTCCACTGGACGTGCTTCTGCATGGATCGGGGGGCCCGGGAGGGGCCCCTATTCTCGCCGACCCTGACGTCGCTGTCTTGATGCGGATTAAGTCCGCCCGGACCTCCGGCGGAGATAGAATCGCAAATCGCCGCTGCGTCCGGCGCCCGTTCTTCCCGCCACCCGCCTTCCCGGAATCCCGCCGATGAAAATCGAAGACCTGCTCGCCGCCCTGCCCGAACAGGAAGTCACCGTCGACGTCCTGCGCGAGAAGTATGCCAAGGGCGACGAGTGCACCGCGCGCGACATCCGGGTGCGCGTGGCGCGCGCGCTGGCGTCGGTCGAACCGGCCGAGCGCCAGCAGCACTGGCAGGGCGAGTTCCTCTGGGCGATGGAGAACGGCTTCGTGCCGGCCGGCCGCATCAACTCGGCCGCCGGCACCGACATCCGCGCAACGCTGATCAACTGCTTCGTGCAGCCGATCGGCGACGCCGTCTGGGGTCACGACGAGCACGGCACGCCGGGCATCTATGCGGCGCTGCAGGAGGCGGCCGAGACGATGCGCCGCGGCGGCGGCGTCGGCTACGACTTCTCGTCGATCAGGCCGCGCGGCGCGCTGGTCAAGGGAACGCTGTCGCGCGCCTCGGGGCCGGTGTCCTACATGCGCGTGTTCGACAAGTCGTGCGAGACGCTCGAGTCGGCGGGTTCGCGGCGCGGCGCGCAGATGGGCGTCATGCGGGTCGACCACCCGGACGTCGAGGAGTTCATCAACGCCAAGAACGACGGCTCGCTGTCGAACTTCAACATGTCGGTGGCGGTCACCGACGCGTTCATGCGCGCCGTCGAGGCCGACGGCATGTTCGACCTGGTCCACTCGGTGCAGCCCTTCGACGACACCGGCCACGGCCAGCGCGTCGACGGCGCCTGGATCTACAAGACCGTCAGGGCGCGCGACCTCTGGAACCAGATCATGCAGTCGACGTACGACCACGCCGAGCCGGGCGTGATCTTCATCGACCGCGTCAACCGCGACAACAACCTGTCGTACTGCGAGACCATCGCCGCCAGCAACCCCTGCGGCGAGCAGTTCCTGCCTCCGTACGGCTGCTGCGACCTGGGCAGCATGAACCTCACCCGGTTCATCGCCGACCCGTTCGGCGACGCGCCGTCGTTCGACTACGAGCGCTTCCGCCGGGCGGTCGCCCTCTCGGTGCGCGCGCTCGACAACGTGCTCGACCTCACCTTGTGGCCGCTGCAGGCGCAGGAGCGCGAGGCGCAGTCCAAGCGACGCATCGGCCTGGGGTTCACCGGGCTGGGCAACGCGCTCACGATGATGAAGCTGCGCTACGACAGCGAGGCCGGCCGCGCGTTCGCCGCCAGCATTGCCCAGATGATGCGCGACGTCGCCTACGACGCGTCGGTCGCGCTGGCGCAGGAGCGCGGCGCGTTCCCGCTATTCGACGCCGACGCCTACCTGGCCGAGCCGCACGCCGCGTCGCGACTGCCCGCCGAGCTGCGCCAGCGCATCCGCGAGCACGGCATCCGCAACTCGCACCTGCTGTCGATCGCGCCCACCGGCACCATCTCGATCGCGTTTGCCGGCAATGCGTCGGGCGGCATCGAGCCGGCGTTCTCCTGGACCTACACCCGTCGCAAGCGCATGCCCGACGGCAGCAAGCACGAGTACGAGGTCGAGGACTTCGCCTACCGGCTCTGGCGCCACCTCGGCCGCGACGTCAATGCGTTGCCCGACTACTTCGTGTCGGCGATGCAGATCAGCGCGCTCGACCACATGCGGATGAGCGCGACGGTGCAGCCGTTCATCGATTCGGCCATCAGCAAGACGGTCAACGTCGCCGAAGACTACCCGTACGACGAGTTCAAGTCGCTGTACCTCGAGGCGTGGCGGGCCGGACTGAAGGGCATCACCACGTATCGGCCCAACTCGGTCATCGGCTCGGTGCTGAGCGTGCCCAGCGCGACCGCCGCCGCGCAGCAGCCGCAGGACCTGCACTACGAGCCCGATCGGCGGCTGCGCCTCGAGCGCATTCCGCAGCCGGCGCTGTCGTCGCTGCGCTGGCCGAGCCGGCCGAAGCTGGCGACGGGCAACATGGCCTACTCGTACATGGTCGAACCGATCGACCGGCCGACGTCGTTCTGCATCTTCATCGGCCAGACCGAAGAGTCGTTCACGCGTGCGGACGGCAGCCAGGGCCTGCGCAGCGTGCCCTTCGAGACCTGGGTGAACGGCAACGAGCAGCCGCGCGGCCTCGGCGCGATCGCCAAGGCGTTGTCGATGGACATGCGCTCGAACGACCGCGGGTGGCTCAAGCTCAAGCTCGACGCGCTCGCGCGCACGCGCGACGAGCAGCCGCTGCAGATGCCGTTCCCGCCTGCCGGCGAGATCCGCTGGACGCCCGGGATCGTCGCCGGCTTCGCCGAGATCGTCCGGCACCGCTGCGAGGAGCTCGGCATGTTCGAGGCACTCGACGCGCAACCCACGCCGATGCTCGACGCGATGATGTTCCGCAAGGAGCCCAAGTCCGGCCCGCTGGGCACGCTGTCCTGGACCGCCGACATCAGCAACGCCGCGACCGGCGACGACTTCGTGCTCGGCCTGAAGGAGCTGCAACTGCCCGACGGTACCCGGCGGCCCTACTCGATCTGGCTGTCCGGCGACTATCCGCGCGTGCTCGACGGCCTGTGCAAGCTGCTGTCGCTCGACATGCACGTCATCGACGTCAACTGGATCGGCCTGAAGCTGCGCAAGCTGCTCAATTTCGGCGAGCTCAACGGATCGTTCTGGGCGCCGGTGCCCGGCGAGAACCGCCAGCAGATCTGGCCGAGCACGGTCGCCTACGTGGCCGCCCTGATCCTGCACCGCTTCAAGGTGCTCGGCCTGCTCGACAGCGAGGGGCACGCGATCGGCGGTGCCGGCGCGCTCGCGCTGCCCGGGTCCGAGCCCGCCGCCGCGAGCACCGCGGCGCCGCTGATCGCGGGCCAGCCCTGCCCGTCCTGCGGCGCGCACGCCTACATCAAGCGCGACGGCTGCATGTTCTGCACCGCTTGCGGCCATCAGGGGGAATGCGGTTAGGCTCGCACGATGCTGCGCTACAATCGCCCCGAAGTAGTGCAAGCAGCACGTAGCGAACCCGGGCGGCCGGCCGGCAGCCTTCGACGCGCATGGCAGATCGAGTACTGGTCGTCGACGACGAAGAAGAGATCCGTGATCTCCTCGCCAACTACCTGAGCGGCTTCGGCTTCGAGGTCGCGGCCGTGGCCGACGGCCCCTCGATGCGCGCCGAGGTGGCGCGAGAGCGGCCGGACATCGTGTTGCTCGACCTCGGCCTGCCCGGCGAGGACGGCCTGAGCCTCGCGCGCGAGTTGCGCGCGCAGCCGCGACCCCCGGGCATCATCATCGTCACCGGCCGCGGCCAGCCGGTCGATCGCATCGTCGGCCTGGAACTCGGCGCCGACGACTACGTCGCCAAGCCCTTCGACCTGCGCGAGCTCGCCGCCCGCGTGCGCAGCGTGCTGCGCCGGACCAAGGTCGAGAGCCCGCCCGCCGAGCCCGCGGCCGCGCGCGACCGCTACGATTTCGCGGGCTGGCGCATCGACCTGTCCTCGCGTTCGCTGATGCGCTCCGACGGCGCGGTCGTGCCGCTCACGACCGGCGAATTCGACCTGCTCAGCACCTTCGTGCGCAACCCCAATCGCGCACTGTCTCGCGACCAGCTGATGGCGCTGATGCATCACCGCGAAGCGGGTCCCTTCGACCGCGCGATCGACGTGCAGGTAGGTCGGCTGCGGCGCAAGATCGAACGAGATCCCGCCGAGCCGGAACTGATCAAGTCGGTGCGCGGGGTCGGCTACCTGTTCGCCGCTCGCGTGTCGCCCGAATGAACCGGCGCCCGGAGCGGCCCGAGCCTGGCGCTTCCGACGCGCGGGGCGCATCGATCGGCGACGCGTACCCGTGGCTCTACGAGCAGATCTTCTACACCGCGTCGGATGCGCTGATCGTCGTCGACAGCGACGGGACGATCCGGCTTGCGAACCAGCAGAGCGAGCGCCTGTTCGGGCACCCGGGCACTGCGCTCGTCGGCCGCCCGATCGAGGACCTGATCCCGCAGCGGTTCCGGGAAGGCCATCGACGCCATCGCAGCCTGTATGCCGAGCAGCCCGAGTCGCGGCCGATGGGCATGAACCTGGCGCTGTGGGCGCAGCACGCCGACGGCCGCGAGTTTCCGGTCGAGATCAGCCTGAGCCCGTTCCGGCTCGGCAACGCGACGCTGATCTGCGCCAACATCCGCGACGTGAGCGACGTCGCGCGCGTCCAGGACCTGCTGGCGCGCGCCCGGCAATCGAATGCGGTGGCCGACTTCGGGCGGCTCGCGCTCGCCAGCAAGGACACCGTCCGGATCCAGCGCGAGGCCTGCGACCTCGTCGCCCGGCTTCTCGGCGCCGACTTCGCGCTGGTGGCGCAGTGCGCCAGCGCCGGGCCCCAATTGCTGGTCGGCGCCAGCCACGGCCTGGACGCGGCGGGACTCGCCGCCACGCTCGAGCGACTGTCCGGCTACTGCCGTGCCGGCGCCGAGCCGATCGTGCAGCCGCTGGCCGTCGATGACCTGGGCCGACCGGGCGCGCGAGACTCGGGAAGCGGCACCGACGCGGTGCCGCGCAGCGCGCTGCTGGCCGCGATCCCCGGTGACGATCGCACGCTCGGACTGCTGCTGGCCGGCACCCGGCGCGCCCGCAGCTTCACCCGCGACGACGCGAACTTCCTGCAGGCGCTGGCCAACACGATCGGCGCGGCGATGCAGCGGTCGCGCACCGAGGAGCAGCTGTTCCAGTCGCAGCGCCTGGAGGCGCTCGGACAACTCACCGGAGGCGTGGCTCACGACTTCAACAACCTGCTCACGGTCGTCTCGGGCAACCTGCAGATGCTCGAGGAGCGCGTCGCGTCCGACGCGCTTTCTGCGAACCTGGTGAAGGCCGCGCTGCGCGCGACCGGGCGCGGAGCCGACCTGACGCGCAAGCTGCTCGCCTTCGCCCGCAGGCAGACGCTGCAGCCGCGCGCGATCGACGTGCGGCAGCTGCTGGCGTCGCTGGCCGACATCCTCCGGCGCACGCTGGGCGCCAACATCGACGTGCGCTCGGTCGTCGACGACGGACTGCCGCCGGTCAAGGCCGACCCGGGCATGCTCGACACCGCGTTGCTCAACCTCGCCGTCAACGCGCGCGACGCCATGCCGGGCGGCGGAACGCTGACGCTCTCCGCGACGCTGGCCAGCGTCGACGCCGGCCTCGTCGCTCGCGCCGACGGGCTCACCCCCGGGCGGTACCTGCTGATCTCGGTCGCCGATACCGGCACCGGGATGAGCCCCGAAGTGCTCGCGCACGCATTCGAACCGTTCTTCACGACGAAGGACAGCGGCAAAGGAAGCGGTCTCGGGCTGAGCCTCGTCTACGGCTTCGCCAAGCAGTCGGGCGGACACGTCCAGGCGACGAGTGCGCCCGGCCTCGGCACGACGATCAGCCTGTACCTGCCGGTCGACGAGGCCGAGGCGCTGCCGCCGGCCGCGTTCGGCGTCGATCCCGCCTATCGCGGCGGCAACGAAACCGTGCTGGTGGTCGAGGACGACGAGGAAGTCCGCGAAGTCGCGACGGCGTTCCTGCGCAGGCTCGGCTATCGGGTGCTCGAAGCGGCCGACGCGCCCGGCGCGCTGGCGCAACTCGAGCGCGAGCCCGGCATCGACCTGCTCTTCAGCGACATCGTCCTGCGCGGCGACATCAGCGGGCCGGCGCTTGCGCGCGAGGCGCTGGCGCGCTGGCCGCAGCTGCGCGTCGCGTTCGCGTCGGGCTACGCGCGCGATGCCCTGCCCTGGCGCGAAGATCTCGGCCAGAACGTGGAACTGCTGTCGAAGCCCTACCGGATCGACCAACTGGCGCGGATGCTGCGTCGAGCGCTCGATGGCACCGGCGACGACCCCGACGCCGCGGCAGCGGACGACGAATGACCGACCCGGCGCGCCCGTCGAGGCGCGCCATCCACCCAACGACCGCTAGGCCGCCTCGCGCTCGCGCCGCGCGTCGCCGCGACCGATCACGGCGCGCAGGGACTGCATCGACACGATCTCGACCTCGCGGTTGCGCACGCCGATCAGCCCTTCGACCTGGAAGCGCGACAGGATCCGGCTGACCGTCTCGAGCTTCAGGCCCAGCAGGCTGCCGATCTCTTCGCGGGTCATGCGCAGCAGGAACCGGTGGGCCGAGAACCCCCGCGCGCACAGCCGCTGCGAAAGATTGATCAGGAACGCCGCCAGCCTTTCCTCGGCGCGCATCGACCCGAGCAGCAGCATCAGCGAACGTTCGCGCTGGATCTCTCCGGCGAGCATGCGGAACAGCTCGCGCTGCAGCGCGGGCTCCCGGCAGGCCAGCGCGTCGAGCTCCTCGAACGGAATCTCGACCACTTCGCTGTCCTCGAGCGCGACGGCGTCTCCGGCATAGCTCTCGGAGCCGATGCCGTCGAGTCCGAGCACCTCGCCGCCCATGTGAAAGCCAGTGACCTGCTCGCGGCCGTCTTCGGTGAGCAGCACCGACTTGAACGAACCTGCTCGGATGCCGTAGAGCGCGTGGAACGGGGCGCCGAGCCGATACAGGTACTCGCCGCGACGAACCCGCCGACGCGTGCCGCCGGCCCGCGCCAGCAGCACCTCCATGTCGCTGGGCGCCGAACTGGCGGCTCGAGCCGCGGCGCCCATACCGGGCATCGCCGGACGAAGCTGGATGGCGGGGGCAACGGTGGTCTGCATCTTTGAACTCCGGGCTGGCGGATCGGATCGGTGCGATTCGGGGTTTTCCCGTATGCAGACGAATGTATCCGCCCCGGCCGCCGTGCGAATGGCACGGCCGAAACGACCGGTAACGATTTGTAACGACCGACCGCGCTGCTGCCATAATCGTCAGCATGGATGCCGAGCAGCTTCTCGCCACCCGGTTCGGGGAACTGGTCGAACTGGGCCTGCTCAAGGCATTCGCCGCGAGCGGCGCCATCGGCCTGCTGATCGGCCTCGAACGCGAGCGCCACCCCGCATCGAGCGCCGGACTGCGAACCTTCGCGCTGACCGCGCTGTTCGGGACCGCCTCGGCGCTGCTCGGCGAGTTGGGCGGCACCCCATGGCCGACTGCGATCGGGCTGCTGCTGGTCGGCGCGATGGCGGTCGCCGCGCAGCGTCGCGACGCCGATTCCGCAGGCGACCCGGGCACCACGACCACGATCGCGATCCTGCTCTGCTTCATCCTCGGCACGATGGTCTGGCACGGGCTCGTGACGATCGCCGCGTCGCTGGCCGTCGTGACGACGACGCTGCTGTACCTGAAGCCGGAACTCAAGGGCCTGAGCGCACGGATCACGCGGCGCGACATGCTCTCGATCCTGCAATTCGGCGCGCTCAGCCTGGTGGTGCTTCCCGCGCTGCCGGACCGCGGCTACGGGCCGCACGGCGCGCTCAATCCGCACCAGATCTGGCTGATGGTGGTGCTGATCTCCGGCGTAAGCCTGGCCGGCTACCTGGCGCTTCGGCTGGTCGGCGCGCGCCACGGGCTGCTGCTCGTGGGCCTCATGGGGGGCCTGGTCTCGTCGACGGCGACGACGGCGACCTTCGCCCGGCGGGCGCGCGTCGACGCTGCCGAGGCCGGCGCCTCGGCCATGGTCATCCTGCTCGCGGGAAGCGTGGTGTTCGTGCGTGTCGCGCTGGTCTGCGCGGTCGTCGCCCCGGCGCTGCTGCCGCAGCTCGCGCCGGCGCTGATGGCCGGCTGTGCGCCGATGCTCGTCGTGGGTCTCGCGAACCTGCGCCGGCTTGCGGCCGCGGCCAACCCCGCGCAGCCTGCCGCGCCGCAGGTCGGCAACCCGGCGGAATTGAGCACGGCGGTCGCCTTCGGCGCGTTCTATGCGCTGGTGCTGCTGCTGGCAGCCGAACTCACGCAGCGGCTGGGCGGAACCGGCCTGTACGGCGTCGCTCTGGTCTCGGGGCTGACCGATGTCGATGCCCTGACGCTGAGCAGCCTTCGGCTGTTCGGCGTCGCCAGCATTTCCGCGGAGCAGGCGGTGGTCGCGATCGCGCTGGCGTTCGTCGCCAACATCGGCTTCAAGTTCGCGATGGCGGGATGGATCGGCGGGAGCGCGCTCGCCCGCCGCAGCGCTCCCGGTTTCCTGGCGAGCGCGGTGGCACTGCTCGTGGCCGCCGGACTGGCGCACTTCCCGGCCGCCAGCGCCGCCGCCGCGGTTGCGCTCCGTCAATGACGTCAGGCGAGCCAACCCCTACAATGAACCCAGTCCATCAACCGGGAAGGAGGTCCGCATGTACAAGCACCTGCTGGTTCCGACCGACGGCTCGAAGCTGTCGAACGACGCCGTCGAGCGGGCGATCCAGTTCGCCAAGGAAACCGGAGCGCGCGTCACCGCGCTGCACGTCATGCCGGAGTACATTCCGCCCGCGTTCGCCGAGTTCCCGGCCGCCGGGCAGGCCTCCTTCGCCGAGTTCATGAAGGCCACCGAAGAGACGGCCAAGACGGTCCTCGACGCGGCCGCGCAGGCGGCGAAGACCGCCGGCGTCCAGTGCGAGACGGCGTCGGTGCGCCACACGCAGCCGTACCGCGCGATCATCGATGTCGCGCGCGAGAAAGGGTGCGACCTCATCTTCATGTCCTCGCACGGCCGCCGCGGCCTGAGCGCCCTGGTGCTCGGCAGCGAAACCAACAAGGTGCTCACGCATTCGAGCATCCCCGTGCTCGTGTTCCGATGAGCCGATCATGAATCCATCCCCCGATACGGAGAATCCGACCATGGACGCGAGCGCAAGAGTCGAAGCGGCGCGCGAAAAACTGGCTCACGAGATGCGCAACCTCGTGAGCGACGCCGAGGACATGCTGCGGGCGGCCTCGAAGCAGGGTGGCGAGCACCTCGGCGCGGCACGCGAGCGACTCGAGCGCAGCGTCAACATCGCGAAATCCGAGCTTGCCAACGTCGAGCACGCGGTGCTCGAGCGCGCGCGGCGCACCGCCCGCCAGACCGACGAGTACGTCCGCGACAATCCCTGGACCGCGGTCGGCGTCGGAGCCGGTGTCGGCCTGCTGCTCGGCCTGCTGCTCGGCCGGCGCTGAAGCCCCGCGCGCGTCGGGCCCGGCACGCCGATGAGCCACTCCGCAGAGGCCGAGGGGGCCGGGCTGCTCGCGCGCGTTCGCTCGCTGGTCGGGGGCCTGCTCGAGATCCTCGAGACGCGGCTCGAGCTGGTCGGGGCCGACATCGAGTTGCAGGCCGAGCGACTGCGGCTGGTCGCGGTCCTGCTGCTGGCGGGTTTGCTGTTCCTCGCGCTGGCTCTGGTGTTCGGCTCGGTGCTGGTGATCGCCGCCTTCTGGGATACCTACCGGCTGGCGGCGATCGCCGCGGTGGGTGCGGTTCATCTCGCAGCCGGGATCGGGTGTCTGCTCTGGCTGCGGCACCTCGTGCGCGCCGGACCGCGCCCCTTCGACGCGACGATCGCCGAACTGCGGCAGGACATCGCGCGGCTGCGCTGATTGCGAGGCTGCCGTGAGCCCTGCTGCTGCATCTCCTGGCCGAACAGCGCCGCCGCCGGAAACCGCCGCGCAGCGCCAGGCACGCTTGCGTGCGCTCAGCGGGCTGCAGCGCGACGCGCTGGCGGCGCGCTGGCAACGCCTGGCGCCCACCCTCGAGCGCATCGATGCCACCGTCGAGCGCGTGCGCCGCGTGCGCC
>OEIU01001440.1_pt1 | contig 15358 bp, 15 predicted proteins | sample 1539221 | NCBI WGS metagenome assembly OEIU01 (sample SAMN03792071, study PRJEB22550) | activated sludge metagenome | feature: wastewater treatment plant; material: activated sludge; isolation source: Wastewater treatment plant of a petroleum refinery complex | place: Argentina: Zarate | collected...
CGGCTGTGAAAACGAAGAAAAGGAAGCGGTTCTGCAAACCCATAAAACCCCCGACGGGGGGGTGGAGCGGGGCCCCCCCTGGGGGGGCCCCCTGCCGATAGCAGGTGAGCGCGCCACCTTCGAGGTTTGGATCTGGGTCATCGATCGACACCCATTCGACCGGAAGCCTCGCACCGACCGTCTGGCCCGTGATCAGATTCGCCTGCGGTCGGCCCTTGATCGCGAGCATCTCGAGTTTCCCGCCCTTGTAGAGGTTGCCTGGATCCTTCGGTATAGCGCGATAGAAGCCCGAGGTGTTGCCCGCATCTTCCGTCTCATACAGTAGACCGCGCGCGTCGGCCACTGCTGCTTCATGAGCGAAGCGACCCATCCACGGCAGGGGCACTGCTGGTACGGCGGAATTCGCCCAGACTGGCACGAAGAAGTTGTAACCGTGCTTCTTGCCCCAGCCCTGGTTCGGGCCATTCACTGTCTCTTCACTGGTGATCCAGCCCATGCCACGCCAGGCGAGGCCGCCCGAGCAGTTGACGATCGAGCCGTTCAGGCTGATGAAGTCCCTGACCAGCTTCTTCTTGCGCAGATCGAAGTCGAGCGTAGTCGTGCCGCCCACGCCGAGCGGGTCATAGCGCTTGTCTGCGGGGCCGCCCATCGAAAATGTGGTCGGATCATTGAACGCGCCGGGCGCCGTTCTCACCTCGTGGTTGCGGATCAAACGAACGATGCCTCCACGGCCCTCGAGACACGTCATGCCGTCGTGAGCGCGTGGGCAGATGTTGCCGTCGCTCATCGTGTCGCCGATCTTGCTGAACGTGACGTACCGAAAGTCGCGCGGGAGCGCGAGGATGTGGTTGCCGTCCTGATCGGGCGTGGGCTGAAGCTCTCCATACTCGCTGCGATAGCCTTCGAACGACCATTCGTGATGATCGTCATCGTGGCCGCGACCGTTCGCGCGGGCGGTATGTGCGGCGAGTGTCGCGAGCGTGGCCCCACTGACGACTGCGGCTCCCGCGGCGAGACCGGAGCCCCGCAAGAAGGCACGGCGAGTAGGCTTGGTAACTTCGTTCCCTTCTTCGATGACTGGAGATGATGGTTTCATGTTCAACCTCTGTTATGTGGCTGGCGAGTGCTGGCAAGCCGCGGCACTCATGAACGCTTGCTCTGCTCGATCGATCAGTTGGGCTGCGCTCACGGGGCGGACAGCGAAAGGTACGAAGCAGCGATGACGGTTCGATGAAAAACGAGTGAATCCGTGCGGCTCTGGAATCGCGCGCTCGAATTTCATAGAATTGAAATCGTGAAAGCAGAAGATGCCGTACTCGCGCTCGGTGCGCTGGCCCAGGAGTCGCGCCTTGCGATCTATCGTCTGCTGGTGAAGCGGGGGCCAGACGGCTATTCGCCCACGGATCTGGTGGAAAAGATCGGCATTCCTGCGCCCACGCTTTCCTTCCATCTGAAGGAGCTACAGAGGGCAGGGTTGATCGCGTCACGGCGCGAAGGGCGTTTTCTCTACTACAGCGCCAACTTTGAGCGCATGCGGGGGCTGATTGGCTTTCTCACGGAGAAGTGCTGCAGCTTGTCCGACACGGAGTGCGACAGCGCCTGTGTGCCTGTTCCGGCGGCGGCTCGCCGACGACGTGCATGAGCGTCAGGAAGTGAGCCTCGGTGATGCGCCTCGAGACTGCGAGATCATCGGATTTAGCAGGGATACGCTGGTTGCTCAACTATGAAAGCCTGCCAGCCAGCGATCTCGATGAGTCCTCGCTTGAAAAAATCTTGGTTTGCCGAGACGACAAGGGTGTCGTTGCCGTTGTAGGTCTTGAGGCTTTAGGTCGCGTGGCGTTGTTGCGCTCGCTGGTCGTGGATTGGGAGATGCGCGGCCAGGGTCTTGGTGTGCAGCTGACAAAGGCTGCCGAAGCGCTGGCAAGTCGGGCTGGTGTGGAGTCGATCTATTTGTTGACGACAACGGCCGAGGAATTTTTCCGCGCACAAGGCTATCGCCTTCTCGCTCGCTCGGAAGCTCCTCTCGCGATCCAGAGCACAACGCAGTTCAGTGAGCTGTGTCCTTCTTCAGCTGTTTTGATGGTGAAGCCATGAGTCAACGTCCATACAACGTTCTATTTCTTTGCACAGGCAATTCCGCCCGCAGCATCATGGCCGAGGTCCTCCTCAGACGCTGGGGTGCTGGCAAGTTCGTCTCTTACAGCGCGGGCAGTTATCCAAAGCCGGAAGTGAATCCGCTAACGCTGCAACTCCTGGTGCGTTTGCAGCTCCCCACTGACGGCCTGCGCAGCAAGAGTTGGGATGAATTCTCACGGCCAGGCGCGTCCGAATTGGATTTTGTGTTCACCGTCTGCGACAAGGCGGCCGGCGAAGTCTGTCCCATATGGCCCGGCCAACCCATTACGGCGCATTGGGGAGTCGAAGATCCTGCTGCGGTGGAAGGATCGGAGGAGGTCAAACTCGCCGCGTTCCACAAGATCTTCAGAGAGCTCGAGAGCCGGATCAAGATCTTCTGCAGCTTGCCTCTGTCGTCGCTTGATCGCGTGCGGATCAAAGAGCACATGGATGAGATCGGCCGGGGAAAGGCCTGATCGAACCGACGTCTAATCTACGCCGCCCCGCGGCCAAGCCACGTCGAAAGGTGCCTGTCTTGATTGCCGATGACCCCGTACGAAGCCTCTCCAACCGCCTCAATCGGGAATGCTTCTGCATCACTGTGGACCATGCGAGTCTGCGGGGCGCTCTTGAGAAGGAGATGGGTGGTGCTCAGCTCAGTGCCGCCTTCATCGAAGCGCGCCCTAATCTGTTCTCCAATACGCCGGTGTTTTTGTCGGCAGGCGAGATCACGGAAATGCTGGGTATCGTGCGTGCGATCGAAGCTGTGGCCGCACTGCCTGGGTATCGAGATACAGTACTTTCGTGGGCTTCGGAGATATCCCGCCGCGATCACGGCCCGCTTGGTGTCTTCATGGGGTACGACTTCCACCTGACCGGCGATGGGCCGAAGCTCATCGAGGTCAACACGAATGCGGGCGGCGCCTTCTTGAATGCACTTCTGATTCGGGCCCAGCGCGCCTGCTGCACGGAAGTCGATGCGGCGCTTCGTCAATCCGGCGCGGATGAGTTCGAGGCTGCCGTGGTGCGGATGTACGAAAACGAATGGCGGCTTCAGGGGAAGTCCGGAGCGCTTCGGCGGATTGCGATCATCGATGATCGACCGGACGAGCAATACCTCTATCCGGAATTCCTGCTTGCGCAAGGCGCCTTTGCTCGTCACGGCATGGAAGCGCAGATCGCTGACGCTGGTCAGCTTCGATACGAAGGGGGCCAACTACTGTTGGAGGCCGGGCCCGTTGATCTCGTCTACAACCGCCTTGTCGATTTCGCACTGGAGAGACCGGAGCATGCGGCGCTTCGCGCGGCGTACCTCGCCGGCGCCGCCGTTGTAACTCCTAATCCGCGCGTGCACGCGCTTTTTGCGGACAAGCGAAATATGACGGTGCTCTCAGATCAAGACGTGCTGCGGGCTTTGCCTTTGCCGTCCGATGCACTTGCCGCACTTCGTGGAGTTCCCCGCACCGTGCTCGTGACAGCCGACAACGCGGCGCAGCTTTGGCTCGAGCGGAAGAACCTATTCTTCAAGCCAGTTGCGGGCCATGGCAGCAAGGCGGTCTATCGCGGCGACAAGGTGACGAAGGGCGTCTGGGCGGAAATCACTCGAGGCGGCTATGTCGCGCAGGAATTCGCCGCACCGAGCGAGCGAACGATCCGGCTCGATGGCGTGAATCAAACGAGGAAGGCCGACGTTCGCCTGTATGTGTACGACGGCCAGATATTGCTGTCGGCTGCTCGCCTCTATCAGGGGCAGACGACCAACTTCAGAACGCCCGGCGGCGGGTTCGCGCCACTCCTCGCGCTCTGATACGAGCTGCGTCCATCAATCGGCCGACCCTGCACGGAATTCGCAGGCATTCACGTGAGGTGCTGATGTCCACATTCGAACGCTATCTCACTCTCTGGGTTGCGCTATGTATCGCGATCGGAATTGCGCTTGGGCACTTCATCCCCGGCGTGTTCCATGAGATTGGATCGATGGAGGTGGCGAAGGTCAACTTACCGGTCGCGGTGCTGATCTGGCTCATGATCATTCCGATGCTCATGAAGATCGACTTCGGTTCACTGTCGCGAGTCAAGGAACATTGGCGCGGCATCGGGGTGACGCTCTTCATCAATTGGGCCGTCAAGCCGTTCTCGATGGCATTGCTCGGATGGCTGTTCATAGGCTACTTGTTCCGGCCCTACTTGCCGGAGGCGCAAATCAGCAGCTATATCGCTGGCCTGATTCTCCTCGCGGCTGCGCCATGCACGGCAATGGTCTTCGTTTGGAGCAATCTCTCGAACGGCGAACCGCACTTTACTTTGAGCCAAGTTGCATTGAATGACTTGATCATGGTGTTCGCATTCGCTCCGCTCGTCGGGCTGCTGCTGGGCCTGTCAGCCATCACGGTCCCTTGGCAAACGCTGTTGTTGTCCGTGGCCTTGTACATCGTCGTCCCTGTCATCATCGCGCAACTGTTGCGGCGGCGACTGATAGCAGTAGAAGGCCGCGAGGGTCTCATGCGCTGGCTCGCGAAGCTGCAGCCGCTCTCTCTTGTGGCACTACTTGCGACGCTTGTGCTGCTTTTCGGCTTCCAAGGCCAGCAGATCCTCGGTCAGCCGGTGATCATTGCGCTGCTCGCCGTGCCGATTCTCATCCAGGTCTATTTCAATGCCGGGCTCGCCTACCTCCTGAATAGAACAGCAGGCGAAGCGCACTGTGTCGCAGGCCCTTCCGCGCTCATCGGCGCCAGCAACTTCTTCGAGCTCGCGGTCGCCGCCGCGATCAGTTTGTTCGGCTTCGAGTCCGGCGCGGCGCTGGCCACCGTCGTAGGTGTCTTGATCGAGGTGCCGGTCATGCTGTCAGTTGTGAAGATCGTGAATGCGAGTCGCAGCTGGTATGAGCGGGGAGCGGCAGTTCAGCGAAGCAGCAGTCCCCTTCTGCGCGAGCCAGCTTCGACTCACGAGTAAAGGCCGGCGGACTCGAATCACTCCCTGCCATTCCTTGGGTCCGCGGTACCTTCACTCGTTGGTAAGACGTGCTTTCGCACTGCCTGGTTTGGACTGGTCCGTGCGTCCTGGCCAGCGCGGGTTTAGCATTCCGTGCGCGCAACTGTGCATTCGAGGGAGGCCACGTTTCTTATGTGCTACGCAGCCATGGCTCGCGCCGATCTTGCCAAGTGCCTGCGCGAATACGACGCGTTGCTCGATACCGACATGTTCGAGCGTCTCTATTGGCTGCGCATAAACGATCCACGAGCCGGTGTTCGACTCCCACTAGCAATCGACCGTTACTTCCTCGAGCCACGGAACGATGCCGAACGTAAGGTTAAGCAAGCGATCGACGCGTATCGCGCTATCAAAGTGCCAGAGTGGGAGGCTGAAATTTTTAAGCAACGGGCGCGCTACGCGGATGCAGAGCGTGCGCTGAAGACAAAGCACACGAAAAAGGCAGAGGCTGATCTCGGCATCTCGTCCAGGAAGATCGAGCAGCTAAAAGGATGGCTCGATGGGATGAAAACCATGGAGAACAAACCGGATGATTTCTTCGTTCATCCGATGACCTATGGACCGCTGATCATTCAAATCGAGAAGGGCAGGATGCTTACGGCAATGCGATATCACTGCCGACTCGCAGGCAAGCCTCCGACAGTTGATCGACAACTCCCGGGGCTCTACAACGCGCGTGTCGATTCATTGCAGGACTGGTGGGCTCCGGTGTTTGGCAAGCGACACGCGCTCGTCATCCTCACTGGTTTTCGCGAAAACGTGAAACGCCATGCGATGGAGGGTCGCGAGCTTGGTGCTGGCGAGGAGCCCGAGAATGTCGTGTTGCAGTTCAACCCGCGTGATCGTCAGGACATGCTAGTGCCTTGCGTCTGGGACCGCTGGCAGCAGCAAGGACCCGAGGTGCTGCACTCGTTCGCGCTCATCACTGACGAGCCGCCACCGGAGATTGCGGCCGCAGGGCACAATCGCTGTCCCATCAACCTTACGCGATCGGCTGCGGAGGCATGGCTCTCGCCGGAAGGGCGTAGCGCGGGAGAGCTACTGGAGATCCTCAACGAGCGACAGCGCCCTTACTACGAGCACGTTAAGGCCGCTGCATAGTGAGTCCCTACAGTTCATCCTCAAGCCTGACCGCTAACGGTTAATTTGGTCAGGCGATCGGGCGGCTTATATCATTGACGCCGAAGGCAATCGCCCCAAGCACTCTCAAGGCTGTCGGCTGGGTGACGGCAGGCGGCTGCGAAGAAAAGGAACGGCTGACTCCGATTGCCAATGCCCACAAGTCGTGACGACACCCTTACGTGCGCGACATCGTCGTCGCACACAAAAAGTGTTTGGCCAATGGAAATCACGCTATTCAACGAAGTGCGTCAGGCGCTCGAATCGGCAGGCTTGCGCCTCGCCGGTGACCGCCCGCAGCTCGCTGTCGAACTCCTGTCCACCGGCGAATGCCTAGCGAAAGCGTCGTGCCCCCAAGCGCAGCGCATGGCACTTGAAGTACTGATAGGGAACGGTCGCTGGAAGGTTGCGGCCGCATTCGGTGGGGTGCTTCTCATTTCCTCCACGTAGATCCGCCGTTCGCCTTCCCCACGCGGGGCGAAGGAACGCCACGCTTTGGGACACACACCAGTCCAAGCGACGAGACCAAGAACTAGAAGTTCTCACGCCGCACGCGAGTGTCGACGATTCCCGTGAGCTCATCGTACTGAAACTGGCTGATCGTCAGGATCTGCCGCTCTTGGGCACGCAACAATCGGGCACTCTGGTCATAGGCCTGCTTCCAGGCCAGGCCTTTCTCGAGCTGAATACGATAGCGCGGCCATTTCACGCCCGGGCGGCTGACGAGCGTGATCGGCGGTGTCGTGTCGAGTCGTCAGGACTCATGACCGGTGCGCGAAGGCTCGGGAGATGGTTCGAGGTTAGGAGTGCTCGGGCGTGAGGCGCGTCGTGTCGCGATCGCCTGCGCTTGCAGCGCGATTTTCGCCGTTTGATAGGCCCAGATATCGCGCCCCGGCACACTGACGACGACACGCACCCGGCGGCGACCGACCGAGACCTGGGTGCGCAGGACTGTGCGATGCGCCGTGCTCTTGTCTTCGATCTTCATCATGGATGATGCGGCCGCCTCCCGGCAGCTCACTTGTCACCGCGCCGATGCGCGCTGAGTTCCTCGCGAAGCTTGTCGATCGTCTGCGTGTGCACCGTCTCGCGCTTCTGCAATTCGTCGCGCACCCCCTGTTCCCGGCGCGCCAGATCCTCGGCGCGCGCCAATAGGGCCTTGCTCTCGGCACGACACGCGGCGAGCTCGCGCTGCGCCTCAGAGGCTTTCGCGCGCTCGGCATCGAGCGCCTGATGCAGCTCATCCCGCTCGCGGTCCACCTCATCATGCAGCTCGATCATCTTGTCGAGGTTCTTGCGCAGCTCGCCCAGCGACGCGTTGGCGCTCGCAAGTGAGCGTTCGGCCTCGATCCGGCCGGCGCGCTCGGCTTCGATCGACTTGCGCAGGTTCTCGCGTTCGCCGCGCAACTGCTCGACGAGCTCGGCCTGGCTTTCCACTTTCAGGCGCGCTTGGGCCAAATCGACTCGTGCGGACTCGGCTGCGCGGCGCTCCTGCTCGAGTTGTTGCTGCACCCGTTCGAGATCGGCCGCTTGCTGCCGAGTCTGGCCCTGCAAGCGATCACGCTCCGCGGACAGGGCAGCAATGTGCTCGAGACGCTCTTCCAGCTCCTCCTGCAGACGCTCGGACTCACGCGCCAGGTCCTCGGCTTCCTGCCGCGCCGTCGCCAGCAGTTCCTCCAGTTCTGAGCGGGCAGCCGCCTGCAGCTTAATCAGTTCTTCCTGAATCGCCCGCTGCAGCGCGACGGGCAGCTCCGGCGCGGGCCCCATGGGATCCGGGTTGGCGCTGCGCCAGGCACGCAAGTGCCGGTGCACCGTCGACATGCTGGCCCCGCCGGTTTCGGCCTGTACCGAGCGGTTCGTGGGCTTGACGCCCCGCGCCCGCAGGGCATCGGCGATCCGAGCCACGTCTTCGTACTCAATTCCGATTTTGGCCATGAGAACGGCCTCCGCGCCGGGCGGAGGCCCGGAATGCGCGCGACTGTAGCGTAACGTATCGTGTTACGTCAATCGTAACGTAACGGATGATAATACGTTACGTTACACATTATGCACGTCCGACAATGGCAGTTGTCGGACACGCATAAAGTAGGGCAGTATCTGGGTCGGCCTCGCCAACCGGACACAACCTTCTAAGCACTTGGGGGGAAGCCGCCAACCAGCGGCAATGGCCATGACCGGAATCGTTCCAGTCTCGAAGATCACGCTCGAAGATCTCATCGACCTTGGGCCTCACCAGCTCGCAGATTACCTGGCGGAGCGACTGAAGGTGCTCGTCGAAGAACTCAAAGAGGACTTCGAGCGCGCGTATGCGCCGAACACGCTGCGGACCTGGCGCGCGGACTGGCGCATGTGGACGGACTATTGCCGACGCACCGACACCCCGGTGCTGCCGGCGACCGTCGATTCGCTTCGCACCTTCTTGCAGGATCGTATCGCTGCAAACCGCAAGCGGGCCACGATCGAGCACTACCTGGCGACTTTGGCACTCGTGCATCGTCTCGCTGAACTTCCCTGGCCCCTTGCGACGGAACGCGGCCGGCTGATGTGGCGTGGCATCCGACGCTCGCTCCCTAAGCGCCAACGCCAGGCGGCGCCGCTGCGGCGCGATCTCATCGATGAGGTCGTCAGTGCTATGAAGTTCGACTCACCGGCAGATCTGCGCGATGCCGCCCTGCTCTATGTCGCCGCCGAAACCGGGTGCCGACGCTCGGAGCTCGTGAGTCTTGCTCGCGAGCACCTGACGATCGAACGCGACGGCTCGGGGCGCATTCTTCTGCCGTGGAGCAAGACCGATCAGGAGCAGGAAGGCAAGGTGATCGCACTCTTCCCAGAAACGATGGGGTTTCTGTTGCGCTGGCTCGAGCACGCGGAGATCACGAGTGGCGCGCTCTTTCGTTCGATCCCGCGGATCGCGAAGGAACTCGACCCCGCGAAGACACCCCTCCCCGGTCGCTACGCCTGGCCCCTCTCCGATCGCGACGTGGCGCGCATCTTCCAACGCCGCGTCAAACGCACGCACGGGGAGATCGCTGCCACGGGCATTTCGGGTCACAGCACACGGGTGGGCCTGGCGCAGGATCTCGTCGATGCCGGCTTCAGCACCGAAAAGGTTAAGCAACAGGGACGCTGGTCTTCTGATCGCATGGTCACGCGCTATAGCGAGAACATTGCGGCCGGCGAGAGCGCGATGATGGCGTTTCTCAAGCAGCGAAAAGGGACGAAGTGAGCGCGCCCTGCGCTTCACAGTGCCGTCCTCGTGAGAATCATAACGCCGCCCTTTGAGCACGCCACCCTATTCATGGCGGACGTTCTAACCCGACTTCGCGGATTCGACGGGGTAGCCGAGGACCAAATTGTTGATGCGTGAGGGGCCACCCCTGGGTCTGCACTACACGAGTGGCGGAAGCTTAACTAAAGTTCACTCTGTCGCCGCAGCGAGCCCCGAAAACTACGGCAGCCTTCAGTTCGGGCTCGGGTTGCGTGTAGCGCGTGAGCTCGCGCCCGCTGGCGGGTTGGCACTGCACATCGATCATCTGCACGGCACAGAACTGCTGCTGCAGAGCAAGACCGATCAGGAGAGCGAAAGCAAAATCATCGCGCTCTCAGTCGAAGCTGCAAGCCGATTCGATGAATGCGGTGGTGGTGGCCGGCCAAGTCGGTCACTCGATTTCTCTCGCCGAGCTCCGCGTCGAAGGCTGCGACACCTCCGTGAAAAATCATGACAGACCCCTCAGCTCCTTGAGCTTCTCTTGGGCGAAGTCGATGCGAGCATCGTCGGGTGCCGCGTAGTCCAAGAAAGCGCAAAGTGCTTCTCGTGCTCGCGCGTCATCCCTAATCGCTAAAGCAGCCAAAGCCAAGTTGTGCCACGCGGTGGGGTCAGAGGGATGGTGCTTCAAGGCCGCCTCATACTGTCGATATGCGCCGGCATAGTCCCCATTCTTGTAACAGAGGTTTCCGAGGTTCACGCGGGCAACGGGTTCAGTCTCATCGATTGCCAGCGCGCGATGTAGCAACGCCTGCGCTTCTGACAATTCGTTTCGCCTGGTCAACAATCCAGCGAGGTTTACCAATGCACCCACATGCCTTTCGTTCCTCTTCAGTAGACGATGGTACGTCGTGATTGCCTCCTCGATTTGATCCAAACCAGTTTGGCACAGAGCAATGTTGAATATGGTGAGGTCGTCCCCGAACTCATGCTGAATGGACTCGAAAATCGCGAGCGCTTCGCGGAGTCGACCGAGGCGGTACAAACTTGTCGCCCGCTGTCCTTGATCCCAGAAATCCACTTCCGGGGCTGCGGGCGGTTCGAAATGGGGAATGCCTTTGCGTACTGCCCATCTCGTAAGCTCGCTTCGCAATTCAGAGAATGTTTGCGGTCGCAGAGTCCTGTCTTTCGACAGGCATCGTTGGACTAGGTCGTTGAGTGGATGCCATAGCCGCTTCGGCTTAGCTCGAAGATGGGATTCAAGGATGAGGCGCTGGGCCTCCAATGGACGGCTTGGCATCGAGCGTGGCAGACCATACGACCACCTTCCTCCAGACAGCATTTCAAAGAGTATGATCCCAAAACTGTATATGTCGGTGGTCTGATCCGCGCGCGACGAGTCAAGGATCGCCTCGGGTGCCATGTAAGCAGGAGTGCCCATAATGGTCCCAACAGCGGTGGCGTTGACGCCAGGAAACAATAAACAATCGTTGCCGTTAGAGGAAGCAGGCACAATTCCGGCAATTCCGAAGTCGGACACTTTCGCCGTACCGGATTCATCAATCAGGATATTCTCTGGCTTCAAATCTCGGTGGGCCTTTAAACCGCGCGCAAAAGCGGCGGCCATACCATCGCAGATGTTCAAAGCAAATCGACAAATGTCGGTAGGCGATAGCGGGGAATGCTTGAGCCAGTCTCTCAATGTCACTCGGCCACACGAATCAGGACCGATATATTCCATGAGGATGCAGAACTGCTCGTCGATATGGTCGACGAAATGCGCGCGCAGCACATTCGGATGCAGACCAACGTCTGTCCAAACATTCGCCTCCTTCTTGAAAGCGACGACCGCACTACCAGCTTGTGGCGCGTCTGTGCGGATCATCTTGAGCGCTTCGAACTGATGCAGCTCGTGGGAGTAAACAAAGCAGACCGAACCGAAAGCGCCAGAGCCAATCTGTCGGATGATCTCATAGCGATCGCCGAGCAGCGTGCCGGTGCGATGTGACATAGCTGCATCGATCCGAGATGATATGTCGCTGCGGCGATTCTCGAAGAGAGTGTAGAAGTGCGCGGTATTGCGCGCGTCGTAGTTTGCTCTGGAACAAACTCGAATGAGATCAAGCCGCGATTTTCCGGTATTCCGGTTCCTTTCCCCTAGCCAAGCCGCAAACGTAGGATCGGCGTGAAGTGTTTCCCACCGAGGAAATCGCCGATCCAGCTCCGCGAAAAATCGCGCTTGGCGGCTTTTTCGCTTAGGTCGTGAGCGCATCCATGCGTCCCAGGTGACCCATTCTTCGGAGCGCCCGTTCATGTGCGAAGGTTCTCAGCGTTCGTTCGCAAAGTCATTGTCGAGGGCGTCCGCGTGCTGCACGTTTAGGTCCGCTCACTTTTGCTTCAAGAAGGTGTGGGACAGACGATTGCATTTCGGTCAGAGCTACGCGATGTCGTTCGCGTGACTGAGAACCAAGTATCAAATGTATTTCGGTGATATAACGCTTCGGAGGCAATCTGGCCGTGTTAACTGCCATCGAAAGAATACTGCGTGAAGACACGATCGGTCATTCGGAATATTTCGTTGTCGCTCATGTAGAAGGCGTGGCGCCAATTCTACTGGGAGCGAACTCTTGCAGTGGACAAGATTGCTCAGCGCTAGAACTCCGGAGTGATTTGCGCTACCCCGCGCGTCGAATTTCGGGACGAGTATCCCTAGTGGAGCAAGTGCAATGAATGCTTGGCAAAGCGTGAGCGGTGGCTACTGAGGAAACGTCTCGGGCTATGACGAATCGAACGGATGAGATCAGCCTGCTGCTTAGGGCAGCATCGTTTGCCGCTCACAAGCATAAGGACCAAAGGCGCAAGGATGCCGGCGCGTCACCCTACATCAATCATCCTCTGACGCTCGCGACGGTCCTTCGGGAAGAAGGGGGCGTAGACGACGTTGCCGTAATCGCGGCAGCCCTGCTGCACGATACGATCGAAGATACGGACACGAGCTACGTCGAATTGCGGGGCCTCTTCGGTGATGAGATCGCGGAAATGGTCATCGAGGTGACTGATACCAAATGGTTGAAGAAGATGTCGCGCAAGCGGCTGCAGGTCAGCAAAGCGGCGAGGGCAAGTCACGGCGCGAAGCTTGTGAAGCTGGCGGATAAGATCTCAAACCTGCGGGACATCGTAGCGAGTCCGCCGAGTGATTGGTCGCAGGAGCGTAAGCGGGAATACTTCGACTGGGCGAAGCAGGTCGTTGACCAAATTCGCGGCACCAATGCGAAGTTGGAGCGGCGCTTCGATCAGCTGTACGGACAACGTCCATAGCATCAGCCACGGGCTCACGCTGCCAAGTCCGCGACGCATCGCGACTTCGCGATGCGATAACGCGATTCTTCACCGCCGAGTCCTTGCAACCATCAGGGATACCGCTGAATTGCTTCCTTAACAAGGCCGCGGAGGTCGCCGACGCGCGCTGCCATCTGCTGTTTGGTTGAGTCGATGTCTACTCCGGGGCGCCTGTGCGCCAGTTCGTTGCGAAGCCGCGTGTAGATAGTTTCCATCGCGCCCGCCTTAATAGGACTCTGAGTCTGCGGTACGGCTTGATCGACCGATACGATGAATGCGTCTACATCGTTCTGCTTGTCGCCGAAGAACCCGAGCAGGATCGCGTAGAGATGCATGAACTCTTCCACTGCGCCAACGGAATTTCGGGCCGAACGGATCGAGCCGAAATTCTGTTCTCCTGGTAGTGCGGCGGGCTCAAGTGCAGCCTTTATGTTTGCAAGACTCAGCCCAACTACGAGATCAACAACGTGCCCTTGCACGGTGATATAGGCGGGAGCTAGCACTGCCACGTGACCGGGTCCTGCAGACATCGATGTGAACTCACGTGAAGTGACTTTCGCGGGCGGGATCGCGATCTGGTTCACGAATGCGAGGCGGTTTAGTGCTGTTTCAGTGATGGCAAGCGCAAGTCGTACGCCGTCATCAGGCGTGGACACGGACGAAACGTCCACGGAGACACAGATCGTTCTTTCCTCAGTTGCAATCTGAAATCTCTCCACTCCGGACATAGAAGGCTTGAACTCGAACGGAGCGAATCCAATGCAGTTGTCCGTCATCTTCGCCTCAAGGCGGATAGTGCCCTTGTACATTGAATCTCTCCTCACGCATACGCAGAAACAGTTCTCTGGACCACGCTCGTTTCGATCCCCCAGTTCGCGTGCGATCCTCGCTGCCACTGAACTCGCCCCCATCTCAAATGGATTGAGATCAACGGTTACTAAGTAGGCAGCCCGTGTACCTCAGCTGAGAAGGCGTCCAAGTTCCGCTTCGCGCGAAGCGAAAGATTCACGACCGCGCTGACGAAGGATGTTGAGCTTGTCCAAGTTCGCCTCCAGCAAGTCAGTCGCCATTTCCGGGCGCTCGAACGTGTCGCTGATACGCAGGGTCGGCACATCCTTGAAAAGAATCGCCCGGAGCTGATCCATCGACTGTGTATTGATCTCGAGTGTCTTCTGCAGCAATTCGATGCTATTAAACGGGATCATCTTGACCAGCGACATCAGCAGGTTGCGCGGCTGTGGATAGACACCCACGCCCACGTTCACGACCCGCAGGTCCTGGGGCGACCTCTTCAGGGCCACCAAGGCATCGGCGATCGCATACAGAGTCGGATTGTTCGCACAGTAACCCCCATCGACCAACTCAATCTTGTCGCCTGCCGATGTTGTGACGATTTTGCGGTCGAAAAAGGGGAAGGCGGAACACGAGGCTTGAACGGCATCAGCAATGGGAACCCCAAAGCCGGGGACAAAGGTGCCCTTGGATCCGTGAGCCTGCTGGATGCTGGCCTTGAAGATCATCGGGCGTTCGGTCATCCATTTCGCAGTCACAATGCCCACGCCCGTGGCAACATCAACAAATGTCGAATCGCCGAACACGTCTTTGGCCAGCCGGGCCAGCGCCGCGGTGCGAGCCCCTCGTGAGCGTTGCGACATCACCGTCGGGACATGCTGCTTGTAGGTCTCGTGGATCTCATCGACGGATCGGCCCAACGCGAGCAGTGCCGCAATGATGGCCCCCGTACTAGTGCCGAAGATCAGGTCGAAGCGACGATGCAAGCGCTCACCAGCCAGCGCTTCGATTTCCTTCAGTACGCCCAGGGTATAAAAACCTTTGGCGCCACCGCCGTCGAGCGCTAGGATTCGAAATGGTTTGGCAGTCGCCGTTGCGTTCTCCTGTAGTGTGCTCACAGAGCGTCCTCCGCTACTCGCTCATGTCGACTGAACGACACAATCCTTTGATGCGAAGCGGAAAGCAGATAGATAGCTCGCTTCATCACTGATCTTCGTTGTAGTTGGATGCGCATTACCGGATGCACTCCAAGAGCAGACGCGTCCGCTTCATGTACCAGACGCCAAGATCCGCATCGGGCCTCGCGAGACCAACGATCATGAGCACCAGTGCATCAGTATTGAGTTGAGAATTCTGCAGTATGGCTCGAAGCGCGCTTACATCCGTCTCGGAAGGACTTGGCACGTTCTCGGCGTGCGTGTGCCATTCCCCGAGGTACAGCAGCCCACGTTCCGCGTGCGCTTCGATGAAAGTCTGGGCCGTGTGCGGATTTGAGCGAAAGGCATACCGGGAACGCTGGTCACTACGATGCGGGCCGGATGCAGCGCTGATCCGGACGAGTGACTTCGTTACAGTGCCAAACAGTTGGCCGCCGGCCTCCGGCTGCCCCTCGCGGGATTGGCGATACCGACGGACGTGACGAAGAACCCGCGGGTCAATCCCTAGGTGTTGATCGCTTCCGAAGATGCTCCGCTCCCAAGTGTTCGATCGCAGCCAACGCAACATGCTTAGCCACCCCCGCCGACCCACGGGAACTCCCGGCGTGTGTGGCTCACGTCGAACTGGGCAGCCGGTGTT
>OEIU01001441.1_pt1 | contig 15354 bp, 13 predicted proteins | sample 1539221 | NCBI WGS metagenome assembly OEIU01 (sample SAMN03792071, study PRJEB22550) | activated sludge metagenome | feature: wastewater treatment plant; material: activated sludge; isolation source: Wastewater treatment plant of a petroleum refinery complex | place: Argentina: Zarate | collected...
GCCGTCCGTCGCCAACGTGCACGTGGAAGACGTGCATCACGCCGGCGGGATCTACGGCATTCTCGGCGAGCTCGACCGCGCGGGCCTGCTCAACCGTGACACGCATTCGGTCCACTCGGAATCGCTGCCGTCTGCGCTCGAAAAGTGGGACGTCACGCGCACGAACAGCGAGAGCGTGAAGACCTTCTTCAAGGCTGCGCCCGGCGGCGTGCCGACGCAGATCGCCTTCAGCCAGGGTGGCGTGATCCGCGACAAGGCGCACGCCTTCTCGCAGGACGGCGGCCTTGCGGTTCTCTTCGGCAATATCGCGATCGACGGCTGCATCGTGAAGACGGCGGGCGTCGACGAAAGCATTCTGAAATTCACCGGACCTGCGCGCGTCTACGAAAGCCAGGATGCGGCGGTGAAAGGCATTCTCGGCAATGAAGTGAAGGCGGGCGACGTCGTCGTCATCCGCTACGAGGGACCGCGCGGCGGCCCGGGCATGCAGGAAATGCTCTATCCCACGAGCTACCTGAAGTCGCGCGGCCTCGGGAAGGCCTGCGCGCTCGTCACCGACGGGCGTTTCTCGGGCGGCACGTCCGGCCTGTCGATCGGCCATTGCTCGCCGGAAGCGGCGGAAGGCGGCCTGATCGGCCTGGTCGAGACCGGCGACACGATCGCAATCGACATTCCCAACCGCTCGATTAACCTGATGGTGTCGGACGACGTGCTGGCGACGCGCCGCAAGGCGCAGGACGCCAAGGGCTGGAAGCCGGCGGAGAAGCGCACGCGCAAGATTACGACGGCGCTGAAGGCCTATGCCGCGCTGACGACCAGCGCTGCGAAGGGCGCCGTCCGCAAGGTGGATTGATTGCCACTCCCCCTCCCCCCGCTTGCGGGGAGAGGGCAGGGTGAGGGGCCAGTCAATTTGTCCTGAATATCTGTTGAGCGGCCAAGCCCCTCATCCGGCCTTCGGCCAACTTCGCCCCGTTTCACGGAGAGAAGGGCAGCTGAATCCCCGCCCCCGCGCGCGCTCCACGATCGTCCTGCAATCAACACCCTTGGGCAGTGCGCCATATTGGTGCGCGCCCTGCGACGCCAGTCGCGAGGCGCAGAAGGCTTCCGCGACATAGGCCGGCGCGTGGCGCACCAGCAGGCTCGCCTGCAATCCCGTCGCCAGCCGGTCCACGAGGTTTCGCGCGCGCAGCTCGAAGTCTCCGGCATTGCGCATGTCCGCGCGCAGATCGTCTATATGCGCGTCGAGCGTGGCGTTGCCGCCCTCCGCCTTGCCGACTTCCGCAAAATAGGCCTCCAGCGTCTCCGGGCTTTTGCCCATGGCGCGCAGCACGTCGAGGCATTGCACGTTGCCCGAGCCTTCCCAGATGGCGTTGACCGGGCTCTCGCGGAACAGACGCGGCATTGGGCCGTCCTCCATCACGCCGGAGCCGCCGATGCATTCCATCGCCTCGGTGGCGACCGACGGCGTGCGCTTGCAGATCCAGTATTTGCCGATGGCCGTGCCGATGCGGATCAGGTTCGCTTCGTGCGGATCGGCGCGATCGTCAAGCGCGCGGGCGATGCGCATGGTCAGCGTCAGCGCCGCCTCGCTTTCGAGCGCGAGATCGGCGAGCACGTTGGTCATGATCGGCTGGTCGATCAGCAGGCGGCCAAAGGCCGCGCGCTGGCTGCAATGGTCGATCGCCTGCGCCAGCGCCATGCGCATGCCGGCCGACGAGCCGATCATGCAGTCGAAGCGCGTCATCGCCACCATTTCGATGATGGTCGGCACGCCGCGGCCTTCCTCGCCGATCATCCAGCCGAGCGCGCCGCGCAGCTCCGTCTCGCTCGAGGCGTTGGAGGCGTTGCCCATCTTCTTCTTCAGCCGCAGCACTTGCAGCGGGTTCTTGGTTCCGTCGGGCTTCCAGCGCGGAACGAGGAAGCAGGACAGGCCGCCCGGCGCCTGCGCCAGCACGAGAAAGGCGTCGCACATGGGCGCCGAGACGAAGAACTTGTGGCCGACCAGTTCATACGGCTGGCCCGGTCCTTCCGTGCGGATCGGGATTGCGCGCGTCGTATTGGCGCGCACGTCGGAGCCGCCCTGCTTCTCCGTCATCGCCATGCCGATGGTGATCCCGTCCTTCTCGTCGGCGGGAACGTTGCGCGGGTCGTAGCTGCGCGCGAGAATTTTCGGCAGCCATTCCTTCGCGATCTCCGGCTGCAGTTTCAGCGCCGGCGTGGCGGCGAAGGTCATGGTGATCGGGCAGCCGTGGCCGGCTTCCACCTGGCTGTGCATGTAGAAGCGCGCGGCGCGCGCGACATGCGCGCCCGGCCGCGGGTCGGTCCAGGGCGAGGAATGCAGGCCTTCCTCGATCGAGGTCTTCATAAGCTGGTGATAGGAGGGATGGAAGCGCACGAGGTCGACGCGGCGGCCGTAGCGGTCGTGCGTGTCGTATTCGGGCAGATTGCGGTTCGCCTGCGCGCCGAGGTCGAGATAATCTGATGTCCCGATGCGCGCGCCGAAATCGGCGAGATCGTTTTCCGCCCATTGCGCGTTTTCGCGCGTGACCGCTTCGGCCAGCGGCCGGTCCGAGGAATAGAGATTGTAGTCGGCAAGCTCGTGCGGCTGGTTGATCACTTCGTGCGTCACGGCGCCATAATGATCCGTGTGGCTTGCGACCTGATGCGCGGCGGTTTCCATTCGGGGCTCCTGTTGCTGGCGCAGAATAGCCCGCCCGCGCGCGCCGCGTCATGCGGCAGCGCAAATGGACTGCGCGCCTTCAGGCTCGCATGTCCGGGGCCATTGCGAGCCTGAAGGCTCGCGGTCCAAAATCCTCGCGGTCCGGGATCATGCGGTATATGGAGGCGCATGACCGAGACAGAAGCCGCGCCGCCAGACGAATCCCTTTGCCCGCAGTGCGGCAAGCCCGCCGCGCTCTGCGTCTGCGAGGCCGTTGCGCCGGTCGAGAACCGCGTCGCGGTCCTGATCCTCCAGCATCCGCAGGAGCAGGACCGGCTGCTCGGCACGGCGCGGCTCGCCGCGCAACAGCTTTTCAATGCGACGTTCAAAATCGGCCTGTCGTGGCCGAGCCTCGCCAAGGCGCTGGGGCGCCCGGCCGAGCCTTCCGAATGGGCGGTGCTGCATCTGGGCTCGACAAAACCGTCCGACCTGCCGCCGGGGCGCGAAGTCGCCGTGCTCGACAGGAAGGGCGCCGTGATGCCCGACCAGGACGCGGCGCTGAAGGGCGTCAAGGGCGTCGTCGTTTTCGACGGCACATGGGCGCAGGCCAAGACGTTGTGGTGGCGCAACGCCTGGGTGCTCAAGGCCAGGCGCCTCGCGCTCGCGCCGAAGCGCCGCTCGCTCTACGGCGATCTGCGCCGCGAGCCGCGCCGCGAGAGCCTGTCGACGATCGAGGCGATCGGGCTGGCGTTGTCGGCCATCGAAGGCAAGCCGGAGATCGATGCAGGCCTGCGCGAGGGGTTTTCGACCATGCTGGCGAAATATCGCGCGGCGGTGGCGGCGGGGGAGGTTGCGCCGCAGGCGCCGAAGGCCGGCGGCGACCGACGGCGCAAGTGGCGGGGGAAGAAGGGCTGAGCCAGAGCCGGGACCGCCGGCCTCCGGCCGGCATGCGTCGCCGGATCCCGGAAATTTGGGCCGGCCGGAGGCCGGCGGTCCCGGGTCGGCTATCGCTCCAGCACGCAATAGACGTCGCCGGAATTGGCTTCATGTGGCAGCGCCGCGATCTGCGCGGCCATCTCGTCGCGCGACATCCATGCGCCTTGCAGCGCGTGGGTTTCGCCGAGCGACAGGTCGAAGCGGTAATCGCCGAGCGCGGCGAGACGCTCGAGGCAGCGAAACGCAACGTCGCGCTGGATGGTAGTGAATTCGAAGGAGAGCGCGGGCAACGGTTGTGTCAGCCCCGCGAGCGCGTCGGCTTCGTATCCTTCGACATCGATCTTCGTGAAGGCGGGGAGGCCGTGCTTCGCGATCAGGGCATCGAGCGTCGTCATCGGCGCCTCCAATGTCGCATCCCATGTCTGGCCCTCCCAACCCGGCGCGCCGTCGGCGGCCGCGACGAAATCCTGCGACGCCGTCGTCACGGTCGGGTTGGCGGAATTGACCTTCAGCGTGATCGTTCCCGCATGCGGTCCGCAGGCGGCCCGGACGAGCGTCACGTCGGGACCGTCGCCGTAGATCGCCTCGATCGCGCGATGGCACAGCGGCTGCGGCTCCAGCGCGACGACGCGCGCGCCGAGGCGGCGAAAGGCGCCGATGCGGTCGCCGACGTGCGATCCGATGTCGAAGGCGAGATCGCCGGGCTTCACGAAGCGACCGTAGAGCGCGGCCATGCGCGCCTCATGCGCGGGGTCGCCGTAATAGACGTCGAGAGAGCGGCGCAGCGTCCTGAAATTCGGGTTGGCGGCGAGCGCGCCGATGCGATCTGGACGGCTCATGCAAATCTATCCGGTTTCCTTCGCCGCCAGACGATCCTGCCGGCGCAGATCCGGAAACAGCCGCATCCATAACAGCGCCACCGCGATCGTTCCGACGCCGCCGATGACCCCGGCGGGCACGGGGCCGAACAGGCCGGCCAGCATGCCGGACTCAAACTCGCCGAGCTGGTTCGAGGTTCCGATGAACAGGGAATTGACCGCGCTCACCCGGCCGCGCATCTCGTCGGGCGTGCCGAGCTGCACCAGCGACTGGCGGATGACGACGCTGATGTTGTCGGCCGCGCCCGTGACCGCGAGCGCGAGGAGCGACAGCGTCATGCTGCGGGACAGGGCGAAGACCAGGATCGCCGCGCCGAACAGGACGACGGCCGCAAACAGGGTGCGCCCGACATTGGCGCGGACGAGACGATTGACGACGATCGACATGGCGAGCGCGCCGACCGCGGGCGCCGAGCGCAGCAGGCCGAGGCCGAGCGAGCCCGTCTGCAATATGTCGTGCGCGTAGATCGGCAGCAGCGCGGTCACGCCGCCGAGCAGCACGGCGAAGAGATCGAGCGAGATGGCGCCGAGGATGACGGGCCGGTTCCAGATGAAGGAAAGGCCGGAAAAGACCGAGGCCAGCGTCACCGGCGATTTCGGCAATTCCCTGCGCTCCAGCGGCACGGCGAGAATGGCGAAGAAGGTCGCCGCCGACATGGCGGCGGCCAGGCCGAGCGGCGCGCGGGCTCCGAAAGCGTAGAGCAGGCCGCCGAGCGCGGGGCCGACGATCGTCGCCGTCTGCATGGCCGACGAGGAATAGGCCAGCGCGCGGGGCAGGTCCCTCTCGCCCACGATGCCGGGCAGCAGCGCCGACATGCTCGGATGCTCGAAGGCGCGCGCGGCGCCGAGCAGCGCGACGGCCGCGAAGATGACGGGCGCGGTCAGCCAGTCGCCCGCCGCGCCGACGGCGAGAAACGCGAGCGTCGCGACATTGACGATTTCGCAGCCCGCGACGATGCGGCGGCGGTCGATGCGATCGGCGAGCGGGCCGACGACGAAGGTCAGCGCCACCATCGGCAGGAATTGCGCGAGGCCGACGAGGCCGAGATTGTAGGCCGATCCCGTGCGCGCATAGACGAGCCAGCCGATCGCCACGCCCGCCATCTGGAAGGACAGCGAGGTGAAGACGCGCGCGAGCAGGAAGAGGCCGAAGGCGCGGCGTTCGGCGGCGGGGGCAGGCGCGGGACCGGTCAACGCGCGGCTCTATTCCTTCGGCGGCTCGACATAGAGCCCTTCCGGCCCGATCCACACCAGCCTGTCGTGCACTTTCGTCACGCCGGGCGTGTTCTCCGCGAGCACGCGCAGCGCGTTGCGTTCGCGTTCGTCGAGGATCGCGCCCGACAGGGTCGCTTCGCCGCGCGCGACGTCGATGGCGATGAGGCCGGTGGGCGCCCATTTCTGCCCGCGCAGCGCGGCGATGATGCGCTCGCGTATCTCCTTGTCGCTCGCCGGCGCGATTTCGAGCGCGGGCGAGGCCAGCGCGCGGATCACGTCGGCGCGCGCGACCACGCCCGCGAGCTTGCCGCCGCGCACGACGGGCACGCGCTTGACGTGGCGCTTCTCCATCAGCGCGACGACTTCCGATATGTCGGCGTCGTCGGCGATGCAGGCGGGCCGCTCGGTCATCAGCTCGGCGACGCGCCGGCCATGCTCGCGCACGAAATCATCGGCCTCTCGGCCGGGGCCGAGCAGAATTTCGACCCAGCGCGCGCGCTTGCGCCCCGTGCCGAGTTCGGCGCGGCGCAAGAGGTCGCCTTCGGTCAGCATGCCGACCAGCGCGTTGCCGGCGTCGACCACCGGCAGGCCGCTGACGCGATGGTCGATCATCAGCTTCACGGCGTCCGCGACGGTCGCGTCGTCGCGAATGGTGACGACCGGGGCTGTCATGATGTCGCCCGCTTTCATGGGATGTCTCCTTGTCAGGCCGCGAGACGCGCGGCCGCGTCCAGCAGCGCGCGATCCGACCCGCGTGGGCCGAGAATGGATATGCCGACCGGCGCGCCGTCGACGCTGCCGGCCGGCAGAACGAGCTGCGGCAGGCCCGCGAGGCCGGCGGGGCAGAGGAAGACCATGGCTTCGTCGCGATAGGCTTCCAGCGCCGCCGCGTCCGCGTCGAGACGCGGCGCGGGGCCATGCAGGACCGGCGCGATCATCAGCCCGTCCGCGCCGTAGAGCGTTTCGAGATGCGCCGCGAAACTCGCGCGCGCCGCGCGCGCGGCTGCGACCTGTTCGTCCGTCACCTTTTTCGCGGCGACGAAGCGCATCGCGATCGTCGGCCCGAGCACGGGCTTGCGGCTGTCGACCCAGGGCCCGTGCAGACTGCCGGCCTCGTGCAATTGCAGAATGCGGAAGGCGTCGTAGGGCTGCTGCGTCGGGCGGTCGTAGACGTCCACGGGCGTGGCCTTGCCGAGCGCGGCCTGCAGCTTCTCGGCCATCGGCATGATGGCGTCGCGCACGCCGGCGGGCAGGCGCGCGAACAGGTCGCGCGCGATCATCACGCGGCTCGCCGTCGCGGCGGCCTTGGGCAGAAGCACGTCGCCGACGGCCTTCAGCGTCGCGGCGTCGCGGGCGAAGAAGCCGCAGGTGTCGAAGGAGGGCGCGAGCGGCATGCAGCGGTCGAGCGGGATCGCGCCATGCGAAGGCCGCAGGCCGAAGAGGCCGCAGAAGCTCGCGGGCGCGCGCACCGAGCCGCCGGTGTCGGAGCCGAGCGCGAAATCGCAGAGCCGCGCCGCCACCGCGCTCGCCGAGCCCGACGACGAGCCGCCGGGCACGCGGTCTGGCGCTGCAGGATTGAGCGGCGCGCCGAAATGCGCGTTCGTGCCGTAGAGCGACCAGGCGAGCTCTTCGGTATGGGTCTTGCCGACGAATTGCGCGCCCGCGGCCAGCAGCGCGGCGGCGGCCGGCGTGTGTTCGGCGGCGATCGGGCTTTCGGCGAGCTTCACGGGATTGCCGCAGGCGGTGCGATAGCCCGCGACGTCGAAAATGTCCTTCACGCCGAACGTCAGGCTTTGCAGCGGGCCGTGGCCGGGCCCCGGAACGGAGACGGGCGGGTAGGGCATGAAGGCGTGCGCGAAATCGTCGGCGAGGAGCATCGGGCGCTTTCGTAGAGGCGTGTGGCCGCACCCTATCAACCTCGCGGCTTCATGGGCAGTCGCCGCGCAGCCGGGCCGCCATGCGCGCCGCGCGAAGACCAGGCGGCTGCCCGGGGCATGCGTCCCCATGTCGCTGCGTCGCGCGGATGTCGTCGGGCGAAAGTTGTTCTGGCGCAAACCCTGGACACGGCCGGTCGATCTAAGAAGCGCCATTGCTCCTTCGCGCCGCGGTCGCGCGCCCCGCGCGCGCTGCGGCCCTGGAAAAATGGAATGTCATTGGCCGGAGCCGCCCTCGCGCAGAGCTGCGCCGGGCGCGGCGCGCCGCGCTGCGGCGTATGTTCGAACCTGTTCGCGGCGCTGACCGCGGACGAACGCGCCGAGCTCGACCGCTCGCGCCGGCGGATGAGCTTTGCCGCCAAGGATATCGTCTTCGCGCAGGGCGACGCGGCGGGGCGCGTGTTCAACCTGTCCGAAGGCGTCGTGCGCATCTACCGTCTGCTGCCGGACGGGCGCCGGCAGGTCGTGGGATTCGCGCTGCCCGGCGACTTTCTCGGCCTGACGCTGCAGGATCATCATGCGCTCACCGCCGAAGCGATCGAGTCGGCCGCCGCCTGCTCGTTCTCGCGCGTCGCCTTCCGGCGGCTGGTCGACGGCAATCTGGCCGCGCTCCGGCGCATGAACCAGCTCGTCAGCCAGGAGCTCACCGCCGCGCACGATCGCATGATGATGCTGGGGCGCTACACGGCGGAGGAGAAAATGGCCGCCTTCCTGCTGTCGTGGCGCGAGCGGCAGCGCGAGAGGGGGCGCGGCGCGACGAGCGTGAAGCTGCCGATGAGCCGGCGCGATATCGCCGATTATCTCGGCCTGACGATCGAGACGGTCAGCCGGACCTTCACCAAGCTCGAACGCGCCGGGGTGATCGCGATCATGCCGGGCGGCGTGCGGATCGCCGACGAGGCGCGGGCCGCGAAACTGGCGGCGGCGCTTCCGGGCGCGTAGCGGCTCGCAGAGTCCGAATCGAAATTCACTGCGACGCCATGTCCCCTCATGCTGAGGAGGCGCTGAAAGCGCCGTCTCGAAGCATGGCTAGGTCGCGTGCCTCTGAAGCATCCTTCGAGACGCCGCTTCGCGGCTCCTCAGGATGAAGGTTGCGGAATTTCGAGTCACTCTACGCCGCCGTCTCCGCCTGCGCGCGGTTGCGCGCCATTTTCGGCGCGCCGACGCGCAGCCGCCGGTCGGAGAGCGAGAGCGCGCCGCCGAGCGCCATCACGAGACCGCCGATCCAGATCAGCAGCACGAAGGGCTTCCAGTAGACGCGCACCGTCGTCGTCTTGTCGGCGTTGATGTCGCCGAGCGCGACGTAGAGCTGGCCGAGGCCGCGCGTCATCAGCGCGGCTTCCGACGTGTTCATGCCGCGCGTGGAAAAGGCGCGCTTGGAGGGCTCCATCACGCCGATCTCGCGGCCGCCTGCGGACACGATCATGCGCGCGACGTCGGACGTGTAGTTCGGTCCCTGGCGCGGGCTCAGCCCCTCGTATTTCAGTTCGTAGCCGCCGATCGGGATCGTGTCGCCGGGCTTGTAGGCGCCGATCGTCTCGACGCCCCAGGCCGTCTCGCAGACGATGCCGATGAGGGTGAGGCCGAGGCCGACATGCGCGAACATCGTGCCCCAGGTCGAGCGCGGCAAACCTCGCGCGCGGTTGAGCGCGGTGGCGAAGGGCACGCGGAAGAGTCCCGAGCGCTCGATCAATTCGGCGGTCGAGCCGGCGACGACGTAGAAGCCGAGGCCGATCGCCGCCAGCGCCACGACCGGCTTGCCCTGGATCGCGAAGGCGACGGTCACGCCGACCAGCGCCGCGACATAGGCGAAGGTCAGGCGCTGCGCCGCGCCCCTGATGTCGCCGCGCTTCCAGGCGAGCAGCGGCCCGAAGGGCATGGCGATGAGGATCGGCACGAACAGCGGCGCGAAGGTCAGGTTGAAGAACGGCGCGCCGACGGAAATCTTCGCGCCCGTCAGCGCCTCCAGCGCCAGCGGATAGAGCGTGCCGACGAAGACGGTGGCGCAGGCGGTCGAGAGCAGGAGGTTGTTCAGCACCAGCGAGCCTTCGCGCGAAATGGGCGCGAACAGGCCGCCCTGCCGCAGCGAAGGCGCGCGCCAGGCGTAGAGCGCCAGCGCGCCGCCGATCAGCAGCAGCAGGATGACGAGAATGAACACGCCGCGCGTCGGATCGCTGGCGAAGGCGTGGACCGAGGTCAGCACGCCCGAGCGCACGATGAACGTGCCGATCAGCGATAGCGAGAAGGTGAGGATGGCGAGCAGGATCGTCCAGACCTTCAGCGCCTCGCGCTTTTCCATCACCAGCGCCGAATGCAGGAGCGCCGTGCCGGCGAGCCAGGGCATGAAGGAGGCGTTCTCCACCGGGTCCCAGAACCACCAGCCGCCCCAGCCGAGCGTGTAATAGGCCCAGTAGGAGCCCATGGCGATGCCGAGGGTGAGGAAGATCCAGGCGAGCAGCACCCATGGGCGCACCCAGCGCGCCCAGGCGGCGTCGATGCGGCCCTCGATCAGCGCCGCGACGGCGAAGGAGAAGGAGATGGAGAAGCCGACATAGCCGACGTAGAGCAGCGGCGGGTGGATGGCCAACCCGGGGTCCTGCAGGATCGGGTTGAGGTCGCGCCCCTGCGCGGGCGCCGGATCGAGCCGCAGGAAGGGGTTCGAGGTCAGGAGGATGAAGAGGTAGAAGAGCGCCGCGATCCACGATTGCACGGCGAGCACGGTGGCCTTGAGGCTGGTCGGAATGTTCGCGCCGAAAGCCGCGACCAGCGCGCCGAACAGGGCGAGGATCATTACCCACAGCAGCATCGAGCCTTCGTGATTGCCCCAGAGGCTCGTGAATTTGTAGATCTCCGGCATCAGGGAATGGGAATTCTCGAAGACGGCGGCGACGGAGAAATCGGAAGCGCCGTAGGCGGCGGCGAGCGCGCCGAAGGATACGCACATCAGCGCGAATTGCGCATAGGCGCCCTTGGTTCCGACATCCATCAGCACGGAATCGTGGGTGCGCGCGCCGACCAGCGGGACGATCGACTGCACCAGCGACACCGCCAGCGCGAGAATGAGGGCGTAATGTCCGATTTCCGGGATCATGCCGATGCTGGTCCTTTCGCGCCCTGAGGCCCCGCGCTCTCCTCCCTCCCCCTTGCGGGGAGGTCGGCAGAAATCGGCAAAGCCGATTTCGCCTGCAGGGTGGGGGTAGCCGCACCGCACATCTCGCAAGATTGAACCTGGTCAACCCCACCCCCGCCCCTCCCCGCAAGGGGGAGGGGAGCCGCCGGCCTTTCGCTGAGGTCACGCGGCGGAGAAGGAAGATTCCCCAAAAAAAACGCCGCCACGCTTGCACGCGGCGGCGCCTGCCCAGTCGTGCGCGGCCAAGACCATGCACGGAATGAAACGTCACGCCGCCTTCGCGGTTTCGACGGCCCGCGTGTGCGACAGCAATTGCACGGCCGAGGCCGTATTCGAGATCGGGATGTGATAGGTGCGGTGCAATTCCTTCACCTCACCCTGCATGGCCGCGCGCGCGGCGATCCAGCACATCAGCTCGACGCCCTGCGCGCCCGCCTTCTCCACCACGTCGAGCGCCGAATATTTCGTCAGCGGCTCGGCGCCCGTCACCATGGCCTCGAGGCATTCCTGATCGAAAGCCTTGTTGATGAAGCCGGCGCGCTCGCCGTCGAGCTGGTGCGACAGGCCGCCGGAGCCGATCAGCAGCACCGTCTTGTCCTCGGGCCAAGCCTCGATCGCCTTGCCGACGGCGCGGCCGAGATCGAAGCAGCGCTTCGGCCCGGGCAGCGGATGCTGGATCGAGTTGATCGCGATCGGCACGATGCTCACCGGCCATTTGGCGTCCGGGAACATCAGCAGCAGCGGATTGGTGATCGCGTGATCGACCGCCATCTCCTGGCACATCACGGGATCGAACCCATCCTCCACGATGCCGTTGATGATCTGCCACGACAGCGTCGGCTCGCCGCGCACGGAGGGAATGGTGGGAATGCCCCAGCCCTCGTCCTCGCTGAGATATTCGGCGCAGGCGCCCACCGCGAAGGTCGGCATCTTGTCGAGGAAGAAATTGAGGCCGTGGTCGTTGTAGAAGAAGACGATCACATCGGGCTTTTCGCGCGAAATCCATTCGCGCACCGGCGGCCAGGAATCGAAGAACGGCTTCCAGTAGGGCTCGTTCTGCAGGCCCCGCGCGATAGCGTTGCCGATGGCGGGAATGTGCGACGTGTTGAGAGTTCCGATGATCCTGGCCATCACTGCCTCGCCTGGTCGAGAAGTTTCTGCTTGAAGGCTTCGACGCTCATGCCGGTCTGCTGCGCGCCGATATCCTGCACGTTGAGGCCGAGCATGCCGGCGAGCTTGGCGAGGTAATAGGCGTTGCCGCCGGCCTCGATCATCTTGAGAACCTGGCCCGAGGCCAGCGCCTCGCGCTGCTCCTTCGTCAGCTTGTATTTGTCCATGTAGGCGGCCTGGTCGGCCAGGAACGCTTTGCGGTTTTCCGGATCGTTGAACGAGAAGCACATCTTGTTGAGCTGATAGCCCTTCATCGCGCTCCCGCCGTCGAACACCGGCGTGCCTTCGATCTTTCGAGTTTGCGCCATCGCGCGCCTCCTTGCTCCCTGTGTCCGGCTGACGGACCCGGCGCCCACGCGAGCGCGCGCCGACCCGATGCGGAACGGCAGGAGGATGCAGCGGATATTTAACAAGATAAATGCATGTGTTATCATCATATTCATGAGTAATTTCGATCATTACGATCTCGACGGCCACGCGCTCCGGCTCTTTCTCGCCGTGCTCGACACCGGCTCGGTGACGGCGGCGGCCGACGAGCTCGGCGTCACGCAATCGGCCGTCTCGCATGCGTTGCAGAAGCTGCGCGCCATCGTGCGCGATCCGCTGTTCGTGAAGTCCGGGCGCGGCGTCGTCGCCACGGCTCACGCGCAATCCCTCGCCTCTCGCGCGCGCGACCTCCTGGCGAACATGCAGGATTTTTCGCGCGGCGCGCATTTCGATCCGGCGACGGCGGAGATTTCCCTCGTCATCGCCGCCAACGACCTGCAGCGCGACCTGTTGCTGCCCGGCTTTTCGCTGGCGCTCGAGCGCGCCGTGAAGAAGCTGGCGCTGCGCGTCATTCCCGCCGACGCGCCGGACGCCGACATTCTGCGCGATGGCGTGTGCGACCTGCTCATCACGCCCTTCCCGCCGGAGGGCGCCGACATTCTTCAGCGCAACCTGTTCCGCGACGAATATGTCTGCTTCTACGATTCCAGCCGCCGCGCGGCGCCGCGCACGCGCGAAGACTATCTCGCCGCCCGGCACGTCACCGTCGTCTATCCCGACCGCACGAAGCTCGTTTTCGACACGGCGATGGAAAAGGCGGGTTTTTCGCGCGACATCGCCGTGGCGGTGGCGAGTTTCTCCGGCGTCGCCGCCTTCCTGCGCGGCACCGACCGGCTCGCCACTCTGCCCCGGCTGCTGGGACCGGGCCTGATGCGCGATTTCGCGACCGCGCCCGCGCCCGGCCGGCCGAAGGGGGCGGACCTGTCCATGTCGCTCGTCTGGCGCCGGCGCGACGCGCTCGACCCGGCCATGACTTTCGTCCGCAATCTCATGTTCCGCTACGCCGCGGCCGCCGTGCGCGCCGCCCGCGCCGCCACGGCGTGACATTTTCACGCGGGCGGACCGGGTGACATGCGGCGGCCACATTGCTATCGGACCAAGCGCCGCCGGCGAGGAAGGCACAATGACGACCCAGGACCAGAACGAAACGCAGAGCCCGCGCTCCCGCATCTGGATCGCCATCGTCCCGCTCGCAATCTTCGCGGCCATCGCCCTGCTGTTCTGGCGCGGCCTGGGCGCCGGCGACCCCTCGAAACTGCCGTCCGCCCTCATCGGCAAGGCGGCGCCCGACGTCGCCCTGCCCGCGCTCGAAAACCTCGCAGGCCCTGCCGGCCCCGTTCCCGGCCTCGATCCCGCCGCCTTCAAGGGCGCGGTCACGGTCGTCAACGTCTGGGCCTCCTGGTGCATTCCCTGCCACGAGGAAGCGCCCCTGTTCATGAAGGTGGCGCAGGACAAGCGCATCCGCGTCGTCGGCGTGAACTACAAGGACCAACCGGACAAGGCGCTGAATTTCCTCAAGCGCTACGGCAATCCCTTCGCCGCGGTCGGCGTCGACGCCAACGGCCGCGCCGGCATCGAATGGGGCGTCTACGGCGTGCCGGAAACCTTCATCGTCGGCCGCGACGGGACCATCGCCTACAAGCTCGTCGGCCCGCTGACGCCCGACAATATCGACACGGTCCTGCGGCCGCAGATCGACAAGGCGCTGGCCAAGGGGTGAGCGCTTTGACGGATGTCAAGGCCGCCGACCGCCCGTCCGGCTTCAAGGAACGGGCGCAGTCCGGCCCGCCGCATTTGCCGCCCGGTCCTCCGACTGGCTAAGAGACACGATGATTTTCTGGGCAATCCTTCTGGGCATGACGCTCGCGACGCTCGTCTTCGTCGCCCTGCCCTTTCTGACTCGCGCCCGCGGCGAGCGCCGCGGCGACGACGTCGCCGTCTACAAGGACCAGTTGGCCGAGATCGAGCGCGACCTCGGCGCCGGCCGCATCGCCCCGCAGGAGGCCGAGGCCGCGCGCATCGAAGTGTCGCGCCGGCTTCTGAAGGCCGCCGAACGCCAGAAGGGGGCGGACGCCGATGCGCCCGCGCTCGCGCGCGGCCGCCGCTGGTCGGCGATCGCGCTGACCCTCGTCGCCGTGCCGGCGATCGCGGCCGCCTTCTACTACCGTCTCGGCGCGCCGTGGGAGGCGCTGCCCCCGCCAGTCGCCGCGGCGAAAGGCCCGAACGGCATGTCGCTCGCCGACATGATCGCCAAGGTGGAGGCCCATGTCCGCGACAATCCCGACGACGGCCGCAGCTACGAGGTGCTGGCGCCGGTCTACATGCGGCTCGGTCGGTTCGACGACGCGGCGATGGCCTGGCGCAAGACGATGGCGATCCTCGGCGACACCGCGTTGCGCGAGGCCGGCCTCGGCGAGGCGCTGGTCGGCCAGGCGCAGGGTGCGGTGACGCCGGAAGCGCGAACGGTCTTCGACAAGGCTCTGGCGCTCGACGCCGGCTCCGTGCCCGCGCGCTATTATCTCGCGCTCGCCGCCTTCCAGGACGGCAGGCGCGAGGAGGCGCGGCAGAAATGGACGGACATGCTGGCGTCCGCCCCGCCCGACGCCCCCTGGACCGCCCCGGTGCGCCGCGCGCTCGCCGAGATGGACGCGCAGGACGCGCCGAAGGCGAATGCGGCGCCCGGCCCGAGCGCGGGCGACGTGGAAGCCGCGGCGAAGATGGACAAGGGCGAGCGCAACGACTTCATCCGCTCGATGGTGGCGCGGCTCGCCGACAGGCTGAAGCAGAACGGCGACGATCCCGAGGGCTGGGCGCGGCTGGTGAAGGCCTATGGCGTATTGGGCGAGACGGACAAGGCGGAAGCCGCGGCCGCCGACGCGCGCAAGGCGCTCGCCGCCGACGCGACGAAACTGGCGGCGTTCGAGGACGCCTTGAAGGCGGGACCGCAATGAGCGATTTGTCGACAGGTCCATCTCACGGCGGGACGCTGCGAGGGCGTTCTCTCTCCCCTCCCCCTTCCGGGGGGGGGCCGGGGGGGGGGGCCCGCCCCGCGCGGGCCCGCGGGGATCGCCCCGCCGCTCCCCCCACCCCCCACGCGAAACCGGC
>OEIU01001442.1_pt1 | contig 15351 bp, 14 predicted proteins | sample 1539221 | NCBI WGS metagenome assembly OEIU01 (sample SAMN03792071, study PRJEB22550) | activated sludge metagenome | feature: wastewater treatment plant; material: activated sludge; isolation source: Wastewater treatment plant of a petroleum refinery complex | place: Argentina: Zarate | collected...
AGTGGGACGTGCGACGCGGGATGTCGGCGATCCTGAACCACCCGTGGCTGCCGTCGAGCGGACCCGACGCGGTCACGGTGCGCGGCTTCATCTACGACGTCGACACCGGGCGGCTCGAGGAGGTCGGTTACCCCGGGCCGATGGGGTCGATCGGCTGATGCGGGCCGGCGCTTGGGCCGTTGCTGCCACGATCGACCCGGGCCGCCGTCGTCTCGAGCCCGGGTCGATTCGCCCGGATCGATTCGCTTCAGGGGGCCAGTATCAGGCGCAGGATGCCGGCAATCTCCCTGGGCACCTTCCGCGCGAGACGGCGCGCCTCGCGCAGCGCCGCCCGGTCGAACGGGCTGGAGCCCGAACCGCCCGCGAGTTCGATGACGAGCCAGGCGATCAGCATCGGCTCGTCGACACCGTCGAGGACCGAGGCGCGCTGCAGCTCGCGGACCCAGGAGGCGGGTAGCGATGCGGCGACGTCGGCGAACGAGCCCGGAAGCTGTCGGCGCTCGTGCCAGAGCCGGTTGACGCGATCCGCGAGCTTCCGGGCCGCTTCGCTGCGCACGGTCGTATCGAGCGGGTACGCGGCGTCGCCGAGGTCGGCCACGCTGGCCTGGTCGTGGACTTCGTAGTCGTCGGAGACGCTGCACTTGAGGATGGCCCCCCGGTCGGGCCTGGAGTACATGACCATCGACGCGTCCGGGAGCATGGACGCCGACCTCGCCACCGTCCCCACGCCGCCCCATCCGGCCGCCAGCATCTGCCGGACCTTCACGCTCTGTGGCAACGCGTCGGCGCGCTCGGCGGCGTCGCGCTCGAGAACCAGCACCATCGACGTGTCGGCGGTGACCAGTTGATAGCGCTCGGCGAACGCGCCGCGCTCCGGTTCGGGCAGCGCGGCGACGGCAAGACCCGCGGCCACGCGCGGCAGCGCGTCGGCGTCGGGCGCGGCGGCGGGCCACTCGCGCGCCAGCGGCACGGCCTGCGCGCGCGGAGCGTCGTCGCGCCACGCGAGCCGGACCTCTCCGTCGGGCCGCGCGGCGAAGCGCGCGAGCGCGTGCAGCGTCTCGCCGGCGAACAGCGCACGCGGCAGCGGCGCCTGCCAGTCGACCGGTGCCGGCCACTGCACCGTGACGTCGGCAGCGCGGGGCTGGCGCAATCGCGCGAAGAGCCGCATCAGCGCCGCCTCGATCGACTCGTTCGGCGTGACGAACACGACCGCGCCGCCGGTGGCCTGCGCGAGCTGCGAGAGCAGGCTCTCGGCGGGACTGGCGCCGACCGCGACGATGAAGACCCGCTGGTCGTTCGCACGCGCCCGGGCGACGATCGCGTCGCTGGCCCAGGTCTCGCCATCGGTGATCATGAACACGTCCGCGTTGCGGCCCTCGGCGCCGCCGTGCCCGAACAGCGAAACGAGCGCGCCCTCGATCTCGGTGCCGCCCAGATCGGCCTGCAGCGCCTCGGCCCAGCCGAGGCACGCGGCGCGGTGCGCGGCGTTGGCCTTGCGCAGCCCCGATGCGGCGTGGACCACGGTGGAGCCGAACGCGCTGACCGAGATGCGGTCTTCGGGCGCCAGGCGCTCGACGAGACGGGCGACGGCGGCGCGCGCCTGCGCGATGCTGTCGCCCTGCATCGAGCCGGAGCAGTCGACCAGCACTTTCAGCGTGAGTGGCGCCTCGCTCGCGCGGTCGAGCGCCGGCAGGAACGACGCGAGCGCGACCCAGCCGTCGCCGTCGCGCGCCAGCGTCGCCATCGGGCGTCCGGCCAGCCCGTCGACGACGACGACGAAGTCGCGGTCGAGGTGGCCGTCGAGCGAGACGACGACCGACGCGTCGGTGCGCTGCAAGCGCGCGGCGTGGCTCGGGCAGCTGACGGCGCCTTCGGCGAGCGCGCCGGCGAGCTCGACCGAGAAGCGCGCGGGGTAGGAGACGCCGAGGTCGGCGTCGGGCGCCGCGTGCGGGGCAACGCCGGCCGCCGCGGCGTTGCCGTAGCGAGGCGCGACGGTGGTCGGAATCGCGACGCGCACCTGGCCCTGGACGAAGGACAGCAGCTCGCCGTAGCGAAGCTCGACGGTGGCCTCTTCGCCGGCCATCAGGTTGCCGACCGACACCGTGTAGAGGCCGTCGCCGGTTCGCTCGAGCAGTACCGCCGAATCGCCGTCGTCGATCGCGTCTTCGTAGGCCCGCTCGGCGACCTTGCGCTCGGCGACCCTTCCGGAGAGACGGCGCTCGCCCAGCGTGAACGCGAGCCCGAGCAGCACGGCCGAGCGGGGAAGCGGAAAGGTGTAGACCGCCTCGACGTTGCGCCCCGAGCGGTTGACGTAGCGCTGGCGCAGCGTGGTCTGCAGCAGCAGGCCCTCGGCGCGCGCGGTGCCGACGACTTCGACCAGCGGCACCGTCGTGCCGTCTTCGCTGCGCATCAGTGCCGGTTCAGCCATGTTCATCTCGCTTGTTCCTCTTGTTGTGCGATTCGTGCGCGTTGCCGCGCACCCGCTCGACCAGTTCGGTGACGCCGGCGAACAGCGCGCGCACCTGCTCGGGCGTGAGCCCGGCGCGCCCCGGTTCGATCGCGAGCTCGACGCCGTCGGCGACGACGAGGTGCGACCACACCTCGACGGTGCCCGGGCCGCGCGGCCTCGGCGGGACGTCGGGTGGGGCGCCGTGCAGCAGCTCGCGGATCCGGTCGAGCGAAACCCCGGCCTGCGTCCACTTGCGGACCTGCAGCAACTGGTCGAGGTGCCGGCCCGTGTAATAGGCCGCCCGGGTCTCGCCGACGGGCCGATCGACCAGGCCGAGCTGAACGTAATAGCGGACGGTGCGCCGCGGCAGCTCGGTCAGCGAGCAGAGCTCGTCGAAGGTGAATCGGCGGGAGTCGGGACTGGCCATTCGCCATTTATACCAGTAAAACTGGCTAAGTCAAGTGACATAATGAGTTCGATCGATGGCCACCGCCCGGCGGGCGGAGCGTTCATACTCCCGACCGATATCCGGCCCGGAGACACGCCATGTACGACCGCATCCTGGTTCCCATCGACGGCAGCCCGACCTCGGAACGCGCGCTCGCCGAGGCGGCCGGCCTCGCCCGCCTGTGCTCGGCGACGCTGCGCCTGCTTCACGTGATGGACCCGTTGATGCACATCACCGGCTACGAGCGGCCGGAAGTCTTCGTGCGCGAGATCGAGCCGGCGCTGCGCAAGGCCGCGCAGGACCTGCTCGCGAAGGCGCGCGACCGCGTCGCCGGCGAGCGGGTGAAGGTCGAGACCGCGCTGGTCGACAGCGTGGGCCAGCGCGTGTCCGACATCATCCTGGACCAGGCCGCCGCCTGGCCCGCGGACCTGATCGTGATCGGCACGCACGGCCGCCGTGGCGTCGACCGCGTGCTGATGGGCAGCGACGCCGAGCAGGTCGCGCGGCGCTCGCCGGTGCCGGTGCTGCTGGTGCGGCTGCGGTGAGGGCGGCGAAGGCCGAAGGTGTCGCCGTGATCGAAGCCGCCCGCGACTGAGTTGGCGGGCCGGACACGGTTCGATCAGCCGCCCGAGGCGGGCGGCTTCGCGCCGTCGATGATCCACTGCATCAGCTTCGTCGCGGTGTCGGGCGAGAGCTGCTCGTGGGCGACGATGCGACGGAGCGGCTCGCCGCGTCGCAGGTGCTCGCCTTCCTTGTCGGCCGCATCGGCCTGTCCCCGCAGCTTCTCGTAACGCGCGGCCAGCCGTTCGAAGGTCGGCGCGTCGTGGCGCGCGGGCGTGCGATGGCAGTTGTAGCAGCCCATGTGCAGCGCGAGCGCCGAGCCGGTCAACTCGCTCTCGGCCAGCGCAGGCGCGGCGTGGCTGCCACCCAGCGCGAGCAGGCCGGCGGCGAGCATTTGCAGGGCGAGCGGGCAGCGGGTACGACGGGCAAGCATGGCGGGCTCCGGTCTTCGGGATGGCGAGGCGACCCGGGCAGTCTGGGTCGGCGCCGCCGCCAAGGCAAGCGGCGGCTGCGCCGATACGACATCGCGCGACGACATCGCGCGCGTGGCCGATCCCGTGCATCATGCGCGCGGATGAACTGGATCTTCCTCGGCATCGTGCTGGTCGCGTTCGTCACGGCGGCGTGGCGGCAGCTGGCGTTCGTCGCGGCCGAGGGCGTGCAGTCGCCGATGGAGGCGCTGTCGGCGGCGATGATCTCGTCGGCCGCCGGCGCCGTGGAGCTGGCGATCGGGCTGGTCGGCGTGATGACGCTGTTCCTCGGGCTGATGAAGGTCGCCGAGGCGGGCGGGCTGCTGACCGTGATCGCGCGGCTGATCCGGCCGCTGATGACGCGCCTGTTTCGCGAGGTGCCCCCCGATCATCCGGCGATGGGGGCGATGATCCTGAACCTGTCGGCCAACGCGCTGGGGCTGGGCAACGCGGCGACGCCGTTCGGCATTCGCGCGATGCAGGAGCTGGACCGGCTCAACCCCCGGCCCGGCACCGCGACGAACTCGATGGCGCTGTTCCTGGCGATCAACACCTCGAGCGTCACGTTGCTGCCGACCGCCGTCATCGCGCTGCGCGCCGCGGCGGGCTCGGCCGATCCCGCCGCGATTCTGCCGACGACGCTGTTCGCGTCGATCTGCGGGACGATCGCCGCGGTGATCGCCGCGATGTCGCTGGCGCGTTTCTTTCCGGCCGGCGCGCCCGATCCGGGCGCCGACGCGATCGACCGGCCGTGGGCGCGCGAGGACGCGGCGCGCGAAGCGCTGCCCGCTGACCCGGGCGGCTACCCGCCGTGGGCGTCGGCGCTGGCGATCGGCGCGCTCGTCGCGCTGATTCCGGTCACGATCGCCTGGGGCAAGGCGATCTCGCCGTGGATCGTGCCCGGGCTGATGGCGGGTTTCCTGCTGTTCGGTGCGCTGCGCGGCGCGCGCGTCTACGAGTCGTTCGTCGATGGCGCGAAGGAGGGTTTCCAGGTCGCGCTGCGGATCATCCCGTACCTGGTCGCGATCCTGGTGGCGGTCGCGATGCTGCGCGCGAGCGGCGCGCTCGACGCGATCGTGTCGACGCTGGGGGCCCTCACGTCGCGGGTCGGCCTGCCGCCCGAAGCGCTGCCGATGGCGCTGCTGCGCTCGCTGTCGGGGTCCGGCGCCTACGGCGTGATGGCGTCGATCATCAACGACCCGGCGATCGGCCCCGACAGCTACACCGGCTACCTGGTCAGCACGCTGCAGGGCTCGAGCGAGACGACGTTCTACGTGCTGGCGGTCTACTTCGGCGCGGTGCAGGTGCGCCGCGTGCGCCACGCGCTGGCTGCGGCGCTGATCGCCGACGTCGTCGCGGTGATTGCCGCGGTGGCGATCTGCAGCTGGCTGTTCGCGTGATCGACGACGTTCAGGATCGCGCTGCGCGGAGCAGCGCGCCGGCTTCGGCGACCCACACCGGATTGCGCCGCCTGAGCGGCGCGAGCGCGTCGCCCGGGGGCGGCTCGAGGCGACCCATCTGCTCGACGCAGGCGCGCGCCGCCTCGCGCTCGCCGAGCCTCGCATGGCAGCATGCCGCGATCTCGAGCACCGGCCGCCAGTCGGGCCGGATCTTCATCGCGCGGGTCGCGCATTCGAGTGCGCGGACGGGATTGCCCGAGAACAGGTGCGCCCACGCGAGGATCTCGTTCCAGACGAAATTCTGCCGGTCGTGCGGATCGAGCCGCAGGCCGTGCTCGAGCGGGGCGACCGCGCCCGCCGCGTCGCCGGCGAACACGCGCGCCATGCCGAGCACCAGGTGGCCCAGCGCGAAGCTGGGGCTGCATTCGATCGCCCGCTCGGCGGCACGGATCGCCTGGTCGAAGCGGTCGACGTAGACGCTGGCGATCGCCAGCCCGTAGTGCGCATACGGGTTCTGCTCGTCGAGCTGGACCGCGCGCAGCCCCGCATCGACGCCCTCGCGAAGGCTGGCGGCCGGGTCGTCGCTCCAGCCGTACGCGGCGAGGCCGGCGCTCACGCGGGCGAGCCACAGATGTGCCTCGGGCAACTCGGGGTCGACGCGGGCCGCCTCGCGAAACAGCTCGCGCGCGCGCAGGTGCGTCGGGCGGGTGACCTGATGGAAGTACCAGGCGCCCCGATGCACCAGGTCCCAGCCGCTGGGGTCGCCGCGCCGTTGCCGCCGCGCCGCCAGCGCCGACTCCGTTCGAAGCAGTTCGGGCTCGATGGCGCCCGCGACCTGCGCGGCGATGCGGTCCTGGACGGCGAACATCTCGCCGAGGTCGAACTGGCCGCCGAAGTCGAAGCGGTCCGCCCACAACGGGTTCGCGGTCGCGGCGTCCACCAGCTGCGACGAGATCCGGATGGCGTTCGGCGACCGGCGCACGCTGCCCTCCAGCACGTAGCGCGCGCCGAGCGCGTGGGCGACGTCCTTCGCGCCGACGGGCCTGCCCTTGAACGCGAAACTGGCATTGCGCGAGACGACGCGGAACCAGCGAAACCGCGACAGTGCCGTGATGATGTCTTCGGTCACGCCGTCGGCGAAGTAGTCCTGCGCCGGGTCTCCACCCAGGTTGCCGAAGGGCAGCACGGCGATCGACGGCCTGCGCGCGGCGTCGCCGGCGTGCGCGTCGAGCGCTCCGTCCGGCGCGCCTTCGGAGATCGCGACCGGCGCAGCGAAACGGTAGCCGACGCGCGAGGTCGTGGCGATCCACTCGCCACCGCCGGGCGGCGCGCCCAGCAGCCGGCGCAGGGCCGCGACCTGCACCGACAGGTTGCTCTCCTCGACGAACACGCCCGGCCAGGCGGCTTCCATCAGGTCGGACTTGGCGACCACCTGTCCGTCGGCTTCGAGCAGGGTGCGCAGCAACGCGAACGCGCGATGCCCGATCGCGAGCGGGGTGCCGTCGCGCAACAACGTGCCCCGGCCGGGATCGAGCAGGTAGGGCCCGAAGACGAAGCGCTTCTCGAGCATGCGGAAATTCTATCGGCGGCTTCGGGCGGTTTCGGGATTTTTCGGCGCGGCTTCGAGACGGCGGCCGCGCGGCGGGCGATCTTTCGAGGCGACGCGGCCGTGGGGCTGCGCGAACCGGGCAAGGCCCGTACGAGGAGAGGCGCCATGGACCAGTCGGTGCAATCGAAGAGGGGGCAGGTGGTGCGCGGCGGCGAGCCATATCGCAGCGAGCAGGGCGCGGTCTACGCGCCGGGCATCAGCGCCGAGACCGTCGCGTCGGCGGCGCTGTTCCTCGGGGTCGTCACCCTGCCGCCGGGGCAGCGCACGAAGGCGCACGTGCACGAGCGCCACGAGTCGGCGTTCTACCTGCTGAGCGGCGACGAAGTGGAGCTCTGGAGCGGCGAGCGGCTCGAGCACCGCGACGTCGCGCGACCCGGCGACTACCTGTTCGTTCCTGCGAACGTGCCGCATGTCGCGGTGAATCGCGGCGCCACGCCGGCGGTCTTCGTCGGCGCGCGTGACGAGCCGACTGCGCAGGAGAGCCTGCTGATGCGCCCCGAGCTCGACGCGCGGGTGCCCTAGACGAGTTACTGGTCGAGCGCCCTGGCAGCGCGCCGACGCCTTGACGGGGGCGGTTCCCCGGCGGAGCATCGAGCCCTCTGCATCGTCGGCAAGTGCCGATCGGGGGGATCATGGATCAGCCCGCTCACGATGTCGGGACGACCCCCGTCCACAGCGGCGCATGGCGATCGCTGGACCAGATCGACGGCCCTCGCGGCATTCCCCTCCTGGGCAACGCGCTGCAGTTCGATCCGCCGAAGATGCACACCGTGCTCGAGGGCTGGCAGAAGCGATACGGCGACCTCTATCGGCTGAGGATCGGGCGCCACCCGGTGCTGGTGCTGTCCGACGCGACCGGCATCGCGTCGCTGCTGCGCGACCGGCCCGACACCTGGCGTCGTTGGCACGTCATCGAGTCGATCACGGCCGAGAGCGGCGTCGACGGCGTGTTTTCGGTCGAAGGCGACGCCTGGCGACGGCAGCGCCGGCTGGTGATGCAGGCGTTCGACCCGGGGCACCTGAAGCGCTTCTTTCCCTCGCTGGTTCGCGTCACCGAGCGGCTGCTGGCCCGCTGGAAGCGGGCCGCCCAGTCGGGCACGGCGATCGACCTGCAGGCGGACCTGATGCGCTTCACCGTCGACGTGACCGCCGGGCTTGCCTTCGGCAGCGACGTCAACACGCTCGACGCGCAGCGCAACGCGATCCAGGAGCACCTCGACAAGGTCTTCCCGATGATCCAGCGCCGCATGAACGCGCCCTTCCCGTATTGGCGCTACGTCCGCCTGCCGATCGACCGCGCGTACGACGGGCACCTCGAGCGCGTCGGCGATGCGATCCGCGGCTTCATCGCGGAGGCGCGCCGCCGCATGGACGAAGACCCGTCGTTGCGCACGACGCCGTCCAACCTGCTCGAGGCGATGATCGCGGCGCACGACGCCGACAGCGGCGCATTGAGCGATCGGGAACTCGCCGGCAACGTCTTCACGATCCTGCTCGCCGGCGAGGATACGACCGCCAACACGCTCGCATGGACCATGTACCTGCTGTTCGAGCACCCGGACGCGTGGCGGAGGGTAGTCGCCGAGGCCGACGCCGCGCTCGGCCCGGACGACCTGCCGCGGCGCTTCGACGACGTCGGCGGCTTCGAGTTCACCGAGGCGTGCATCGACGAGGCGATGCGGCTGCGCCCGGTGGCACCGCTCATCGGGCTCGAGTCCAACCGCGAGGCGAGCGTGCTCGACGTGCGGGTGCCGGCGCGCACCGTGGTGTTCTGCCTGATGCGGCCGCCGGCGGTCGATGCGCGCCATTTCGAGCACCCGGCCGAATTTCGTCCCGAGCGCTGGCTCGAAGCCGAAGGCGCAGGCCACGCCCGCAAGTCGGCCCGGCGCGCGACGATGCCCTTCGGCGCGGGGCCCCGGCTGTGCCCCGGCCGCTACCTGGCACTGTGCGAGATGAAGATGGTCCTGGCCATGGCCGCGAGGAACTTCAGTCTCGCGTGCGTCGGTACCGAAGGCGGGCACGAGCCGCCCGAGCGCATGGCGTTCACGATGGCGCCCGTCGGCCTGCGCATGAGCCTGGGCCTGCGCTAGGGCGCGACGCGACGCGGACGACGGCCCCGGATCCGGTACACTCGATTGCCGCGCGCCGTGCTCCCGAGGGCCGGCGCGCCTCCGCTGGGGGTGCCGCGCCGCAGATCCGTCTGCGGCGCAGCTGAGACCACACCCTTCGAACCTGATCGGGGTAATGCCCGCGCAGGGAAGCCGCCATGACGACCATCGCCCGCAACACTGCCCTCATTCCGCTTCCGGCCGCCGACCGCCTGTTCGGCTGGCGCGACCACGCCGCGCTCTGGCTCAGCCTCGGCGTCGGGTTGCTCGTCATGCAGGTGGGCGCCTACCTCGTGCCGGCGCTCGGCACGCAGGCGGCGCTCGCCGCGATTCTCGGCGGCTCGGTGATCGGCGCCGGCCTGCTCGGCTGGACTGCGAAGATCGGCTGCGACAGCGGGCTGTCGAGCGCCGGGCTGATGCACGCGACCTACGGCAGCAGCTTCGCGCGACTGCCGGTGGTCCTGAACATCGTCCAGCTGATCGGCTGGACGACCTTCGAGCTGGTCGTGATGCGCGACGGCGTGCTGGCGATCGCGCGGCAGGCGGGGCTGATGGGTCCGGTGGCGGGCTCGACCGCAGGCTCGACGGCGGCCGGCTCCGCGGTCGGCGCGGCCGCGGGGGCGGCCGAGGCGGCTTCCTCGCTGCCGCTGCCTACGGTGGTGGTCACGCTCGTCTTCGGCGCGCTGCTGGTCGCGCTGCTCGCCGGCTCGATGGTGGGGCTGGTGCGCCGGTTCATCGGCCGCTTCGGCCTGCCGCTGGTCGTCCTGTCGCTCGCCTGGCTGTCGTGGCAGTTCCTCGGCAAGGCACAGGCGACGGGCTGGGCGGCCCTGTGGAATCGCGCCGGCGAGGGCGGCATGAGCACGCTGTCGGCGCTCGACCTGGTGATCGCGATGCCGATCTCGTGGCTGCCGCTGGTGGCCGACTTCTCGCGGCACGGGCACGACGGGCGCAGCGCGTTGCGCGGCACCTGGCTCGGCTACGCGGTGGCCAACGCGTGGTGCTATGCGCTGGGGGTGCTGGTCGCGCTGACGACGCCGTCGCCCGACCTGGTGTCCGCGCTGCTGCTCGCGCAGGGCGGGCTGGTCGCGCTCGGGCTGATCCTGATCGACGAGGTCGACAACGCCTACGGCGACCTGTATTCGGGCTCGGTGGCGGGGCACAGCCTCGCGCCCGGCTGGACGACGCGGCGGTGGGGCGTGCAGCTCGCGGTGCTGTGCACCGCGCTGGCGCTGGTGCTGCCGATGCACAGCCTCGAGCCGTTCCTGCTGATGCTCAGTTCGGTGTTCGTGCCGCTGTACGGCGTCATCCTCGGGCGGCTGGGCGGGCGCACGGACGTGCCTGCGCTGGTCGGTGCGAAGCGGGTCGACCTGGGCGCGGTCGCGGTCTGGGTGCTCGGCGTGGCGGTCTTCCACCTGCTGCCGCAATGGACCACCGAGCTCGGGTCGGCGCTTCCGACGCTTGCGCTCACTTACGTGCTCGCCCGCATCGGTCGGTAGGGGCGCCCGCGCGGCAGGGCGCCGAGCGAGGACGCGGCTACACTTGCTCCCATGATTCCCCTTTCCGTTCTCGACCTGGCCCCGGTGCGCGAAGGCGACACGCCGGCCGACGCGCTGCGCAACACGCTCGATCTCGCGCAGCACTGCGAGCGCTGGGGCTACCGGCGCTACTGGCTCGCCGAGCACCACAACATGACCGGCATCGCCAGTGCGGCGACCTCGGTCGTGATCGGCCACGTGGCCGGCGGCACGCGGACGATCCGCGTCGGCGCCGGGGGCATCATGCTGCCCAACCATTCGCCGCTGGTGATCGCCGAGCAGTTCGGCACGCTCGAGTCGCTGTACCCCGGCCGCATCGATCTCGGGCTGGGCCGGGCGCCGGGTACCGACATGGTCACTGCCCGCGCGTTGCGCCGCGACCCGCGCGCCGCCGACACGTTTCCCGACGACGTGCTCGAGCTGCAGGCGCTGCTCGGCCCGGTGCAGCCGGGCCAGCCGTATCGCGCGGTGCCGGGTGCCGGAACGAACGTGCCGCTGTGGATCCTCGGCTCGAGCCTGTACGGCGCGCAACTCGCCGCGGCGCTCGGGCTGCCGTACGCGTTCGCTTCGCACTTCGCGCCCGAAGCGCTGATGCAGGCGCTGCAGATCTACCGCGACAACTTCCGGCCGTCGGCGCAGCTCGATCGCCCCTGCGCGATGCCCGGCGTCAGCGTCGTCGCGGCCGACACCGACGAGGAGGCGCGCCGGCTGTTCACCACGGCGCAGCAGTCGTTCACGCGGATGATCCGCAACACGCGCGGGCAGCTGCCGCCGCCGATCGACGACATCGAGGGGTTCTGGACGGCGGCCGAGAAGGCGCAGGTGTCGCGGATGCTGTCGTGCGCGTTCGTCGGCTCGCCGGCGACCGTTAAGCGCGAGCTGCAGAAGTTCGTCGAGGCGACCCGCGCCGACGAGCTGATGGTCGCGTCGGCGATCTACGACCACGCGGCGCGACGGCATTCGTACGAACTGCTCGCCGAGCTCGGCCGCGACCTGGCGCCGGCCGTCCCGATTTGACAGCGAACGGGCGCGGGCTTACCTTTGCCCCCGCCTCATCGCGCCGATTTGAGGATCAGCTTGCGGGCGCGTAACAAATACGGCTAAAGCGGCCCGGTGCACGCCCGAACGAGCCCGACCCGCCAGCAAGCCGGTCGGGCTTTTCGTTTCCGGCGGCCGCGTGCCGCCCGCGACCTTGAACCCACCCGTCCAGCCACAGCTCCTGTCGACGCCGGCGCCCGGCTCGGTGGGCGTCGTCGTGCCGCAGCGGATGCGCTTCGACGCGCCGCTGGCGCTGCGCAGCGGCGCGTCGATCGCCGGCTACGAACTCGTCTACGAGACCTACGGCACGCTGAACGCCGAGCGCTCGAACGCGGTGCTGGTCTGCCACGCGCTGAACGCCGGCCACCACGTCGCGGGCACCTACGCCGACGCGCCGAACGACGTCGGCTGGTGGGACAACATGGTCGGGCCCGGCAAGCCGCTCGACACCGACCGCTTCTTCGTCGTCGGCGTGAACAACCTCGGCAGCTGCTTCGGCTCGACCGGCCCGATGAGCATCGACCCGGCCACCGGCAAACCCTACGGTCCCGACTTCCCGGTCGTCACGGTCGAGGACTGGGTGCACGCGCAGGCGCGCCTGGCCGACGCGCTGGGCATCGAACGCTTCGCGGCCGTGATGGGCGGCAGCCTGGGCGGGATGCAGGCGATCGCGTGGACCACGCTGTACCCGTCGCGCGTCGCGCACTGCGTGGCGGTGGCCGCCGCGCCGAAGCTGTCGGCGCAGAACATCGCGTTCAACGAAGTGGCGCGCCGCGCGATCATCACCGACCCCGACTTCCACGGCGGGCGCTTCTACGACCACGGCGTGGTGCCCGCGCGCGGCCTGCAGGTGGCGCGGATGATCGGCCACATCACCTACCTGTCCGACGACGTGATGGGCGAGAAGTTCGGCCGGGCGCTGCGCCGGCACGTGACCGACACCGTGCTGCGCAACGACTACCGGTTCACCTTCGACGTCGAGTTCGAGATCGAGTCGTACCTGCGCTACCAGGGCGAGAAGTTCTCCAGCTACTTCGACGCGAACACCTATCTGCTGATCACGCGCGCGCTCGACTACTTCGACCCGGCGCTCGCGTTCGACGGCGACCTGGCGCGCGCGCTGGCGCCGGCGCAGGCCGACTTCCTGATCGTGTCGTTCACCACCGACTGGCGCTTCGCGCCCGAGCGCAGCCGCGAGATCGTCGAGGCGCTGCTCGCCAACGGTCGGCGCGTCACCTACGCCGAGGTCGACGCGCCGCACGGCCACGACGCGTTCCTGCTCGACGACCCGCAATACATGGCGGTGATGCGCGGCTGGTTCGACCGCGTCGACCAGTGGGTGCGCCGCGCGGGGGCCGTACGATGAACGGGCTGCGTCCGGACCTCGCGCTGATCGCCGAATGGATCGCGCCCGGCTCGCGCGTGCTCGACCTGGGTTGCGGCGACGGCGCGCTGGTGGCGCACCTGCAGGCCGCCAAGGGCTGCCGCGGCTACGGCGTGGAGATCAACGACGCGCAGGTGCTGGCCTGCCTGCGTGCCGGCGTCGACGTGATCCAGCAGGACATCGAGGCGGGGCTGGGGATGTTCCACGCGCCGTCGTTCGACGTCGTCGTGCTGTCGATGGCGATCCAGATGACGCACCAGACCGAGCGGGTGCTGCGCGAGATGAGCGAAGTCGGCCGCGAGGGCATCGTCTCGCTGCCGAACTTCGGGCACTGGTCGCACGCGTGGTCGATCCTGCGCGGGCGCATGCCGGTGTCGCGCGAGTTGCCGTACGAGTGGTACGACACGCCGAACCTGCACATGTCGACGGTGCGCGACTTCGAGGACTTCCTGCGCCGGCTGGGGCTCACGATCACCGGGCGCGCGTTCCTGGCCGATGGCCGGCCGGTGAACTGGCTGCCGTCGCTGCGCTCGACGCAGGCGATCTTCCGCTTCAGGCGCGGCTGAGCGCCGCCCCGACGCTCAGCGCACGTCGGCGTACGAAGGCGTGCGGTCGAAGACGAGCCGCACGTACGAGCACGCGGGCACGAGCTTCACGCGCTCGGCGCGTGCCCACTGCACCACCGCGTCGACGAGCCGGCGCGCCGCCTTGCCGCCGCGCAATTGCGGGTCGACCCAGGTGTGGTCGACGATCGTCGCTTCGTCGCCGCGCGCGTACGTGAGCTCGGCAACGCGCCGGCCGTCGCGTTCGATGTAGAACACGCCGCGCCGGCCGAGGGTCTCGTGCAGGATCGGGTCTTCGGTGTCGGCTTCGCTCATCGGGGGTCCGGTTCGATCAGGCTCGAGGCTCGAGCCGCAGCAGGCGGCCGTCGGCCTCGTCGGTCAGAAGATACAGCAAGCCGTCCGGGCCCTGGCGCACGTCGCGCACGCGCTCGCCGAGGTCGGGCAGCAGGCGTTCCTCGCGAACCACGCGCTCGCCGTCGAGCTCGAGCCGCACGAGCAGGCGGAACTTCAGCGAGCCGACGAACAGGCTGCCGCGCCAGGCCGGATAGCGATCGCCGGTGCAGAACGCCATGCCCGAGGGCGCGATCGACGGCGTCCACTGCCACAGCGGCGGGGTCACGTCGGCGCGCTCGGTGCCCTCGCCGATCTTCGCGCCGGTGACGTACTCGCGACCCCAGGTGACGACCGGCCAGCCGTAGTTGGCGCCGGCGCGCTCGAGGTTGACCTCGTCGCCGCCCTGCGGCCCGTGCTCGTGCGTCCACAGGCGGCCCGTCGCGGGATGCAGCGCAGCGCCCTGCACGTTGCGATGGCCGTACGAGTGGATCTCGGGCAGCGCGCCGGGCTTGTCCACGAACGGGTTGTCGGGCGGCACGCTGCCGTCGGCGCGGATGCGCACGATCTTGCCGACGTGGTTGTCCAGCGTCTGCGCCCGATCGCGCTGCGTGAAGCGGTCGCCGAGCGTGACGAACAGCGTGCCGTCGCGCGCGAAGACCAGCCGCGAGCCGAAGTGGTTGCCGCCGGACACCGCGGGTCGTTGCGCGAAGATCGTGCGCGCGTCGCGCAGCGCCGGCGCGGCGCCGTCGACGAACTCGGCGCGCGCGACCGCGGTGCGCGCGCCGTCGTCGGTGCGCTCGGCATAGGACAGGAACACCGAGCGGTCGCTGGCGAAGCCGGGGCCCAGCGCGACGTCGAGCAGGCCGCCCTGGCCGCGCGCGAACACCTGTGGCACGCCGGCCAGCGGCGCCGACGTGCGGCCATCGGGTTCCACGACGCGAAGCTGCCCGCGGCGCTCGGTGACCAGCATGCGGCCGTCGGGCAGGAACGCGAGCGACCACGGGTGGTCGAGGCCACGGGCGACCACCGTGACGCGCGGCTGCGGGGCCTGCGCGCCGGCGCCGCGCGCTGCCAGCGCGACCGCCGTGGCCGCCGGGATTGCCCGGAGCAGCGCGCGGCGCGCCGGATCGGGACCTTGGCTCGAGGGGGGCGTGTGCTGGCGCATGGGAGCTCCGTGGCTACTTCGGCCGCTGCCGCTCTTCGAGCAGCCGGGCGAGGCGCTCGTGCAGCTCGTCCGAGGCGAGGCTCTCGCGGTATGCGGCGGCCATCGCCGCCATCGTGGCGCGGCCGTCCGGGCTGTCGAGCCCGGCCTGCGCCATCGCGTGCAGGTGGCGCTTCATCTGCGCGACTACCTTCGGCGCGGTGCGCGAGACGTGGTCGAGATACGCGTCGATCCGTGCGCCGAGCGCCTCGCGCGGCACCATCTCGGTCAGGAAGCCGATGCGCAGCATCT
>OEIU01001443.1_pt1 | contig 15334 bp, 9 predicted proteins | sample 1539221 | NCBI WGS metagenome assembly OEIU01 (sample SAMN03792071, study PRJEB22550) | activated sludge metagenome | feature: wastewater treatment plant; material: activated sludge; isolation source: Wastewater treatment plant of a petroleum refinery complex | place: Argentina: Zarate | collected...
GGGTTTTTGCCCCCCCGGCGGCCCGCCGGGGGCGCCGCCCGCGTTTTCGGCCGGGCGCTCCGGGGCCCCCCGGGCGGTTGGCCCCCGCCCCCAAGCCCCGCCGCGACGAGGTCACACTGACGCCGCCCTGCCGCCGCGCCGTCGCCTGGCCGCCCCCAGCTCGCCTCGCCGCCTTGACCTCGCCTCGCCGCCTTGACTCGCCTCGCCGCCCCCACCTGGCCCTGCCGCCCTGCCACACCGCCCCGGCACGGCGAGAGCGCCCCGGCCGCGCGGACCGACCCCGGCACGGCGAGCGCGCCCCGGCGCGGCGGGAGCACACCGGCACGGCACACCGACCCCGGCGTGGCGAGGTCACACTGACGCTGCCCCGCCGCCCCCACCTCGCCACGCCGCCCGCACCTCGCCACGCCGCCCGCACCTCGCCACGCCGCCCTGCCACACCACCCCGGCCCAGCGACACCACCCCGGCGGGGCGAGAGCACACTGGCCGGGCGAGGTCAGGCACCGTCGATGAGCCGCGCCACCGCCTTCTCGATGGCCGCCTGTCGCTTCGCGTCCTCGCGGTACCGACGACGCAGCGTGCCCGCGATCGTCACGCCGTCCTCGTACTGGTCGATGACCCGCGGGTCGATGTAGGACGTGCGGGCGATGGTCGGGGTGTTGCCGAGGTAGGCCGACACCTCCTCGACCGCCGCCTTGACCGCCCGCTTCCGCGAGGCCGCGGTGTCGCCCTTCTCCGGCGACTCGGCGAGCGCCACGGCGGCCAGCACCGTCGCGTGCCAGGTCCGGAAGTCCTTGGCCGTGAGGTCCTCGGCGACCATCTGCGAGATGTACTCGTTGACCGCCGACGCCTGCAGGTCGGCCCACCTCGCCTCGCCGCGGTAGGCGAGCAGCCGCCTGGAGCCCCCGCGCCGGCGCCGCATGTAGTTGAGCGACTCGATGACCTGCGGGTCGCTGACCGTGATCGAGTGCTCGACGCCGGACTTGCCGACGAACGAGAACACCAGGTCGCCCCCCCGTCGGCGCACGTGCCGCCGCTCCAGCGTCGTCAGGCCGAACGAGCCGTTGGCGTCGGTGTAGGCGTCCGACCCGATCCGGAAGTAGCCGAGGTCGAGCAGCCGGGTCGCGGTCGCCGCCGCGCGCGCCAGCGGCATCCCCTCCCCCGCGAGATCCTCGATGATCCGCTCGCGCGCCGTGGCCAGCCGGGTGCCGGCGGCCTTGACCCGGTCGAACTTCAGCTCGTCGCGGGCGGTGCGCCAGGCCGGGTGGTAGAGGTACTGGCGGCGGCCCGCGGCATCCGTACCCACGGCCTGGATGTGCCCGTTGGGGTACGGGCAGATCCACACGTCCTCCCACGCCGGCGGGATGGCGAGCGAGCGGATGCGCTCGACCTCCTCACGGGGCAGCGCCTCGCCCCCGGCGTCGCGGTAGGAGAAACCTTTCCCGGCCCGCCTGCGCGTCCACCCCGCCGACCGCGGGGACACCCGCCGCAACCTCGCCATGACCGGACCCTACCCAGCGGCCGGGCACGAGGAACGCGCAGGTCAGCACGGTTCGACAGGACGGTTTTGGCCGACGTCGCGGCGTGTGCGACCGTTGCCCCCATGTCCGGCCTGTCGACCGACGCTGTCGCCGACCTCCTGCGGGAGGTCGCCGCCGAGGTGATCACCCCCCGGTTCCGCTCGCTCGCCGACGGCGAGGTGATGGAGAAGAACCCCGGCGACCTCGTGACCGTCGCCGACCGCGAGGCCGAGGTCGTCATCACCCGGCGGCTGCTCGAGGCCCACCCCGACGCCGTCGTCCTCGGCGAGGAGGCCTTCGCCGCCGACCACACGCTGATGGACCGCTACCTCGCGGCCGAGCACGCCTTCACCGTCGACCCCGTCGACGGCACGAAGAACTTCGTCCACGGCTCCCCCGACCATGCCGTCATGGTGGCGGAGGTCATTGGCGACGAGACCGTCCGGGCGTGGATCCACCAGCCCGAGCACGGCCGGACCTGGGTCGCGGAGAAGGGGGCCGGCACCTTCCGCGACGGCGAGCGGATGACCTGCGCGCCCGTCTCTCCCGACCGCGACCCGGTCGGCGTCACCTCGATGTGGTCCCTGCGCGACCACGCCCTCCCCGGCCTGCCGCCGATGCGGCTGTCCTGGGTGTGCTGCGGCGTCGACTACCCGAAGCTCGTCGAGGGCGAGACCGACTACATCGTCTACTCGCGCTCCAACCCGTGGGACCACGCGCCGGGCACGCTGCTCGTCACCGAGGCCGGTGGGGCGGTCGTCCACCCGGACGGCTCCCCCTACGGCCCGCGCTCGACCCGCCCGGGCCTCGTCGTCGCGGTCGACGCGCACACCTGTGGAGCCGTCCAGCGGCGGGCCGCGGGCCAGTTCAGCCGGGCCTGAGGCTCAGCCGGCCGGCACCTCGGCCACGGACACCCTGACCCCGCCGAGGTCGGTCCGGCGCGGCGGCCGGTCGAGGGCGTGCTCCTCCTCGGGGAAGCGGATGTCGACCACCGACCGCGGCGTCAGGCCGAGCCCCTCGATGGCCTCCGGGCCGTCGGCAGCGAGGACGACGAGCCGGTGGCCGCTCGACGCGGCTCCGCGCGCCAGCTCCGCGACGAGGGCGGCGAGCCGGTGCGGGTCCTTGCGCACCGGGGTGGTCGCGACGAAGAACGGGCGCCCGCACATCCCGCGCACGGTCTGCGGCCACTCCGACGAGGCGCGCCCGTCGATGCCGAGGACGACGTCGTCCGGCCCGAGCACCGCGCACACGTCCCGGGCTGCGGCGAGCGACCCGCGCTCCACGCCGACCCCGCGGAACGGCCAGGTCGCGAGCACCGCGGGGACGCCGACGGCCAGCACGGTCAGCACGGCGACCAGCGGTGTCCCCCACCGGCGCCCGGATGCCGTGAGCCGGCGCGCAGCCCAGGCGGCTGCGACGACCACGAGCACGACGACGAACGGCAGCATGATGAGCAGCCGCCGGTCCGCCCACGGGTGGTCGGGGGTGATGCCCGGCCGCAGCAGGGTGAGCACGGTCGACCCGGCCGCCACGACGAGCACCGGCGCCCACGGCGCGAGGCGTCCCTCGGTCAGGGCCCGGAAGGCCTGCCGGAGGACGGCCGCGAGGGCGAGCAGCGCGACGACGAGCGCCACCCAGCCGACGTACCAGGAGAGCCAGTCGACGGTGTGCTCGGCGTAGGTGCGCCCGCCGTCGACGGGCAGCCCCTGCCGCCGCTGCATGCCCGCGACGTACACCGCTCCGGGGTCGGTCGGGTCCTGGCGCACCGTCATCCACCACGGGCGGGTCCACAGCCCGACCCCGACGGCAAGGGTGAGCACCGCGACCGCACCGGGCAACCGACTGGTCAGCCCGGCGGGAAGCCGCCGACCCCGCCGCCACAGCCGCAGTCCCGCCACCGACCCGGCGAGGACGACGACGGCGATCGCGGCGAGCGGGAGGAGGCTGGCATGGATGTCGCCGAGGTAGCGGTAGGAGAGCCCGAGGGCCAGCGCCCAGGCCACGACGCTCGAGGCCACGAGCCCGAGCGCCGCCGGGCGGACCCACCGGTGGCCGAGCGCCGCACCGACGGCGAGGAACGGGACGAGGAGGAGCACCTCGCGCAGGGCGTCGACCCGGGCCAGCCCGGTGCCGCCGACGAGCACCCCACCGAGCACGGCCAGCCGCTCCACCGGCCGCCCGACCCGGCCGACGGCGAGGGTCACCGCCAGCAGCCCGCCCGTGAGGGTGAGCAGGGCCAGCTGCTCGGAGTACGTGCCGTGGGCGACGTTGAGGACGGGGAAGAGGACGGCGGTGAGCCCGGTCGCGGCGACGCCCCACCACGGTCCGGCGAGGTGGGCGGCGAACAGCCCGACGACGAGGAGGACCAGGGCCATGACGACGGCCGGAAGCCACTGCGCCACCGGAGGTCCCCCCACCCAGACGCCGTAGCCGTAGACGACCGCCGGTGCCAGGAGGAACTGCGGCTGCACGGCGGGCGAGGCGGGCGACCCCACCTGGTAGAAGGCGGCGCTCTGGACGGTGACGTCGCCGCGCTCCAACGGCCCGGGCCCGCCGATGACCGACGGGTCGACCGGCACGACGCGCTCGTGGGTGGCGGCGAGGCTCACCGCGGCCTGGAGGTTGCTCGCGGCGTCGCGGCGGGGCAGGACGTGCTCGGAGTGCGTGACGCCGGCGTACACGGCGAACCCGGCGACGAGGGCGACCATCGCGGCGGCCGCGCCGGCCCCGAGCCGCACCCCCGGGAGCCCGCGGACGACCGCGACCGAGCCGGCCGCCGCGAGGACGGCGACCGGCCAGCCGACCCACGGCGACCAGCCGCCGACGGCCGCGAGCAGGCCCCCGACGGCGGTGACGACGACGACCCAGAGGCCCGCACCAAGGGCCACCCGGGTCAGGACGTGGCCGGGCTCGGGGGCGGGGTCGGTCATGGCCGCAGAGCCTAGTCGGCGCCCTCGTTGCTACCGTGGCGGCGATGGTCCCCGACACCACGCCCGCCGCCCTGCTCGCCCGGTTGGTCGCCGCCGACCCCGGACGCCCGCGGGTCACCGTCTACGACGACACCGACGGACCGACCCGCGGCGAGCGGGTCGAGCTCTCGGCCCGGGTCGTCGCCAACTGGGTGGCCAAGGCGGCCAACCTGCTTCAGGACGAGCTCGACGTCTCCCCCGGGGACACGGTCCGGCTCGACCTCCCGCCACACTGGCGCACGCTCTACTGGGCGTTCGCGGTGTGGTCGGTCGGCGCCTGCGTCGTCGTGGGCGAGGACCCGGTCGGGGACCCCGCCGTCGTCGTCACGGACGAGCCGGGCACCGGCGACGCTCCCGGGCGCCTCGTCGTCGTGACCCTCGCGGCGCTCGCGCGCTCGGCCCCCGAGCCGGTTCCCGCCGGGGCCGTCGACGAGGCGCGCGAGCTGGCGACCCACGGCGACGTGTTCGTGCCCTGGGAGGACCCCGACCCGGCGGCGGCCGGGCTGCGGACCGGCGGCACCGAGGTGACGCTCGGCGACCTCGTCCCCGACGCGACCGGCCCGGGCGAGCGGGTGCACACGAGCACGACGGACACCGAGGCGTTCCTCCGCACCGCGCTCGCCGCGTGGGCCGGCGACGGCTCCGTCGTCCTGACCCGCGGCACCCCGGACCCGGAGGTGCTGCGGCGGCGCCTGGCGAGCGAGGGCGTCACCGCGACGGCCTGACGACCGGGGATCAGCGCAGGCGGGCCTCGACGGCCTTCCAGGTGAGGGTGGCGACGACGCCGGTCTGGGCGAGGTGCGCGGCCCGCTGCGCGGCCTTGACGGCGGCCTCGGTGGCGGGGCCGTAGGAGCCGTCCGCCGTCACCCTGAGAGCCTTCTGGAGGGCGACGACGGCCGCACCGCGCGACCCGCGCTTGAGGACCGTGTTCCAGTACGGCAGGAGCGGGTGCGCGGCGCGCTCCACGGCATCCCAGGTCTTCCGGTCGACGACCCCGGTGGCCGGGAGGTGGACCGAGCGCTGGAAGCTGATGACGCGGGCCTGCGTCGCCGGGCCGAAGCGACCGTCGACGGCGAGCCCTCCGAGCGCGCGCTGGAGGACCGAGACCGGGGCTCCGTGGGAGCCCTTGCGCAGCGTCACGGTCTTCGAGCTGGTCAGCTCGGTGGTCACCGAGATGGTCGGGCTCGCCGGGGCCGGCGTCGTCGGAGCCGTCGTCGCGGGCCTGGGCGCGGTCGCCGTGCCGCTCATGAGGACCTTCCAGTCCTTGGCGTCGATGACGCCGTCGACCGCCAGGCCCTTGCTCTTCTGCCAGACCTTCACCCGGGCGAGGGTCTTCGGCCCGAACGAACCGTCGACGACGAGCCCGCCCACCGCCTTCTGCAGGGCCTTGACCGCGTCACCACGGGACCAGAGGCGAAGGGTCAGCCCGGAGTACCTCGCGAGCGGTGACGTCGTCGAGCTCACCGGAACCGTGACGGGCTTGCCCATCAGGGCGTTCCAGACCCGGCTGTCCACGACGCCGTTCTGGGTGAGCTTCTTGGACTTCTGGTAGGCCTTGACCCGCGCCTCGGTCGCCGGCCCGAACGAGCCGTCGACGGCCAGGCCGCCGATCGCCTTCTGGAGCACGGACACCGCGGTGCCGCGCGAGCCCTTGCGCAGGACGACGCCGACGTACTTGGCGAGGGTCGAGGTGGGCGGCGTCGTGCTCACCGCCCCGGTCGAGCCGGTGCCTCCGGTCGAGCCGGTCGCCGGCGTGCCGATGAGGGCGTTCCACACCCGGCTGTCGACGACGCCGTTGGCCGTCAGGCCCTTGGACCGCTGGTACGCGATGACCCGCGCCTCGGTGGCCGGCCCGAACGAGCCGTCGACGGCGAGCCCGCCGATCGACTTCTGGAGGACCTCGACCGCGATGCCGCGCGAACCCTTGCGCAGGGTGACGTTGACGTAGTCCTTCGGGTTGCGCGAGGTCGGCTGGGAGACGCCGGGCGGGCCGCTGAGGTAGGAGGTGATCGCGACACCCGTCCACCATGAGGTGCGCTGCACCGCGCCGTCCCAGGTGAAGGACAGGTGGATGTGGTCGGTGTGCGGGGAGGAGCCGGTGTAGGGAGCCCAGCCGCGCTCGGGAGCCCATGCCTTCCAGATCTGCCGGTTGAAGATGATGTAGTTGATGCCGAAGCGGCGGGCCATCGCACCTTGGCGCCCCTGGGCGTCGGGGGCGGCCAGCCACCGGGTCACGGCGTTGCCGATGGCGAGGTTGGCCGGCTTGGTCGAGTCCAGCATCCAGTCCAGGGCCCGCCCCTCGCCGTGCTCCTGGTCGCACTTGCGCAGCACGCCCCAGACGTGGGTGCCGTAGGTCGCGTTGAGCAGCTTGGCGAAGGCGACCGGACCGGGCTGGTTCTCGGTGAGGCACTGGGTGCCCGGCTCGTAGGGCGGCGCGACGTCGAGGGAGGTCGGCAGCGCCCGGCTCGGTTTCGGGAGGGGGATGGTCGCGGCATCGGCCGCGCCGGAGGCCAGCGGGAGCGCGATCACCGACGCCGAGAGCGCACCGAGGGTGCGCACGGGGAGCCGACGGGCCGAGGGCTGGTCGGGGCTGGGCAGGGACACAGGGGCTCCATCCAGAACGGGTGTGGCGCCCGGGGCAGGGGTCCGGGCGCACTCGGCGGTCCGTGGTCAGGGACGTCACAGAAGTCACATCCGTCACCGCCGGATCACCGGGCACACCAGTTCTCCCATTGCCCACGAGCCCCGCGCAACCGCTTCGACCGAATTACAAACGTGTACTTGTCCGGGTCCGTCCGTTCGGCCGATGCCGCAGGTCAGGGTGCCCGGCGAGCGGTCGACAGTGGTGCCGCGCACCGTCTGCCGGGCCGGCTCGTGTGGTCCCGCCCGGTCGCCGGGGGCTGCCCGGCCCGCACTAGAGTCCCCGGTATGGACAAAGTCGTCACCACACCAGCCGAGGCCGTGGCCGGGATCTCCGACGGGGCGACCCTCGCCGTCGGCGGGTTCGGGCTCTGCGGTATCCCCTCGGTCCTCATCGCCGAGCTGCACCGGGCCGGCACGAAGGACCTCGAGGTCGTCTCCAACAACTGCGGGGTCGACGACTGGGGGCTCGGCATCCTCCTGCAGAGCAAGCAGATCCGGCGGATGGTCTCGAGCTACGTCGGCGAGAACAAGGAGTTCGCCCGGCAGTACCTCGAGGGCGAGCTCGAGGTCGAGCTGACGCCCCAGGGCACGCTCGCCGAGCGGCTGCGGGCCGGCGGCGCCGGCATCCCCGCGTTCTTCACCCCGACCGGAGTCGGCTCCCAGGTCGCCGACGGCGGCCTGCCGTGGAAGTACGACGGTGCCGGCGGGGTCGAGAAGGCCTCCCCCGCCAAGGAGGTGCGGGTGTTCGCGGACGCGGACGGCGCCGAGCGCGAGTACGTCCTCGAGCACGCGATCGTCGCCGACTTCGGCCTCGTGCGCGCGTGGAAGGGCGACCGGCACGGCAACCTCGTCTTCAACAAGTCCAGCCGCAACTTCAACCCGCTGTGCGCGATGTCCGGCCGGGTCACGGTCGCCGAGGTCGAGGAGCTCGTCGAGCCCGGCGAGCTCGACCCCGACGAGGTGCACCTGCCCGGCATCTACGTCCAGCGGGTGCTGCCGCTCACCCCCGAGCAGGCCGCAGACAAGCACATCGAGAAGCGCACCGTCCGCGCCGCCGAGGAGGCCTGAGCCATGCCCCTGACCCGTGAGCAGATGGCCGCCCGTGCCGCCGCCGAGCTCGAGGACGGCGCCTACGTCAACCTCGGCATCGGCCTGCCGACCCTCGTCCCGAACTACGTCCCCGACGACGTCGAGATCGTCCTGCAGTCCGAGAACGGCATCCTCGGCGTCGGCGCCTACCCCACCGACGACGCCGTCGACCCCGACCTCATCAACGCCGGCAAGGAGACCGTCACGGTGCGCCGCGGCGCCTCCTACTTCGACTCCGCGCTCTCGTTCGGGATGATCCGCGGCGGCAAGGTCGACGCCGCCATCCTCGGGGCGATGCAGGTCTCCGCGACCGGCGACATCGCCAACTGGATGATCCCCGGGAAGATGGTCAAGGGGATGGGCGGCGCGATGGACCTCGTCCACGGCGCGAAGAAGGTCGTCGTCCTCATGGAGCACGTCGCCAAGGACGGCTCGCACAAGATCGTGCAGGAGTGCAGCCTGCCGCTCACCGGGAAGGCCGTCGTCCAGCGGATCATCACCGACCTCGCCGTCATCGACGTCACCGACGACGGTCTCGTCCTGCGCGAACTCGCCCCGGACGTCACCGAGGAGCAGGTCCGCGAGGCCACCGGCGCCCCGCTCGCCGTCGACCTCAGCTCGTGATGTCCGCCATGGAGTTCCAGCCCGAGCCGACCCGGACCCGCGGCAGCCACCCTCCGGTGCCGTTGCCCCGATAGAGCTGCAGGGCCCCGGCGGCGTCGCGCGCGAGCAGGTCGGGGTTGCCGTCGCCGTCGAAGTCGCCCGGGCCGGCGAACGCCGTGAAGGTGGACCAGCCCCAGCCGATGCGCGTGCTGCCGACCCACGTGCCGCTCGACGAGAAGGTGTAGAGGCGCAGACCGCCCTGCGCGTCCACCACGGTGAGCCCGATCCGGCCCTGCCCGCTGAAGTCGCCGACGGCCGTGAACCGACGCAGGGAGCCCCACCCGGAGGAGACCTTCGTGCGTCCCAGCCACCCGCCGGTGCCGTCGGCCCGGTAGATCCAGACCACGCCGGAGGAGTCCCGAGCGAGCAGGTCCGGGAAGCCGTCGCCCGTCATGTCCCCGGGCGCCGTCAGCTCCGAGTACGTCCCCCACCCGGAGCCGATCCGGCGGGCCGGGCCCAGTGTGCCGTCCGGCAGCGCCGGGAGCAGGTCGAGGTAACCACCGGTCGTCACGAGCAGGACGTCGTCGAGCCCGTCGCCGGTCATGTCCCCCGGCGAGAGGACTTGGCGCACACCGTTCGTGGTCGCCAGCTGCCGCCGGGCCAACCAGCCGGCCCGGCCGTTCCCCGGGTAGACCCACACCGTGCCGGCCGAGTCGCGGGCGACGACGTCGGTGAACCCGGTGGCCGGGATGTCCGCTCCCACGTCGACCGACTCGGGCGCGAAGTACGTCGAGCGGAGGCCGAAGGCGCTCTGGAACGAACCCCCCGACACCGTGACGGTCCCCGCGGTGCCGACGAGGGTCACGCTCGTCACCCGTCCGCCCCAACGGCCGGCCCCGTCGCGCTGTGTGCGCAGCTCGCGGAACAAACCGATGGCCGGCCACTTCGCCTCCAGGCTCGACGCCGGGACCTCGACGTGCCAGGTGGCCGAGGGGGTGGCGAAGCGCGCCTCGTACGGATCCGGCTGCGCGATGAGATACGGCGCGTTCGCCGCCGCCGTCTGGCCGCCGTTGTAGGAGCTGAACATGGCCGTGATCGGGGCGCCAGAGGAGGTGAGCACCAGGCCCGAGGTCGCCGTCACGGCCGCCGTCGAGGACGCCTGCTCGCTGGAGCGCCCCGGGTAGACCTGGCAGGCCGTGGTGTCGCAGATGTCCCACGCGCCCGAGGATCCGAGGCGCGCGGCGGCGTAGGTCCGCGCGGCCACGGCCTGGGCCGCGAGGGCCTCGGGGTGCCAGCTCGCCGGCATCTCGCCGGGCACCACGGAGGCGACGTAGTCGTCGAGCATGACGACGTTGACCGTCTCGAGGGTCGAGCCGGACAGCGCGGTGCTCACCCAGCCCCGGTAGTCCCGGGTCGCTCCGGTGGCGGTGATGACGGTCACCGCCGCGGTCGACGCGTGGGACGAGTTCCGGAAGGTGATGTCGGCCGCGCCCGCCACCGGGCAGGTGGACGTCGCGCCGACCCAGCCGCCGGCGAGGACCGAGCGTCGCTGCAGGACCCAGGAGGACCCGGAGCGAGCGGCCCGCCAGCCGGTGGTGTCGGTGCTCACCGGCAGTGCCTCGGTGCACCCGCCGGTGTCGACGAGCAACCCGCTCGCGGGCCGGACCGCGGTGGGCGTGCCCCGCATCGGGGAGAGCTGGACCCGGATCGCGTACCGGTCCCAGCCGGTCGCCTGCGCCGTCCCCGGGTAGTAGAACGCGAGGATCCGCGCCCACGTCAGGCCGGCGGTGGCGGCCCCGTAGGCGCCCCACTGGGACATCCCGATACCGTGCCCCCAACCGCGGCCCGCCAGGTGGACGGTCGGGCCGGGTCCGGCGGCCTCGGCGGGGACGGCCGGGACCACCGCGACTCCGGCGGTCAGCGCCAGCCCGGCGAGGACCCGGCCGAGACGCGTCGGCCACGTCGCGCGGGTGGTTGCGCGAGCGCTCATCCGGTGTACACCGAGTACCCGGCGAAGCTGCGGGACTGCGGCACTGACTGCGTCTGGGCCGGGTTGCCGGTGCTCGAGATGATCGTCCCGACGCCCGAGGCGTCCACCCCGAGGACGTCGACGCGGGTGTCCCCGGTCGCGTCGCCCAGGGCGGTGACGCTGGCGTACTGGCTCCAGTCCCCCGGAAGCACGGCCAGGGTGCGCAGGCCCGAACCCGCCCACCGGTAGACGACCGCGGTGCCGGAGGTGGTCACACCCAGGACGTCCCGGACTCCGTTGCCGTCCCAGTCGCCGACGCCGACGATGAGCCGGATGCCCGACCAGCCCGTCCCGATGACCCGCCCGGACTGGAACCGTCCGCTGCCCGTGCCCGCGTAGATCCGCAGGGCGTTCGCCCCGTCCACGGCGACGACGTCGTTGTACCCGTCACCGGTGAGGTCGTTGACCCCGGTGATCCGGGACATCGCCTGCCACCCGTGGCCGATCTTGAGTGCGGACTGCAGGCTGCCCACCCCGTTGCCTCGGTAGAGGAGGAGGTCGCCGGTCGACGTCGAGCGGGCCATGAGGTCCGCGACGCGGTCGCCGTTCCAGTCACCGACCGAGATCGCCGAGTCGACGCCCCGCCACGAGCCGGCCGCGAGCCGCTCGGGGGCCTGGATCTGACCCCCCTGGGCATGAGCCAGCAGCAGGTCGTGGGAGTCGTTGGTGAGGACGATGTCGTTGTCCCCGTTGTTGTCCGTGTCCCGGCCGACGGTCAGCGAGGGCAGGCCCCGAACCGGTGGTGAGGCCCCGGCCGCGATCGTCGGGATGTACCGGTAGAGCCCGTTTCCGGGGCACTCGGTCGAGTACACGTCGCGGTGGCCGCTGACCCCACGCCGGATCTTCCCGGCGAGGTTGGCGGTCTTCGCCGGGTCGAACTGGTGGATCTGGGCCTTCCAGGCGATGAGCCGCTGGTAGGCGCTGATCACGGCCGGCGGCGCGGTGGCGGTGGTGAAGTCGCCGAGGGTCGCGATGCCGGTCGTCCAGGAGTTGACGCCGAGCGAGTGCGCACCGACGACCGCCCGGTCCATCCCGCCGTAGCGGCCCTCCCAGATCCGCCCGAAGCGGTCGATGATGAAGTTGTAGCCGATGTCGCTCCACCCGCGCCCGTTGACGTGGAAGGCGTAGATGCCGCGGATCAGCGCAGGCACGTCGGCCGCCGAGTACGAGTTCGAGTTGACCGTGTGGTGCACGACGGCGGCCTTGACCCCGGCGTAGAGGACCGGCCCGTTGCGCAGCCGCTCGTCGGCCCCCCACTGGGCCCGGGTGTAGATGACCGGGCGCGCGGCGGCCGCACCGGCAGCACCCGGCATCGCCGTCCCGACGCTCTGGTCGGCCGGCGAGCTGCCGGGGTCGACGACGGTCAGCGCGATCTTGCTCGTGCGCTGAGCCGAGGTCCCGAGCGCCCGCACCTGGACGCTCGTCCCGGTGCCGACGGCGATGGGGTCCGAGCCGGGGCGCTCGCCCTTGCCCTCGCCCGTGCCCGGGTCGGGTCCGTGGTCGTCCGCCTCGGTCTCCTGCCAGCCGGACCACTCCCCCGACCCGGTCCGGGTCCGGTACTCGACGACGAGGCCGTCGGTTGGGCCGGACCACGTGAGCCCGACGACCCGCGGGCCGTCGGGCGCCGAGACCTCCTGGGAGGCCGAGACCACCCGCACGTCGCGCGCGGTGGCCCGCAGGTGCGCCGCGGCCCGCGTCCGGTCGGCGGTCGCGAGCGTGGCCGCGGGCGTGCCGACGGGCGGGGCCGCGAGCGGTGCGGTGTGCTGCGCCGGGGGGACGGGGCGGGGTGCGGCCTGTGCCCCCCCTCCGGTCGCCACGACACCGGTCACGACGAACACGACGGTCGTCGCCAGGACAGCGAGGAACCGGCGCATGACACTCACCTCTCACGGGACTCGACAGCAATCAGCGGCGGCCGGCCCCTGCGTACCTTGCCCGCCCGTCATGTACCAGTGGCACCACCAGTCACACGACGCCACAGAACCATCGCACACGTGGCGGGCACCGACAACACGTTCGTCGAAATCCGGCGGCACGATCCGGAGAGTGGTCTCAGGGTGGACCCGGAGCGTCACCGCGCACACCGAGAACCTCGTGGAGGACCTGCGCGGCCCGGCGGCCGTCATGCGTCTCGCGGACGAAGGAGACCCCCGCCGCGGCCTGCGCCCGCGCGCCGTCACGATCGGCGAGGAGGTCGCGCAGGACCTCCTCCAGCGTGTCCGGTGCGGCCTCGGTGATCGGCAGTTCGCCCACCGCCTCGCGCACCTCGGGCATGACGTGACCGACGACGACGCGCCCGGCCGCGAGGGCCTGGACGGCGAGGACACCGTAGCTGCCGATGGCGAACTGGTCGAGGACGATGTCCGCGGCCGCGATGAGGCCGGGCATGGCCTCCGGCGCGACCTTCTCGATGCGCCGGTAGTCCACGACCCCCTCGTCGTGCAGCGTGCTCAAGGCGGCGTCGACGAAGGCGGTGCCCTTGAGGCTGGCGCGGCTCGGCGCGTGCAGGACCACCGGCCGGTCGCGCTCCAGGACGGGAGTGTCGGCGGACCAGGCGTCGACGTCGACGACGACCGGGAGCCACTGCGCTCGGGGAACGTCGAGCAGGAGGTCCGGGGTGGAGACGAAGACCGGGTCCGGGAAGTCCTCGATCAGCGGTGCGAGGCTGTCGACCACGCCCTGGAGCCGGACGGTCAGCTCGTCGCGGGAGTTGCGGAAGGGCGACCAGGGGGTCCAGTGCGCGTGCCGTGCGGGGTTGCGGATCTCGGAGCCGTGCAGGATGAGCCCGACGCGCACCCCCACCGCGCGCAGGACGTCGGCGTCTCCGGTGAAGTCGCGGCCGTTGCGCAGCCCGAACACTGGGCGCCCGGCCTCGAGCAGGGCATGGGTCCACGTCTCGAGGGCCCGGGCCTGGAAGCCGGCTGCCCACGCCCAGTCCTTGGCATACCGGTCCGTGGGGACGAGCTGGTCGGCTGGGAAGGTGAGCGGGCCGCCCCGGTCGGTCGCCACGACCTCGGTCCGGACGCCGGGGATGTTGCGCTCGAGCGCTTTGGCCCACTCCCACGCCTGACCGGCCATGTTCGCGGGCCCGATACCCACGTAGGAGGCCCGATCGGTGCGCTCGGCCGGCCGCTCCCGCAGGCCCTCCAGCGGCGTGACCTCGATCGGCTCGGGCACGGGCTCAGCCCCGCGCAGACCCCGGGAGACCTCTCCAAGCACCCCCTCCTGGCGGTCCCAGGCGAACGGCGCGAGCAGGTCGGCGTCCGCGGCGACGACCGCGCGGTAACGCGGCAGGTCGGTCAGCAGGGCGCGCAGCTCGGTGACGAAGGAACCGACGTCGTCCGCGACGTGCACTCGCCCGACGCCGTGCTCGTGGACGAACGCCTCCTGGGCCCGGCAGTCACTGACGAGCAGGGGGACGCCCGCATGCAGGTACTCGAAGAGCTTGTTCGCGAGGGCCACCTCATGGCTACCGTAGTGGTGGATCGGGAGCAGTCCGACGTCGCAGCCGCGCAGGTAGGCCGACACCTCGTCTGGGGGCACGGGGTCGAGCAGGTGGACCCGTCCGGCGACCCCGAGCTCGCTGGCCCGGGCCGCCAGTCGCTCGGCCGCGGGCATCCGTACGTTGGGCACGGCCACCACGGCGAGGTGGACCTCGGGCAGATGCACGAGCGCCTCGACCGCGGTCGCAACGCCACGCACCGGGGTGACACCACCGCTGTAGACGACGAGCGGCACCTCAGGTGCCAGTCCGACCTGCTCGCGCAAGGTGCGCGGCACCTGCAGGTCGGCAGCCCCCAGCATCGGGCTGTTCATGACGACCGCCGGGGTCTTCTCGAGCCCGTAGTCGTCCCGGAGCTGCTCCGCCAGCGGCTGCGTCACGGTGACCACGACATCGGCGTCGTGGATGTACTCCGACTCGAGGTCGAGGTAGGCCGCACGCTGACGGACCGTACGCGACCCGTAGATCGAGAGGCCGGCGACGTACTCATGGGCGTCGTAGACCCAGGCGGCCGAGCGCCCCTCGGCGCGACGCCGGGCGACGGCCCGGCTGGCGACGCCGATGAGGTGCACGTCGTGGGCGTGCAGGACGTCCCACTCGAGGTGGTCGAGCACCGGCCCGAAGGCGATCTCGTAGTCGTCGATCTGCGGCAGCAGCCGGCCCCGGCGGGCAGGGCGCGGGTGGCGTGAGTGGAGTCCGTCGTAGACCCGCCACGCCTTGCGCTCCAGGCGCGCGGTTCGCCGGTCGACGCCCGCGCGGATGCGCGCAGCGAACTGCTCGGCGGCGACCTCACGTGCGCGCAGGCCGGTCGTGCGCGTGCCGAGGGCGTCCGCCTCCTGGCGGCGCAGCGAGGCGGTGAGGTCGAGGGTGCGTCGGGCCGTGGGGCGCATGCCGATGCCGAGGCGGGGCCGGCGGCGCCGGCCCCCGGCCCTCGTGGAGGCCCTTCCCCGCCGCCCTCCCCCCCGGGCCCGCCAGGAC
>OEIU01001444.1_pt1 | contig 15315 bp, 17 predicted proteins | sample 1539221 | NCBI WGS metagenome assembly OEIU01 (sample SAMN03792071, study PRJEB22550) | activated sludge metagenome | feature: wastewater treatment plant; material: activated sludge; isolation source: Wastewater treatment plant of a petroleum refinery complex | place: Argentina: Zarate | collected...
TTTATTTTAAAAATAGTCGAATTCGACTATTTACTTGAGTGTTTTGAACCTTTATGTTTCGATCAGAAAAATGGACTTCAAGGATTTAATCAATTGATAGATCCTTGGGGGAGATCTTAGAGAAATTAAATCAAAAAAAAACGCCTCACAACCGAGGCGTTTTTAATTTTTGTTAAATCAAGTTTACATCGCAACTTTTTCTTTTGCATAGATTTTTTGAAACTCACGGGCTTTTCTATTTTTCCAGCTTCCTTTGTGATATGCATAACCAACAACAAGTGGCATTGCAATCGTAGCTTCAGCGTAAACCATTTGCTCAAAACTTGTAGAAACTTTTCCCCAGGAGCTCGCTTCTTTTAATGTTGATCCGGAAAGTGCGCCATCTCTTTCATCAGCAACGGTAATTTGAATTGCATATTTATGCATATCAGCATCTTCCTGTAAAATATCTGCTGCAACTACAATATCCTGGGTAAAGTTTTTAGGAACGCCGCCGCCTATCATTAAGATTCCTGTTTCTTTACTGTGTAGTTTAATCTTGGTTAATTCATAAAAATCCTTACCCGAATCACAGGAAACATATCCTCCTGAATTATTATGTTGATGCATTACAAATCCAAATCCAGCAGAGCAATCTGAAAAAGCGGGAACAAAAATTGGAACATTCTTTTTATAAGCAGCATAGATAACCGAATCATCAACCTTGGGTCCACCATTCTCATCAAGATATTTTCCAAACTCCCACAAAAATTCCCGTGAAGAATAAGCACCCGGTTTCATGCTATCAAAAATTTTAGCAGTTGTTTCATCGCAAACTCTAAGCTCGTCTTCATCTATAAAAGTATCATAGATTCTATCAATGTGTAATTCTCTCATTTCATTATCATCAACCCATTTTGTGCCTTTGTAATGTTTATATCCAAGAGCTTCAAAAAAATCCTGATCAACCATTATTGCACCGGTAGAAACTATTGCATCAACCATATTATTCATTACCATATCATAAACAACTTTCTTTAATCCTGCACTAAACAAACTACCTGCAAGAGTAAGAATCACAGCACAATCATTGTCATTCAACATTTTATCATAAATTTTTGCAGCACGATTAAGATCGCGTGCGGAAAAAGCCATATCTTCCATTGAATCAACCAGCTTAACAACATTGTGCTCTTTAATATCAATGTGTTTGATCACATCTTTTAAGTAATCTTTTTTATCAGCCATTGTATCTCCTATTTGTTTAATTTTTCTTTTGGATTAGCTACCGAAAAAATAATGTTAACTTAATTTATAAACCATTCATTAAAAAAAGATCTTTGCAAATCTTAAAATTCCTTGTTTCCAGGGAACACGATGAGAAACGCCATCTTTATTTTTAAACTCATTTCTATGTTCGATATACCATTTATAGTTTCTTATCAATGCGTCTTTGTTTGAAAATTTTGGTTTGTAGCCCAGAACTTTTTCAGCTTTTTCGATTGAAACAAATGAATCTTTTGAAGCAGTTTCGTAAACCCATTTATAAAGAGGTGATAATTTTAATGCTTCCAGAAATTTTAATGTTATGATAATTGGTTTTTCGGGCAGTCCAACAATTTTTTTACCGAAACCGGCATAATCTAAAACTGCCTGATAATCTTCCCGCATTGTAGTAAATTCTTTTGCTCCGATATTAAAAGTATCATTCACAATTTTTTCATCCATAGTTGCGCATAAATAAATTGCATCGCAAAGATCTTCAACATCTAAAAGCTGGTAACGATTTTTCCCATTCCCAATCATTGGAAAACCTTTTCCATCCTGTGCCCAATCGTAAAGCAAATCAAACACACCAAGTCTTTCAGGACCAATAAATGATTTTGGGCGAAGAATAGGGACGCACATTCCTTTCTTGCGGAATTTTACGCACTCTTCTTCAGCAAGTATTTTTGCTTTGCCATAAGGGCCAACACCATCAAGCTTATCATCTTCTATCAATGGATGATGATCCGGTATGCCATAAACAGCAGTGGAAGAAATATGAATGAATCTTTTTACTCCGGATTTTTCTGCAGCATTTAATAAGTTTTTTGTTCCATCAATATCAGTTGAAAAAATATCCTCTGGTTTGTAAAGAGGAAGTGCGGCGGCGGTATGAATAATAATATCATTACCTTTAACCGCTTTATCAACATCATCTAAATTTCTAATATCTCCTTTAATGATTTTTATTTTATCATTCATATCAGGATAATCAAAATCTGCAATGTCAAGTGAGGTGATTTCATGACCCCTGTTGTGTAAGTATCGCACTAAATTAATTCCAAGAAATCCGGCACCGCCGGTAATTAGGTAATTCATTTTACTGTATTAGTTGTTAAAAATGTTGTGGCAAAATTAGTAATTTTGATAGAGGCATCAAACTTTTATGAAATTGGAAGACAGAAATAACAACATAGAGCTTGCAGAGATTGAATCTGAAAGCAATGGGAAAGTATGGACAAGAAATTTTGTTTTATCATTGCTAATTCATATCGCGTTAATTATCTCTTTGCTTTTTATTTATGATGTGAATCAGAACAAAGCAAAAATTAATCCTGAATTTTTATCTGTTGAAACAAGGCAATACGATAATACTTCAGCAAGCTTAAATGAAAAATCTGAAAAGAGTAATTTAGAACAGCAATCAAAAAATACTAATGAGCAAGAAAGCAAAGAAGAAATAACTCAATTTGTAAGCTTTTCTGATTTGAAATCCGATACTACAAATCTTGATCAGGTTTATAAAGAATCAACATTAAACTTATCCATAAAATATCCAAAGGGCTGGACGTATATTGATCAAAACAAAAACAAAAAATTAGATGGGGTAACTTTCTGGTCAGTAGAGGGGAATTACAATCCGCCGCCATATATTCACCTTGACGTTGTTGATAAATATCTGTTTAATGAAAAAAAATATAAATATAAAACTAAGTTGAGCAATTGCATTGCTTATTATAATGATCCTGAAGAACTATCCGGACAGGTTACACAGGTTTTTTATTTACGGACTGATACTGATGAGGATTTTGTTTTAAAATTGATTGTAAATGGGATGCAAACATTTAATTCATTTCAGCCAAAATTTTTAGCAATACTAAAATCTTTCAAGTTCAAAACTTCGTTTTTCTGACAAATAGAATGATTTAGTATTTATAATTAGATCTCTGTAAAAAAGATTTGAAATAATAGGTTATCTAATTTCTTGACTTTTCAGAGACTTAACTATATTTTTCAATCCTTTATTTGAAACGACTTAAGGTTTTCGGAGGAAAATTACGTGAAACAAGAAAAACTGACAAAATTTGTTAAAACTGAAGATGCTGATCAAAAATGGTATCTTGTTGATGCTGAAGGGCAAATCTTAGGCAGATTAGCTTCTAAGGTAGCAAGAATTATTAGAGGTAAGAATAAACCAATTTTTACTCCTAATATGGATACTGGTGATTTTGTTGTTGTAATCAATGCTGATAAAGTAAAGCTTACAGGCAAAAGAGAACAGTTAAAAGATTATAAAAGACATTCCGGTTATCCTGGTGGACAAAAGATAGTTTCTTACCAGGAGATGCTGAATAAAAAGCCAGAATTTGTAGTTGAAAATGCTGTCAAAGGCATGCTTCCAAAAACCCGGCTTGGAAATAAGCTTATTAAAAAATTAAAAGTTTATGCTGGTGATAAACATCCTCACGCAGCACAAAAACCAGAACTAATTAGTTTGACGGAGAAATAATGGCTGATAAAATTTATGTCGGCAGAAGAAAAACTTCTGTTGCAAGAGTGATATTAAAAAATGGAAACGGTAAAATAACTGTAAATGATAAAGAGTTTGAAAAATTTTTTCCTCAATTGTTAAGCCGCGAAGATATTTTACTTCCACTAAAAGTTACTGAAACTGAAGGTAAGTATGATGTTCATGTAAATGTTAATGGTGGCGGAACTACAGGGCAGGCACAAGCAGTTAGATTAGGCATAGCAAGAGCATTAATTGAGATTAATCCGGATTTTAGAAGCCAATTAAAAGTTGAAGGTCTTTTGACCAGAGACCCCAGAATGGTCGAACGTAAAAAATACGGTAGACCAAAAGCAAGAAAAAGATTTCAATTTTCTAAAAGATAATCGCGAGTTTAAGTACAAGTTTACGTTCAAGTATTTTTTCTTGAACTTGAACTTAATCTTTAACTCTTAATAAATAATAATCATACTTTCTGATTTACCACCTGTGCCCCAATTAATAGGGGTGGAAGGTAAAGAAGAAGAAAGTAGTTGAAAAACAGGAGTAATATGAAAAAAGTTGATATAATTCAGCTTGTAGAAGCTGGAGCACATTTCGGGCATTTAACCCGTCGTTGGAACCCCAAAATGAAACCCTATATCTTTATGGAAAAGAATGGGATTCATATCATTGATCTTAAAAAAACTCAATCTTTTTTAACTGAGGCAGCAGAAGAAATAGCCAAGATTGTAGCTGATGGTAAAAAAGTGCTTTTTGTCGGCACAAAAAAACAAGCAAAAAATGTAATCGAGTCTGAAGCAAAAAGATGCGGACAGAATTGGGTAAGTGAAAGATGGTTAGGCGGTATGCTTACCAACTTTGCTACAATCAGAAAAAGTGTAAAAAGATTAAGCAATATTGAAAAGCAAGAAACTGATGGTACTTTTGATAAGATTACAAAAAAGGAAAGATTGTTCCTTACCAGGGAAAAAGATAAGCTAAAAAAAGTTTTGGAAGGTGTTGAAACTATGAGCAAACTTCCAGGAGCTTTATTTATTGTTGATATTAAAAAAGAATCTATTGCTGTCCAGGAAGCGCATCGTTTAAATATTCCTGTGTTTGCTATCGTTGATACAAACTGCGATCCTGAGCAGGTAGATTATTTAATACCTGCTAATGATGACGCTGTTAAAACAGTTGAAATTATAACTAACTATATGGCTGATGCTATTCTTGAAGGTGATGCTAAGTTGAAGGAAAAGAAAGCTGAAGAAGTTGCTGAAAAAGAAAGAGTAAAAAAAGAAAAAGAATCAATTAAAAAAGAAGAAGCCAGAAAAAAATCTGAAGCAAAAGAAAAGAAATCTGCTGAAGAATCAACCGATACAAAAGAAAAATCGGAAGAATAATTTCTGCTAATAAAAAATTTTGAAAGGACTTAATTATCTATGGCTATTACTGCAGCTCAAGTTAATGAACTAAGACAAAAGACTGGTGCTGGAATGATGGATTGCAAAAAAGCACTTACAGAATCAAACGGCGATTTTGAAAAAGCTATCGAGATTTTGAGAAAGAAAGGTGCATCTGTTGCCGCAAAAAGAGCTGAAAGATCAGCGAATGAAGGAATGGTTGTAACTAAAATTTCTGCAGATCATAAAAAAGCTTCTATGGTTGAAGTAAATTGCGAGACTGATTTCGTTGCAAAAAGTAGTGACTTTATTCAACTTGCAAATAAAGTTGCTGAAACAACTTTTAGCACTGATGCTCAGGATTCTAAAAAATTACTTGAAGACAATAAAGATTTAAATAATCTATTAGTAGATGTTATGGGAAAAGTTGGGGAAAAGATTGAAGTATCACGTGTTACAACCGAAAAAGCAGATAATGGATTACTTGTGGATTATGTTCATATGGGATCTAAGTTGGGTGTGCTTGTAAAGTTTGATAATGTATCTAACAGCACTGATGAATTATTAGAGATCGGTAAAGATATTGCTATGCAGGTTGCTGCAATGCATCCGATCTGTGTATACAGAGAAGAAGTACCGACATCAACCATTGAAAAAGAGATTGATATTTATAAAGAATTAGCACGCAAAGAAGGTAAACCTGAAAATATACTTGATAAAATTGCTCAGGGTAAATTGAATAAATTTTATCAGGAAAACTGCCTCGCAGAGCAGGCATTCATCAAAGATAATTCTAAATCCGTTAATGATTTGATTAATGAATATAATAAGAAAAATGGAAGCCAAACCAAGATTAGCTTGTTTAAGCGGTTCCATCTTGGTGATGAGAAAAAATAAATAAAATCTTAAAAGGTCTTAATTAAATTAAGACCTTTTTTTATATTTAAATGTAAAGAATTAAACAAAGGAATATTTAGCTTGGTAAAATTTAAAAGAGTATTACTTAAACTAAGTGGTGAATCACTTATGGGGAAACAGGGCTTTGGAATTTCTGCCGAAGTTTTAGATTTTTTTTCGGAGGAAGTTAAAAAGGTTCATGATGTTGGTGTACAGTTAGGTATTGTAATCGGAGGTGGAAATATTTATCGCGGATTAAGTGCAAGCACACAAGGGATTCATCGTGTTACCGGAGATCAAATGGGTATGCTGGCAACCATGATAAACTCTCTTGCCTTACAAAATGCAATCGAAAAAATTGGAATTCCAACCCGCCTGATGAGCGCAATTAAGATGGAAGAAATAGCTGAGCCATATATTCGCAGAAGAGCTATCAGACATCTTGAAAAAGGCAGAGTTGTAATTTTAGGTGCTGGCACAGGGCATCCATATTTTAGTACTGATACTGCCGCCTCGCTAAGAGCGGTGGAAATTGGTGCTGATATTATTGTTAAGGGGACAAGAGTAGATGGAGTGTATGATTCTGATCCGGAGAAAAATCCAGAGGCAATTAGATTCGATAAAATTTCTTATCTGGACATCTTAAAAAATAATCTTAAAATAATGGATCTTACAGCAGTTAGTTTGTGCCAGGAAAATGATTTGCCAATGATGGTTTTCAATATGGATATTCCGGGTAATCTCCTAAAATTAGTAAAGGGAGAAAATGTTGGAACATATATTAACAATGAAAATTCTATTTAATATTATTAATTATTTGTGAGGCATTTATGCATCAGATTTTAAAAGACGCCAATAATAAGATGGATAAAACTCTTGAAGCTTTAAGAACTGAGCTTGCTAAAGTAAGAACAGGAAAAGCTACTACCGCTTTGCTGGATGGTATAAAGGTAGATTATTACGGAACGTTAACTCCAATTAACCAGGTTGGTAATATTAGTGTGTTAGACTCTCACACATTATCAATCACTCCCTGGGACAAATCGATGGTGCAAGCAGTTGATAAAGCTATTTTAGAAGCTAACTTAGGATTTAATCCGATCAGTGATGGTACAAATCTTAAAATTCCCGTTCCTCCATTAACAGAAGAGAGAAGAAAAGATTTTGTAAAGCTGGTTAAAAAGTTTGGCGAAGATGCAAAAGTTGCAATTCGAAATGTTAGAAGGGATGCAAATGAACATCTTAAGAGAGAAGAAAAAGATAAAAAGATTTCTGAAGATGAATTGAAGTATAATGAAGCCGAAGTGCAAAAGCTGACCGATCATCATATAAAAATGATTGATGAGATACTTAAACACAAAGAAAAAGAAATAATGGAAGTTTAGTTTTAGTAGAATTTATCAGGGCTGTCTCAACAAATTGAAGTCATTATTGCTGTAGAAAATTAATCAACGTTTTGAAAAAACGAAGATTACTTTTATTTAAAATTGCTTATAGCTTTGCAATTTGGACCAAATGACTTAAATAATAATTGTTGAGACAGCCTTTTTTTATGATTATGTTCAAATATGGTTTATTAAATTTCTTTATTTTTACAAAGTGATATTGATAAAATTAAATAAATGATGCCCGAGAACGGAAAAAATAATCATCTAATAAAATCATTGTCAGAAAGCTCGCTGCTAAGGAATATTATTTTCACTATTGGAGCGGTTATTTTATTTCTATCAGGTATAATTGTTTATGGTATAGTTTTAAATTTGCGCGAGATCCCTCTTGAAGAAGCAATGGCACAAAAAGGATTTACGAAACTTGAAGATGTTAATTTAGTTATAAATCGTAAAACATATACTTTAAACTTGTACGAAGATACTGTCTTCGTTAAATCATATAGGGCAAGTTTTGGCAGGAATTTGTTGGATAAGAAAAAAGATGCAAATGATGGTGCTACTCCGGTTGGAGAATATAAAATATGTAGCATCGAGAATCATCCTGCCTATTATAAATTTTTACGATTGAATTATCCAAATCTTGATGATGCTGTTGAAGCATTGCGAAAATCGCTTATCACACAAAAAGAATTTAATGAAATTAAGTTTCAATTTTATTATGAGGACTGCATAGATGCTAATACGGTTTTAGGCGGTAATATAGGTATTCACGGACTTGGCAGACTAAATTATATCTTTAAAAATCTTCCTTTCGTCTATAATTGGACGAATGGTTCTATTGCTATTAGTAATGAAAATTTAGATGAAATTTTAAAAGTTATTCATAAAGGGACAAAAGTTGTTATTAAATAAATCTGTATTAAAATACTTGCAATTAATATTTCTTTTTTTGTTGGCAGTATCATGCTCGGATAAAGAAAGTAAAATACCTGTGCTGGATTTTCAAAATAAAGCAAAGCTTTTGGAAATAGTAAAAAAGCATTATGATAAAGATGCAAATGTTGCCTTTGGCGGCATGTTTGATGAAAGCGGCAAACAGACTGTGGTTATTGGGCGGGAAGTTGAAAACAGTGATGATTGGGGAATTAAATTTTCTCAGCTTGAAATTATAAATGATGAATTTAAACTAAAATATGAAACCGATTTACTTGATGGGTCATTCAAACAAAGTTTAGTTGATAAAATAAAATTTTCATCTTTTGAAAATGAATTAATTTATTATAATTCACAGGACTATTATCTGGGAAGCGGCGGTGGAGAAATTTATAGTTATGTTATTAATTTTGGAACTAAACAAGTTTACTCCGCACATCTTGTAATTGATCCTTCTTCAGCAGTATCGCTTTTTATCTCTGAGAATACAGACAGCAAAGAGATCAGGAATTTCTTTCTTTTAACATTTAAGAAAGATTATCCTAATCTTAAACTTGTTGATGAAGATATTATTATAGATTAACAATATGATGACAAATTATTTTTTTAAGAATAGTTTTTGATTTTTCTCCTCGCAATAATATTTGATTAAATGCTTAGACAAATTTTTATAACCTTAATTTTTATTGCCGTAATCCTTAACGGATCGTCTTTGGCGCAATCCTATTATGATTATGAACTGAGTTCAATAAATTTTACCGGAAATAACAGTTTTTCAAAATCTCAACTGCTTGCAATTATTGAAAGTAAAGAAAGCCCCATGTGGTTTTGGGTTTTCCTCAATTCATTTACACCCTTTGGTGATGCTGAAGTTTATTTTGACTCATCAAAAATTTCCATAGACAAACTTGCTTTAAAAGAATTTTATCACGCAAATGGATTCTTTCAGGCAGTTATCAATCATCGTATAGAAGCAGACACAACAAATCATAAAATAAATCTCTTTTATGACATCATAGAGAATAAACCTTTTTATTTCGGAAAAATAAATTTTAGCGGTCTTAATAATTTATCAGATTATGATTATAGTTTGATGATTAGTCAAGCACTCACCATTGATTCCACAAAAAGGTATTCAGAGCTGGAGGTGCAAAAAAGTATAAATTCGGTAAAAAGATTTTTAGCAAATAACGGGTATGTTACTGCTCATTATGATAGCACAGTAATTATAATAGATACTGTAACACAGAAAACAAATATCGATATAGCTTTCTACACAGGAAATAAATTTACCGTCAGCGAAATTGTTATAAACAAATCCGGCAATTCAATCGAGCAAATTACAAATGAGTTAATTGATGAAATTGTTGGTATAAAACCAGGTAGCACCTATGATCAATCTGCAGTTGATAGAAGCGAACTTCGATTATTAAAAACAGAACTATTCACCTCTGCTAATATTAATCCTATTATAAGCGATACACTTAACAATAAAGTTCCTATTGAAGTAAGTGCAACTATCGGAACTCTTAACGGACTTTCACCCGAAATAAAAGCTGATAATGAATTTAACTCCTTCAATACAGGTTTGGGAATTAGTTATGTAAGAAAAAATTTTTTTGGTGATGCCAGAAAACTAACTCTTTCAACTTCATTTAGACTGATTGATATCACCAATTTTAATTTTGGAAATCTCTTCAAGTCCGCTGATAAAAGAGATTCTACATTTCAGGGCGTTCTTGATTTAAATTTTAAAATGGAGCAACCATATTTTTTTGGTAAACCAATTCTTACAACCACAGAAGTCTATTACCGATCTCAAACTTTAACCGGTCTTACAGAACAATCTTATGGCGGCGCACAAAAATTTGATTTTGAAATGCCTTACTACACATTCTTAACATTGTTACGCCCCAACTTTACTATTGATGCTTCTAAACGACAGGTAAATTATGGAGATACATCCAGCATCAGCATTAAAAGTTTAACTCCTGGTATTGGTATCGAGCTCGGCTCTTCAAAAACTAATGATCTTCAATTTCCTACAAGCGGATATTTTTTATTTTTTACTCCTGAAATTTTTCAATCACAAACAAAATTTTTAATTAAAAGTAATCTGCTTGAAAATCAATCCGGGCAAAAAGAAATATCAATTGAGGGATCAACTTATTTTTATAGATTACAAACAGGTATCTCTACTTATCTTGCTAACAATTCAACCGGAACATCCGTATTTGCTACTAAACTTCGGGCTGGTTATATACAGTCATTCTACGGGACCAATAACAATTTAATTTCAGGCAGCCAGCTTATTCCACCAAACAAAACTTTTTATGCCGGTGGCAGTAACTCAGTAAGAGGTTGGAGATCGAGAGAATTAGTGCCAAGAGATACAATAGTTTATGTTGGTCTTACCACAGAATCGAATAGCATAAGAGGCGGAACTTTTTGGTTAGAGGGATCATTTGAACTGCGCCAAAAATTAAATCAATATTTTGGCTATGCTATTTTTGCTGATTATGGAAATACCTGGAATAGCTGGAAAGACCTTGTTTGGAAAGGTTTTGCTGTTGCAATTGGAGCAGGAATAAGATTGTACACACCAATTGCCCCGTTTAGGTTGGATTTTGGTACCAAATTTTACAACCCGCTTGATGAACAATTTATTTTCAAAAAAACCTTCTTAAAAAATGTTGAAGTTCATTTTGGGATAGGCGAGGCGTTTTAGCAAAAATTTTATCAAGTTTTACTCAAATTCACATCTTTGTAAAGAGCTTTTAAATCGCTATCTTTTAGCCCTTTTTTTAGAGTATTATTATGATTTTAAGTATGACAGGTTATGGCAAAGGCAGCGCCACAAATAATCATTGGCAAGCTGATGCTGAGGTAAAGAGTATTAATAGCAGATATTTAGAAGTCTATCTAAAATATCCTCCTATTCTTGCAAACAAAGAATATGAGCTAAGAGAATTTATTAAGAATAAAATAAAACGCGGCAAGTTAAGCGTAAGCATTCAGATTAAAAAAAATGGATATGAAGATGTTGCCGTTTCGCTTGATGAATCTCGTTTAAAAAATTATATAGCTCTTATTAAAAAAGTAAAAAAAGCTGCAAAGATTTCGGATAAGTTAAAATTAGAACATCTGCTAATGAGCAGAGACATATTTACTTCAACGGCAGAAGAAATTGGTGAAAAAGAATTTGCCACTGTTAAAGATGCTCTTTCGCTTTCGCTTGATTCACTAATAAAGATGAAAAAAAACGAGGGGACTGAATTAGAAAAAGATTTAAAGAAAAGAGTTAAATCGATTGAAAAAAAACTCGAACTGATTGAAAAAGAAGCGGATCCGAGTGTTGGTGAGCATTTTAGAAAGTATAAAGAAAAAGTAAAAAATCTGCTGGATGAAAATCAAAATATCAATAATGATAGACTTGAAACTGAACTTGCAATAATGGCTGAGCGTGCTGATATAACTGAAGAATGTGTTAGACTTAGAAGCCATATAAAATTTTTTATGGATAGTTTAGACAAAGAGGAAGATCCTGGAAGGAAATTGAATTTTTTATGTCAGGAAATGAATCGGGAAGCAAATACAATTTCTTCCAAAACACTTTCAACTTCTATCACTCATCATTCTGTTTACATTAAAGAAGAGATTGAAAGAATCAGAGAACAGATACAAAATATTGAGTAAGATTGAAAAAACAGGGTAAGATAATTGCAATTTCATCTCCCAGCGGAGGTGGTAAAACTTCTATAGTAAAAAGAATACTAAAGGATTTTCCTGAAATTGTTTTTTCTGTTTCTGCTACAACCAGACCTAAAAGAGCTAATGAAGTTGATGGAGTTGATTATTTTTTTATTTCTGAAAAAGAATTTGAAGAAAAAATTGTAAAAGGCGATTTTATTGAGTGGGAAAGATTTTATGATTACTATTATGGAACTTTAAAGAGTTTGGTTGTTGATAATATCAATACAGGCAAATCGGTTCTTTTTGAAATTGATGTGAAAGGTGCTTTATCTCTAAAAAAGATTTATCCCGATAGTATTTTAATTTTTATAGATCCGCCTTCATTTGATGAGCTTATAAAAAGATTAAAACAAAGACGTACCGAAAATGAAGCTGATTTGCAAAAACGTATTGATAGAGCAAAAATGGAATTGAGTTTCAAAAGTAGTTTTGATTATATTTTTACTAATGATGATTTAGAAATAGTTTATAGAAAAATAAAAAGTTTAATTAAAGAAATATTAAATAAGGAGTAACTAAATGAACCTAACCCCAATTGATTTAAGAGCAATTGATAAGAGAGCGGAAAATGTTTATGAGGCAATTGTTGTTGCTTCTCTTAGAGCAAGACAAATTAATAATGAGAATAAAATTGAATTTAATGCTTTGCTAAACACGATTCCTTCAATGGGAACTGACGATGATGCTGAAGATGTAACGAATCCTGCACAGTTAAAAATTGCACTGGAATTTGAAAAGAAACCAAAGCCACATCTTCAAGCTTTAAACGAATTACTTGAAAAAGGAATCAAATTTAAATACAAAAAATAAATCAGATTATAATACTTAATTTCTTACATTCCCACTAAACTTCTGTTTAGGTTTTTAGTGGGAATCTGATTTTTTAAAGATGTATGTTCTTCTTATTCAAAAAAGATTGCTTTAATAAGAGAACTTTTATAAAAATTATTAAACAGATCATTAAACAAAAATTATTTCTTTAAAAAAATGATTGCATCTTCTAAGAAAAAAATAATTGAAGCTCTTAAAGATCAAAAAGATATTTTTGGTGATGATTTGTTTGAAGAAAATATCACGTTAAAAAGCAGCATTTCGCAATCTGAAAAAAAAGAATCTCACAAAAAAAAATCCGATAGCCCGGTAATAGTTGTTAAAGAACCCCTGAAAGACATTTCACTTTTCAAAAACGGGATTGAAAACTGGGAAAAAGCATCTTCACTTGATGAGCTGAACAAACTTATTTGTAACTGCACAAAATGCAATTTGCATAAAGGCAGAAATAATTTTGTGTTTGGTTCCGGTAACCCAAATGCAAAAGTAATGGTGATCGGCGAAGGACCGGGTGCTGAAGAAGACAAACAAGGATTACCTTTTGTTGGTAGAGCAGGGCAGCTTTTAACTGATATTTTAAAAGCAATAAAATTCAGCAGAGAAGAAGTTTATATCGGTAATATAGTTAAATGTCGCCCGCCGGATAATCGCACTCCTTTACCCGAGGAGATGGATACTTGTTTGCCTTATTTATTAAAACAAATAGATTTGATTAAACCCAAAATGATTTTATGTTTAGGGTTAACAGCAGCAAAAGGTTTGTTAAAAAAGAAAGATAGTTTAACAAGTATGCGCGGTCAGGTTTTTGATTACGAAGGAATAAAAGTAATGGTAACATTTCACCCGGCAGCACTTTTACGAAATCCAAACTGGAAAAAAGATTGTTGGATAGATGTTCAAAAGTTTAGAAAATTGTATGATGAGATTAATTAAAAATGTCTAAAGTAAAATCAGAAAATATAGCAACACAAATAATACCTGCAGATGTAAGACCACCATCTGCACCGGAAATTGAAGCCGCCGTACTTGGAGCAATGCTTATCGAAAAAGAAGCTGTGCCAAAAGCTATTGAAATGCTTACGAAGGATAGCTTTTATTTGCGTCAGCATCAAATGATTTTTGAGGCGATGATTTCATTATTCGAGTCAAATGAACCAATTGACACGGTTACGCTGTATGAAGAACTAAAGAAAAGAAATCAGGTTGAAGAGGTTGGCGGCGCAGTTTACCTAAGCAAACTTTCGCAGAATATTTCTTCTGCAGCTAATGTTGAATTTCACGCAAAGATAATTATTGAAAAGCAGATTCTTCGTGGCTTAATTTCTTCATCGCATCAAATTGCACAAGTTGCTTACGAAGGAAACCTGGATGCTTTTGAAATTCTTGATGATGCTGAGAGAAAAATATTTGAGATAACAGAATCACATCTCCAAAGATCTTTCCAATCTATGGATAGAGCAGTAAGAGACGCATTAGAATACATCGAAGCAATTCACTCACAGAAAGACAGAAAATTTTCTGTACCGACGGGATTTTATGAATTAGATGAAATGCTTGGTGGATTTCAAAAATCTGATTTGATAATTGTAGCTGCAAGACCTTCAATGGGAAAGACAGCATTTGCACTAACACTTGCCCGTAATGCTGCAATTGATCATGGTATTCCTGTTGGGATATTCAGTTTAGAAATGTCAACAATGCAATTAATTATTCGTTTGCTTTGCGCCGAAGGAAGATTAAATGCACATCTTGTTAGAACAGGAAAATTACCAAGTGAAGAAGGAGTTAAACTTAGTAAGAATGCTCATAAACTTATTAATGCTCCATTATACGTTGATGATTCGCCAGCTCAGACAGTTTTGGAAATACGCGCAAAAGCCAGAAGATTAAAAGCAGAAAAAAATATTGGAATGATTATAATAGACTATCTTCAATTAATGCAGGGACCACCAAAAGCTGAGAGCAGAGAAAGAGAAATTTCACATATATCAAGATCATTAAAATCTCTTGCAAAAGAATTAAATATTCCTGTTATCGCATTAGCCCAACTTAATCGTGCTGTAGAATCAAGATCGGATAAGCGACCACAGCTCTCAGATCTCAGAGAATCTGGCTCCATCGAACAGGATGCTGATGTTGTAATTTTCTTAAATCGTCCTGAGATGTACGGCATAAAAACTTTTGAAGATGATGCAACTTCATCAACAGAAGGAGTTGCTGAAATTATTATTGGTAAACAGCGTAATGGTCCAACTGGTAATGTTAAACTTGCCTTTATAAAAGATTATGCAAGATTTGAAAATCTTGCCCACGCAAGACAGATAGAGGAATATTCATCAATATCTACTGATGAAGATATTATATAAAG
>OEIU01001445.1_pt1 | contig 15313 bp, 5 predicted proteins | sample 1539221 | NCBI WGS metagenome assembly OEIU01 (sample SAMN03792071, study PRJEB22550) | activated sludge metagenome | feature: wastewater treatment plant; material: activated sludge; isolation source: Wastewater treatment plant of a petroleum refinery complex | place: Argentina: Zarate | collected...
GAGTTCGAGCTCGACCGCCAGCCTGACGCTTGCCGCCGTCAACGATGCCCCGGTGATCACGGCGGCGGCGCTGACGGTGACCGAGGGCGGCACGGTGCTGATCGCGCCGGCCAGCATCGGCGTGACCGATCCGGACAGCGCAAGCTTTGCCTTCACGGTCAGCAACGTCACCCATGGTTCCTTCCAGACCACGACCGACGGCGTCACCTGGACCAATGCCGCCGGCTTCACCACCGCCGAGCTGGCCGCCGGCCATGTCCGCTTCGTGCACGACGGCAGCGTCACCGCGCCGACCTTCTCGATCCAGGCCAATGACGGCGCCGCGCTCAATAACCTGAGCAACGTCTTCGTCGGCAGCGTCTCGTTCATCCCGCCGACGGCGCTGGCGATCACCGCGATTGCGACCGACAGCGGCACCGCCGGCGACTTCATCACCAACGACACCACGCTGACGGTGTCCGGCACCAATGGTGCGCTCGGCGCCGGCGAGAAGATCCAGGTCAGCAGCGATGGCGGCGCGACCTGGACCGACGTGGTCCAGAGCGGCACCACCTGGAGCCTGGCCGACACCGTCGCGCATCCGGCGAGCTTCACCTACCAGGCCCGCATCGTCGACAACGCCGGCAATGTCGGCACCACCGCCAGCCAGGCCATCACGATCGACACGGCGGCGCCGACCGCCGCGCTGGCGATCACCGCGATTGCGACCGACAGCGGCACCGCCGGCGACTTCATCACCAACGACACCACGCTGACGGTGTCCGGCACCAATGGTGCGCTCGGCGCCGGCGAGAAGATCCAGGTCAGCAGCGATGGCGGCGCGACCTGGACCGACGTGGTCCAGAGCGGCACCACCTGGAGCCTGGCCGACACCGTCGCGCATCCGGCGAGCTTCACCTACCAGGCCCGCATCGTCGACAACGCCGGCAATGTCGGCACCACCGCCAGCCAGGCCATCACGATCGATACATCGGCGCCGACCGCCGCGCTGGCGATCACTGCGATTGCCGGCAGCTCATCGCCAAACGTCACCAGCGTTGCCGTCTCGGGCTCGAATGGCGCGCTCGGCGCCGGCGAGAAGATCCAGATCAGCAGCGACGGCGGCGCAACCTGGACCGACGTGGTTCAGAACACGGCAACGGGCTGGAGTTTCGTCGATACCGCTACACGCACCGCGGATTACACCTATCGGACGAGGATCATCGACTCCGCCGCAAATGTTGGCGTCGTCACCGCCCCGCAGCTCGTCCGCGTCGTCAGCAACGGCAGTACGGTCTCGGTTGGAGCCTCGTCGGCTCTCGTCACGGGAACAGCGGGCGGCACGCTTCAGCTGTCTCCGGGTATTGCCGGCACAGTCAACGTCATATCGATCGCAACCGGAACCGTCGCGGTTACCGGCAGCGGCAGCGTAACGAGCGCTACGGGCGATGCCATCGATCTCAGCGCGACCAGCGGTATCCAGGCCGCCCCCGCAAATCTGAGCATAAACCTGACCGGCCCGATCACCGGAGCTGCGACCGGAATCGCCGTCGTTCAACACGCAGTCGGTTCGATCACCACCACGACGTCCGGACCGGTCATCGGCCAGGCCGGCCAGGGAATCCGGGTCGAGCAAGGCACCACAGGGATTGGCAGCATCCTGGTCAACGGATCGGGAAATGTCACCGGCACCGGCGCCGGCTTCAGCGCCATCGTTGCCCAGAACCTGAACGCAGCAAACAACGGCGACGTTACCATCAGCCAAACCGGAAGCATCAGCGGCGGCCGCGATGGCATCCGCGCGCAAACGAACGGCAACGGTAACATCACCGTCACAACCGGTTCGAACGCGACGATCACGGGAAGCCTTCTCTACGGCATCGAGGCGTTCTCGAACGGCAGGGGAAACATCGCCGTCACCACCGCTACCGGCGATACGATCAACTCCGGCAGCGCCGGCATCAACGTCTACAATCAAGCGACATCGATCCCGCAAGCAGGTGGACTGACCACCAGTCTCATTACGGTCACGGCCAACGGCACGATCAATTCCGGCACGACGTACATCGGCGGTGGCGGCCGACCGGCCGGGATTCTGGCGGGATTCAGGGGAGGCACGACAAATACGCCGAACTCCACGGCGTTCGGCAACGTGACCGTCGACAATTTTGCGAACATCAACGCAGCGGGCGGCGACGGTATCCGGGCGTTCAATTATGGCCCCGGAGACGTCACGGTCAACAACCATGCCGGCTCGATCGTGGCCAAGGACATGTTCGGCATTACCGCAGCGAGCTATAGCACCGGCAAAGTATCGATCACGATGGAAGCCGGCGCCGTTATCACCTCCGGCTCTTCCGGCATCCAGGCGGTCAACCTGGCGGCGGCGGTTCCGGTTGGCGCCCAGTCCAGCGTCAGCGTGACCGCCGCGGGCACGATTCATTCCGGTTACCACCTTACCCCGAGCGGTTCTCAACCTCAGGGGATTTCCGTCGGATACTTCCCGGGCAACTCCGGTGTCGCGAACACCAATGTCAACGGCACGGTCTTCGTCGACAATTTCGCCAATGTCGTCGCCGATGCCGGCACCGGCGTTAACGCCTACAATTATGGGAACGGCAGCGTCACGGTGATTAATGAAGCGAACACGAGTGTAACGGGCGCGCAATATGGAATCACGGCGTATTCGTTGAGCTCGGGTACCGGAAGCATCGCCATCAACGTCGGATCGAACGCGGCGATAACCGCCGGCTCGCTCTACGGCCTGTTCGGCGTCGTGGGCAGCATAAGCAATTCCGGGAACGTCTCGATCACGACGTCGGCCGGCGGCATCATCAACTCCGGCGGCACGGGAATTCAGGCCTACAACTCTGCCACCAGCGCAGCCTCGAGCCAGATTTCCGTCACGACGCTCGGCGGCACCATCAATTCAGGCTTCAACAGCAACGGCAATCAACCTGGAGGCATCTGGGCGGGATACAATCCTGCGGGGCAGGGGCTGGTAAATCCGAACGTGCACGGCAACGTCACCGTCGATAATGCCGCCAACATCAATGCGGCCTCCGGCGTCGGCATTGGCCTCTACAATTTCGGCGTCGGCAATCTCTCTGCGACCATCAGGCCGACTTCCACCGTTTCGGCGATCAGCGCCGGCGTGAACGCGTTCGCGCAGGGTGGTGGAAGCGTTTCGATCGTCAACCAGGGTGTCATCATTGCCAATGGCGGCGCCGGATTTACCGTGGGAACCGGCACGGGCACGCCCAACAGTGTCAGCGGAATTATTTCGATCAACAACTCCGGCGCGATCACGTCCCTCGGCGCATCTGCCAACCCTGCTATCCAGATCAACAACGCCAGCACGCAGACGGCGATTCTCACCAACAGCGGAACCATAACGGCAAATCTGTTTGGAAAGGCCGCCTCCAACGTTGCGGTCGCTACCTACAACGGAAGTGTTGCCATCACCAACACCGGCACCATTTCCGGCAACGTCTCGCTGGCGGCATCAACGATCAATAACGCCGCCGGCGGGACCTGGAGGGTCAGCGGAACGAACTACCTCGGAAGCGCGGCGAGCATAACCAACGCCGGCACGATCGCCGTTTACGGCCTGAGCTATTTTAATTTCAACGTGGCCACATTGTTCGCGCTTGCCAACTCAGGCACGATAAATCTCCAGGCCAACAGCACCGCAATCGTCAACGCCAATGTCACCGGAGCCGGCACTTTCAACATCGGCGATCGCTCCATGCTGGAATTGGCGGGCTCGGTCGCTGCCGGACAGACGATTTCCTTCGCCGCCGGCGGCAGGGCTGTACTGAAACTCGACAACCCCTCAAATTTCCTGGGATCCGTCTCCGGGCTCGCCAGCGGTGACGTTATCAATCTCGGCGGGATCACGATCTCAAGCGCAAGCATAACCGCCACGACGCTGACAGTCACGAAGGCCGACACCACGACGCTGACGTATCAGGTCGCGAGCGTTCAGCCGAACACGATGTTGAACGTGCTGGCCAGCGACAAGATCGTCGTGGTGCCCACGACCGCAGTGACAATCACCGGGCAAGCGACGCCGTATTCCAGCAGTCCGTCATCCGCGCAAGCCTACATATTCGCAAATGACGCGATCGTCTCTCCCACCACAGCGACGTCGGGCATCAACATCAACGCCTCGCTCGCCGTCAATCCGGCCGACACCATTTTCGTCAACATAAACCAGTCCTCGTCGGTTTCATTGCCGGCTCCTGCGACGGGCAGCGGCGCTACGCCCGCCGGCGTAAACATCGTCACGGGCGGTGCCAGCATCGTCCTCATGAACGCGGGCAACATCAATCTGGCGAGCAACGTCAATGCAACAGGCGGCAGTGGAATCTTTACGAACTCGGGGGCCGGCTCAACCGATATCCTCAATTACGGCAATGTGTCCGGCAACAACGCAGGCATCAGTGCCCGCACCAGCGGGACGGGGTTGCTGAATATCGTCGTCGGCACCTCCGCGACGGTCACCGGCACGACTTCGCACGGCATCGTGGCGATTTCGACGCTGGGCGCGGAGACGGTCACGACGCTGTACGGGGCGACCATCAATTCCAATGCCGTCGGCATTCTCGCGCAAAATCAGGGCACATCTGTGCCGCAGGGTGTGCTGGCCGGAAGCAACAGCTCAATTTCGATCTCGACCTTCTTCGGGACGATCAATGCGGGCACCCACGGCATTTCGGCTGGTTATCTGACGAACACGACCACGCCGGCAACGACACCGGATCCGCCCAACACATCGGTCTATGGCGACGTCATTATCGACAACAATGCCACCATCACCGCACGCGCCGGTGTCGGCATCACCGCCTACAATTACGGTGTCGGAAACATCGCGGTGTCGAATGCTGCGACCATCACGGCGACCGCCGCGGGCACAACCATCCCCGGCACCACGCAAACCCAATATGGCATATCCGCCTTCAATTACGGGTCCGGCAGCACGACCGTGACCACAGGCCCGGGCTCGTCCATCACCTCGGGCGGCGCCGGGCTGAATGTCGGCAATCAGGCAACATCGGTTGCGGCGGCGGCCGCGAGCACCGTTACGGTCGTTGCGCTCGGAACGATCCAGTCAGGCCCAAATACCAACAATTCGGGCAGCGCGCCTGCAGGCATCCTGGCAGGCTTCAATCCCAACAATGCCGGCGTGTTCAACGGGAGTGTCTTCGGTGACGTGTTCGTTTCCGCTGGTGGAAATATCACGGCAGCCGCCGGCGACGGGATACGGGCCTATAATTATGGGATTGGCAACATTTCGGTGAACGTTGGGTTCAATGTGAACATCCAGGCGCTAACTTCCTCGACGGCGTCGTCGGGGAACGCACCGTATGGCATCGGCGCCTTCAATTACGGCCCGGGTGATATCCACGTCACGACCTCCAGCGGGGGTGTCATCAACTCCGGCAGCTCCGGCATCAACGCCAGCAACCAGTCGAATTCGGTCGCGGCCAATGAAGACGCGATGGTTACAGTTTCGGCCGCCGCAGGATCGATTCATTCCAGGGCGATCAATAACAACAGCGGCGCCTTGCCGTCTGGTATCACCGCGGGGTTTCTTGGAGGCACGAGCGCTACGCAGAACCTCAACGTCAACGGCACCGTTATCGTCAACAACGCCGCCAATGTCACCGCAGATGCCGGTTACGGGATCAGCGCCTACAATTACGGGAATGGCGATATCACCATCAATAGTGCGGCTGGAACGACCGTTACGGGCGCAGTGAATGGCATCTACGCCCATGCCGAGGCTGTGGGCGCAACAGGCAATATCGCCGTCACCCTCTACAACAACGTGACGATCAATTCGACATCCAGCTACGGCATCAATGCCAGCAGCAACAACAATGGGAATATCTCGGTCATTACCAACTCGGGCGACGTCGTCAACTCAGGCAGCACCGGCATAAATGTCGTCAATCTGTCGCCCAGCATTGATCCGTCATACGGCAGTTCAATTGTCGTCACGGCCGCGGGAACAATCAATTCTGGTACAGTTCTGACGGGGACCGGGAATCAGCCCGGCGGAATCGTCGCCGGCTATCTTGGCCCCGCGCCCGGCGGCGTCATTACAACGACTTTCCCTCTCACCGCACTGAACGGGGACGTCGTCGTCAACAGCCTCGCGACCATCAATGCCGCCGGCGGAGACGGCATCCGCGCCTACAATTTCGGGATCGGCGACGTCTTCGTGAACGATCTCGCCGGAACGATAACGGCGTTGAATGTCGGCAGTTCGACACCAGGCTACGGCATAGGTATCTCAGCCACGAACAATGGCTCTGGCGACATTCGTGTCTCAACGGCCGCGGGAACTACCATCAATTCCGCCAGCTCAGGCATCGCGGCGGTCAATAAGGCCCCATCCACCCCGGGCTTCGTCGTGCCGTCCACGAGCGACATTTCCGTGTTGGCTTTCGGCACGATTCACTCGGGACAGATCCCGACAGCCACGGCTGCCAACGACCCTGCAGCGGGCATTTTGGCGGGTTACAATCCAAACAATTCCAACCTGCCGGACAACAATATCCACGGCAACGTTTCGATCGACAACTATGCGACGATCCTGGCCCCGGCGACAACGGATGGTATCCGAGGTGTCAATTACGGCACCGGGGATATCACGATCGCCGTTGAAACCGGCGCCAACGTTTCTGGCGGGCGCTATGGTGTCGCTGCACTCGGCTACAATGGCGGCAATGTCAGCATCACGAATTACGGTCTGGTCACAGCTTCGACCTACGCGGTCAACGCGACGACGACGTCAAGCGGAACGGCCGTCATCGACAATTTCGGTCATCTGGTGGGCAACGCGACCGGCTACAATGCGACCTTCACCAACGAGATTGGTGGCGACTGGTCACTGAACGGCTCGAGTGTGTTCACCGGGGCCAGCACCCTGGTGAATTCCGGCCTGATCGACAGCAATGGCGTGTCCGCGATTTCCGGGCTCCTGACCATCACCAATACCGGTACGTTCGAGGTGCAATCGGGTATCCTCACCGTCGGCGGGCCGATGACGGGCTCCGGCAACGTCGTGATCTACGGCGCGACGATGAAGTTTTCCGCCGCGTCCGATGCGAATGTTCAGTTTGCATCGACGGCGACCGGCACGCTGGTGCTCGACGACGCCTTGCACTTCACCGGCACCGTCACCGGATTCAGCTCCGGCGACACAATTGACCTGACGGGCATCGCGCCGGCCAATGTCAGCGTGACCCATTCCGGCCATCTGCAAGTCAGCTACGGTACCGGCTCCTTTGAGTTGATCGGCGACTATGACCCGGCGGGCTTCACAATCGCTTCGGACGGTGGCACCGGTACGAACATTACCTGGAATCACCAAACGCCCGTCATCCTGACCAACAATTTGACGACGGTTGCCAACGCCAACGGCACAACGCAGATACTGGGCGTGCAAGTTACCGATATCGATCCGGCCGCTTCATCGGAAACCTTCAACTTCGCCGCGACAACCGGAGCTGCGCTATCAGGAACCAGCATAGCGCCGTCCGCGGACTCGGGCTCGTTGACGCATATCAACAGCGTCCTTGCGGGCGGGCTGACCTATCAACCGGGAGGCGCGCCTCCTGCGACCGACATGATGACGCTCACCGTCACGGACGGCTTTGGTGCCACCGACAGCGTGCATTTCGTCTTCCAGGCTGGCTCCGGCTCAAACGGCACGTTGCAGGGGACTTCCGGCAAGGACGTCATTCTGGCGACCAACGGCCAGGATGTGCTGACCGGTGGTGCCGGACAGGATCAATTCGTGTTCGCACCGACCTCCTCAGGGCCGGCGGTGCAGCACACGATAACCGACTTTGCAGCGGGAATTGACCAGCTTGACGTCCGTCAATTCAGCGGGCTTTCGACTTCATCGATTCCGGGAGCAATCCAGCAGCAGGGTAGCGATACGCTGATCACCCTGGATGCTCATGATACGTTGCTTCTGAAAAATGTGTCCGCCGCAAACGTGCACGTCAGCGATTTCATCGTGCACCCCTAGTGCCTCAGACATCCTCCGGAAGATTGGAGGATGTTCAAAGTTCGTTGACCAGACTCGGCCAGCATACCGCAGCTGAGAAGCTCCGCCAAAGAAGTCGCCAGGGGCTGGCTGGTTCGCAGGAGGAGTTGAGGATTGATGAAGCGCGATTTTTCGCTTGGTGACCGCGTCAGGCTAAGCGCGCTCGGTGCCCTGCGCTGCCCACGGCTTGCGGGCAAGGTCGGCACCGTCGTGGGGCGGAGCGTCTACGTGAACAGCGTCGCGGTCATTCTCGATGGAACTACATCTCGAAGGACAATTCACTGCGCCTACCTTGAAGTGCTCATGGACCATCCAAATGAGCGAGTTCACGCGCCATTAGAGCCGTAGCTGACACCGTATGGAGTGAAGGTGGCGATCAATTTTGGACGACTCCAATTGGATCATTGTTTAACGGTGGGCGGTCAATGCACCCCCTTATCCTCTCGGGCGGCGCGGACTTATCGCAAAAACAGAGCTGCAATTTGGGTCCGTATGAGATAGCCTGATGCCGCAAGGCGCCACGCAAGAGTGCCACACAAGTCCTCATCGCCGGATCGAAAAGTCAAATAAAATCAATGGTAAACAGAATTGAAGCCTCAGTTCAATCCTGTCTGGCAGCACCATCTTTTCCTCGAAGGATCAATACTGCTCGAAAATGATCGACGCAGGTGACCCAGCACCTCGCGACAGAACAAAGCACGAAATCCTTCGAGAACGTGCAAAATTCAGCCATGCTCCGCGAAGCTTGGATGCAACGTCCGGATCTCGTTATGCTCCGCCCCGCCTACCGCGCTCACTCAAATTCCGCAGTTGAACCAACTCGTCCGCGCCGTGACGGATAGTCCGAGCGCCCGCCAACGACCAGCGTCCTCACATCATTCAATTAATTCATCAGATGCGATGAGGATGGACTGTGGTACAGCAATCCCAAATGCCTTAGCGGTCTTCATGTTGATGACCAGTTCAAACTTCGTTGGTCGCAGAACGGGAAGGTCATCCGGCCGGGCACCGCGCAGAATCTTGCCGCCATACCCGCCGACCTGGCGATAGGTCTCGGACAGGCTGGCGCCATAGCTCATTAGCCCGCCATCCGCCGGAAACTCCCGGATGTGGAAAATGCCAGGCAGCCGGTAACGCGACGAAAGCGCAATGATTTGACCACGCCGACTGTCGAAGAACGGATCGTTCTGCACCACGATCGCATTGACACCGGCCTTGATCAGCGCCGCGAAGGCGGCATCGATTTCGCCACTGGTTGCCGCCTCCTGAGCGATTAGCTCACGGCCGAGCGACCGCGCCGCGCTATCTGCCGCCTGCCGGTACTGGTCGGCGGCACCGGAACGCGGATTGAGCAGAACTCCCACGAGTTTTGCCGACGGTGCCATCCCGCAAATAAGCTCCAGTCGCTTGCCGCTCAGATCGCCCGTAAAGAAGTTGACGCCCGTGGCCTTGCCCGGCCGGTTCATGCTGGCGACAAGGCCAGAGCGCACCGGGTCCTGGCCCACGACAAAGACGAGCGGAACCGAAGGGCCTCCTGCCTTGACCGCCAACGCGGCTGGATCGCCCGCCGCGACCATCAGCGAAAGCGGTCTGCTGAGTAGATCGGCAGCCAAGGCCGGCAACAGATTGTAATCGCCATTTGCCCAGCGGTACTCCACGGCGACGCTACGCCCCTCGACATAGCCCATTTCTTCGAGTCCCCGGCGAAAGGCGCGGGTATGTACCTCTGCTTCATCAGGTGAGCGGGTGCTGAGAAAGCCGACCACCGGCATAACCGGTTGCTGCGCCTGGGCCGACCGAAGCCCCATGGCCGTCATTCCCAGGCCGGCGATGAACTCCCGTCGCTTCATTTGACAATCCCTACCAGATGGTGCTGCAACAATCCGATCGTGCCGACCGGTTGAGCATGGGCGGACGACGATACGAGGGCTCCCCCGAACAGCGCAATGAATTCTCGTCGCGTCATGTTTGCCCCACCAGCCTGCGATTATTCCAGTTGCATGCGAACGCCCTTGCCGCCATTGAGCAGCCGCCGCAAATGAAAGCCGGCCAGTGCGTCGTCCGCATATTGTCCGACGAGGGCCGCAAAGGCTGGCATCGCCGTCACATCGTTTGCTTCCAGCCTGGCAAAGGCTTCGGAATACAGCCTCGTCATTGCCGCCTCGAATGCCATCGCCGGCAACGGCTCGTAAGCACGAAGCGGCTCACTCCGCCCGCGCAGCAGGAGGTCGCCGACCGGCCGCCCGCGGAAGTTCTCTGCTCCACCGGCCACCGTTGCGCTGACGCAAATGCGGGTGCCCAGGAACTTGTTGGCGGTCTCCAGGCGCGCCGCAGTGTTGATCGTATCGCCATAGGCGGTGTAGTCGAAAAACCGATTACCACCGAAATTTCCGACCAACGCGGGACCTGCGTGAACACCGATCCGGGTCGCACCAAAATTCACGCCCCTGGCCTTCCAGCGCTCGCGAAAGCCTTGCGCCCATGCGTCGAGACCGTGTGCGCAGGCGATGGCGCGTGTCGCATAATCCGGCTGATCGCCGGGCGCATTGAACAGGATATGGATCGCATCGCCGATGATCTTGGCGACCGTGCCGTCATGGGCAAACACGACATCGGTCATGCCGCCGACATATTCGTTGAGCAACGCGCCGAGCACTTCCGGCTCAGCGGTTTCCACGAGTGAGGTAAAACCCGTGATATCGGTGAAGATTGCCGCAACATCGCGGCGGTGCACCTCCATGCCGGGGCTGTCCCCGTCGGAGGCAAGCCTGGCTGCAACCTGCGGCGAGAAATACCGCGACAATGACGCGTGCGCACGCTCGGCCTCGGCCTGACGGCGTCGCGCCTCGCGCATCGCCACGACATGGCGGATGGTCTTGTCGATCGTCATCTCGAGATCGGCGAAATCGATCGGCTTGGTGAGAAAATCGAACGCGCCGCGGTTCATCGCCGTGCGGATGTTGCTCATATCGCCGTAAGCGGAGACAATGATGGTCGACAGCTTGTCGTCCGCTTCCTGCAGCTTCTGAAGCAGCGACAGGCCATCCATCCTGGGCATATTGATGTCCGATACCACCATATCGACATACGGATGCTGCTCGATCGATTGCAGCGCCTCGACGCCATCATGGGCGAAAACGAACGCGACCGTGCCGTCGCGGATCTGCCTGCGGAACTTCTGCCGTATCAGGGCTTCCAGGTCGGGCTCGTCATCGACAACAAGAATCGTTGCGGTCATGCGGCGCCCCCGCGATTTGGATGTGCGGTCGCTCTCCGCGGCAGCGTAATGATGAACTCGGTAAATGCGCCCGGCTCGGTCGCAACGTCGATCTCACCGCCATGCTGCTTCACCACGATGTCGTGGCTCATCGACAGGCCAAGTCCCGTACCCTCGCCGGCGGGCTTGGTGGTGAAAAATGGATTGAACATCTTCTCCCTTACTTCCTGGGGGATGCCGGTGCCGTTGTCCCGAATTCGGATTTCCACCTTGCTGCCGAGGTCCTTGGTGGTTGCGCTCAGCACCGGCTCGAACGGACCATCGCTCGTTTCCCTGCGCTTGGTTGCGGCATAGAAGCCGTTGGAAATCAGGTTGAGGAACACCCGCGAGAGTTCCTGAGGGTAAGCGTCGATTATCCCGGCAGCGGGATCGAGGTTGCGCCCGAGCGTGATGTTGAAGCCGGGCTTTTCGGCCCTTGCTCCGTGATAGGCGAGATTGAGGCTCTCCTCGACGATGGCGTTTATATCGACAGGGCGGTGTTCGCCCGAACCCTCGCGCGAGTGCAGCAGCATGTTCTTGACGATCGAGTCGGCGCGTTTGCCGTGCTGCACCACTTTCTCCAGGTTGCCTCTCAGCATGTGGGTCAGTGCCGCGAGCTCTTGCCTCGTTTTATCATCGAGCGTCGCCGTCCCGAGAAGATCGTTCACCTCGTCGATGAGCTCTGTCGACAGCGCGGAGAAATTGTTGACGAAATTCAGCGGGTTCTTGATTTCGTGGGCAATGCCGGCAGTAAGCTGGCCGAGGGAGGCGAGCTTCTCGGTCTGGATCAGGCGATCCTGTGCAGTTCGTAGATCTTCAAGGGATTGCGAAAGCTCTCTGGTACGCTCCTGCACCTGCTCGAACAAGCGAACGTTCTCGATCGCGATCGCTGCCTGGTCGGCAAACGTCGTCACAAGTTCGATCTGCTTGTCGGAAAATGGCCGGACTTCAACCCTGGTCAGGGCAAGGACTCCGATCGGCGACCCTTCCCGCAGCATGGGAACGCCCAGAATCGTGCGAAACTCCCCCCACCTCTTGGCCTCATCGAACGTGTATTCCGGATCGGACAAGACATCGGGAATGTGAACCATACGTCCTTCAAGCAAAGCCCTTCCGCTCGCAGATCCCGGATGCGGCTGAACTGGCACACTTTTGACGTGATCCATGAACTCGGCTGAAAAACCCACCGACTCAGCGCGATAGAAATGCCCATCCTTCTGGCGGGTAATGGTTGCCTTGTCGGCATCACAGAGCCGCGCGGCCGATTCGACCAGGGTCTGCAGCACTGTCTGCAAGTCGAAGGTCGACCGGCTGATGACCTTGAGCACATCAGCCGTGGCAGTCTGTTGCTGCAGGGATTCGCTCAGCTCGGCGGTGCGCTGGTCTACCTTTTTTTCGAGGTCGGCATAGGAATCCTGCAGCCGCGCGCCCATGTCGTTGAACTGGTCCGCCAGACCTTCCAGTTCGTCGCCGGTCCGGATCGAGATCCGCTGGGCCAAGTCACCGCTGCCGATGCGCTCCGCGCCGGCGCGCAATGCCTGGATAGGCACGACCATGCGCCTGGCGAGAAATATCCCGGCGAGTACCGCGAAGACCGAGGCGGCCAGCAGCACGATACCGAGCCGTTGAAGCGCGTGGTAGAGCGAGGCGTAGGCTTCCTCGACCGGAAGCTCGACGAACATTGTCCAGCCAAGCGGCGCAATTGGTGCGGAGGCCGTGAGCACCTCCTGGCCCTGGATATTGAGCGCGCCTTCCAGGGCGTCGTCGGGGGGGCCGCCCGCGGCCCTGGTCCGGGCCGCCTGCACTTGCACCAGCTTCGACATATCGGTGTTGCGCAACACCAGGCTGATATCGGGATGCGCGATCAGACGCCCCTGAGAGCCGACCACATAGGCCTGGCCGTGCTCGCCGACCTTGATCTGGGAGACTATGTCGCGGATCAGCTTGAGATTGACCTCGGCGATGCTGACGCCGGCGTCCTTTCGTGTGCCAGACAACGACAACGTCATGTAGGGCTCGGACTCCCGGCGAAAATAGACCGGCCCGTAATACACCTTGTGCGCGACGGCCTCGGTGAACTTCGGCTCCTTTGAAAAATCGAGCCCGCTGTCGACGACATTGATGTCGATGCGAGATACCCGCAGCCGCTCCTTTCCGGTCGAATCGACCTGCGCCAGTTCGGTAATCGCCGGCACCTGCTTCAGTAACCGCAGCGCGTCGAACCGGCGCTCCTCGATCGAACCTGCCGACCATGGCAGTTGCGTGGTCCAGCCCAATTGGCTTTCAATCTCCTTGATGAACTGGCCGATATTCGCCGCAGCAGCCTCCGCCTGCTCGTGCTGAATGCGGATCAGGGCCGCCTTGTGCTCGCGATAATAGAAGTAGACCTCGAAGATGCCGTTGGACAACAGCGCCACCGCCACCACGGCGACGAACAGGGCAACATATTTGGTGAACAACCGGCTGCGGAATCTCGTCCCCGGCGGCGATTTATCAGCGGGCGCCACGTCTTCGGTTGAGGAAGACGGCGGCGCCCTGACCTCAGGCGTATCAGGGTGGACCGATATGCTCATGTCGACAAAACTAGCAAGAAGCGGCGGACTTGTCTCTTGCCGCAGTGCGGTAGATTACCCGTCTCGCGAGCTTACGAGCGCTGGCCGGCTGACAGTTCATCCGCCGGATGACCAGTTCTGTCGTCAATCAGCGCCGACGTCGGTCAAATGCCAAATGAGGTCAATTCAACGTCCCGCTGTTCGATCACCTCAAGTGCGTTGGCAACTCGGCGGGGTTTGCGCCTTTCAGAATCCTGTCGACGTAACCGCATGACCGACGAAAGAAGTCGGGAAAGCTCTGACGGTATGACAGCAAGGCCGCGATCCGGAAAGCAACTCTATTCGATTACCTCATCGGCGCGGGCGAGCAGCGTTGGCGGCACGGTGAGCCCGAGCGACCTGGCTACCTTCATGTTGATTACCAGTTCGAATTTGGTCGGCTGCTCCACTGGCAGATCGGCAGGCCTGGCGCCCTTGAGGATCTTGTCGACGTAGCCAGCCGTACGACGCATCAAGTCGGGTATATCGGGCCCATACACGGACAATCCGCCATCGGCATAATGTCGGAACAGGTAGTTTGCCGGCAGACGATACTTTGCCGCCAGCGCAATCACGCGCGGAGCCTGGACATAGGTGAGCGTGTCGCCAAAATCGATGATCGCATCGACGTGCTGGGCGGCGGCCGATGCAAAGGCGGCGTCGAGGTCTTCGGCCTTGGCTGCCTCAACTACCGTCAGCGCCACATTAAGTCTTTTTGCCGTGCGGGGCAGATATTCGGCCAGTCCCAGCCTGTGCATCGGGTTTTCCGGATTGATCAGGACTGCGATTTTCGTGGCGTCAGGAACAAGCTCGCGGAGGATTTCTATGCGCTTGGCGGGAAAGTCTTCAGGTACCAAGGTGGCGAGACCCGTCATATTGCCACCTGGTCGCGATAGACTTCCTACGAGGCCAAGTCCCACAGGATCGGCGACACCCACAAATACGATCGGGATTTTGTCAGTTGCCGACTTCAGGGCTACAGCTGCCTGCGGTCCCGCGACAATAAGCACATCGGGGTTGAGAGCTATCAGGTCGGCGATCGAAGCCAGCAGCCGAACTGCCGGCTGGGAAAAACGATAATCGATCGTCAGATTCTTTCCGTCGACCCAGCCATGGCTCCGCAATCCGTCAAGCCACACTGCCTCGGCCTGATTAAGCGCCTGCCCGCTCCCATCACCTACGGCGAGAAAGCCAAGCCGGCGGCGACCCGCCTGCGCACGCGAATGTCCTGGCGAAACGAGCAGCGCCGCAACAGCCGCTATGAACTCCCGCCGCTTCATTCGGTCCTCATCGCAGCGTAAGGAGGCGTATCCATTCTATCAGGTCCCGGCGGCCATCGCACCTTTTTGATTGAAGGCTGTCGGTAGCACACGATATGTCCGGTTTAGGTAGCACACGATCTGTCCGGTATTTTGGCCCTTT
>OEIU01001446.1_pt1 | contig 15303 bp, 10 predicted proteins | sample 1539221 | NCBI WGS metagenome assembly OEIU01 (sample SAMN03792071, study PRJEB22550) | activated sludge metagenome | feature: wastewater treatment plant; material: activated sludge; isolation source: Wastewater treatment plant of a petroleum refinery complex | place: Argentina: Zarate | collected...
TGATCATGGTCGGCTTGAGGTTGGCGCGGGCTGCGTAGACGGCAGCCGAGTATCCGGCGGGGCCGGTTCCGAGGATGAGCAGACGCGTGTGCTTCGGGGTCGTCATGTATAATCCCGGCCGCATTTCCGGCCTTGTTCTTGTGGCGATTCTGTTTCGTGCCGGTGGTCCGTGCCTACGCCCGGGAGCCGCCTTCACGCCTGGTTCTCGATTGCCGCTGCTGATGTCGATCCACCGGATCGCCGCCTGCACGCGGGTCAAGAGGATGGGGGGCAGGCGCAGCCGAATCAAGGTTTGGGACCTCGAGTGCAGATTTCGAGTATCGCTTGACCCGCGTCGGCATCCCGCACGGCGCGCCCCTTGAACAATCTGGAGATTCTGATGCGCATCGGTATTCCGTCCGAGACCAAGACCCTTGAAGGGCGCGTTGCCCTGGTGCCCGCTGCCTGCGCCGACCTGGTGCGTCGCGGCCACGAGGTGTTCATCCAGTCCGGTGCCGGACTCAAGAGCGGGTACAGCGACGAGGAATTCGTGCGCAACGGCGTCAAGGTCGTGGCCGACGCCGACAAGCTGTACGAATCCGGCGAACTGATCGTCAAGGTCAAGGAGCCGATCGCCGGCGACCTCAAGCGCCTGCGCAAGAACCACCTGCTGTTCTGCTACCTGCATCTCGCCGCCGAGCCGGAACTGACCAGGAGCCTGGTCGATATCGGCCTGACCGGCATCGCCTTCGAGTCGGTCGAGGAAGGCGATGGCTCGCTGCCCCTGCTGGCGCCGATGTCGATCATTGCCGGACGCATCGCCGTGCAGGTCGGTACGCATCTGCTGCATCAGCCGGCCGGTGGCAAGGGCAAGCTGCTCGGCGGCCTGCCGTCGACTGATCGCGGCAAGGTCGTGGTCCTCGGCGCCGGCGCGGCGGGTGGCAACTCGGCGGCGCTCGCCGCGGCCGGTGGCGCCAACGTGATCGTGTTCGACAAGCGACCGGACCGCCTTGCCCAGATGATGGCGCTCGGTTCCAATGGGACCGCGCTTTACCCCTACGAGGAATACGTGGCTCGCGAACTGCGCGATGCCGATCTCGTCGTCGGCGCCGTGCTCGTGCCGAGCGCGCGTGCACCGCGCGTCGTCACCGCGGCGATGGTCAGGGACATGGAGCCGGGCAGCGTGCTCGCCGACATCTCGATCGATCAGGGCGGCTGCTTCGAGACCTCCAGGCCGACGACCTGGAAGGATCCGACCTACGTGGTCGACGGCGTCACCCATTTCGCCGTGACCAACATGCCCGGTGCGGTGCCGCAGACCTCGTCGCAGGCCATCTCCGCCGCGATCCTGCCGTACGTCCAGCGCCTGGCCAGTGGTCCGGCCTGGCGCGACTACGCGCCGCTCAAGGGAGGCATCAACGTCGATGCCGGCGAGGTCGTGCACCCGGCGCTCCAGGGCGTGGTTTGATAATAAACAATCGCTTGCGCCACTAAATTAAGGTAACTTCTACTGGTGGCGCGAGAACCCAACAAAACCCGAAAGCCCATCCCGCTCAACGACAAGCTGCAACGCCGCTTGCGCGAGGTGGGCTTCCTGCTGCTGCTGCCCCTGGCGATCTACCTGTTCGCCTGCCTGTGGACCTACAGCCCGGCGGACCCCGGCTGGTCGCACGTCGGCGAGCCGGAGAAGGTGGCCAACTTCGGCGGCAAGGTCGGCGACCTGCTCGCCGACCTGCTGTTCTATTTTTGCGGGGCGCTGGCCTATGCGTTCCCGGCCCTGCTGTTGCTGGTCGGAGCGGTCGTCCTGCGCGGCGCGGATGCCATCGAACGCTCGCCACTGGAGCCCGCCCTGCGCCTGGTCGGCGGCCTGGCGTTCTTCATTGCGGGCTCCGGACTGGCCCAGCTGCATTTCAATGGTCCCAGCCAGTTGCCCGCCGGCGTCGGCGGCGTGCTCGGCGCGCTGATTGGCGGTTCGCTGACCCGGGGCTTCGGCTTTCTCGGCGCGACCCTGTTCCTGCTTGCCCTGTTCCTGATTGCGGTGACCCTGGCCACCGGGCTTTCCTGGTTCAGGCTGATGGACTGGATCGGGCGCGGCCTGATCGCCCTGGTCGGCTGGGTTCGCGACCGGTCGCGGCGTGCCGAGGACTGGAGCGCGGCACGCCAGGCCCGCGTCGAGCGCGAGGTCGTGCGCAAGGTCGACACGATCAAGCAGTCGCGGCGCGAGCCGCTCAAGATCGAGCCGACCCTGGCGCCGATCGGCAAGAGCGAGCGCGCCCGGCGCGAAACGCAGATTCCGCTGTTCGTCGGTTCGTCCAGCGAAGGCGAGGTGCCGCCGCTGGCCCTGCTCGACGAGCCCAAGCAGCGCGTGCAGGGCTATTCGCAGGAAACCCTCGATGCGCTGTCGCGCCAGGTCGAATTCAAGCTCAAGGATTTCCGCATCGACGCACAGGTCGTCAGCGCGCATCCGGGCCCGGTCATCACGCGCTTCGAGATGCAGCCGGCACCCGGCATCAAGGGCAGCCAGATCTCCAGCCTCGACAAGGACATCGCGCGCGGCCTGTCGGTGATCAGCGTGCGCGTGGTCGACGTGATTCCGGGCAAGTCGGTGATCGGACTCGAGATCCCCAACGTCAACCGCGAGATCGTCTATCTCTCCGAAATCCTGCGGTCGGAGAAATACGACCTGCTGAAATCGCCGCTCGCCCTTGCGCTGGGCAAGGACATCGGCGGCGCGCCGGTCGTCGTCGACCTGGCCAAGATGCCACACCTGCTGGTCGCCGGCACCACCGGCTCGGGCAAGTCGGTGGCGCTCAACGCGATGGTGCTGAGCCTGCTCTACAAGGCCAGCGCGACCGACGTGCGCATGATCATGATCGACCCGAAGATGCTCGAGCTCTCGGTCTACGAGGGCATTCCGCATCTTCTCGCGCCGGTGGTCACCGACATGAAAGAGGCCGCCAACGCGCTGCGCTGGTGCGTGGCCGAAATGGAGCGGCGCTACAAGCTGATGGCCGCGGTCGGCGTGCGCAACCTGGCCGGATTCAACAAGAAGGTTCGCGACGAGGAGGCCAAGGGCCAGCCGCTGCTCGATCCGCTGTTCCGGCCCGATGCCTCGCAGCCGTCGATGAAGGCCGAGCCGCTCAAGCCCTTGCCTTACATCGTCGTCATCATCGACGAGTTCGCCGACATGATGATGATCGTCGGCAAGAAGGTCGAGGAACTGATCGCGCGCCTCGCGCAGAAGGCGCGTGCGGCTGGCGTGCACCTGATCCTCGCCACGCAGCGGCCCTCGGTCGACGTCATCACCGGCCTGATCAAGGCCAACATCCCGACCCGCATTGCATTCCAGGTGTCGAGCAAGATCGATTCGCGCACGATCCTCGACCAGTCCGGCGCCGAGACCCTGCTCGGCCACGGCGACATGCTCTACCTGCCGCCCGGCACGGCCACGCCCGAGCGCGTGCATGGCGCTTTCGTCGACGATCACGAGGTGCACAAGGTGGTCGAGTGGCTGCGCGCCCAGGGCCAGCCCGACTACATCGACGGCGTGCTCGAGGAAACCCAGACCATGGCCGATGGCAAGGTCATTGGCGAAACCGGCCTGCCGCAGGACGCAGCCGATGCCGAGGGTGGCGAGGATGCCGTGCTCTATGACAAGGCCGTGCGCATCGTCACCGAGACCCGGCGCGCCTCGATCTCGGGTGTGCAGCGCCACCTGCGCATCGGCTACAACCGCGCCGCGCGCCTGATCGAACAGATGGAACGCGACGGCGTGGTCAGCGGCCCCGAACACAATGGCAACCGCACCGTGATCGCGCCGCCACCGCCGCGCGACTGAGCGCGAAACGGCCAGCCGCGCTTCAGGGCGGCCGTGTGATGCTTTTACGTACCCCAGAGTCCCCGCAGATCCCCGAGGAACCCCCATGATGTTGCGTGCCATCCTGCTGCTGACCAGCCTGGTCGCGTTTTCCGCCCATGCCGCCGACAGCGCGCGCATGCGCCTGGAATCCTTCTCCAAGGACATCCGCACGATCAGCGCGCGCTTCGAGCAATCGGTCACCGGCGCCAAGGGCCATCGCGGGGAGACCTCGTCCGGCACGCTCGCATTGAAGGCGCCGCGCCAGTTCCGCTGGCATACGACGACGCCGTTCGAGCAACTGATCATCGCCGACGGCAACCGCGTCTGGATCTACGATCCGGACCTCGAGCAGGTCAGCGTGCGCAGCCAGGGCGCCGAGGAAGCGCACAGTCCGCTGTCGGTGCTGACCGACCTTACCCGGCTCGACCACGAGTTCCAGGCCAGCGAGGCCGGCGAACGCGAAGGCCTGCGCTGGCTCAAGCTCGTCTCGAAGGCGAAGGAGCCGGAGTTCGCCTTTGCCGAACTGGGCTTCGACAACCACGGGCTCGCCCGCATGCGCTTCGAGGATTCCCTTGGCAATACCACCGAGATCCGCTTTTCCGACTGGCAGCGCGACCCGGAACTGCCAGCCGATACCTTCGCGTTCACGCCGCCCGCCGGGGTGGACGTGGTCGGCGATCCGGGCCAGGACGCCGAGGTATTCCCGGTCAAGGACTGAATTCGCCGCGTCTACGGTGCCGGGCAGTGGCGCGAAACTGACCAAACGCTGAATCCGTTGGACACAGCCCTTGACTCTGGACCATGGTCCAGGGTGCAAGCTATCGCCTTCGCGACGCGGATCCCGCGCTTCTAGCTCGGTTTACGAGGTTCATGCAGGAGCCCCTTCAGGGGCGAACTCTTCATTCATCTCACCCATGAGCTCGCCCCTGAAGGGGCTCCTACAGAAGCCTTGTTGTCGGACAGGGTATTCCGCGTCGATGTTCATTTGATCGGAGATGGCCATGAACAACTATGCAATCGGTCAGCTTGCCACTGCCGCCGGCGTCGGCATCGACACCGTGCGCTACTACGAGCGCAGCGGCTTGCTGCAACCCGCGGCGCGCTCGACCTCGGGCTACCGCAAGTACAGCGACGTCGAGCTCAACCGCCTCAACTTCATCCGCGGCGCCCAGCACCTGGGTTTCTCCCTCAGCGAGATCGGCGAGTTGCTGGCGATCAGCAGCAGGCGTGATGTCGCCGCGATGCACAAGGCCGCGTCGGCCCGGCTGGCCGATATCGACAAGCGCATCGGCGAGCTGCAGCGCATGCGCACCGCGCTCTCCAACCTGATTTCCGAATGCCCGGCCGAAGGGCCGGCGGCGAACTGCCCGATCCTGCGGGCCCTGATGAACAAGGAAGCCCTGTCATGAACTACGAAAATGCTCCGCTTGACGACGTCCGCCCGGCGTCTTCGATGCACAACAGTGCCTCGTCCGTTCCGCACAGCACCGGGGAAATGGCCGCCGGAATGGTCCCCGACATGAATTCGCCCGCCGAGATCGCGCGCGCCCGACTGGTATTCGCGGCGACCCTGGCGGTTCCACTGCTGCTGTTGTCGCTGTCGACGCGGCTGTTCGGGGTGCAGATTGCACCGGCCGTGCTGTCGCTCATGCACGTTGCCGAGTTCTTGCTGGCCACGCTGCTGGCCATGGTCGCCGCGGCGACGGTCTACCGTCGCGCCTGGCAGGGGCTGCGCAGGTTCGCGCCGAACAGGTACAGCCTTTACAGCCTGGGCGCACTGGCGGCCTATGGCCTCGGTGCCATCGCCTTCTCGTCACCGCTGGCAACGTCCTCCTCGCTGGCCGCGGGGCGGGAATCGGCGGCGTTCAACTTCATCGTCGCGGCCAGCCTGGTCACCCTCGCGCTGTTCGGCGAATGGTTCTGGACGCGCACGGAATGCAATGTGCGCAGGGCGATCAGGGGCATCGGGCGCCTGCTGCGCGGCTACCGCGACAACGGTTTCCAATGGACTGGCATGGCGACACTGTGTCATTCCCGCAATTCGGAGCGCTCGTGATGAACAATGCCGCGAAGAACCCGGCGCCCGCCTGCTGCCACGCATCGGGCAATGAAGAAGCAGCCAACAAGGCGCATGCGCACGACCATGGGCACGACCACGCCGCCGCGCACGGCCGTTCGCAAGGCGCGGATTCCCGGCCGACCGATGGCTCGGTCATCGATCCCGTATGTGGGATGACGGTCGATCCGGCCAGCGCGAAACACCAGGCCGATCACGATGGAAGCACGGTCTACTTCTGTTCGGCGCGCTGCCGCGAGAAGTTCGTCGCCGATCCTCAGGCTTATCTGGATCCGCAGCGCAAGGCGCAGGCGGCGCCCGCGGTCGAGGGCGCGATCCATACCTGCCCGATGCACCCGGAGATCCAGCAGGCAGGTCCGGGCAGTTGCCCGAAATGCGGCATGGCGCTGGAGCCGCTGACGCCGACAGGCGAGCAGGACGATAGCGAATTGCAGCATGTGCGCCGCAAGTTCCTGATCGCCGCAGTGCTCGCGACCCCGCTCCTGCTGGTCGCCATGGGCCCGCATCTGCTCGGCCTGCACTTCGATGCCGGCACCTCCGCCATGCTGCGCTGGGCGGAGTTCCTGCTGGCGACGCCGCTGGTGCTCTGGCTGGGCGGTGCCTACTACGTGCGAGGGTGGAAAGGCGTGCTCGCAGGCTCGCCCAACATGTACAGCCTGATCGGGCTCGGCGTGCTGGTGGCCTATGGCTTCAGCCTGGCGGCGATGTTTGCTCCTGCATTCTTCCCCGTCGCCATGCGCGACAGCCATGGCGACATACCGTTCTACTTCGAGGCGTCCGGCGTGATCATCGCCCTGGTCCTGCTCGGCGAATGGCTGGAACTGCGTGCGCGCGGCAAGACCTCGGCGGCGATCCGCGGCCTGCTGAACCTCGCGCCCAAGACCGCCCGGCGATTGAAATCCGGCGGTGGCGAGGAGGAAATCCCGCTTGACCAGGTTGTAGTCGGCGACCGCTTGCGTGTCCGCCCGGGCGAAAAGATCCCGGTCGACGGCAAGGTCGAAGAGGGCAGCAGCAGTGTCGACGAGTCGATGCTCAGCGGCGAGCCGATCGCGGTCGCCAAGAATGCCGGTGACGCGGTAACGGGTGGCACGATCAATGGCACCGGCAGTCTCGTCATGCGTGCCGAGAAAGTCGGCAACGAAACCGTGCTCGCGCAGATCGTCGACATGGTGGCCAAGGCGCAGCGCTCGAAGGCGCCCCTGCAACGGCTGGCCGACAAGGTTTCGGTGTGGTTCGTGCCGGCGGTCGTCGCCATTTCCCTGCTTGCCTTTGCGGCATGGTTCGCGTTCGGTCCGGAACCGCGCCTCGCCTACGCCGTCGTCAATGCGGTTGCTGTGCTCATCATCGCGTGTCCGTGTGCGCTGGGCCTGGCTACGCCGATTTCGATCATGGTCGCCAGCGGGCGCGGCGCGGAGATGGGTGTGCTTTTCCGCGAGGCGGCGGCGATCGAGAGCCTCAGCCATGTGGACACGCTGGTTCTCGACAAGACCGGCACGATCACCGAAGGGAAGCCGCGATTGACCGACGTCGTCGCTGCCGGAGGATTCGACGAGGACGACGTGCTCGCCATGGCCGCGAGTCTCGAATCGGCCAGCGAACATCCCCTGGCCCATGCCGTGCTTGAAGGTGCGAAGACGCGCGGAATCGCATTGAGGAAAGTCCACGGCTTCGATTCGGTGACAGGCGAGGGCGTGCGCGGCGAAGTCGACGGGAAAAAGGTCTCGCTCGGCAATGCCCGCCTGATGGCAAGCTACGTCGTTCCCGATGCGCTGGCGAACAAGGCCGATGCGTTGCGCAGGGATGCCAGGACGGTCATGTTCGTGGCCGTCGATGGCAGGCTGGCGGGCTTGATCGCCGTGCAGGACCCGATCAAGCCGGATGCGGTCGAGACGCTCCGGGCGCTGAAGGCCGAAGGCCTGCGCCTTGTCATGCTGACCGGCGACAACGAGGCGACGGCAAAGGCAGTGGCCGCGCAGCTACCCCTCGACGAGGTGCGTGCCGGTCTCTCACCGAAGGACAAGGCCGATGCCATCGCGAAGATGCAGGAATCCGGGGCGCGCGTGGCGATGGCCGGCGACGGCATCAACGATGCGCCAGCGCTGGCGGCGGCCGATGTCGGCATCGCCATGGGCAATGGCACCGATATCGCCATGGAAAGCGCGCAGATCACCCTGGTCAAGGGCGAACTCGGCGGCATCCTGCGCGCCCGGCGATTGTCGGTCGCGGCGGTCCGCAACATTCACCAGAACCTCGCCTTTGCCTTCGGCTACAACACGCTGGGCGTACCGGTCGCGGCGGGCGTGCTCTATCCGTTCTTCGGCTTGCTGCTGAGTCCGGTGATTGCCGCGGCGGCCATGAGTTTCTCCTCGGTTTCGGTGATCGGCAACGCGTTGAGATTGCGCACAGCCAAGGTCTGATGGAATCGCAGGTCACGTTGCTTCCATGTGTGCCATCGCGTCGTTTTCTGTAGGAAGCGGCTTCAGCCGCGATGCTCTTCGGCAAGAATGCGCAAGAGCATCGTGCAATGACGTGGATCTCCTACGAAGAGCGGGCGAACACTGGCCCTGGCGCCGTCGTTGTTCCGCATGCTGCATGCTTGGCATGTCGGACCGCAAGGCGGCCATCGTAGTGTTTCCACCTGGGTTCCACGGCGCGCTTCATAGCTGCGGATTACGGGTGGACGGGGCCGGCAATCCGGAATCGGCAACGCTTTTCCGTATCATGGCGGCATGGCCCGCAAGAAAACCGTCGACACCGCAACCCTGTTTGCCGAGCCGGAAGGCCTCAAGCCTCTGGCCGAGCGCATGCGGCCGCGCACGCTCGACGAGATCGTCGGGCAGACGCGCCTGCTCGAAGCCGGCAAGCCGCTGCGTCGCGCGATCGAGAGCGGCAAGCTGCACTCGATGATCCTGTGGGGACCGCCGGGCTGTGGCAAGACCACGCTGGCACTGCTGCTCGCACGCTATGCCGACGCCGATTTCAAGGCGATCTCGGCGGTGCTGTCCGGGTTGCCCGACGTGCGTGCCGCTCTGGCCGAGGCCGAGGTCAACTTCGGCCAGGGCCGTCGCACCGTGCTGTTCGTCGACGAAGTGCACCGCTTCAACAAGACCCAGCAGGACGCCTTCCTGCCGCACATCGAGCGCGGCATCATCATCCTCGTCGGCGCGACCACGGAAAATCCGTCGTTCGAGCTGAATTCGGCGCTGCTCTCGCGTTGCCGTGTGCACGTGCTCGAGGCCCTGACGATCGAGCAGATCATCGCCGCGCTCAAGCGCGCGCTCGGCGACAGCGAGCGCGGTCTCGGCGAACTCGGCCTAACGGTTGAAGACGAATCCTTGCGCCTGATCGCCCAGGCGGCCGACGGCGACGTGCGGCGCGCACTGACCCTGCTCGAGATCGCCTCCGAACTCGCCGACGGCGGACGCATCGACGAAACGACGCTGACCCAGGTACTGGCCGATCGCACGCGCCGTTTCGACAAGGGTGGCGAGCAGTTCTACGACCAGATTTCGGCGCTGCACAAGTCGGTGCGCTCGTCGGATCCCGATGCCGCCCTGTACTGGCTGACGCGCATGCTCGACGGCGGCGTCGACCCGGCCTATCTCGCTCGACGCCTCACGCGCATGGCCATCGAGGACATCGGCCTGGCCGATCCGCGTGCACTGACGCTGGCCCTGGAAGCCTGGAATACCTGGGACCGCCTCGGCTCGCCGGAAGGCGAGCTGGCCTTTGCCGAGTTGGCGATCTACCTGGCCATCGCGGCGAAGAGCAACGCCGCCTATGCCGCCTTCAACGCGGTTCGCGCCGAAGTGCGCGCCAACGGCACCCTCGAGGTGCCGATGCACCTGCGCAACGCGCCGACCAGATTGATGAAGGGGCTCGGCTACGGCAAGGGTTATCAGTACGACCCCGAGGTCGAAGGCGGCGTCGCCATCGACCAGCAATGCCTTCCGGATGCCCTGGTCGGGCACGAGTTCTACCAACCGGTCGAGCGCGGGCTGGAACTGAAGATCGGCGAGAAACTTGCCGCCCTGCGTGCGGCGCGCAAGGCTGCACGCGGCGATGGCCAATCGTGATGAAGGGATTCGAATCCGCTCTGGTCCGCATCGTTCTTCTGGCGGCTAGCCTGCTCACGTGCATGCCTGCCAGCGCACAGGCGCCGGCGACAAAGCCAACGAAATCCGCATCCGCGATCGCGGCGCTCGCGGGTCGCATCGATGCGCATATCTCCGATTCCGCCTTCGCCGACGCTTCGTGGGGCATCAAGGTCGTCTCGCTCGATACCGGCAAGACGCTCTACGCGCACGATGCCGACAAGCTGTTCGTGCCAGCGTCCACCGGAAAGCTCTACACGGCGGCGCTCGCACTCGACACGTTCGGGCCGGAATACCGCATTCCGACCACGCTGTTCGCCACCGAAAAGGTCGGGCGCGACGGCGAATTGCGCGGCGACCTGATCCTCGTGGGTTATGGCGATCCGACCCTCGGCGTCGACAAGCGCGTGTCCTGGGCCGACACGCTGGCGATCGCAGTGCGCAAATCCGGCATCAAGTCGGTGCGCGGCAACCTGATCGCCGATGCGACCTGGTTCGCCGCGCCGCTGCACGGCAGTGGCTGGGAAGCGGCCGACCTGCAGAGCTGGTTCGGCGCGCCGGCCTCCGCGCTCAGCGTCGACGAGAATGTCGTGCGCATCGAAATCCGGCCGGCGCCACAATTCGGCGCGAAAGCGCGCATCCTGTTCGATCCGCCGGGCTCGGCGCCGACGCTGGCCAACGAGCTGCGCACGCTGCGCGCGCCGGCTCCGACCGACATCAGCCTGTATCGCGCGCCGGGCAGCGACGTGCTGCACGCGTTCGGCACGATCTCGAGCAATGCCGAGCCGCAGTTCTACCGCATTGCCGTGCACGATCCGGCGCTGATCGCCGCCGAACAGCTTCGCGCGGCGCTGGCCCGGCAGGGCGTCGGTGTGCAGGGCAGGTCGCGCAGCGTGTACTGGCCGGAACAGGATGAACGCCTTTTCGGCGGTACCCTGCAACGCGTCGCCGACATCTGGTCGCCGCCGCTGGGAGAGATCGTCAGTCGCGGCCTCAAGGTGTCGCAGAACCTCTACCTGCAGAACCTGTTGCTGATGGTCGGCGTCAAGGAAGCGGCTGATGAACGCCAGGCCGGAACGCCGTCGCCGGCGTTCCGGTCTGCCGAAGCGCGTGGTATCCAGGCCATGCGCGCCTACCTGCGCCGGATCGGCGTCCCGCTCGATGGCGTGCTGATCGAGGATGGTCCCGGCCTGTCGCGCCGCGACCTGACCTCGGCGGCCGCCCTGACCAGCCTGCTCGTGCATCTCGGCGACGATCCACGCGCGCTCGCGTTTCGCCAGGGATTGCCGGAGGCCGGCGTCGACGGTTCATTGACCGGGCGCATGCGCAACAGCGCGGCGCAGGGGCGCATCCATGCCAAGACCGGGAGCATGGCCTTCACTTACGCGCTGGCCGGCTATGCGATCAGCGCGGCGGACGAACGCATTGCTTTCGCCATCATGCTCAACAACTACCGGCGCCCGCGCGATGCCGGGCGCCCTTCGGCCGAACTCGACGCGATCGCGATCATGCTGGCCGAACTGGACGAACGCAGCACGCCCTGAGCGCTGATCCGTCGCTGTCGATGACCGGCCTGCCAGCTACGGTGCGCTGCAACTTGCCCCATGCCGGGTCGACGCGTAGCGTTCCGGGTCCAACCTGGGAGGGGGAAAATCATGCGTATCCTGATCGCCGCGGTGCTCGGTGCCATCGTCCTGTTCGGCTGGGGTTTCGTCTCGCATATGCTGTTGCCGATCGGCGAGATGGGCATTCAGCAGCCGCAAAACGAGGACGTCGTGCTTGAAGGGGTTCGCAGCGGACTGCCCGCGCCGGGCATCTACATGCTGCCGAGCATTGACAAGAACGGTTGGAATGACGAGCCGACCATGAAGGCCTGGGCCGAAAAGGCCAAGGCCAATCCCTTCGCCTATGTTGTCGTGGCGCCATCACCGACCGATCCGGCCGGAATGGGTCCGCAGCTGGCCAAGCAGTTTGGCAGTGATTTCCTTGCCAGTGCACTCGTGGCATGGCTGCTCGCGGCGACCGCCTGGGGTTTCGGCATGCGCGTGCTCGGCGCGGCCGGCATCGGCGTGTTCGGCTGGCTCGCATGCATCGTGCCGATGTGGAACTGGTACCGCTTCCCGACCGACTACATGGTTGGCGGCTTCATCGAGCAGGGCGCGGGCTGGCTGCTCGGCGGCGTCGCCATTGCCTGGTGGCTCGGGCGCAAGTAGCGCCATCCTCGGCAACTGCTGCTTGCGTTGCTCTAGCGAGTCCATTCATGGACTCGCGTTCCCCTCTGGGCCCAACTCCCATCAGCGGGAGAAGGGCAGCGGCGGCTCGCACCCCGCATCGCCGGTTTGCGGCAAACGGGGGGCCCGGCGATAATCCGCGCCCTTCGTTGTCTTTGCGGGACCCCCCCTGCTTGATCCAGCCCTCCTGCGCGGGCAACTCGATGTCGTTGCCCAGCGCCTCGCCACGCGTGGTTATGTGCTCGACACCGCCGCCATCGAATCGCTGGAGTCGCAGCGCAAGGCCGTCCAGGTCGAGACCCAGGAGCTGCAGAACACCCGCAACACGCGCTCCAGGGCGATCGGCATGGCCAAGGGCAAGGGCGAGGACACCACGGCGCTGATGGCCGAAGTCGCCGGCATCGCCGACCAGCTCAAGGCAAACGAGGGGCGCCTGGCCGATATCCAGCAGCAGATCGCGGCGATCACGCTCGGCATCCCGAACCTGCCCGATGAATCGGTGCCGGCGGGCGCCGATGAAACCGGCAACGTCGAACAGCAGCGCTGGGGCACGCCGCGCAACTTCGATTTCGCCGTCAAGGACCATGTCGAACTCGGTGCGCACAAGGGCTGGCTCGACGGCGAGGTCGCGGCAAAGCTGTCTGGTTCGCGCTTCACCGTGCTGCGCGGCGAGCTCGCGCGCCTGCACCGGGCACTCGCCCAGTTCATGCTCGACCTGCACACCGAGGAACACGGCTACGTTGAAACGAACGTGCCGCTGATCGTCAACACCGAATCGATGCAGGGCACCGGCCAGTTGCCGAAGTTCGAAGAAGACCTGTTCTCGATCGAGGTCAACGAATCGAAGCGCTACCTGATCCCGACTTCGGAAGTGCCGCTGACCAACATCGTCCGCGACAGCATCGTCGATGCCGAACAGCTGCCGCTGCGCATGACCGCACATTCGCCGTGCTTCCGCGCCGAAGCCGGCTCGGGCGGTCGCGACGTGCGTGGCATGATCCGCCAGCACCAGTTCGAGAAGGTCGAGCTGGTCAGCATCAGCAAGCCCGACGAAAGCGACGACGAGCACGAGCGCATGACGCGCAGCGCCGAGGTCGTCCTCGAGAAGCTCGGCCTGCCGTACCGGCGCATGCTGCTGTGCACGGGCGACATGGGCTTCGCCGCCAGGAAGACCTTCGACCTCGAAGTCTGGTTGCCGAGCCAGCAGACCTACCGCGAGATCTCCTCGTGTTCGAATTGCGGGGACTTCCAGGCCCGCCGCATGCTCGCCCGCTGGCGCAATCCGGAATCGAACAAGCCCGAGCTCGTGCACACCCTGAACGGCTCCGGCACCGCCGTCGGCCGCGCCCTGATCGCCGTCATGGAAAACTACCAGAATGCCGACGGTTCGATCGACGTTCCCGAAGTCCTGCTGCCGTACATGGGCGGCATCACGCGCTTGAGCTGATTACTCAGCCTCGACCAGGCCGAATTCCCCCCCTTCCGTCGTCCCGGCGCAGGCCGGGACCCAGAGCCTTCCGGTTCGAAGTCCAGGTCACAGGACCCCGGCCTGCGCCGGGGTGACGAGTAAATGAATGGCCGAGTGGCTTGAATTCCTTCTCCCCTCGGGAGAAGGTGGCCAGAGGCCGGATGAGGGTTCCTACAGAGCCCTGACTCCAGTCACACGCGCATCCTCATACGCTTGATTGCGCCACCTCTCGCGCTCACCCCTTGGGCCAGTCATGGCTGTTCCCGCCCGATCTTATGGAGCGCAATCAGCATCTTCTCCGGAACGAAGAAGGATGATTATTGGGCAGATTCGGCGACTAGGCTAAACTTCACCCCCGTTGTCCCGGCGCAGGCCGGGCCCCGGCGCTTTCCGGCTGCGAGTCCAAGTCACTGGACCCCGGCCTGCGCCGGGGTGACGAATATGTTTGGGAGAGATGGCCGAGTGGTTCAAGGCAGCAGTCTTGAGCGCGGAGGCAGGAAGCCGGAGCCAACATCGCCGCCGGCGATGGCCCGGAGGGCGAGGGACAGGAGTCCCGAGTCAAACTGCCGTGGTGTCGCGCAACGCGCGACTCACGCAGACAATTGAATATGGAGAGATGGCCGAGTGGTTTAAGGCAGCAGTCTTGAAAACTGCCGTGGGTTTACGCCCACCGTGGGTTCGAATCCCACTCTCTCCGCCAGCTATAACAATAAGCCCATGTTTTCATGGGCTTTTTTGTGGGCGCTCCATTCTTACCCCGGTCTGTACCCCTGTTCCAGCGTGTGGCAGGCAATGGGCAATGGACGGCCTTGCGCTCAATCGCTCGGCGACAGTGGGGCACAATCAGGAGCGGACTATTCAAAGGGCTTGATATCTAGCTTGACGCCATAGAACAACTTCTCGCCATTTTTCCTCGTGCCTCCGCCGACGACGAGCGCATCGCAAGTTGCATCAACGTCAGAAAGGCCCTTCTGACCTAGGCGGCGACGATAACTGCGAGCCTCCGCACGAGCGAGATAGGCGACGGTCGTGCCCTCAATCTGCACTGCGACGGCCTTGGCATCGTGACGATTCGAGTTCTCCAACGCCAGCGTTGCGCGGAACTGCTTATCGACGCTTGTGGTTCCATGCTCGCCGGCTAACCTGGCTAGCGCGCTCTGGTAGTTGGACTCCCCTACAACTTCGAAATCGAAGTCCCCCTTTCCGTCCCAGTGAAACGGCTTCGTGTTCGGGATCCCACCCGAAGACTTTCCACCTCGGCGCCTGGCGGAGTGCGCCGCCTCAGCAGACGAGTCGCGCGTCAAGAACCTCCAGCCAAGGAAGGCCAGGAATGCAACGATAAGTAAAGGTCCCAATTCCATGTGATTTCTGATGCCCAGTACTGAATTAAGTCGAGCGTCAAAGCGGCTTGGATAAATAGCTATGCCGCCGCCGTCAATCCACCCAAGAACGCGCAGAAGCATCAGTACGGCAGTATGCCGCACTGTGTGGCTGATCGCGCTCCATCCTCTCGATCGTTCGCCACACCACTCCTCCATGGTGCGAACAAGCGCCGCGTCGCCCGATAGAAGATGATGTCCAACCATCAGAGCATT
>OEIU01001447.1_pt1 | contig 15295 bp, 11 predicted proteins | sample 1539221 | NCBI WGS metagenome assembly OEIU01 (sample SAMN03792071, study PRJEB22550) | activated sludge metagenome | feature: wastewater treatment plant; material: activated sludge; isolation source: Wastewater treatment plant of a petroleum refinery complex | place: Argentina: Zarate | collected...
GCAATTCTTTTTTCAATGGCTGAAGAAGTAAAATATTTTTTGTGTCATCAACATAGATTTTAACATTGCTGTCAATTGAAGAACTTTGCTCATCAGTGGATTCTGCGGTATCCATATCATCTTTCTTTGACCATATACCATTTGAAGTATCAAGTGCAAATCCTTGTCCGTCGTTTCTTTTGAATCCGTGATTGATTTTGAATAACTGGGTTGATGTTACGTGAGTAAGATTGAAGAGAGGCTCTCCATTTTTGCTCTTAACTGTTGCTACACTTTTTTTAACTGATTTAGAATCGGGAGGAAATTTATAATGGGTCGTTATTAGATATCCCTCTCGAATTCTTTCCTCTTCATCACTTGTAATTTTCTCAATAGGAAATGTTGAAACATTATTCATCTTTAACAACTTTGGTAGATCTTCGGAAGTCTGTCCATTAAGTTCAGAATTGCAGTTTACACATTTAGGGGATTCAACTTCATTCCCCTCAAGAATATATCCACATTGAAGGCAAAGTTTAGCAAAGGTGTATCTTTCCTCTGCAGATCCAGTTGGCAAATAACTTTTAACTATTCTGTACTTTTTCCCTTCGTGATAGATAATATTTCTTGGGCCATATTCACTAATTGCTAAAAATCTTGGCCTGTCAATAAACTCACCATCACCGATTCTGTTGGGGATGAATGCTCGTACCGGCAGCTTTGGAAAATTATATCCCGGCAAGAATCCTTCACTAGCGAGATATCTGTAGGGATAAAAATCCGATTCTGAAAGATCTTGTGTCTGATTCAATAACAACTTAATCTGTCGTTTAGCCTCGGACTCTCGCCTTTCAGCAGAAAAAACTTTTTTTGCATCTATTTTTTGTATATCCGCATTATCAACAACATTGCGGGCTTCATTACGCTGAGCGATTGCAGCTTTGTACATTTCCCTCCATCTGTTAAACGCAGCATCAAAATCTTCGAGTGAGTTCTTTAGAATATTTTCCAACCATTCTTCACTAAACCAAGAAGTTTTAATTAACTCATCATAGTTATCAGATATAATTTGATTAAAGCTTATAAGACAATCTTTTATTTTTGATTCCGATAATTGGAGTAGTGATTTCTTACCTTCAGTGATTGGGTAATTGTCTTTTGAATTAGCCACATCAAGAATATCCAAAACAGAATTTCCTAAATCAACTCCTGTCTTTGCGAGCCAAACTGAATGAAGGTGAGCTTTAACTAATTCTTCGTTTGTAATATCGAATTTCTGAGGGACAACATTTCCAGCAACCATTAAGTTTGGACGTTTGAAAAAATATTGGTCGTGTGGATTCCCAAATCCTGAGTAAGATACTACGAAAGATGGTTGACCACTTCTACCGGCACGCCCACTCCTTTGCGCGTAGTTTGCTGGATTCGGAGGTATATTTCTTAGATGTACTACATTTAGATCAGCAATATCAATACCTAATTCCATTGTTGGAGAACAAAATAGTGTTGATATCTCTCCAGTTCTGAATCTCTTTTCTATTTCTTCACGCTTATAATTAGCAATCTGGCCGGTATGCTCTTTAGCTAACAGTAATTTTAATTTTGATGCAACTTCAGAATAAAAAACTTTGAAATACTGATTCGTATCTCTAATAATTGAATCTGAAAATCTTGTTTCAAAATAACTAGAACGGATTGGGTCTGGTGGGGGAGGATTGCCATCTCCTTTTCTCCACAGCAGAGCACTATTTCTCAGTTGGATATACTTAAGATTACTATCCTCTTTTATAACTATGAAACCGTTTCCTTCCAGTAGTTTTAAAAAATCTTCTAAGAAACTATTATATTCATCCTTAGTTAGCCTATTTGTTTTATCAGCCCATATTTTATTTGACCTTAGAAATCTTCCAAGTCCACTTCTATCAGAAAGACTTTGATCTCTTCTTTTATCAGGCTTAGTTCTACTTTTTAGAATAAACCTGTTGCTTTCATAAAGTAATTCATTCTCATCAAAACCCCATTTTTCATTTATATGTTCACGAACTTTCTTTCTTAATACTTGTTGCTTTTGGCCATCTAAGGTATCAGTGTCGATAGCCAGGTTTCTTCTTATATGATCCAGGAAAGATTTTATTATGAATTCTCTTCTATCAGACGAACAATCTCTCAAAAGACTAATGGAATTCCATTTAGAATCATCTTTACATATTCTGCTTAGTCCATCGTATTCAATTTTTAACAAACCACACTGCTCCAGATTAGGTTGGTTTACTCTCCAGCCTCTTCGCAGATCTTCATATATTCGATATTCAAATAATTCAGTCAGAGTATTATTAACTATTTTTATTTTTTCTTCATCAATTACAGGTTTATCCGAATAATCATTGAACGGCAGGTTAAGCTGATTGAATGCACTAAACGCAACGTTTGTATAATTAAGTGAATCACTTACTGAAACTGCATTAAAAATCGCTGCTCTTAAAATCGCAACCTGGAGAAAGTCGTTAAAATGTCCTGATTGAAGAGATGCATCTTGTCTATTGTCAGTAAAACTCAAAACTTTTCTTGCTGATTCACTAATGCGAGGGTTCTTATACATTGAGTCCAAGACAGATACTGACAGAACAGTAGTAGCGCTACTTCGACCTTCACTACTTAATCTAGATAATTTTCTAAAATCATTTTTTATATGTTTTGTATAAACTGCGCCACATCTTAGGCAAGTAAGAAATGGAGTTTTCAAAAACCATACTTTTACTCCGTTATTAATATCACTGGAGATTCTGCCGAGTGTATCAACAACATATTCCTTGGGTATATAGTCTCGATAATTTTGATTAAAATTTTGACCATTTGGCGTAAACCAATTTTCTGGTAGGTTTTCTTCTAACGATTTGTCCCAAATTCCATCAGTGTCTAAAAGCAGATACCCCTGATTACTATATTGTTCGTCATCACCATAGAACGGTGATTTTGGTAAAAACTGTTTATCATTCTCTTTAAAATCAACCAAATAATATTCTTGTCCACATTCTCTGCAAAAAGAAATCGGATATAAATATTTTTTTTCACCTTTAACTTCACAATATACTTGCCCATCTAAAGTCAAATTTCTTTTAGCAGGTTCGTCTAAGGTGGAATAAACTGCACCACCCTGCGAAATAAACTGGTGAACTTTGAAAGGAAATATTGTGCTTTTATCTTCTGTCTTGAGCTTACTGCCGATATCAAGATATTTTTTTAATGTAGTCTCACATAATTGCTCTTCTATGTCTGTTGTTTTACTAAGTTCACGAATTCCTTCTATCAATGCTTTTGGCTTCTTACGATATAAGAAACCATCTCTTTCTTCCAACCCAAAATATTCTTCAATCCAGCCTGACAATGGCTGTTCAACGAATTCATTGACACTAATTGATTCACTAATGGGAATTCGTAAGCCGCTTACTAAATCAGTTTTAGATGGGTTGGTGATTTTAGTTTTTCTTACAAGAGTTTCGTCAATAACATTATTAGGTTTGAAATTCGATCCGAATAATTTTGAAGCAACTGCAGCAACAGCCTCTTGTTTTTTAATTCTGTCATCACCAACTGCCATTGTTGCACTAGTTCCGATACATATGAGATCTTTCTTGCCGCTTCTTTCTCTTAACCTTCTGATAAGATAGGAAATATCAGACCCTTGCCTGCCACGATAAATATGTAATTCATCCAATACTAAAAATTGAATATCTGAGAGTAATGAGTCAACAAAAATGTTTTCTTTTGGACGAATCAGCATCAACTCAAGCATAACATAATTGGTGAGAATTATGTGCGGTTTATCTTCTCTGATCCTCTGTCTTAATTCTTCTTTTTCTTGACCTGTATATTTTGCAAAAGTAACCGGGAATTCTCTTCCTGCTCTAAAATCTTCTAAAGCTTTGTATTGAGAATTAATTAGGGCATTCATTGGATAGATTATTATGGCCCTAACACTTTTATTCTCCGGTCCGTTTTTAAGAACACTATCTATAATTGGAATTAAATAGGTCAAGCTTTTACCTGATCCTGTTCCAGTAGTCAATATATAATTTTCTTTTTGTTGCGCTTTATGAATGGCGGATTCTTGGTGCTGGTATAGTTTTAATTCTGGACCAAAGAAGGTGCTGCACTCTGGATGTAGAATTTTATTCTCACATAACTCTCTAATTTTCGAACCAAACTTATAGGAAGGGTTAAGTTGTAGAATTGATTCCGGCCACAATGCTCCTTTCGTTAATTCTTTATCAACGAATTCTCGTATCCTTGCATCATTTATCTTTAGAAAACTTTTGAGGAAGGCTTCATAATCAGAAATTGTTTTATCTCTTAAATTGAAAATATCCATAATATTTCAGATTCTTTTTTAAGTGATATAAGAAATTAAAATCCAGGTTTTCCCACCAACTCAGCACCCCCGCTAAACAAATAAAATATAAGGGGAGTGTAATTTTATTACAATCTACAGTACTTATTTATAAAGACAATGATTATCAAAAATTACATTACAAATTAAAAAAAGGATTTGATTAAGTCTAATAATTTTAATTCTACTAATTAGGATAATTACCCGAACAGATTTTTCTTCCTGGTATCATATAAATGTTTTCCCAAAACTTTTCCCACTCATCAACAAGATCATCCTTTGTTAAACCCTTTTGGTTATGTGCTGATTTGATTGTTGTGCCCCGCCTGAAGTTAACAAATGCTTCAAGACTATCATCGAATGGTCTTGTTAAAATAAGCTTCATTCTTCTGGTCATTTTATTAAATCCCGGTTTATATTATTAAGTAATTTCAATTTAGTATTAAATCACCCGCAAGATTTTCAAGTAAAACTCTTTTTCCCAGATCATACTTCTTTGCTTTATTGGTAATCGCATTAAATAAATCATACAATGTTGATTTCTCATTCAATTCACCTAAAAAACCTTTGCTTTCATTTTTACCCAGATATAATTCAACTCTTTTGTTAACACTTTCAATGAACTTAGCTGCAGATTTATTTGAAAGATTCTTTATCGAGTTTGCAACATCTTTTTGTTTAAGAAGAGCTAACTCAACTTGCTCATCTAAAAATTCTTGCAGTTCATTTTCTTTGTAACCGTAATGCACTCGTTCGTTAGCTTCATTGTCTATTCTAACTATAGCTCTGTTTGAGCAAACATACCTCAATATAAAATGAGCAACACTTAAAGTCCTAAAACCTGTTTCGGAGTTGATGACATTTAATCCGATCCCACAATTATCTCCTTTTACTGCTTCGAACTTTAACATTTCTTCAGTTGTAATCCGCATCATAAAATCATTCCTGGAAACAGTGCGGACCCCCAGATCCGCACATTTCTTAATTACCTCAAGATCGGTAATCTCATTGTAATCTGGACTCGTAATTGTAAGTGCTTCTCCTTTTTCAATAGTTACATTCACAAATTCCCTGTTGATGTTAATTAAATAATCATTACAGATTGATATCAGTGTTTCATTAGATAATCTGTATAGCTGATTCATCGGGAACGAATACCACTTTAGTAATTTATAAAGAAATGATTTCCTTATCGGATAATCTTCCACTCCTTTATCCATTACACTTAGTATTAAGAACTTGCTGTCTGATTTAATTTTAAGATTTGCAGGACTTAGTCGTAGTTTTTCTCTTCCCAAATCCTGCAAATAGTTTATTACCTCATCGGGACTCGCATTAATAAATTCTATTCCTTCTGTTACCATCGGAACTCTTATCCTTTCTCTTTTCAATATTAAGTGCAGTAAGATGAATGAGATTGTTTCTGTAGCTTAGTTCAAATCCTGTAAGCTCCTCAGTATCAAATCTCTTCTCTTTTCCTGAACCTACTCCGGGATGTTCTGTATATTTAATCTTTTCCAGTGAATCAAATATTGAAACAGTTTTGAATGCTGCCTCTGCATCTGTTATATCATTAGGTTTATCATCAAGCTGCGCTATTTCCATTGCTGTACTTTTAAGTATCTTAGGAAAGTATTCCTGATAGATATCCGTCCTGTTAAATACATCAATGTTCAGTAATTGTTTATCGGAAAATATCGCCAATCCATTTGCATCATCGTTTATTGTAAAGTTCTTTATAAATGATTCGAAGTTATCTTTCTCTTTCTCATAAACATCTGCCAGACTCATCGAAGGTGAATTAACTCTGAATGCAACCTGATAATCCTCAACATTCTTCCAGACTTCTCCCTGTCCGGCATCAAACTCAGATCTTGCACGAAGATTTTCGCTTACGTTCCTGGATTTGCTTGCTCTGATTTTAGGCGGAGTAATATTATCTGAGTCCATAAACTTAGAAGAAACACTGCGCCACCTTCCTTGCTCAACACAACTTACCGGCAAAGTTGTTTTTGAATTCGGAGCCAACAGAACCGAGGTATTTAATACTCTGTTTTGTTTTGCACCCATTAGTATATCTCCGTCCATAAAGAAAACGTAATTTTTTGAAAGGTTGAAAACGAAAAGATTATTAACGCTTCCTGATTCGCTTACCTCCTTTACCTGGATTAAATCTTCCTTTATAGCTCTTGGACCGGAAATGTAATCCACTGTATTCTGCTTTGCTGTTAGCAGCTGAACAACAGATAACCTTTTGTGTTTTTGAAAAGAAACTACCCGTACTTGCATTGTGAACCTCCTGTTGATTTCTGATTCAAACTTAAATTTTACTTTTACTACAAGCGTATCATTGAATGATACTAATTGGTAAGAGTTTGACTTAACTGAAATCAAAGTTTATTTTGCACTCAGCATTTTTATCTAAGGGGTACTTGTGTTTGATTTCCAGTCCAAGTTCAAGAGGCAGATAGAAATTCTGGGACTTTGCCTTTCGGAAGAGTTTCCCAAGCCCATTATTACATTCGATCTGGCAGAATATTTTCAAGTCGAGGAATTAACAATAAAAAGAGATCTACAGGATTTACGCTCTTATGGGATTGATGTGCATTCACATAAGAACAGAGGCGTATGTCTTGCAAGTGAACTACCCAAAGAAAAGCTTGTTGATATTATTCTTCATTACGTGGGATTAAACCATAACGATTATGCGTTAGACAGATCCACTTCTTTGCTTGTTGAAAAAAAAGGAACATCAGCATTAAGTAATCTTGTCTTGCTGCAGCTATGCATCGATAACACAGAAGTTGCAAAGATTGATTATAATAAGATGGGATCGAAGATAGAGAAGGAAAAAGTAATTGAGCCGTTGTTGATTTTTCAGAATGAAGGAAGCTGGAGATTACTTGCGGGCTCAGATGGAATAATGAAGCAGTATCTGATCGATAAGATTGTAAAAGTAAAATCAACCGGACAAAGATTTGAAAAAAGTGAATATAAGTTTTCTGATTTATTTAAGTATTCCTGGAAAAGCTGGCTCGGAGATGAAAAGCATAAAATTAAGTTATGGCTGTCCCCTTTCTGGGCAGACAGAGTTAATCCACGAATGTTAGTTGCAGATCAGAAGATAACAAAGAATGAAGATAGTTCAGTAATATTTGAATGCACGGTAAACTCTTTAAGTGAAATCGCAGGATGGATTGTAAGTCGGGGTGAAGGTGTGAAAGTTTTAGAACCTGAGGAATTAAAGAGAGCAGTGATTGAGTTAGCAGAGGGTACCCTGTCAAATTATTTATGAACCCTGCACATTTAACCAACTAGATTTCCATCTACATTATTAATTCCACTATAAATCCTTAAAAATGGGGAATCCTGTAATTTATTTAACTACAAACTTTTACAAGTTAAATTGAGAAGACTCGAACCCACGATTTGCTTATTTTTAATCCTTATCAGACCAAGCGTGTTTTTATCCCTGGAATGTTTTATGTCCAACGCTTGTATACATCAATAAATATTGGACAAAAAGATTGATTTTTTAAATAAAATTATTATATTTGACCAATAATTAATATAAATAACAAGCATTGGACAAGTAGGAAATTGTAATGGGACCTCGAGAAAGGGACATAATAGACCTAGCAATAAGAAATTTAGAGACTGAGACAGGACTTAAAATAAGGATAATTGCTTTTGGAGATCAAGTCGATATTAAATTTCAGATAGGTGAACATGATTTAATATTTAATGCAGAAGTACGACTATTCCTTAATAAAGCAAGATTAGGCATTGTGTTAAACAATTTAAGAAATGTTACTGGGATACCATTATTAATAACTGAATATATTACCCCTGAATTAATGAAAGTCATAGAGGAGAATGAAATAAATGTAATCGACACAGCAGGGAATGCGTATATCAAGGTACCACCATTGTTCATAAAAATTAAAGGTAACAAACTTGATGAAGTAAGAAGATTCCGAACTGTGAGGAGGCCTTTCTATGCCGCAGCATTACAAACGATATATGCTCTACTGTGTAATCCTAATTTGGAAAAAGAGCCAATAAGAAAAATCGCTGCACTAGCTGGAATAGCACACGGGACAGTTCAAATAACACTTAAAGAGTTAGAGAAGCAGGGATACTTGCCGGACTACGATAATAAGGGAAAGTTAATTAACAAAGAGGAATTATTAGAAAGATGGGTTGTATTATATCCGGATAAATTAAAGCCTAAGTTTTTAACTGGTATATATTATATAAATGAAGAGCAACTTAGAAACCTGGATGTGAATTTTTATGATGCTCAATGGGGTGGAGAAGCTGCAGCAGAGAAAATGACAAATTACTTACGTCCCTACATTTATACAATTTACATGGGAGAACGGCAAGGGGAGTTTGTGTTAAGAAATAGGTTAAAAAGAGATCCGCAAGGGAATTTAGTGCTGATGAAAAAATTCTGGAACTTCAAGGATTTTAGTTATCCGGAAACGACCCACCCGATACTGGTATATGCAGATCTTCTTGCAACTGGAGATCCCAGAAATATTGAAACAGCAAAATTAATATATGAGAAAGAAATTTTACGATATATCGCAGAAAATTGATAAGCTTACTCTTGAGATACTCACCAGGATTAATAAGATAGCAGGTGAGTTGAGCATAGATTATTTTGTAGTCGGTGCAACTGTTAGGGATATGATTCTTAACTATATATATGCAATTAAATTGTACAGAGCGACTAATGATATTGATTTTGCTGTCAGGGTAAGGAGTTGGGATGAGTATAGACTATTGATAGATGAGATTGAAAAAGCGGGATTTGTTAAAAGTGAAAGTATCCTGCATCGCTTTACATACAAAGGAATGATATTAGACTTTATACCTTTTGGAAAAGTATCCGTCGATGGAGATACTATTACCTGGCCTGATAAAGATGAAAAAGAAATGAGTGTTATGGGACTTGAAGATGCTTTTACAAACACAGAAGATCTATTGATTCAAAGTAATCCTGAAATAATAATTAAAGCGGCTTCAGTTGTAAGCTTGGTAGTGCTTAAAATATTTTCCTGGTATAGTAGGTCTGCTGATCTTAGATCAAAAGACGCTAAAGACTTGTATTTAATAATAACAACTTATTTAAATGCAGGAAACGAGGAAAGACTTTATGATCATCAAGATATTGTTAATCTGGCAGTTGATTATGAACTTAGCGGAGCTATTCTTTTAGGAAAAGATATTGCCAATACTGTAAATGAAAAAGTACAAAAAGCATTGCTTGAAATAATGAACGGATATAATCTTCAGTTACTATCCGTTGATATGTCAAAGTATGAAAATCTTCATAAAGAAAGTAATGACGAAAAAGTCAGATGGTGCGTTGAATTATTAAAGTGTTTGAAGCAAGGTTTAACAGGGAAGGTCTCATAAAAGTCTCATCAATAGGTAAAACAAGGGGGTATTTGCTAACATTAGGTGGGGGACAGGATGCGAAAAAGGCTTGAAAACGAGGTTTTTACGTCTCATTTCAAGCCATTTTATGATTGCGGAGAGACAGGGATTCGAACCCCGGAAGGACTTGCATCCTTAACGGTTTTCAAGACCGCCGCATTCAACCACTCTGCCATCTCTCCGTTTTTAATTAATTATTTTAAGAACAAATTTGCCCCGCAAATATAAACATCCTCTCTGTTTCTACAAACTGCTTTTGCTTATCTTTTATTAACAAAAAAACAAAAAATTATGTTATTAAATGAATTAAATCCCTTCCTGAAAATATTAGCTGATGAAAGCGGAAAAATTATTCGAGGTTATTTCAGATCAGTGATTGATATAGAAAACAAGTCTGATTTTTCGCCAGTTACTATTGCTGACAAAAAAGCGGAAGAAAAAATAAGAGAGCTAATCATTAAAGAATTTCCAGATTATGGAATTATCGGAGAAGAATTCGGCGATTATAAAATGGATTCGGAATATATTTGGGTGATAGATCCTATTGACGGGACAAAGAGTTTTATCTCCGGTGCATTAAGTTTTGGAACTTTAATTGCGCTGCTTAAAAATGGCAAGCCAATAATCGGCGTTATCAATCATCCAATCCTTAATGAGTTCTTAATTGGTGATAATGAAAATTGTTTTTTGAATGATAAAAAAGTTAAGGTAAAAAAATGTTCTCAGCTATCAGAAGCAACTTTGCTTACTACTGATCATTTAAATGTTATTAAATATCAAAACAAATATGGATTTGAAAAACTGATAAATCAGGTTAAGCTTTATAGAAACTGGGGTGATTGTTATGGATATTATTTACTTGCAACCGGTTTTGCTGATATTATGATTGATCCAATTATGAGCGTATGGGATTCAATGGCTCTCATCCCCATCATTAAAGGAGCTGGCGGTACAATTACGGATTATCAAGGTAATGATGCTGTAAAGGGGAATAGTATTGTTGCTGCCGTTCCTGAATTACATTCAATGGTAATCAGTATACTGAACGGAAATAAGCTTTAATAAAATATTATAAAAATTAATATTGTTATTACAGCCGAGACCAGAGGAATAGGTTTATATTTTTTTAGATTAAAAGTAAGAATAATTGTTAATATCCATAGGGCTGATATTGATAATTCTTTAAACCGAAATAATTTATCTATTGATGGAATAGAAGAGTTGATATAACCATACTTATAAGAAAGATATAAAGGATTAACCAATAAGGTTAATGTTAAAAATATTAATGTTACAAACACCTCAAACTTTTTAATTTTTTCTTTTGGATTAAAATATTCTAAACCTACGCGCACAGATAGTAACAACCCTAAATTTAGTAAAATAAATTGAAGTGCTTTTAACATTGAAGGAATTTTACCCCAAAATTTCATTTCTACTTTTTGATTATCAGGCAGAGAATACTTTTTATCTTTATAAATCAACTCAATATAATATTGCAGCTTATGATCAGCTTTTAATGATGGAAATTTTGCTGAGAGTATCAAATCGGATTCAATCATGTTAATAGATAACCATGATGAATCATTAGGTGACTTCCAAAATACTTTTCCTGTTAGATTCTTAATATCACTGCGAATCAGAATGGTTACATCATCTTTACCATAATGGACTTTCTCAAATCTGTATGAAACCTTTTTACCTTCAATACCAATTGTTCCGCTTATAGGATAATCCTTGCTAAATAAATTTGTTAAATAAATAACTACAAATGTTATAACAAACGAAGCAATCCAAAGAATAACAATTTCTTTTTTCATCTGGAATTAAAATTATGATTTGAATAAAAATGATAAAACCTTGAACTTAAATTATAAAATAAAAAACCCCGCACAAAGACGGGGTTAAAAAACAATGTGATTTAAAATTAAAGCGATGTGCCGATTTTAAATCTTAAATTCACAAAGATTTTTGTTATTCCAAAACTACCAGTATCAAGTGTTGATAAACTGATTGAAGGTCCGATAGAAAAAGCACTGAATCCCCATACCTCCATTATTTTTTGAACGAGTAGATTTATGTTGTACTGGGGTTCGCGATATTTACTTCCCGGCATCCCATCGAAACCAAAATCAAAAGTACTACCTGCAAGAGACATTTCCCTAAATGCAAAACCAAAGTGCCACTCATCAAGAAACTGCGCAAGGTAAACTCTTCCTCTTGTTGATCCAAGCACAGAAACAGGATATCTTAGCTCCCAGTTAATATATGATTGATTACCATCAATAATTCTTGCTTCATATTTGATAGTATCATTTTTAGTTACGACAGTTCCGGCTGCTTTATTAAGATAACTTTGTCTTTTGGGATCACCAATTTTGGTGGTAGCTTTTAAGTAACCAAACTCAAAGAAATTACCGAATGGAAGAACATAATTGATCTGATAACCTTCACTAACAATTGTGTTATTGTGATTTTGCTCTTTCATTGCTTCAATCATTGCATCAATGTGAGTAAAAATTCCTGCTCTAACACCGAGTATGTGAAAATTAGCTTCAATAAAATTTGTTTCTAATGCACCAGAATAAGGAGTTCCAATGCCCAAAGAAAGTCCTACATCCTGCTTAAGTGCCATACCCATTCTTTCACCACCTTGCAATTGAAAGAATGGATTTACATAACCAAGAGTGGGGGAGATTTGCATCTTTGTTGGTGGCTGTGCAAATTTACCAAATCGTATTTTCTGGATGACACGGGTAAAAACGCTGCTGTAAGTAATATCCTCTTCAAGATTTAATTTAAATGGATAGGTAATTATTCTTGCTCTTAATTCTGGTGTTACAGCTAGGAAAGGATATAACACACCTTTTATTGATATTGTTTGATTATTCGCGTCTCTTAAATCAACTATAATTTCTGCTTTTGGGTCAGGTGGATCAATAAATAATGCCTCCTGAATTTTGATAAAGAGACTATCATCCAAAGGTTCCATTTGATAATAAACTATTTGCTCCTTTTCATCCTGAGCAAATAATGACTGAGAATATCCCAGGCATAAGAATAGGATTATAATAAGAAAAATATATTTAGAATATTTCATTTTTAGGATACCCAATTATTATTTTGAAAAATCAGTGAAAAAGAATGAATCGCCAACCTGAACGCGATCCTTGGAACGTTCATCAACAACCGTGCAGAAAAAATTAACCTTATACCTACCATCAGATTCCCTTAAATTTCCATTTTTATCAAGCCAATTATCGAAAGCACTTGCCGTGGAAGCAATTTTTAAAGTTACATTATATACTAAATTACCGTTACTATCCTTTGTAGGACCTGTAACGGAAATTGGCCCGGCCCAGGATACTTTTAGTTGATCCGGTCTCTGATCGATGATGGTAACTTTAAATACTGATATTCTCTGAAGTTCTTGCACATAAATTTGCGAAGAATTCATTTTAGTAGTTACGCGTTCAATCTTTACTTCTGGTGGTTTGTTTGGGATAACTTTTATTCGGTCTTCCTGCGAGCCAAATTTGATTATAACTTCTGTCTGGTCAGTAAGATCAAATCGTTTTTCTTGTCCCGGCGGAATGGTTGCTATAATCTCATTAGGATTACGTGGATCAATAATATTTGCAGGAACGCTTCCCGTATTTCTGGCTGTATTCCAGGTATACTGTATAAAAGTTTGCTTTGCAGAAATTGGAGATTGTAATAAGGTCTGTTCCTGAACAACTTCTTTTTTAGGTTCCTCCTCTTTTGGTGGCGGAACGTAGTCTTTTAGAGTTTCTAATTTTTTATTGAGTGCTGCTAATTGCTCCTTCATTTTTTCGTTTTCAACAACTACATTAGGATCAATCTTAATTGTAAAATCAATCCCAAGTGAATAAAGTGAATCAAGTACGGCAATCAGCGAATCCCTGACAGATTTATTAACTGTATTCTCTTCCAATGCAACTCTGCGCAAATCGAGGTTAGCCCCTTTTAATGCCAGCACTGTAATTACAAAAATGTACAGCACCTGATAGATAACGAATTTACTGTCTCTGTTTTTATTTATCATTTTAAAATCTTTTTATTTCTTAACAATTGATTCTAAATATTTTAAACCGGTAATTGTTTTCTCATCACCTAAAGAATGCGAAGCTTGATTTAAAGCATTTGCAAGAGCACTTAACTCTGTAATTTTTTGAGAGCTGATGTTTTCTATCTGATTTATTTTTTCTGAAAGAGCGCTTATAGACGTAAAATTCCTATTCATTATTTCACTTAGCTTTGCAGATTGTTCAACAAGCAATTTAAATTTTTCAACATCAGCAAGTGAAAGCTCTGTCCCTTTTGCTAATCCGTCGGTGGATGAGTTTAATTGTTTTAAGATATTTTTAGAATTCTCTACCTGTATTCTTGAAAAATATTTTTCCCGTATATCCACAACGTGATTTACTACATTTTGGAATTCTACTCCAAGTTGATCTAAAACCGGTTCAAATAATTTTCCTAAAGCCAAAACTATTAATGCCTTAACTTCAAAAGGTACGGATAATCCAAGAAATATTTCTTCACCAAGTTTTATGCTGATAAGCAAAATTGCAGCACCGATAAGTGGAAGCGCTGTGGAGATGCTATCTATTATGCTGGTATAGGAATTTATTACTCTGTCAATAGTAGCACTTGCCGGTGTTCTTATTATCTCTAACTTTAATTTAGTGTATGCTAAGAATGCCATGAAGATAAAGAATGCATAAGTAATAACAGGTAGCCACCAGAAGCTGTATGGTATTACATTTTCTTCAACTGGTTTCCATGTCGGGAATAAAGATTTAGCGATATCAATTGTAATATTACCAAGTATCGGTACTTTCGATAGATCTAGAAAAAAAGAGATTATCAATGCTACAAAGGAAATTATAGCTGGTTTTAAAATAACAGTGAACTGAATTTTTCTAATCGCGGATCTGGTATATTCCTCTAATTCAACTTCAAGTTCATTGTTCGCAAAATCAGGATTCAAGAGGTTTTTATTATTTTCTTTTGTTGATTTTTGTGCGCTTGTCATTAGATTCCTCAAATGTTTTCTTTGTTAATTTCTAAAAGTGGATTATCATTTCTTCATGGCTGTACTGATGCTAAATCGGTTCCCCATCGAGGCAATTATCATACCACATTGTTAGTTAATTATTGCATAAACAAATATCGAGTTAATAATTAAAACTTAAGTTGGTTGGATAATAAGTCGATTTAATCTACATCACTAAAATAAATATAAACTTAGAATTAATGTAAAAAAATCTATTTTTTAATTAAAATAAAAATCTTATTTATATAAAAACAAAATAATAACATTTTAATATACAGGTTAAAAATTCCTTAAAGCTTGTAATAATTACTGGAAGTTATTTTTATTATTATTATCAAATTTAGTAAGTATTAATTTAATTATCTTTGTACTGTAATTTTATTTAGAATTTTTAACTATCC
>OEIU01001448.1_pt1 | contig 15292 bp, 13 predicted proteins | sample 1539221 | NCBI WGS metagenome assembly OEIU01 (sample SAMN03792071, study PRJEB22550) | activated sludge metagenome | feature: wastewater treatment plant; material: activated sludge; isolation source: Wastewater treatment plant of a petroleum refinery complex | place: Argentina: Zarate | collected...
ATTTTTAAGGATTTTTTTTATTCTGTTCGCTTCCGTTTTAGATACTTTATTTAACGAATAAATTAACGGAAGCGTAATCTTTTTCTCGATTATATCTCCACCCACAGGTTTACCGGTAACACTTGATGAACCTTCGTAATCAAGAATGTCATCACGTATTTGAAATGACATACCGAGTGAATGACCAAAATTTCTCATCGCTTCAATATATTCTTTGTTTTCTGTGGCGCTCATTGCACCTATTGAACAACAGGTTTCCAGTAGTGAAGCAGTTTTGTCAGAAATTACTTTATAATAAGTTTCTTCATCGATATCGAGTTTGCGCGTTTTGCGAATTTGTAATAATTCACCTTCGGACATACGTTTTACGGCATTAGTAATCACGCCTAAAAAATCAAAATCTTTACCATCAACTGCAATCATCAATCCTCTTGATAATAAATAATCACCCATTAGCACAGCAACTTTATTTTTAAATAATGCATTGATGGACCACATATTCCTTCTTTTATCCGCATTATCAACAACGTCATCGTGAATCAATGTAGCTGTATGTAAAAGTTCTACTAAAACTGCTCCACGATAAGCACGATCAGAAATACCACCGGTTAACTGTGCCGCAAGTAGAACTAGCAGTGGTCTAATTTTTTTACTTTTCTGTCTGATTATATAGCGAGCAATAAGATCAACGATACCAACATTTGAGCGCATGGAATCTTTAAATATATCATTGAATTGATCAAGCTCTGATTGTATTGGACTACTTATATTCTTTAAAGAATTCTTATTCACGATTTCTTTTGTGATAGTTTAGAAATTAAAATACTTATTTCATACAATATTACCAATGGAACTGCTAATATGATTTGCGAAACTGGATCTGTGCCGGGTGTTAAAATTGCTGCAGCAATCATAATAATTACAATTGCATGCTTCCTAAATTTTCTCATAAAAGATGGTTTTAAGATTCCCAATTTTGAAAGAAAAAATGAAATCATTGGAAGTTCAAAAACCAGGCCCGCTGCAAGCATAACACTGATTATTATGGACATATATTCATCGATGGCAAACTGATTTTTAATTGCAGTAGATCCGAATTGTGCAGCAAACTTTAATGCTAAAGGAAGCATTACAAAATATGCGAATGCAATTCCGATTAAAAAGCATAATGATGAAAATATTACTATCCATAAAATATATTTGCGTTCGCGTTTATGAAGTGCAGGGGAAATAAATTTCCAGAATTGATAAAATATGTTTGGAATGCTTATTACAAGTCCGACCATAATTGCAACTTGCATGTACAAAAATAATTGTCCGAAAGGTTTAAGATTTTGTAAGTCTGCCCCGGAATCTTTAGCAGGTTTTAGTAATACATAATCAACAAGAAAGTCTATAAATATCCAGGCAATTATCGTCCCCACAACAATTCCGATTAAAGAGTAGATGATTCTCCATCTTAATTCCTCAAGATGCTCAAGAAAAGTCATCTCCTTTTCGTTAACAACTTCTTCCTCATCGGTGCTTTCTTTTAATAATAACTCTGACATGATAATCTAATCTTAATTGGTTTCTTTAAATAAAGGATAATTTGAAGTGAACTTAACAACATCGTTTTTCAAATCATTTAAAACTTTTTCATTATCAAAATTTGAGATTGCTTTGTTAATGATATCGGCAATCACTTCCATCTCTTTTTCCTTCATCCCTCTTGTTGTTAAAGCAGGTGTTCCAACCCTGATTCCACTTGTTACAAAAGGACTTCTTTTATCAAATGGTACCATATTTTTATTAACAGTTATCCCGGCTTGTTCCAAAGAAATTTCAGCTTGTTTACCAGTTACATTTTTATTGGATAAATCAATAAGCATTAAATGATTATCTGTACCACCGGAGACAATTTCAAATCCATACTCTGATAATTTACCGGAAAGGGCTTTAGCATTTTTAATAATCTGCTTGGCGTATTCGGTAAAAGAATTAGATAGTGCTTCACCAAATGCAACCGCCTTCGCCATAATTACGTGCATCAAAGGTCCGCCTTGAATGCCCGGCATAACCATGCTATCAATTAGTTCCGACATCATTTTAACTCTATCACCTTTTGGTGTAGTTAATCCCCAGGGATTTTCTTTATCTTTCCCGATAAGAATTATCCCGCCCCTTGGTCCTCTGAGTGTTTTATGTGTTGTAGATGTTACAACATCACAATATTTAAGAGGATTATTAAGTAAACCTTTCGCAATAAGTCCTGCCGGATGCGCCATATCGCACATAAGAAAAGCACCTATTGAATCAGCTATTTCTCTAAACTTTGCATAATCCCAATCGCGGGAATAAGCACTAGCACCAGTGATGATTAGTTTTGGTTTTTCTTTTTTTGCTAGATCGGCAATTTTATCATAATCTAAAAGACCAGTGCCTTCATTCAATTCATATCCAATTGCTTGATATAATTTTCCAGAAAAATTAACTGGTGAGCCGTGTGTTAAATGCCCGCCATGTGCTAAACTTAAACCTAAGAATTTATCACCTGGTTTTAGGTAAGTCATTAGAACAGCCATATTAGCTTGAGAACCACTGTGCGGCTGAACATTAACATATTCGGCACCAAATAATTTTTTTAATCTTTCTCTTGCGATGTTTTCAGCCATATCAACAAACTCGCAACCGCCATAATATCGTTTACCCGGATAACCCTCCGCATACTTATTTGTTAGAACTGATCCAGTTGCTTCAAGCACAGCAGGACTGACAAAATTTTCAGAGGCAATAAGTTCTAATTTATTAGTTTGGCGTGCTATTTCTGATTGAAGTACGTTAAATATTTCGGAATCGTTTTTTAGATTTGATTGCATAATTTTCGCTTAAATTGATGAATGAATAGGTCAAAATTAGAAAAGGTTTCCTGAAATCTCAAGAAACCTTTTCAACAAGTTGATACCGCGTACACTAAGGAACAGTTACGCTTTTACCAATCCAGCCGACACAAGTAATTGGTAAAACCTGACCGGATTTTATTCCGCGGAAGAAATAATCCTCTTTTGTAGGTATAACACCAGCAAGTGCACTAATTCTTTCACGTGCCTGATCAAGAGAACCATCCATTGCAAGTGCTTTTTTATAGGTTTGATAAGCGAGCAAGTAAACTACCTTTCTATCAAAATCAGCACAGCCCGATGCTGATTGTTCATAGAGATAAGCTTCATAATAAATTGGTAATGCCCAGTTTCCACCTTTTTCACTTGCCTTAATAAATTCAGTTCTTGCCTGAGCTAATTTGCCCATGTCTTTATAGATGATACCGAGATTAAAGTAATTATCTTTATTCTCTGGTTGAAGACTGATTATTTTTCTATAGGTTTTTTCAGCTTCAGCTAATTTATCTGTCTTTTGATAACTTGAAGCGAGCTGTGAAAGCAAACCAACATTATCAGGTTCCAAACTAACTAATAATTCTAAAGGAGCAATTGCTTCCTGAAAAACAGAGGCTTGTATTGCTACTGAAGCATACTCTTTAGCTTTTTTAGGATTAGTCTTATCTTTTTCCCATGCAGCTTTTACAATTTTTAATAGTTCATCAATATTTTCAACCAAATCTTTTTTACGATTGCTCCAAGTTTCATTATCCGGCTCACGATCGCTTAAAATATTATATAGCTCAAGTGCTTTTAATTTATATCCATTTTCCCCATTATCATTATTTTTATAAAGTTGTCCTAACCTATCATAGTAAAATGAAGATAACTCCGGCTGCCATGCAATTGCTTGTTCATATTCAGGAATTACAGTTGAGGCAGGTAAAGAAAGCCAAATCTCTGAAACATAAGCTTTCCTTGCTTCAAAGTAACCTTTGTCTTGGTCTCTGTATTTGATTGCGAGATCATAAAAATAAATAATTGTATCCTGAATAGATTTTTTTAATTCAGCTGAAGTATTTGAAGAATCATGAAGTGCCCATAAGCATTCTTCCATCTTGTAGTATATCCATTTACTAAATTTAGAAGGATTTGCCTCAATTACTTTCCATCCATAAGGTAATGCGCTTTCACAATCCTTATTCTTATGATATTCAGAAAACAAGCTGTAGTTTTCTAAAATTTTCATAGAGTCAGGAGTTTGTGCAAAACTCAATGAATAAAAAATTGAGATTGATATAACGAAAGTTTTAAATAATGTTTTCAATTTATTACCCTATCTGTTAAACTAAATTACTTTTCATATCTTAAAAACCAAAGTTCTCCAAAACTAACGCCGATATATAATTTTACAAAATTTTCTTGTAACAAATTATTATCTTTTGTGCCTCTTAGAGCATATTGTAAACCTAAATCAATGCTGTTATCAGCCCCCATTGGAAAAGATAAACCTCCAAACACAGAAAATTGGTTAATACCGCTTCCATTAAATTTGTATTGAGTTTCTTCGTAACTTAAACCGCCCCTCCAAACTATTTGTTCCCAAGTAGACATACCGATATTTCTCTTTGGTATATATTCAAATGCAGCACTGAATTTTTGTGCATTTCTTAAATTATCACTTTTCACATCACCTAATTTAAACTCACCCCATGGTTGATAAGCATAATCAAAATTAAAATGATACATCTCGCTAAGTACAAAACTAATGCCGCTATTAATTCTAATAGGGATGCTCATTTTTGTACTTGTTCTTGCAATAGTGTCTACAAGACTAAACGATGTTGAAGTTAAAATTGTATCTGTATTTAATTTGGAGATATAATTAATTGATATTCCTAAACGTAAATCAGATATAGGTTGAACATTAATTGCTTTTGTTAAATCTGGTGAAATAATTCCGACAGACGAACCAAAACCAGTTGATCGGCGGTTATTATTATACGATGTATTAATATTTGAAGAGTTCGCATCAAATTCGATATCAGAAAAATATTCCAGATTACCAAAATAGTAATCAAGCGAAACGCCACCAATAAATCCTAAAGGTAAATTTACTGAGGAGCCAACAAATAATTTTGAAATTCCACCTTTGCCTTCATAATTAACTTTATAAGATGGAACACTATTATCTAAAGATGTGAAATTTTTAACAGCTTTATAACTAACTCTGGAATATGGAACTAAACCAAAGGCAACTCCTATCCCGTATTCAGTGCTTACAGGAAAACCAAATGTAAATCCTTTAAAATCAGTTTCGCTTGTAAAAAATTTATCGGAATTATTTGAAATACTAATCCCTTTATAACCCAAGCCAAATTCTATCCTTGTCTTGTTAAATGATGCCCAGCTTGCAGGATTAGTAATTATTATATGATCGGGATCTAGTTGTGTCACTCCAAGATCACCAATTGACATCATCTTAGCAGAATATCCATAATCGAGATCGCCAACTCCATATCTTGTATAGGGAGAACTGTTTTGCGCATTTACAATTGTAATCAAACTAAGAAACGTGAATACGGTTAAAAGAAAAATTCTCATTAAATATTTACTTCTTTCTAGAATAAACAATTTCCAATTTCGGTCTTTTAGTTTTATCTGCTGCGTTGCTGCCTTTCAGGGCAAATATTTCTAAACCTCTTAACTCGTTTACTGGCTTTATAAGCAGCCCTTGATTACTAACATTATTATTTATTGCTCTTACAATATTAGTAATTAAGCCCGTATAAGTATTTCCACTTCTACTTAATTTATAAACATAATTTGTGTTTATTTCTTTTGTCGTAGAATCTTTAAGTAAGTATACTAACAGAGCATCTTCATAATCAGAGCCAGTTTTTGTTTCTAACGAATCCAATGTAAGTGTTAAAGTAGCAGAGTTAATTGTTGAATTTGCGGGTATCGCTGAAAGTGAAAAAAATAATTTTGCCTCTGCTGCCAAACTTGATTGAACTGCAAAATTCTCACTGCTTACAGAAGGTTTATCACCAATAACAACGCTTAAGTCTGAAGAAATAAATCCTGTTAAAGTATCTGTATAAACACCTGGCTTTTGTATAACCACTTTTAATCGGGCATCATTGATTGCATTTACTTTATAACCTGTAAACCCAAGAACTTTTTGTGTATTGGATGTTGGGCTGACCAATATGCCATTATTTGTCCCTAACAAAGTATCAACATTATTTTTTAACCAATCAGTAACGATAGATGGAGCTAAATGAAAAGAATAAACTGAGTCATTTGGACTGATGCTGTGTGAACTGCTTAAATCAGTGTTATTATAAGATAATGTTGCAAAGCTATCGGCAGTAAATGTAAACGATGACCATTTATTATTTATCTTAAATGCTTTATAATCAAACGTACCATTTGAACTACCGAAAGAATATTCTTTAACTAATTCAACATAGGAATCGAGAACATTTATTTTATTTTCTTTGATATCCTGCCGCAATGAATCAGTTGTGGCAAATACGAATTGCAACATAAGATGCGAAGTTACGTTTTGTGCTTTACCCAATAAAATAAGATCAGCACTTGTTAGTGAAATTATTTTCTTAAAGTAAGTTGAACTTTGATAAACCGAATCAACAGATGAATCAAATTTAAGAACCTCAACATTATCCTGATTTAATAACTCATTACCAATATCTGTAGGTGAATCGTTACAACTTGTAAATATTAAAGTACTAAGTATTAAAGAGAAAAAAACAACTATTTTATTTTGCACCAGCTATTTCTCCAGAGAAATCGTTAATTATAAAATTACATGCATCCATTAAATTTTCGGCTACAAAGCTTGGAAAATAATTTCCATTTTGCAACATAGAAATACTATCCAAACCTTTACCTGTTTTTACTAAAATCGTTTTTACTTTTGCATTTATACCAGCTTCAACATCAACAACTGTATCCCCAATTAAATATGATAAAGACAAATCAATATTATAATCTTTAGCAGCATCAAAAATCATTTTGGGAGAAGGTTTTCTGCAAACACATTCTTCTTCATTATTAAATTCCGGATGGAAAGGACAGTAATAAAATGCATCAATTTGTACTTTAAAAGCAGATAATTTTTTATTTAATTCTTTATTGATGGCTATTACATTTTCCTCACTAATCAAACCTCTTGCTATACCAGATTGATTTGAGACGACAATAAGTTTAAAATGATAATCGTTTTTTAGCACTGATAAAGATTCACCTACACCGGGAAGTAAAACCAATTTTGTGGGATCATTTAAGTAGCCGGGGTCTTCATTCAATGTCCCGTCACGATCCAGAAAAATTGCCTTATTTTTCATCAAACTATTCTGTGGAAAGGATAGTTTTATAAAGTTCAATGTATCGTTTGGCTGAAAGCTCCCAGCTAAAATCGCATTTCATTCCGGCTTTCATAATTTTTTGCCAAACTTTTTTGTCTTCAAAAGTTTTTATTGCACGTTTAACTTCTTTAATCATTTCATCAACATCATATTTTTTAAACACAAATCCATTCCCCTCTTCAGTTTTTTCATTAAACTTAATTACAGTGTCAGCTAATCCTCCAATTTCACGAACAATCGGGACAGTGCCATAAACTAAACTATACATTTGATTTAATCCACAAGGTTCGTTCTTAGAAGGCATTAAGAAAATATCAGCACCTGCTTCAATCAAATGAGCAAGCTCATCGTTAAATCCTAAGTAACAAGCGAATTTCTTTGGATATTTTGAAGCCATTTTTTCGAAAAATGTATGATATTTTTTATCACCGGTACCAAGCAGAATTATCTTACAATTTAATTTAATCAACTCATTGAATCCATCCTGAATAAGATCAAATCCTTTGGAGTCGTATAGTCTTGATATTAATCCAATAATCGGAACATTTTCTTCAAACTCAAATCCAAATCTTTCTGAAAGTTCCTTTTTATTTTCAATTTTCTTTTCAATGTTTTTTACAGAGTAATTGACAGGAATTTGTTTGTCTTTTTCAGGATTCCATATCTTGGTATCAATCCCATTTACAATCCCAAACACTGAGCCCTTTCGTTTTGAAAGCACATCTTTTAATCCTTCACTATATTCGGATTTAGTAGTAATTTCTTCAGCATAAGTTTTACTAACAGTATTGATAACATCGGAAAACATCAAACCACTCTTTAAGAAATTAACCTTGCCATCTTGTAAAATTCCTTTTGATGCAGATTCCAATTCTTTAGGTAATCCAGTTTTACTAAATGTAGTTTGATTAAATGTACCTTGATATGCAATATTATGAATCGTAAAAAGTGTTTTAAATTGATCAAATCCTTCCTGATCTTTATAAATAGTTTTAAGATATGCAGGTACAAGCCCGCATTGCCAATCATTTAGGTGAATGATATCTGGAATCCATCCGAGCTTAATTATTAGTTCCATTACTGCGCGATTTAACAGTATAAATCTTTCATCATTATCGGGATAATCTTTACCGGTTTTGGGATCCAGATACAGTCCGTTTCGGCTTCCAAAATACTCCTGATTATCCAAAAAGTATATTTGAACCCTTACGCGTGGACCAGGTAAGAAGCAAGATTTGAGTGAAAAGATAACGTCTTTCTCACCTATTTTTACAGTAAGATCTTTAAGTCTTACAATCTCGTGAATCTTAAATTTTCTATCATCTACGGCGCCATATTTAGGGATAACAATTCTTACTTCATGCCCTAATTCAGATAACATTTGTGGTAATGCGGAAGAAACATCTGCAAGTCCGCCAGTTTTTACAAAAGGAAAAACTTCAGATGAAACAAACAATACTTTTAATTTTTTTGCAGCCATGGTAGCGATTCTTTTTTAAATTGAATGTGCAAAAATACTAATAATTGTATTCTTTCTCAAAAAATGAAGGAAATTAAAAAAGTTGGCATCAGCGTTACTGACAATTTATCCCATTATCTCAAGAAAGGTTAATAATCAAATATTTTAACTGCTATCGAAAAATCTATATATTTGAAATAATCAATAAAGAAGAATTGTTATGAAAAGAAATCTGATTATTTACTTTTTAATGTTATTATTTTTTTCCGTCATAATTATTTCTTGTGCAACTTCCACAGGCAGCAGATATTCTAAAATTGACACTGTAAAAATTGACTCTTTAGATGTTAAAATAAATGAAAAGAAAGATGGAAATATTGTGGAAGATTTTGATATCACTCCTTACAAATCTAAGATTGAAGTTCCAGGAAAGGAGAAAACAAATATTGTTGAAGAAAATAATATATGGTATGATTACGGATCGCAAAAGTCAAATGTTCAACAAAAGGTTTTAGTAGGCACAGAAGAAGGATTTAGAGTTTTAGTTACCACAACAGATAATTTAGAAGATGCAAATCAAATCAAATCTGATCTTTACACCAGCGTTGACAATAACGAGATTTATATTGATTTCATTCCTCCATTCTACAAAGTAAAAGTCGGCGATTTTAACAATCAAAAGTTAGCGGATAATTTAAGATTTAAATTAAATCAGCTTGGATATAAAGACGCCAAAGTCATCAAAGAAAATATTAACATCTTTAAATAATGATAAAACTTTTTACAAACGCATCGCAAATAGTAACCTGCAGCACGAATGGAAAAAATCTGAAGCGTGGAAGTGATTTAGAAGAATTGGAAATTCTCACCGATCATTTTATTCTTTCCGAAAATGGAATTATAAAAGATATCCTGCCAAATAATAACTTAAATAAATTTGTAAGTGCAGAAAAAATAAATTTTAGTGATAAAATAATTTTACCCGGCTTAATTGATTGCCATACTCATACAGCTTTTGCAGGATCTCGGGCAAATGAGTTTAAAGATAGAATAGCCGGTAAAAGTTATGAAGAAATTGCAAAAAATGGCGGTGGTATTATTGCAACAGTTAAAGCTGTTCGGGAAAGTTCGCTTGTGGAATTAGTGGAATTGATGAAGCCCAGAATACAGGAATTTATTGCTCAGGGTGTAACAACGCTTGAAATAAAAAGCGGATACGGATTAGATTATGAAAATGAGATTAAACTTTTGCATGCAATAAAAATTATAAACGAAATATTTCCCATTGATATTGTTTCAACTTTTTTAGGTGCTCATACCTATCCTTCAGAGTATAAAGATGATCATAAATCTTATATAAAACTTATTGGCGATAAAATGATTCCGCATATCGCAAAAAATAATCTTGCAGAGTTTTGTGATGGATTTTGTGAATCAACTGCTTTTACTGCAAATGAAATTGATGAAATATTTTTTGCCGCTTCCAGGGAAGGATTAAAACTTAAACTGCACACAGAACAATTTAATAATATTGGCGGACTTGATATTGCTCTTAAATATAATGCAACCAGTGTTGATCATCTGGAAGTTTTGCAGGAAAAAGATTACCTAAAATTTAATTCCGTTGATACAGTTGCAGTTTTATTGCCCGGTGTTTCTTTTTTTCTTGATTATCAATTTGCACCAGCAAGAAAATTAATTGAGAATAATGCTATCATTGCGTTAGCCACCGATTTTAATCCCGGCTCATCTCATATCTTAAATCTTCATTTAATTATGAGTCTTGCTGCAATAAAAATGAATATGAAGATTGAAGAAATAATTAATGCTGTAACAATCAATGCTGCGAAATCATTAAATAGACAATCTTCAATTGGAAGTATTGAAATTGGAAAGAAAGCTGACTTTGCAGTATTTAATACAAATCAATATTCGGATATAGTTTATAGTGTTGGCAGAAATCTTATTTCGCATACAATAAAGAATGGCGAAATAATTTATAAACGAGATTAAAAACTATTCTCACTTTGTGGAAATATTTAAATCCGTAATACTCCATCTTGGTTTTAATTTTATCGTATCTTGATAAAAATAAAATTCCTCAGAATATTTAAAAGGGTAAGGATATCCATAATCATAACTTCCAGTGCTATCCTTATCTGAATAGAACCACAGAGAATAATTACCCGGTTGTATCCGAGTAAAATTATAGGTGAAGGTTTTATCCGGCTTGGTTTTATAAATTAAATTTTGATCCTTTATACTTTGCAGAATTAGTACAACGTTAATTAAAGATGTATTTATTCTTCCCGAAAGTCCGGTAAATTCAATTCCTGAAATAGTTGAAAACTTTAACGTGTAAACTGAATCAGTTTTATTACCTGCTGCATCCGTTATTTTAGCTAAATTTAATTTCACTTCAAATTTCTTATCCGCTCTTAAATCCGTAAGTGGTTTTATCATTATAGTAGCATCATCAGGAAAACTTATTTCAAATGGGATTTTATTTTTTAAAGTGTCTTCAAATTGTATGGCATTCTTAATTTGCTTATTTGCAATTGCATCATCAAAATAAAAAATTATTTTAGGATGGATAAAATCTATTGAAGCATTTTTTTCAGGAATTCTCTTAAAAAGTTTTGGAGCTGTTGTATCCGGTTTATCGCTTAAAATTAATTCCCGCCAATCATTTTCAAATACATTTCCGTTAACATCAACCAATTTTTTAGCAAACAAATAATATCGGTTTGCGGATTTTAATTCCTTAGTCTGAACCAAAATAAATTCATCTTTTTTTGTGTTTCCTTTGTAACAAAAATCCACCCCGGATTTTGAGTTTGAAGTTGAATCAATAATAAAATAATTATCAGCTTTATAAATTGAAGAATCACAATCTTCACTAACCGTAACTAAAATATGATTCCGGTCAGTCATAATAGCACTTATTAAACGTGGTTTTAAAGTATCAATCTTATTCAGGAAAAAATTTAAACCGGTAAAAGATGAGTCTGTACCGATTAATGAAATATCTTTAAATGGCATACCAATTAAATCCTGATCTGCCTGATATTTAAAATCTCTCAGTTGATCTTTAATGGCAAAAATCCTGTAAACAGATTCAGCTAAGCCATTAAGTTTATAACTTCCATCCTTCCCAATCTGTGAAATGTAATCAGGTTTTTTAGAGAGATAATTAACTGTGTCTTCTGAAAATTTATAAGCAAAGATTAATGCGCCTTCAATATCTTTACCATAAACTTTACCTTCAATATTTCGTTTATCAATCTTATCCCCAGTTGAGAAGGAAATTGAATAGGAATTTGCCATCCTATTTTTATTATTGATATCAACTACATCTGTCCCGATAGTTACCACATAAGTTGTGTTTTGTCTTAATCCATTTAAGAATTTAACCTCAACGGATTTTCCGCTCCACGAAATATCCAATTGTTCATCAATTGCCGGTGAAATAAAAAGCGCCTCTTTAAAAGAACGCTTATCAACAAATTCAGAAAATTCAAATTCTATATAATCTTCTTTATAATTTGTTGTACCATTTTCGGGAGAAGAGGAAATTATTTCAGGAGGAATCTTGTCAACTTCCCCACCACCGGGTGGCAATTGATTTGCGCAACTGATTAAAAATGAAATAAAAATAATAATGGAAAATATTTTTATTATTTGTTTTGTTCGTTTAGCCATTTTCTATACTGTGCTACATTCTTTAAATGATCGGAATAACTTTTAGAAAATTTATGTGAACTATTTTCATTGGCAACAAAATACAAATAATTATGCTTTTCCGGATAAAGTGCGGCTAAAATTGCATTGGCACCGGGATTATTAATTGGTCCCGGTGGTAAACCGGAATATTTATAAGTATTGTAGGGTGAATCAATTTTTAATTCCTGATATGTTAATCTGCGCCAGCCACCAGGCAATAAAAATTGAATTGTAGGATCTGCTTGAAGCCGCATGCCAATTTTTAATCTGTTATGATAAACACCTGAAATAGTCGGCATTTCTTCAACAAGATTTGTTTCACCTTTTATGATTGAAGCAAGTGTTAAAACCTGATGAACTGATAATCCAATTTCTTTTGCTCTTTGTTTTAAAGAATCATTAAAAAATTCTTTAAATGAATCATAAAATATTTTTAATACTTCTTCAGGTGAGGATCTTTCATAAATTTTATAAGTCTTGGGAAATAAATATCCTTCAAGTGTTGGCTGATTAAGCCCCAGGGATTTTATAAATTCTTTATCAGTGGCAAGATTTACAAATGCTGCTGAATCAATTTTCAAATCCCGTTTAACTTTTGCACCAAGCCATTTCAATGTCTGCCCATCGTTTATTCTAATCGCTCTTAAATAATCTGCCGGACCGTTAACAAATAAATCAAGCAAATCGAGATAACTCAAATTATTTGGGATAGAATATCGAGCAGCTTTGACATTTTTTTCCGCACCATATAAAAATGCAGCGACTTTAAAATTAAATTTACTTGGGATTACACCTTCCTCATAAAGTCTTTCAGTTACACTTGAAAAAGATTCGCCATCTTTAATTTCAAATCTTATCGGAGAATCTTGCTTATAATGATTTGCAGTAAAGAATGTAAAATATCCAATTGCAACTAAAGCAATAAAAAATGCTAAGATTATCAGAATCTCTTTTTTATTTAATAAACTTTTTATGTGGGATTCCATTTAGATAAAATAATTGGTTAAATATTTTAAATCTCAAGAAAATGATCAGAACTTAAGGCCGGAAATGGTTTACACGATAACGTATCTCTAACTCCATTTTCATAAAGTGATTTACCTCTGAATGCAATCATTGCAGCATTATCACCAAAAAAAAATTTACTCGCCTATAAATCTTTACAAATATTCTATGGCATTGAAACTAATTTAATTTCTTCGATACCAGAAAAATCTTTTTGATCAACTGTAGCTATGTTTTTTATTTTGTTTGATAATGCGATACTTATTATTTCGTAATCGTGGATCTTAAGACCACTCGACGTGTATTTATTTAGTAAATTTATAAATATTGCAAATGACTTTTCGGTAGGATATAATATTTTAAATGTGCTTTGAAATTCTTCTACTATTGAAAGCGCCTCTTTTATAGAAATACTCGAATTGGGGATGCGCGTAATAACAGAAAGAAATTCTGAAATATTCTTTGAGGTAGTATAAAGATTTAATGAGTTATCATTTAGTAATTCTTGAACAGAATTAAAATATTTCGAATCTTCATCTATTGCATAAAGCAATAAATTTGTATCAAACAACACATTATTCATATGCTCTTTCCCGAACATTGATACTGTCGAATTGTCCCTTCAATTTATATGTGTGTAATTTCTTTTTATTTGTCTTGGGGAAAGTAAGACCATTAATATATTTATATACTTTTTCCAATAAATCGTTTGGCATACGATCTATTTCTCGTTTTATTTTTTCTTTTGTTATCATATTTTTCTCATTAATTCTTGATTATTTCTGTATAAATATAATTCTATCCTTTCTTACATTCAATTTATTATTTAGAATCCGTGATTGTAAAGCTAAACGTGCTGTCTATTTGAGATTCTATATTTTTATTAAAACATTTACAAAATAATTTCTGATTCTAATCCTTAAACTCAAGAAAATGATCAGAACTTAAGGCCGGAAATGGTTTACACGATAACGTATCTTTTACTCCATTTTCATAAAGTGATTTCGCTCTGAAAGCAATCATCGCTGCGTTATCGCCGCAAAATTGCAAATCCGGAATCACTAATAATTTATTAAATTGTTCAGCAAGTTTTGTTATTTCGGATTTTAAATAAGAATTTGCTGCCACACCACCAACAACAGAAATTGATTTAACATCATACACTTCTAATGCTCGTTTTACATTTCTAGTTAATGCTTTAACCGCAGCAAATTGAAATGAAGCGGCAATATCATTTTTATCCTGCAAAGATAAATTATCAATTCCACCTTGCGATTGAACGTAACGAAGCACAGATGTTTTTAATCCGCTGAAAGAAAAATTTAATTTTTGCTTTAAATCTGAAACAGGAAAAACAATTTTGTCTGCATCTCCTTTTATTGCTGCACTTTGTATTTTTGGTCCACCCGGATAACCTAATCCTAATAACTTAGAAACTTTATCAAACGCTTCGCCTGCTGCATCATCAACGGTACTGCCGAGTTTATAAATTTCTGTAAAACTTTTTACTAAAAGTAACAGAGTGTGTCCACCAGAAACGACTAAACTTAAAAATGGAAATTCTGGTTTTGCTTGCATTAAAAAACCTGAGAAGATATGTCCTTCGATATGATTAACTCCCATAAAAGGTTTGTTTAAAGCTAATGCTAAACCTTTAGCGTAAGTTAATCCAACAAGTAAAGCACCAATTAAACCCGGACCAGCAGTTGCGGCAATCAAATCTATATCATTTAATTCAATGTCGGATTTTTTTAATGCGTCTTTAACTAATGGATTAACAATTTGTAAGTGTGCTCGACTTGATAATTCAGGAACTACACCGCCATAATTAGTATGAAAATCCTGAGATGCAA
>OEIU01001449.1_pt1 | contig 15284 bp, 12 predicted proteins | sample 1539221 | NCBI WGS metagenome assembly OEIU01 (sample SAMN03792071, study PRJEB22550) | activated sludge metagenome | feature: wastewater treatment plant; material: activated sludge; isolation source: Wastewater treatment plant of a petroleum refinery complex | place: Argentina: Zarate | collected...
GGGCGCGCACCGGCGGCGCCAAGGCCACCGGGGCGCGGGGGGGGGGGGTCCGCGCCGGCGCCCCCGCCGGCCGCGACCCCAGCGCGTCGGCCACCCCGAGGTAGAGGTCGCGCATCAGGGCGCCGATGCTGCGCTGGTCGCCCCAGGCCTGGTACGCCTCGAGCATCGTGAACTCGGGCGAGTGCGTCGCGTCGACGCCCTCGTTGCGGAAGATCCGGCCCATCTCGTAGACCCGGTCCACCCCACCGACGACGGCCTTCTTGAGGTTGAGCTCGAGGGCGATGCGCAGGACCATCTCGTGGTCGAAGGCGTTCATGTGGGTGCGGAACGGGCGGGCCGCCGCGCCGCCGTGCACGAGCTGGATGACCGGCGTCTCGACCTCGAGGTAGCCCTGGCCGTCGAGGACCGCGCGGACCGCCCGGAGCGCGGCCGCCTTGGTGCGCACCATGTCGCGGGCCTCCTGGCGCACGACGAGGTCGGCGTACCGCTGGCGGACCCGCGCCTCCTCGGAGAGCTCCTTGTGGAGGACCGGCAGCGGGCGCAGCGCCTTGCTCGCCATCCCCCAGCGGGTCGCCATGACGGACAGCTCGCCGCGACGGCTCGAGATGACGCGCCCCTCGACCCACACGTGGTCGCCGAGGTCGACGTCGGCCTTGAAGGCGGCGAGGGCGTCCTCGCCGACCTCGGCGAGGCTGAGCATCACCTGCAGGCGCGTCCCGACACCCTCCTGGAGCGTCGCGAACGCGAGCTTGCCGGTCGTGCGGACGAAGACGACCCGGCCGGCGACCGCGACGACGTCGTCGGTCTCGGCGCCGGTCTCCAGGTGTCCCCAGCCCTCGCGCACCTCGAGCAGCGAGTGCGTGCGCGGCACCTCGACCGGGTAGGCCTGCCCGCCGGCCTCGAGGATGCGGTCGCGCTTCTCGCGGCGGACCCGCATCTGCTCGGGCAGGTCGACCTCGGGAAGGGCAGGGGTGGCGTTCTCGGTCACGGAGGTCAAGGGTACGGAAGTGGCCCGGGAGCAGCCGCGCCCGCCCGCCCCGCGGCCGTCGACGGCCAGCCGGCCGTCGGCTCAGCGCTCGTCGAGGGTCATCTCCAGGGCGTACGCGTCGGCGTCGTAGCAGTGGTTGGCGTGCTCGACCGGCTCCCCGTGGGCCCCGAAGGCGGTGCGCGCCATCGTCAGGACCGGGCGGGTGCCGCGCAGGCCGAGGCGCCGGCGCTCCTCCGGCGTGGGCATCCGGGCCCCGACGGTCTGCCGCGCGACGACCGGCACGGCTCCCCGCGTGCGCAGGGCGGCGTACAGCCCGGTGGTCTCGAGCTCCTCGGCGGTGAGGTCGGAGAGCTCGGGGGGCAGCCAGTTGTGGAGGACGGCGAGGGGCCGGCCGTCCACCGACCGGAGCCGCACGATGCCGAGCAACGCCGTGTCGGAGGGGAGCTCGAGGGCGGCGGCGGCTTCTTCGTCGCGGGTCACGGCGAGGGAGAGCACGCGCGTCCCCGGGGTGCGTCCGGCGCGGAGCAGGTCGTCGTGGAGGCTCGAGAGCTCCGCGCGGCGGTGCACCCGGGTCGGGGCGACCGTCGTGCCGATGCCCCGCCGCCGCACGAGCAGCCCGCGGTCGACGAGGTCCTGCATGGCGCGGCGGACGGTGGGCCGGGAGAGTCCCAGCCGGCCGGCGAGGACGAGCTCGTTCTCGACGGAGTCGCCCGGCTGCAGGTCGCCGTCGCGCACGGCCGCTCCGAGCTGCTCGGCCAGCTGGTGCCAGAGCGGGACCGGTGACGTGCGGTCGATCCGCACCGGGACCTGTCGCGCCACCATGGACGGGACTGTACAGCGCGAGACCATCCGTGTCAGTATGTCCTGACAAAGGAGGTCGGATGCGGATCGCACTCGCGGGTGCCGGGCGGATCGGGGCGTTCCACGCCCGCACGCTCGCGTCGCTCGGCGGCGTCGACGAGCTCCTCCTCGCCGACGTCGACGCCGACCGGGCCGCCCGCGTGGCGGCCGACCTGGGCGTCGTGGCGGTCCCGACGGTCGAGGGCCTCCTCGACCCGCGCGTCGACGCCCTCGTCGTCGCCACCTCCACCCCCGGCCACGCTCCGCTCGTCCGGGCCGCGGTCGCCGCCGGCCTCCCGGTCTTCGTCGAGAAGCCGCTCGCCGCGACGCTGTCCGAGACGGTGGAGCTGGTCCGGCTCGTCGAGGGCGCCGACGTCCCCGTGCACGTCGGCTTCCAGCGCCGCTTCGACACCGGGTACCGCCGGGCCCGGGCGGCCGTCGCCTCGGGCGAGCTGGGCCTCGTCCACACGCTGCGGGCGACCACCTCCGACCGCCGCCCACCCCACCCGGAGTACCTGCCGACCTCGGGCGGGATCTTCCGCGACTGCTCGGTGCACGACGCGGACGTCGTCCGCTTCGTCACCGGCCGCGAGGTGCTCACCGTCCAGGCGGTCGGCGGCACGAAGGGCGAGCCGTTCTTCGCCGCGGCCGGCGACGTCGCCTCGGCCGCGGCGCTGCTGACCCTCGACGACGGCACCATCGCGGTCCTCACCACGACGCGGTACTCGGGCCAGGGCCACGACGTCCGCCTCGAGGTCGTCGGCTCCGAGGCGTCCGTGGCCGTCGGCCTCGACGACAGCCTCGCGCTGCGCTCGCTCGAGGACGGCGTCACCTTCCCCGCCGGTCCGGTGCACGAGGCGTTCATGGACCGCTTCGAGGCCGCGTACCGCGCCGAGCTCACCGCCTTCCTCGACGTGGCCCGCGGCGGGGCGCCGAGCCCCTGCACCGTGCGCGACGCGCTCGAGGCGTCGCGGGTCGTCGAGGCCGCCTCCCTCGCGCTCGCCGAGGGTCGCACCGTGCACCTGTCCGAGATCCCCACCACCTGACGGAGGATTCGTCGATGACCACCGCACCCGTCGCCCGGCGCATCGCCGGCGCCCCCATCTCGTGGGGCGTCTGCGAGGTCCCCGGCTGGGGTCACCAGCTGACCCCGGACCTCGTCCTCGCCCAGATGCACGAGGTCGGGCTGGCCGCCACCGAGTTCGGGCCCGACGGCTTCCTCCCCGACGCCCCGTCCGCCAAGGCCGCGACGCTCGCCGCGGCGGGCCTGCGCGCGGTCGGCCAGTTCGTCCCGGTCGTCCTCCACGACCCCGCCGTCGACCCGTTGCCCGCCGTCGAGGAGGCGATGACCGGCCTCGTCGCCGCCGACGCCGGTGTCGTCGTCATCGCGGCGGCCACCGGTGCCGAGGGCTACGACACCCGCCCGGACCTCGACGACGACCAGTGGGCGACCCTGCTGCACCACCTCGACCGGATCAGCGACGCCGCCGCGGCGCGCGGCCTGCTCGCCGCCCTCCACCCGCACGTCGGCACGATGGTCGAGAGCGGCACCGAGACCGAGCGCGTCCTCGCCGGCAGCCGCGTCGCCCTCTGCCTCGACACCGGTCACCTCCTCATCGGCGGCGGCGACCCGGTGGCCGTCGCCGCGCAGCACCCCGACCGGATCGGGCACGTGCACCTCAAGGACGTGCGACTCGACCTCGCCGACCGGGTGCGCTCCGGCGAGCTGACCTACACCGACGCCGTCGCCGCCGGGATGTACGTCCCGCTGGGCGCGGGGGACGTCGACGTCGCGGCCATCATCGGCTCGCTCGAGTCGGCGGGCTACGCCGGCTGGTACGTGCTCGAGCAGGACACCGTCCTCGCCGGCGACCCCGACGCCACGGGCGTCGACCCCGCGGCGGACGTACGGGCCTCGGTCGCGCACGTCCTCGCCGTCGCCGACCGGCTCGGGGCGAGCACGTGAGCGCCCCGGACCTCGTCGCCATCGGCCGCACCGGCGTCGACGTCTACCCGCTCCAGCACGGGGTGGGCCTCGAGGACGTCGACACCTTCCGGAAGTTCCTCGGCGGCAGCGCGACCAACGTCGCCGTGGCGGCGGCTCGGCACGGGCACTCCGCACTCCTCGTGACCAAGGTCGCCCACGACGCGTTCGGACGCTACGTGCGCCGCGAGGCCGAGCGGCTCGGGGTCGACCCCTCGGCGATCGCGGTCCACGACGGCGACGGACCGCCCACACCGGTGACCTTCTGCGAGGTGCACCCCCCGGACCACTTCCCGCTCTCGTTCTACCGCTGGCCCACCGCCCCGGACCTGCTGCTCACCGACGACGACCTGCCGCTCGACGCGATCCGGGCCACCCGCGTCCTCTGGGCCACGGTGACCGGCCTGTCGCAGGAGCCCTCGCGCGGCGCCCACCACACGGCGTGGGCGGCCCGCGGCCGGACCGGGCACACCGTCCTCGACCTCGACTGGCGCCCGATGTTCTGGGCCGACCCCGCCGAGGCGGCCCGTGAGGTCGGCCGCGCCCTCGCCCGGGTGACCGTGGCGGTCGGCAACCAGGAGGAGTGCGGTGTCGCGGTCGGGGAGACCGACCCCCACCGCGCCGCCGACGCCCTGCTCGAGCGTGGCCTCGAGCTCGCCGTCGTCAAGCAGGGCCCGCGAGGGGTGCTCGCCGCGACCGCCGACGAACGGGTCGAGGTCGCGCCCTTCCCCGTCGAGGTGGTCAACGGCCTCGGCGCCGGGGACGCCTTCGGCGGAGCCCTCGTCCACGGGCTCCTCGAGGGCTGGGACCTCGGACGCACGGTGCGCTTCGCCAACGTCGCGGGCGCGATCGTCGCCGGCCGGCTCGAGTGCTCCACCGCGATGCCGACGACCGACGAGGTCGAGGCCGCGCTCGCCGGGGCCGGGCGGTGAGCGCCGTGACGAGCCACCGCGTCGGGCCGGCCGACCTCGCCCGGCTCACCGAGACCCGGGCCCGCGAGCCGCAGCGGGTCCAGCAGGCCTGGGACGAGCGCACCCTGCGTCCGCTGCTCCCCGACGACGGCCGGCTGCTCCTCGTCGCCGCCGACCACCCGGCCCGCGGCGCGCTCGGCGTCGGCCCGGAGCCGATGGCGATGGCCAGCCGCTCGGACCTGCTCGACCGCCTCGTCACCGCCCTCGAGCGTCCCGGCGTCGACGGCGTCCTGGGGACGCCCGACGTGCTCGAGGACCTCCTCCTGCTCGGTGCGCTCGAGGGCAAGGTCGTCGTCGGGTCGATGAACCGCGGTGGGCTGCAGGGCGCCTCGTGGGAGCTCGACGACCGCTTCACCGCGTACACCGCCGAGGCCGTCGGCCGGCTCGGCCTCGACGGCGGCAAGATGCTCCTGCGCGTCGCCCTCGACGACGCCGGGTCGGTCCGCACCCTCGAGGCGTGTGCCCGCGCGGTCACCGAGCTCGCGGACGCATCGGTCATGGCCATGCTCGAGCCATTCTGGTCGGTCGTCGAGGACGGTCGGGTCCGCAACCTGCTCGACGCCGACTCGATGGTGCGCGCGGTCCAGGTCGCCTCCGGGCTGGGCGCGACGAGTGCGCACACGTGGCTCAAGCTGCCGGTCGTCGACGACCTCGCGCGCGTGATGGACGCGACGACGCTGCCGACCCTCCTGCTCGGTGGCGACCCCGACGGCGCGCCCGCCGAGACCTACGCCGCGTGGGAGCAGGCCCTCGACCTGCCGTCGGTCCGCGGCCTGGTCGTCGGGCGTGCCCTGCTCTACCCCCGCGAGGGCGACGTCGCCGCCGCGGTGGACGTCGCGGCCGACCTCGTCCACGGTGGGACCTCATGAGCACCGGCCGCGACAACGGGGCCTACGTCCGCCTGCACGGCAGCGCCCTCGACGGGCCGTTCGGGGTCGCCGTCACGCCGACCTCCTCGTCCCCCGTCCCCGGCTGGCGGCACACGACGCTGCGGGTCGCGACCCTCGACGGCCGGCTCGTCTCGCACGAGGGCGGCGAGGAGGAGACCCTCGTCGTGCCCCTGGACGGCCCGGTGCGGGTCGAGGTGACCGAGGCCGACGGCACGGTGCACGACGTGGCGCTCGAGGGCCGCGCCTCGGTCTTCGACGGCCCGACCGACGTCGTCTACGCCGGACGCGGTTCGCGGCTGCGCCTCCATCCCGCCACCGGCGTCCCCGTCCGGGTCGCCCTGTGCGGCGCCCCGGCCCGGAAGGCGGTGGACGCCAAGCCGTTCCGCCACCTGCGCGCCGCCGACGTCCCCGTCGAGCTGCGCGGCGCCGGCCGGGCCAGCCGGGAGGTGCGGAACATGGGCCTTCCCGACGTGCTCGACGCCGACTCCTTCCTCGTCTGCGAGGTGGTCACCCCGGCCGGCAACTGGTCGAGCTGGCCGCCGCACAAGCACGACGAGGACCGGCCCGGTGAGGAGACCGAGCTCGAGGAGATCTACTACGTCGAGACCCGCTCGAGCGACCCCCGCGGGACGGACCCGGTGGGCTACCTGCGGGTCTACGGGTCGAGCGACGAGCGCCCCCTCGACGTGCTCGCCGAGGTCCGCACCGGCGACGTCGTCCTCGTCCCGCACGGCTGGCACGGGCCGGCCGTCGCCGCGCCCGATGCCGACCTGTACTACCTCAACGTGATGGCCGGCCCCGGGCCCGAGCGGGCCTGGCGCATCTGCGACGACCCGGCCCACGCGTGGGTCCGGGAGGCCTGGCCGGACGAGCCGGTCGACCCGCGACTGCCCCTGGGAGGCACCCGATGACCGCATCCGAGACCGTCCGCCTCACCGTCGCGCAGGCGCTCGTCCGCTTCCTCGGGCAGCAGTGGACCGAGCGGGACGGGCGCCGGCAGCGGCTCTTCGCCGGATGCCTCGGGATCTTCGGTCACGGCAACGTCGCCGGCGTCGGGCAGGCCCTCCTCGAGGACGAGCTGCGGGCCGCGGACGCCGGGGAGGAGCCGGGGCTGCGCTACGTCCTCGGGCGCAACGAGCAGGCGATGGTCCACACCGCCGTCGGGTACGCGAAGCACCGCGACCGGCTGACGACGTGGGCGGTCACCGCGTCGGTCGGGCCCGGCTCGACCAACATGCTGACCGGTGCCGCGCTCGCGACGGTCAACCGGATCCCGGTCCTGCTGCTGCCCTCGGGCACCTTCGCCACCCGGGTCGCGGCCCCGGTGCTCCAGGAGCTCGAGCTGCCGTCCGCCGCAGACGTCTCCGTCAACGACGCCTTTCGGCCCCTGTCCCGCTTCTACGACCAGGTCGACCGGCCCGAACAGCTGCCGGCCGCGCTGCTCGGGGCCTGCCGGGTGCTCACCGACCCCGCGGAGACCGGCGCCGCGACCATCTCGCTCCCGCAGGACGTCCAGGCCGAGGCCTTCGACTGGCCGGTCGAGCTCTTCGCCGAGCGGGTCTGGCACGTCGCGCGTCCGCCGGCGGAGCCCGCGCGGGTCGCCGACGTCGCCGACGCCGTGCGGGCGGCGCGGCGGCCGCTGCTCGTCGCCGGCGGCGGGGTCCACTACTCCGGGGCCGAGGAGGCACTCGCGGCCTTCGCGGAGGCCACCGGCGTCCCGGTCGCCGAGACCCAGGCCGGCAAGGGTGCGCTGCCGCACGGCCACCCGCAGCTCGTCGGCGCCGTCGGGTCGACGGGCACCACGGCGGCCAACGCCCTCGCCGCCGAGGCCGACCTCGTCATCGGGGTCGGCACCCGGTGGACGGACTTCACGACTGCTTCGCGAACCGCCTTCCGTCGCAATGGAGTCCGATTCGTCAGCCTCAACGTCGCCGCCTTCGACGCGGGCAAGCACAGTGGCCTCCCGCTGGTCGCGGACGCTCGCGCCGGGCTCGAGGCGCTCACCGACGCGCTCACCGGCCATCGGGTGGACGACGCCTACGTCGCGGAGGTCGCCGGGCTGTGGCGCACCTGGGACGAGCAGGTCGAGGCCGCCTACGAGCCGCCCGCCGAGGTGACCGGTGCCCTGGCGCCGGGCCTGCTCACCCAGGGCCAGGTCCTCGGGGTCGTCAACGAGCACACCGACCCCCGCGACGTCGTCCTGTGCGCCGCCGGCTCGATGCCCGGCGACCTCCACAAGCTGTGGCGGGTCCGCGACCGCAAGGGGTACCACGTCGAGTACGGGTACTCCTGCATGGGCTACGAGATCCCGGGGGCCCTCGGGGTGGCGCTGGCCGACGACACCCGCGACGTGTTCGCGATGGTCGGCGACGGCGGCTACCTCATGATGCCGACCGAGCTCGTCGTCGCCGTCCAGGAGCGGGTCAAGCTCGTCGTCGTCCTCGTCCAGAACCACGGGTTCCACTCGATCGGGTCGCTCTCGGAGGGGCTCGGCTCACAGCGCTTCGGCACGTCGTACGAGTTCCGGGGCGCGGACGGCCGGCTCGACGGCGGTCACCTGCCCGTCGACCTCGCCGCGAACGCCCGCAGCCTCGGTGCGCACGTCATCGAGGTGCACTCGCGCGACGAGCTCGTCGCCGCGGTCGCCGAGGCCAAGGCCGCGCCGCGCGACGGTGGGCCGGTGGTCATCCACGTCGAGACCGACCCGCGGGTGCACGCCCCGTCGAGCGGGTCGTGGTGGGACGTGCCGGTGGCGCAGGTGTCGGCCCTGGACTCCACCCGCGAGGCGTCGCGGGCCTACCGCGCGGCGAAGGCCGACCAGCGCCCGTACCTCGCGCCGTCGACCCCGAAGGAGACCGTCCGATGAGCCCCACCGAGGTCCGGGTCGGCGTCGTCGGCGTCGGCATCATGGGAACCGACCACGCCGAGCGCCTCGCCTCCCGCATCGCCGGCGCCCGCCTCGTCGCCGTCGCGGACCCCGACCGGGTTCGCGCCACCGCCCTCGCGGACCGGCTGGGCACCGAGGTCCTCGCCGACCCCCTGGCGCTCGTGGCCTCGCCGGACGTCGACGCCGTCGTCCTCGCCTCCCCGGGCTTCGCCCACGAGGAGCAGGTGCTCGCCTGCCTCGCCGCCGGCAAGCCGGTCCTCTGCGAGAAGCCGCTGACGATGGACGACGAGTCCTCGCTCCGGGTGGTGCGGGCCGAGGTCGAGCACGGCGCCCGCCTGGTCACGGTCGGGTTCATGCGGCGCTTCGACCCCGAGTACGCCGAGGCCCGGGCCCTGCTCGGCACCGGCGAGCGGGGGCGCCTGCTGCTCCTGCACAACGTGCACCGCAACCGTTCGGTCCCCAACGCCGACTTCCGTTCGGAAATGATCGTGCGCGACAGCCTCGTCCACGAGGTCGACTCCTCGCGCTTCCTCTTCGACGACGAGGTCGTCGAGGTGACGGTGCTCGCTCCCGCCCCGACGCGGCACGCCGCCGAGGGCGTCCTCGACCCGCAGGTCGCCCTCTTCCGGATGGCCGGCGGCGGGCTGGTCACCAACGAGGTGTTCGTCAACAGCCAGGTCGGCTACGAGGTCCGCTTCGAGGCGGTGGCCGAGCGCGGGTCGTTGACCGCCGGCCTGCACACCACGGCCCTGCTCGGCACGAGCGCCGCCGCCGGCGGGGGCGCCTGGGGCGGGGTGGTCCCGGCCGACTACCGGCGCCGCTTCGCCCGGGCCTACGACCTCGAGGTCCAGGCGTGGGTCGACGGCATCCGGGCCGGCACCGGAGCGGTCGGCGCCTCCGCGTGGGACGGCTACGCGGCGACCGCCGTGAGCACCGCCGGGATGGCCTCCCTCGCGACCGGGACACCGGTGGCGGTCGAGCTCGCCGAGCGTCCCTCGCTCTACCGGGCGACTGCCGATCCCGTCGCCGTTCCGTGAACCGAGCACGGACTCCACATCCGCGCGCCGGCCTGACACACTGATTCCACCACTCACACGGACAAGGACCGATACCCGTGAGCACGACCCCCACCCGCATCACCCACCTCGTCGCCGGCGCGCCCTGGGAGGGCACGGCCGCACGCACCAGTCCCGTCTACAACCCGGCCACCGGCGTCCGGACCGGCGAGCTCGACCTCGCGTCGGCCGACCTCGTCGGAGAGGTCGTCGTCCGGGCCAAGGAGGCGTGGGCCGGCGAGTGGAAGGACGCCTCGCTCGCCAAGCGCACGCAGGTGCTCTTCAGGTTCCGCCAGCTGCTCGACGAGCGCAAGGAGGAGATCGCCGCCCTCATCACGGCCGAGCACGGCAAGGTCCTCTCCGACGCCGTCGGCGAGGTCACCCGCGGCCTCGAGGTCGCCGAGTTCGCGTGCGGCATCCCGCACCTGCTCAAGGGCGGCTTCACCGAGAACGCCTCGACGAAGGTCGACGTCTACTCGATCCGGCAGTCCCTCGGCGTCGTCGCCGTCATCAGCCCGTTCAACTTCCCGGCGATGGTGCCGCTGTGGTTCGTCCCGGTCGCCATCGCCTGCGGCAACGCGGTCGTCATCAAGCCGTCAGAGAAGGACCCGTCGGCCGTCAACGCCGTCGCCGCGCTCTGGACGGAGGCCGGCCTGCCCGACGGCGTCCTCAACGTCGTCCACGGCGACAAGGAGGCGGTCGACGCCCTCCTCACCCACCCCGACGTCAAGGCCGTCTCCTTCGTCGGCTCGACCCCGATCGCGAAGTACGTCTACGAGACCGGCACCGCACACGGCAAGCGGGTCCAGGCCCTCGGCGGCGCGAAGAACCACATGATCGTGCTCCCGGACGCCGACCTCGACCTCGCCGCCGACGCCGCCGTCAACGCGGGCTTCGGCTCGGCCGGCGAGCGGTGCATGGCGATCTCGGCCCTCGTGGCCCTCGAGCCGATCGCCGACGAGCTCGTCGAGAAGATCAAGGACCGGATGGGCAAGCTGGTCACCGGCGACGGCACCCGCGGCTGCGACATGGGCCCGCTCGTGACCGCGCAGCACCGCGACAAGGTCGCCTCGTACCTCGACGCCGGTGTCGAGGCCGGCGCGACCCTCGTCGTCGACGGGCGCGAGGGCGACGTCGACGCCGACGGCGAGGGCTTCTTCCTCCGCCCGACCCTCTTCGACCACGTGACGAGGGAGATGTCGATCTACACCGACGAGATCTTCGGCCCGGTGCTCTCGGTGGTCCGCGCGACGACCTACGACGAGGCCCTGGAGCTCATCAACACCAACCCCTACGGCAACGGCACGGCGATCTTCACCAACGACGGCGGTGCCGCGCGGCGCTTCCAGCACGAGGTCGAGGTCGGGATGATCGGCATCAACGTGCCCATCCCGGTGCCGATGGCCTACTACTCGTTCGGCGGCTGGAAGAACAGCCTCTTCGGCGACACCCACGCCCACGGGATGGAGGGCGTGCACTTCTTCACCCGCGGCAAGGTCGTCACCTCCCGCTGGCTCGACCCGAGCCACGGCGGCATCGAGCTCGGCTTCCCGCAGAACGCCTGACCGGGGTCCCCACACCCGCACCCCGCACCCCGCACCCCGCGCCCCGCGCCCCGCACCCCGCGCCCCGCGCCCCACACCCCTCAATCGCGTGCTACGGCGCAGTAAGTGCTGCGATGACGACCAGTACTGCGCCGTATCACGCGCGTCGGGGCGCATCGTTGCGCGTTCGTGACGCCCGCGATGCGGTTCCCGTGTGGTGGTCGTCGTCGTTCTGCCTCATCATGGGCTCGGCGTGTGGTACGACCGCGCCCTCGGGGCCACGGACAGGAAGACGGATCGACATGATGTCGCGCAGGAGGCTGGCGCTGACCGCCGCGGTGGCGGTACCGCTCGTGCTCGGTGGTGCCGGGACGGCCTACGCGACCCACTACCAGGACAAGGCCCTGCCGGGCAGCGCGGTCGGCGGGGTCCCGGTCGCCGGGATGACCCGCGACGAGGTGGCCGAGACCGTGCGCGAGCGCGCCGCCGCCGTCACGGTGACGCTGACCAACGGGCGCTCGACCCGCACCGCGCACCTCGCCGAACTGGGGTACGCCGTCGACGTCGAGGCCACCGTCGACGAGCTCTTCACCGCCAACCGGGAGTGGTCCTCCTACGCCCGCTCGCTCGTCACCCCGCGCGACGTCCCCGCCGTCGTCTCCACCGACGACCGCACGCTCGCCGCCGTCGTCACCTCGCTCGTCGCGGACGCCGACAAGGCCGGCCGCGACGCCACGGTCTCGCTCGCGAAGGACAAGAGGTCCTTCGTGGTCTCGCCGGCCGTCGCCGGCCAGACCGTCGACCCCGCCACCTTCCAGGACGTCGTGGCCCGGGCCGCCCACCGGCTCGCCCCGGCCCGCACGACCCTCCGCTTCGTCGAGGGCACGCCGAAGGTCAGCACCGCGGTGGCGCAGCACGTCGCCGACGCCGCGAACGCCATCGTCAACGCACCCTTCAGCGTCACGGACGGCACGAAGTCCTATCCCGCGGCGCCGTACACCAAGGCCTCCTGGGTCACCGTCCCGGTCAGCGACGGCGTGCCGCAGGCGCCGATCGTCGACGCCGCAAAGGTGCGCGCCTGGGTGGGCGCGGTCGCCAAGGCGGCCACGGTCGAGCCGACGACCGGCCTGCGCTACGTCGACTCCGCCGGGACGGTCCGCAAGGTCGTCACCGAGGCCGAGGACGGGCGCACGCCGAAGAACGCCGACCAGCTCGCCGGCGCCGCGGTCGCGGCCCTCGGCTCCGGTGGCACCTACGCCGGCACGCTCGCCTTCAGCCCGGTCAGGGCGGCCTGGGACGAGAAGCGCATCGCTCCTGGCGCCGAGAACCTCGCCTACCCGGCGGCGGTCGGGGAGAAGTGGATCGACGTCGACCTGGGTCGGCACACGATGACCGCGTACATCGGCGCCGAGGTCGTCTACGGCCCGATCGCGATGGTCAACGGCGCGGCCGCCACCCCCACGTCGGTCGGCACCTTCCACGTCTACCTCAAGAACCCGCTGATGACGATGCGCGGACGCAACGCCGACGGGACGAACTACGAGACACCGGACGTTCCGTGGTCCTCGTTCTTCGTCGGTGGCATCGCCCTGCACGGCGCCCCGTGGCGCTCGAGCTTCGGCTACGCCGCCTCACACGGCTGCATCAACCTGCCGGTCCCCGTCGCCAAGTGGGTCTACGACTTCGCGCCGGTCGGCACGACGGTCGTCTCGCACTACTGACGCCACGGCTCAGACGAGCAGGGCCACCGCCGCCACCGCCGAGGCGACGAGGACGGCGACGTCGAAGCCGCGCTGGCTGATGCGGCGGACCGTGGCGTAGCCGAGCAGGCCGCCGAGCAGCACCAGGGGAGCGAGCACCCCGGCCCGGCCGACGTCGCGCCAGTGCATCAGCCCGAGACCGACCGAGAACGGCACCTTGACGAGGTTGACGATGAGGAAGAACCAGGCGTTGGTGCCGACGAAGCGTCGCTTGTCGATGCCGGCCGCCGACAGGTAGAGGGTCATCACGGCGCCCGCGGCGTTCGCGGTCATCGTCGCGAAGCCCACGGCGCTGCCGGCCGCCCAGGCGGGGCCACGGCGTTCGTGCAGTGACGAGGACTCCTCTCCCGCACGCCACTTCACGACGAGCTGCAGCAGGACGAGGACGAGGAGGATGGCGCCGATCGTTCGTCGAAGGGTCGTGTCGTCGACGACGCCGAGGAACACCGACCCGATCGCGAGGCCGGGCAGCACGGCCGGGAGCAGCCGACGCACGATGGCCCAGTCGGCGTCCCGGCGGTAGTGCCAGACGGCGACGAGGTCGCCGACGATGAGCACCGCGAGGATGGCCGCGGTCGACTGCTTGGCCGGCAGGACCGTGGCGAAGATCGCAACGGCGACGACACCGAGACCGCCGAGCGCGGTCTTGGAGTACCCCACGACCAGCGCCGCCGCCCCCATCGCGAGGACGGCCGGCACGGTGCCACCGAGCAGGTCCATGGCGACCTCCTCCGGCAGCGACCCGGGCGAACGCTACCCCGGGTCAGCGGCGGCCGAAGTCCTGGGTCCAGTAGACGCCGTAGCGGCTGGCCTTGAGCACGCGCGCGACACCGACGCCGATGGCCTTGTTCGAGCAGTTGAGGATGTTCTTGCGGTGCCCCGGACTGTGCATCCACGCGGCGACGACCTCCGACGCCGTCGTCTGGCCGGCGGCGATGTTCTCGGCGGACCCGTAGCGGTAGCCCTGGGCCCGGATCCGGGTCCAGGGCGTCCGGCCGTCGCGGCTGGTGTGGCTGAAGTAGTTGTGCACCGCCATGTCCGTGCTGTGCAGCTTGGCGGCCTTCGCCAGGCGGGCGTCGACCCGCAGGGCGGAGCACCTGACCTTCGCGCGCTCGCGGTTGACGAGGGCGACGACGGACTGCTCGAGCTGGGTCGGCGTCGCGGCCGACGCCGTCGGGGCGGCGGCGACCACGAGGGGCACGACGACCGCGGCGGCGAGCGCCGCGCGGGCACCGCCCGAGCGGACGAGGCGAGCGGACGAGACGGAGGAGCTGGGCATGACGACCTCGGGGGACGGGCCCGTGAGCGGGCCTGACGTGCAGGGACGGTGCGCCGGGGCTCGCACCGGCCCCACCGTCACACGGCCTCGCGGCCGCCACGTGCCGAACGGGGGTACCGCGGGCCGAACGGCCGACCGGTACCCCCGTCCGCTTCGCTCAGTAGCGGCGGCCGAGCTTCTTCTTGCGCCAGGCCTTCGCCAGCTCGAGCCGGACGACGTCGCGCCGGCGCCGGCCCTCGACCCTGTTCGGCAGGGAGAGACGGACCACCTTGAGGTAGACCGAGCCGGCCTGCTTCCAGAGGCTGCCGGTGACGTAGGGCAGGTCGTGGCGCTCCATGAGGTCACGGATGCGCGGGGCGATCTCGGCGTACCGGTTGCTCGGCATGTCCGGGAAGAGGTGGTGCTCGACCTGGTGGCTGAGGTTGCCGGTCATCACGTGCATCGCCTTGGTGCCGCTGATGTTGCCCGAGCCGAGCATCTGGCGCAGGTACCACTCACCGCGGGTCTCGCCGTCGATCGAGGTCTTCTCGAAGGTGGAGATGCCGGGCGGGAAGTGACCGCAGATGATGACGGTGTTGGTCCACACGTTGCGCACGAGGTTGGCCACGACGTTCGCGGTGAGGGTCGTGCGGGCCGAGCCGGTGGCCGCCGAGAGGGCGGGGTGGACGAGGTAGTCCTTGGTCGCCTGCCGCTTGATCTTCGCGACGACCTCGTCGCGGTCGGCGCGGAACTTGGCCTTCTCCTCCTCGCTCATCCGGTTCTTCTTCGCGAGGTAGCCGCCGAGCTCGAGGTCGTAGGCCGCGATGGAGTACTCGAAGAGCAGGGCGTTGCCGACGTGCCAGATCGGCTGGAAGAGGTAGAAGGGGCTCCACTTCTGGTCCTCGTCGACCCGCAGGATGCCGTAGCCGAGGTCGTTGTCGCGGCCCAGGACGTTGGTGAAGGTGTGGTGGATCTCGTTGTGGCTGTGCTTCCACTGGCTCGCGGGGGAGGCGTTGTCCCACTCCCACGCCGTCGAGTGGATCTTCGGGTCACGCATCCAGTCCCACTGGCCGTGCATGACGTTGTGGCCGATCTCCATGTTCTCGA
>OEIU01001450.1_pt1 | contig 15267 bp, 14 predicted proteins | sample 1539221 | NCBI WGS metagenome assembly OEIU01 (sample SAMN03792071, study PRJEB22550) | activated sludge metagenome | feature: wastewater treatment plant; material: activated sludge; isolation source: Wastewater treatment plant of a petroleum refinery complex | place: Argentina: Zarate | collected...
TAAAATCCGCGGCCGCAAGGCGTGCGGGTTCGAGTCCCGCCCCGCGCACCAGGCATCGGCCGCCTCAGAACTCGACTGCGAACTCCGTCGCCTGGAAGATGGCGCGCTTGGCGTCCAACTCGGCCGCGACGTCCGCCCCGCCGATCAGCGTGTACGGCTTGCCCGCCGCCTCCAGCCCCGCGACCAGCTCGCGCCGCGGCTCCTGGCCCGCGCAGATCACCACGGTGTCGACGTCGAGCACGCGCTCGTCCTCGCCGATCCGCACGTGCAGGCCTGCGTCGTCGATCCGCTGGTACTGGCAGCCACCCAGCATGTGCACGCCGCGCTTCTGCAGCAACAGCCGGCGCGCCCAGCCGGTGGTCTTCGCGAGGCCCTCGCCGAGCTTGGTCGGCTTGCGCTGCAGCAGCCAGACCTCGCGCGGCGGCGCCGGCATCTCGGGCTCGACCAGCCCACCGCGATTCGCGGTGTAGGCGACGTCGATGCCCCACTCCTTCCGATAGGTCGCCAGGTGGCCGCCCGCATCGGCGTGCGTCAGCAGTTCGGCCACGTCGAAACCGATGCCACCGGCCCCGATCAGCGCCACCTTCCTGCCGACCGGCTTGCGGCCCGTGATCGCGTCGACGTAGCCAACGACCTTCGGATGGTCGATGCCGGGGATCGGCGGCGTGCGTGGCACGACGCCGGTGGCGACGACGACGTGGTCGAACCCCGTCAGTTCGCCTGCCGCCACGCGCCGCCCCAGCCTCACGTCGACCTGCAGGTCCTTCAGCCGCGTGCCGAAGTAGCGCAGCGTCTCGCCGAACTCCTCCTTGCCCGGGATGCGCTTCGCGTAGTTGAACTGCCCGCCGATCTCGGAAGCCTCGTCGAACAGCGTCACCCGATGCCCGCGCTCGGCCAGCAGCGTCGCTGCGGCCAGGCCGGCCGGCCCCGCGCCGACCACCGCGACCCGCTTCGACGCGGCGGCCGGCTCGACCGTCACGTCGAGCTCGTGGCACGCGAACGGGTTCACCAGGCACGAGGCCACCTGCATCGAGAAGATGTGGTCCAGGCACGCCTGGTTGCAGGCAATGCAGGTGTTGATCGCGTCGGCGCGGCCCGCGGCCGCCTTGGCGACGAAGTCGGCGTCGGCGAGGAACGGCCGCGCCATCGACACCATGTCGGCGTCGCCGCGGGCGATGATGTCTTCGGCGACCTGCGGGTCGTTGATCCGGTTCGACGTGATCAGCGGGATCTTCACCTGCCCCATCAGGCGGCGCGTGACCTCGGTGAACGCCGCGCGCGGCACCGCGGTCATGATCGTCGGGATGCGCGCCTCGTGCCAGCCGATGCCGGTGTTGATGATGTCCACGCCCGCCTTCTCGAGCGCCTTCGCGAGCGCGACCACCTCGTCCCAGGTGCTGCCGTCGTCGACCAGGTCGAGCATCGAGACGCGGAAGATCACGATGAACTCGCGGCCCACGCGCTCGCGCACCGCGCGCACCACTTCGAGCCCGAAGCGGATGCGGTTCTCGAACGAACCGCCCCAGCGGTCGGTGCGGTGGTTGGTTCGCGGCGCGATGAACTCGTTGATCAGGTAGCCCTCGGAGCCCATGATCTCGACGCCGTCGTAGCCCGCGTGGCGCGCCATCGCCGCGCACTGGGCGAAGTCGGCGATCGTCTGCGCGATGTCGTCCTCGGTCATCTCGCGCGGCGTCGCCGGATTGATCGGCGCCTTGATCGGCGACGGCGCCACTGGCTGCTTCGTGTACGCGTAGCGACCCGTGTGCAGCACCTGCACGCAGATCTTGCCGCCGTGCTCGTGCACCGCCTTCGTGATCACCCGGTGCTTCTCGGCCTCGGCCTCGTTGTCGAGGATCGACGCGCCGCGCATCACGATGCTGTCCTGGTTGGGCGCGAAGCCGCCGGTCACGATCAGCGCGACGCCGCCCTTCGCGCGCGCGCCGTAGAAGGCCGCGAGCCGCTCGTGCGCGTTGCCGATGTCCTCGAGGCCGGTGTGCATCGATCCCATCAGGACGCGGTTCCTGAGCGTGGTGAAGCCGAGGTCGAGCGGGGCAAGCAGGTGCGGATACGGTGTGGTCATGACGTCGTCGGATTGGATGTTGCTCGTGGTGTTGCTCGTCGTGTCGGGGCGCTGCGTTCAGCGCGCCCTGCGGCGATTGCGGTCGCCGCGTCCGGTGAAGTCGTCCATGCTGTGCGTGACGCCGAAGAAGTCCAGCAGCGCATCGAACCACGCCACGGGCAGCACGCGCAACAGGTAGGTCGTCATCACGAAGCGCGGCAGGACGAGCCGCGCGCGGTCGCCCTCGATCGCCGCGACGATGCGGTCTGCGACGTAGCCGGGCTCGAGTATCGGCAGCAGCGCGGGAAAGCGCGTGCGAACCCCTTCGAACATGCCGGTGGCGATATAGAACGGACAGACCACGGTCGTGCGGATCGGCGCTCCGTCGCGCCCGAGTTCCAGGCGCAGCGCCTCGTCGAAGCCGATCGCGGCCGCCTTGCTCGCCGAGTAGACGGTGAGCCTCGGCGCGGCGGCAATTCCCGAGGCCGAGGCGATCGTCACGATGTGGCCCGAGCCTGCGTCCATCATGCCCGGCAGGAAGGCGCGCACCGTGCGGAACAGCGCCAGCGTGTTCACCGAGAAGGTCTTCACGATCGCTTCGTCGCTGTCCTCCAGCAGCCGCTTGCCGCTGACGATGCCGGCGTTGTTGATCAGCACGTCGACCCCGCCGTGCCCGGCAATCACCCGGGCGGCGGCCGCCTCGATCGACTCCCGGTCGGACAGGTCGCAGGCGTGCACGTCCAGCACGTCGCCCAGCGAGGCGACGCGCGCGCGCGCCTTCTCGAGCGCGATGGCGTCGACGTCCCACAGGATGAGCCTGCCGCCACGCATCGCGATCCGCTCCGCCATCAGCAGGCCGATGCCGTTGCCGGCGCCGGTCACCAGCACCTTGCGATCGCGGAAGTCGGTCATCTCAGGTCACCGCCGCGGCCGACAGGAAACGTTCGAGGCGCTGCGGCTCGGCGCGAAGCGCCTCGCTGCGGTCGTGCAGGGCGATACCGCCGCGCTCGAGCACGATTGCCTCGTCGGTAATCCCCAGAACGAGCGCCGGATGCTGCTCGACGACGATCGCCGACAACCCTTCCTCGCGCACGATGCGCCGCAACGCCGCGAGCAACTCCTCGACGATGATCGGCGCCAGTCCCTCGAGCGGCTCGTCGAGCAGCAGCAGCCGCGGATTGAGCACCAGTGCGCGCGCGACGGCCAGCATCTGCTGCTCGCCGCCGGAGAGCTGGCTGCCCAGGTGCTCGCGCCGCTCGGCGAGTCGGGGAAACATCCGGTAGGCTCGCTCGATGTCCCAGGCCCCGGGACGTGCCACCGCGCCGAGGTTCTCGTGCACGGTCAAGGAGCGAAAGATGTTTCGCTCCTGCGGCACCCAGCCGATTCCGCCCCCGTCGCGCGGCGCCGCGCGCTCGTACGGAGCGAGCCGCTCGATCGGGCGACCGGCCAGCACGATGGTGCCCGTGGCGCGCGCCGGGTTCAGGCGGGCCACGCCGACCAGCGTGTCGATCAGCGTGGTCTTGCCCGCGCCGTTGCGCCCGAGCAGCGCCAGCGAGCGGCCGGCCTGCAGCTCGAACGAGATGCCCGACAGCACGACGGCGTCGCCGTGGCCGCAGGCGAGGCCTTCGACCCGAAGCAACGGCTGCGCCGCGTCTCGCCGCTCAGCCATGCGTGCCGCTGCCGAGATAGACCGCCTTGACCCGCGGATCGCGGGCGATCTCGTCGGGCGTGCCTTCGGCGAAGACGCCGCCCGACACCAGCACCGTCATGCGCCGCGCGAACCCGAACACGACGTCCATGTCGTGCTCGATCAGCAGCACCGACACGTCGCCGGGCAGCGCGGCGACGGCTTCGAGGATCTCGCGGCGCTCGGCGCCGGGCACGCCGGCCACCGGTTCGTCGAGCAGCAGCACTCGAGGTTCGCAGGCCAGCGCCATTGCGATCTCCAGCAGCCGCTGCTTGCCGTAGGGGAGCTCCCGCACCTTCCGGGCGGCGACGTCGCCGAGGCGGAACTGCCCGAGCAGCTCGTCGCAGCGCTGCGCGACGCGACGATCGGCACCCAGCCGCGCCCACCAGCGCCCGGCGACGCCCAGGCGCGCCGAGACCGCGAGCGCCAGGCTCTGCAGTGGCGTGAAGGTCGGGAACAGCTGGTTGATCTGGAAGGTGCGCACCAGGCCGCGGCGCGCGCGCTGGTGCGCGGCGAGCCCGGTCACGTCGTCGCCGAGCAGCTCGATGCGCCCGCCGCTCGGTGCGAGCACGCCGGTCAGCAGGTTGACCAGCGTGGTCTTGCCCGCGCCGTTGGGGCCGATCAGCGCGTGGCGCGCGCCCCGCTCGATCGTGAGCGACACGCCGTCGGTCGCCACCAGCGCGCCGAAGCGGCGCGTGAGCGCGTGCGTCTGCAGCACCCACTCGCTCACGGCGTCGCTCCCGGGCGGCGCAACCACGTCCACGGCCGCGCGATACGGTCTCGGCCGACCAGCATCAGCACGACCAGCATCGCGCCGATCCAGAACGTCCAGTACTGCGGCGTGATCGACGACAGCAAGTCGTGCATCAGCTTGAACGCGATCGCGCCGACCAGGCCGCCGTACAGCCAGCCTGCGCCGCCGATGACCAGCACCATCAGCACGTCGGCGCTGCGATGGAAATCGAGCACGTCGAGCGACGCGAAACCCGTCGTCTGAGCGAGCAGCGCGCCGGCGGCGCCGGCCAGCGCGGCGCCCAAGGTGTACGCGGCCGCCAGCCGCGCGTTGACCGACAGCCCGATTGCGCTCACGCGCAGTCGATTGTCGCGCAGCGCCTGCAGCGACCAGCCGAATGGCGAATGCACGACGCGACGCACGACCGCAAAGGCGACGAAGAGCACGACGAGGCTGTACACGCTGGCGACTCGCCCGACGAGGTCGAAGTCGTAGCGCCCGAGCAGCGGCCCCATCACCACGCCCTGCAAGCCGTCGGCCCCGCCGGTGAGGCCGTCCAGTCGGTTGGCCAGCTCGTAGAGCAGCAGCGCGACGCCCAACGTCACCATCAGCCGCGTCAGGTCGGTGCCGCGCACGATCATCGGGCTGCACACGGCGCCCAGCGCGGCCGCCAGCACCGTCGCCAGCGCGAGCCCGGTGAGCGGATCGGCGTCGACGTGCTTGGCGAACAGTGCCGCGGCATAGGCGCCGAGCCCGAAGAAGGCTGCGTGGCCGAGCGAGACGATGCCGGCGTAGCCGAGCACCAGGTCGAGCGACAGTGCGAACAGCGCGAGGATCGCGATCTCGTTGACCAGCAGCGCGTGCTGCGGCAGCAAGGCGGCGCCGACCGCGATAGCCGCCCACAGGGCGATCTCCCAGCCGCGCACGCGCGCCGAGCGCGCGAGCGTCGCCCCTGCCGCCCCCGGCGTCGGCGTCACCGCCCCCGCTCCCGCGCGAACAGCCCCTGGGGCCGGTACAGCAGCAGCGCGATCATCAGCAGGTAGACGACGAAGGCACCGAGCTTGGGCACGTAGTACTTGCCGAACACGTCGGCGATGCCCAGAAGCAGCGCCGCCAGCAGCGGCCCGGTAATCGAGCTCGTGCCGCCGACCGCGACCACGATCAGGAAGTAGACCATGAACTTCAGCGGGAAGGTCGGATCCATCCCCAGCACCTCGGCGCCGAGCGCGCCGCCCAGTCCGGCCAGGCCCGACCCGGCGGCGAAGGTCGCGAGGAACACCCGGTTCACCGGGATGCCCAGGCCCCCGGCGACGCGCGGATCGTCGACGGCCGCGCGCAGCCTCGAACCGAAGCGCGTGCGCATCAGGATCGCCTGCAGCCCGAATGTCAGCGCCACGCAGACGACGACGATGAACAGCCGGTAGTGCCCGACGCCCAGCGCCCCGCCGAAGAACTCGCTGCGCCCGCGCAGGAACTCCGGCAGCTGGACGATCTGCATCGACGAGCCCATGAACCAGTCGACGGCGGCCACCGCCATGAAGGTGAGCCCGATCGAGAACAGCACCTGGTCCAGGTGCGGCTTCGCGTACATCGGCCGGTACAGCGTTCGCTCGAGCGCCGCGCCCAGCGCGGCGGTCACGACGAAGGCGACCGGCAGGCAGGCGAGAAACGGCCAGCCCCAGCGCTGCGTGAGCACCACCAGCAGGTAGCCGCCGGCCATCGCGAACGCGCCGTGCGCGAGGTTGATGAAGTTCATCAACCCCATCGTCACCGCCAGCCCGACGGCCAGCACGAACAACAGCATCCCGTACGCGATGCCGTCGAACAGCAGCGTCAGCACATCACTGGCCCCGGCCCGGGTCCTTCACCGCCTTCAGCGAGTCGAACTCGACGTTGTAGAGCTGGCCGCCGACGCGCTCGACCTTGCGGATGTAGATGTCCTGCACGATGTCGCGCGTCTGCGCGTCGATCGTCACCGGACCGCGCGGGCTCTCGAAAGACTGGCCCTTCATCGCCGCGACCAGCGCCTCGCCGCCGGCACCCTTGGTGGCCTCGAGCGCCGTGAGAATCACGCGCATCCCGTCGTAGCCGCCCACCGCCATGAAGTTCGGCCGCATGCCGTTGTTGGCCTTGCCGAACGCTGCGACGAACGCCTTGTTCGCCGCCGAGTCGTGCGCGGCCGAGTAGTGGTGCGAGGTGACGACGCCGAGCGCCGCGTCGCCCATCTCGTTCAGGATGTCGTCGTCGGTCACGTCGCCGGTACCGATCAACCGGATGCCCGCCTTGTCCAGGCCGCGCTCGGTGAACTGCTTCATCAGCTGCGCGCCCACGCCCGAGGGCAGGAACACGAACACCGCGTCGGGTTTCTCGTCGCGCACCTTCTGCAGGAACGGCGCGAAATCGGGGTTGCGCAGCGGCACCCGCAGCGAGTCGGTGACCTGCCCGCCGCCTCGCGTGAAGCGGGCGACGAACACCTTCTCGGCATCGATGCCGGGGCCGTAGTCGCTCACCAGCGTGACGACCTTGCGGATGCCGTTCTTCGGCGCCCATTCGGCGATGCCGAGCGTGGCCTGCGGCAGCGTGAAGCTGGTGCGGACGATGAACGGCGACGCGTCGATGATGCTGGAGGTCGCCGCGGCCATGACGACCATCGGAGTCTTCGACTGCGTGGCGATCGGCGCGGTCGCGAGCGCCAGCGGCGTGAGGCCGAAGCCCGCGAGCACCGCCACCTTGTCGTTGACGACGAGCTCCTGCGCCAGCCGACGCGTGACGTCGGCGGTGCCGCCGTCGTCCTTGACGATGAGCTCGACCTTGCGCCCGGCGACCGTGCTGCCGTGCTGCGCCATGTAGAGCTTCGCGGCCGCCTCGACCTGCCGGCCGGTGGACGCGAACGGGCCCGTCATCGGCAGGATCAGGCCGATGCGGATCGGATCGGATTGCGCGAAGGCCGGCGCCGTGGCGCCGAGCGGCAGGTTGGCCGCAAACGCGATGGCCGCGAGCCGTCGCAGGGTGATTCGCTTGTCGTGCATCGTTGTCTCCAGGCGGGTGCGATCGCGGCGCCGCGGGCCGCGGTTCCCGGCCGATGCCGGGAGCTTCCCCCAGGCCGGGAGTGCGCGGCAGCTTAGCACGGCCCCCGGCGCGGGCGGGCGCGCCGCGGCTGGCCGTAGACGGTGGCCCGAGGGTCCGGCAGGCTGGACGATCGAAGGACTGGAGGCGGAGGTCGGAATCGAACCGGCGTACACGGCTTTGCAGGCCGCTGCATAACCACTCTGCCACCCCGCCGGGTGTGCACGCCGCGCCGGCGCGGGCCGGGGGGCGGTAAAGAAAAAGGGAAGCGCGGGCTTCCCTTCAGGAACTGGAGCGGGAGACGAGTCTCGAACTCGCGACCTCAACCTTGGCAAGGTTGCGCTCTACCAACTGAGCTACTCCCGCGCTCGGAAGCCCGCAATTATAGCCCGACACTCCGGGCTGTCAAACCGCGCCCGTCCCCCGCGGCAGCGGTCAACCCTGGCGGTCGCCGTGCTTGCCGCCGTCGCGCAGCACCGGCCACGCCTGGCGCAGGTAGTACAGCATCGACCAGACCGTGAGCACCGCGGCGACCCAGATCAGCCAGGTGCCGAGCGGGCGCGTGTGGATCAGGCCGCCGAGGCGCCCGTCGTAGAGCAGCATCGGGATCGCGACCAGCTGGGCGACGGTCTTGAACTTGCCGATCGAGTGAACCGCGACGCTGGCGCGCGCGCCCACCTGCGCCATCCACTCGCGCAGCGCCGAGATCGTCAGCTCGCGCCCGACGATGATCGCCGCGACGATCGCGTCGACTCGGTGGTGATCGACGAGCATCACCAGGGCCACGCAGACGATCAGCTTGTCGGCGACCGGGTCGAGGAAGGCGCCGAAGGCCGAAGTCTGTCCCCAGCGCCGCGCGAGCCAGCCGTCGAGCCAGTCGGTGATCGCGGCAGCGACGAACAGCACCGTGGCCAGCACGTTCTGCGTGAACGGCGCGACCGGCAGGAAGAACACCGCGACCAGCAGCGGTATCGCGACGACGCGCGTCCAGGTGAGCAGGGTCGGAAGGTTCCAGGGCATGGTCGGACGGGCCGGCGACCGCAGCCCGCGACGGGCGGCCGCGATCGCGCAGGCATCAGTGCAGTCGTCGATAGATCTCTTCGGCAAGCGCCCGGGAAACGCCCTCCACCGAGGCGAGATCCTCGACGCTTGCCGCCATGATGCCACGCAGGCCGCCGAAACGCGCAAGCAGGCGCTGGCGGCGCTTCGGGCCGATGCCGTCGATCTCGTCGAGCCGCGAGCCCGTGCGCGCCTTCGCGCGGCGTGAGCGCATTCCGGTGATCGCGAACCGGTGCGCCTCGTCGCGGATCTGCGCAACCAGCATCAGCGCCGCCGAGTCGCGCCCGGGAACGATCGGCGCGCGGCCGTCGGCGAACACCAGTGTCTCGAGCCCGACCTTGCGTCCCTCGCCCTTGGCCACGCCGACCAGCGCCGACACGTCGGCGCCGAGCTCCTCGAACACCTGGCGCGCCGCGCCGACCTGCGTCGCGCCGCCGTCGATCAGCACGACGTCGGGCACCGGCGCGTCCGAATAGCGCCGCGTGAGTACCTGCCGCATCGCGGCCGGGTCGTCGCCGCCGACGATGCCTTCGATGTTGAAGCGGCGATATTCGCCGCGCTGCATCGCGTGGTGCTGGTACACGACGCACGACGCCTGCGTCGCCTCGCCCATCGTGTGGCTGATGTCGAAGCACTCGACGCGCAAGCGGTCGAGGTCGCCGCCGTCGTCGAGCCCGAGCGTGCGGGCCAGCGCGCGCGTGCGCTCCTTCTGCGAGCCCTCCTCCGAGAGCAGCCGCGCGATCGCCAGTTGCGCGTTCTGCCGGGCGAGCTCGAGCCACTCGCGGCGCATTCCCTGCGGTTGGCGAATCCACTGCACCGGGTGGCCCGCCTGCTGCTGCAGCCAGTCGTGCAGTGCCTCGTCGGGCGCGACGCCATCGACCACCAGTACGGGCGGCACCGGCATGCCGTCGTAGTGCTGGGCGACGAAGGCCTCGACGATCTCGGCCGGGGTCGCCATTTCGCCGCCTTCGGCGGCGTGCGCGGGGAACCAGGCCTTGTCGCCGAGGTGCCGGCCGCCACGCACCATCGCCAGGTTCACGCAGGCGCGGCCGCCGCGAACGACTGCGGCGACGATGTCCGCGTCGACGTCCTGCGCCGCCTCCATCGATTGCCGCGACTGCATCCGCGCGAGCGCGCTCAACCGGTCGCGCAACTGCGCCGCCTCCTCGAACCTCAGCTCGGCTGCCGCCGCGTGCATCTTCGCCTCGATGTCGGCCAGCACCTCGCGCTGGCCACCCTGCAGGAAGCGCGCCGCGGCCTCGACGTCCTCGGCGTAGCCGCGCGCGTCGACCAGCCCCACGCACGGCGCGCTGCAGCGGCCAATCTGGTGCAGCAGGCAGGGCCGCGACCGGTTCGCGAACACCGAGTCCTCGCAGGTGCGAAGCCGGAACACCTTCTGCAGCGCCTGGATCGCCTCGCGCACCGACCAGGCGTTCGGATACGGTCCGAAGTAGCGGTTGCGCTTGTCGACGGCGCCCCGGTAGTAGACGATGCGCGGGAACTCGTGGCCGGTGAGCTTCAGGTACGGATACGACTTGTCGTCGCGAAACAGGATGTTGTAGCGCGGCGCCGCGGTCTTGATCAGGTTGTTCTCGAGCAGCAGCGCCTCGGCCTCCGACCGCGTCACCGTGGTCTCGACGCGAACGACGCGCTCGAGCATGTGCGCGATGCGCGGACTCTGCTGGCTGCGCGTGAAGTACGAGGACACCCGCTTCTTCAGGTCGCGCGCCTTGCCGACGTAGAGCACCGCGTCGCCGGCGCCGATCATCCGGTAGACGCCCGGACGGTTCGGCAGGCGCGCGAGGAAGTCGCGCAGGTCGAATGGCTCCGCCTGCGGGGTCTCCGCCTGGGGATCGGGCCCGTTCGTCACCGGTTCCCCGCCCCGCTCAGTCGCGGAACAACGCCTTCAGCCGCCTGGTGAAGCGCGCCGACGGGCTCCAGTCGAGTCCGGCCAGCAACTCGTCGGCAAGGTCGGGCCGGTTGCAGACCAGCACCATGTCGCAGCCCGCGGCAAGCGCCGCGCGGCCACGCGCGACGATGTCGCCGGCCACCGACGCTCCTTCCATGGTCAGGTCGTCGCTGAAGATCAGCCCCTGGAAGCCGAGCTTGCGGCGCAGGATGTCGCGAAGCCAGCGCCGGGAAAACCCCGCCGGCTGGGCGTCGACTTGCGGATAGACGACGTGGGCAGGCATCACGGACAGCAGCGTGTCGCCCAGCCAGCCGTACGGCGCGGCGTCGTGGGCGAGCAGCGTCTGAAGGTCGCGCTCGTCGCGCGGAGCCGCGACGTGCGAGTCGGCCTGGGCCCAGCCGTGGCCGGGGAAGTGCTTGCCGCAATTGGCCATGCCCGACAGCAGCAGGCCGTGGGTCAGGCAACGCGCCAGCATCGCGACGACGCGCGGGTCGGCGTGAAACGCCCGGTCGCCGATGACCCCCGAGCGGCCCCAGTCGAGGTCGAGCACCGGCGTGAAGCTGAGGTCGACGCCGACCTCGCGCAGCTCGCGCCCGATCGTCTGGCCGACCTCGGTCGCACGCCGGCACGCGCCGAGGACGTCGCGGTCCCAGAGGCGGCCGAGCTCGCGCATCGGCGGTACGCGCGTGAACCCCTTGTGGAAGCGCTGCACCCGCCCGCCCTCGTGGTCGACGCAGACCAGCAGCTTGGGCCGGCGCAGCGAGTGGATCTCGTCGCACAGGCGCGCCACCTGCTTGCGCGACTCGAAGTTGCGGGCGAAGAGGATCACCCCGCCGACCAGCGGGTGCATCAGTCGCGTCCGTTCGGCGTCGTCGAGCGCGAGCCCCTGGACGTCGACGACCACCGGCCCGCGCGGCAGCTTCATCCGGCCCTCGTGCGCCGCCTGCGCGTCCACCTGCCCTGCCTGCCCCGTCCGCTCCATCAGTGCCCCTTCTGCTCGAGGATCACGAACGCCACCGCGCTGTCGACCTCGTCCGACAGCGAGACGTGCGCGACCAGGCCGCGCTCGCGCAGGTACGGCTCGAGCTCGTTGCGCGCGCTCGCCACCGGACGGCCGCGGGCATCGTTGAGCACCTGCAGCGACAACAGCGTCATCGGGCCGCGCAGGCCGAGCCCCAGCGCCTTGCTGAACGCCTCTTTCGCGGCAAAGCGCTTGGCGAGGTAGCGCGCGGCATAGCCGTTGCCGTGTCCGGCCTTGTCCAGGCGGCGCTGGTACTCGGCCAACTCGTCGGGCCCGAGCACGCGCCGCGCGAAGCGCTCGCCGTAGCGGTCGAGCAGGCCCTGCACCCGCGCGACCATCACGATGTCGGTGCCGATCCCGTAGATCATGAGGCGCGGCCCGCGGCGCCCTCGCGGATCAGGCGCTTCATCTCGCGCACCGCCTCGCGCATACCGACGAACAGCGCACGCGAGACGATCGCGTGCCCGATGTGCAGCTCGCGCACGCCGGGCAGCGCCGCCACCGGCTGCACGTTGAAGTAGTTCAGCGCGTGTCCGGCGTTGAAACGCATGCCCAGCCCGCGGATCGCGGCGCCGGCGTCGCGCAGCCTGGCCAGTTCGGCCAGCACCGGGGGGCTCTCGGCGTCGCGCCCCTGCGAGTGGAAGGCGTGCGCATACGGCCCGGTGTGCAGCTCGCAGACACGCGCGCCGATCCGCGCCGCCGCCTCGACCTGGCGCAGTTCGGCGTCGATGAACACGCTGCTCACGATGCCCGCGTCGGCGAGCTTCGCCACGACCTTCGCGAGCCGGCCCGTCTGGGCCGCGATGTCCAGCCCGCCCTCGGTGGTGATTTCGTGGCGGCCCTCGGGCACCAGCATCGCCATCTCCGGGCGAAGCTGCAGCGCGATGTCGACCATCTCGTCGGTGGCGGCCATCTCGAGGTTCAGCTTGATGTGCGTGAGCTCGCGCAGTCGCCGCACGTCGGCGTCCTGGATGTGTCGGCGGTCCTCGCGCAGGTGCACGGTGATGCCGTCGGCGCCGCCCAGGTGCGCTTCCACCGCCGCCCAGACGGGGTCGGGTTCGTAGGTGCGGCGCGCCTGTCGCACGGTGGCGACGTGGTCGATGTTGACGCCGAGTTCGATCATGGCGGGAGGATCCGGGCTGGGCCGAGATGGCGGTTCAGAGCTTCTGCAGGTCGATCAGGATCTGCCGGGTGTTCAGCGGCGCGCCTTCGAGGTGGTGCGAGAGGATCGCGCGTGTCAGGTATTTTGCCTGCTGCCGGCCCGCTGCGGAGACGAACCGCCCGGCGGCGAGTTCGGCCAGCGTCGCGCCGCTGATCGCCGCCTCGGCATGGCGGCCGGCGGAAGGCTCCTCGGCGACGAAGCCGTCGGACGGACTCCAGCGATAGCGCCCGCCCGCCTCGATCGGCCGGCCCGCCGCGTCGTGGCCGAGGTCGGGCGCGTAGCCGATCTCGCGCAGCAGTTGCCACTCGAAGCGGCGCAGTGTCTCGTCGAGCGCCGCACCGCCGGCCAGCCCGGCGATTGCGTCGGCGTAGGCGTCGAACAGCGGCGGATGCGGGTCCTCGCGCGGCAGCAGCCGGATCAGCAGCTCGTTCAGGTAGAACGCGCACAGCAACGCATCCCCCTCGGGCGCCGCCTGGCCGCCGGTCCACTCGACGCCGGTCAACGTTCGCAACTCGCGCTGGCCGGTATAGGCGACCAGCAGCGGCTGGAACTGCAGCAGCACCGCGCGAAGCGCCGACCGGGGGCGCTTGGCCCCCTTGGCCACCGCCGCGATCCGCCCGTGCTCGCGGGTGAACAGGTCCACGATCAGGCTGGTCTCCCGGTACGGCGTCGAGTGCAGCAGCCAGGCCGGTTCCTGCGTCCTACTCGTAGCCATAGGCCCGCAGGCTCTGTTCGCTACCCGCCCAGCCCGACTTCACCTTGACGAACAGCTCGAGGTAGACCTTCGCGCCGAGCAGCTTCTCGAGGTCGATGCGCGCCTCGGTCGCGATGCGCTTGATCCGCTCGCCGCCCGCGCCCAGCACGATCGGCTTCTGGCTCTCGCGATCGACGAGGATCGCGGCGTGCACGCGGCGCAGCTTCGGCGTCTCCTCGAATCGCTCGATCTCGACGGTGCTTGCATAGGGCAACTCGTCGCCGAGCTGGCGAAACAGCTTCTCGCGGATCAGCTCGGCCGCCAGGAACCGCTCGCTGCGGTCGGTCAGCGCGTCGGCGTCGAACTGCGCCGGCCCTTCGGGCAGGCGCGCGGCGCACAGGTCGAGCAGCAGGTCGACCTGGCGACCGGTTCGCGCACTGATCGGCACCACTTCGTCGAACTCGCGGCAGTGCCGCGCCCGCTCGACCAGCGCCAGCAGGCGACCCTTGTCGGCCACCGCGTCGATCTTGTTCACCGCGAGCAGCACCGGCCGGTCGGTCGGCAACAGGCGTGCGAGCTGCTCGTCGACTTGCGTCCACTTGCGGCCGTCGCACAACATCACGACGACGTCGGCGTCCTCGGCGGCCTGCAGCGCAGTTCGATTCATCACGCGATCGAGCGCGCCGCCGGCGCGTGCCTGGTAGCCGGGGCTGTCGAGGAACAGCAACTGTGCGTCGGGGCGCGTGACGACCCCGACGATGCGGTGGCGGGTGGTCTGCGGTCGGTCGGAGGTGATCGACAGTTTCTGGCCGACCAGTCGGTTCAGCAGCGTCGACTTGCCGACGTTGGGACGCCCGACGATCGCGACATGCCCGCAGCGAAACATGGCAGGGCCGCGTTGTTCAGGCTGCGCGGGCCGGGCGCGATTCCTCGACGCTGGCGGGCAGCGGCGTGAGGCCGGAGGCCTCGTCTCGAGCGGCGTCGTCGCCATGGGCCGCCACGCGCGGCTCGGCATCGGGGTCCGGCCGCGCGGCGCCGTGCGTTGCCGCACCCGCAGCGGCGGCGCGCAGGCCGCGCGAGCCGCGTTCGGCCGGCTCGGGCTTGTCCGGGGCGTCCGCCTTTTCCGCCTTCTCCGCCCGCTCGGCCTTGTCGGAACGTTCGGCCTTGTCGGGACGTTCGGCCTTGTCGGGACGTTCGGTCTTGTCCGCGCGATCGGCGCGGGCGCGCGATCGCTTCGCGCCCGCCGGCACCAGCGCCTGCGCCGCGTCGAGCGCACCCCGCGCGGCGGCCTGCTCGGCCGCGCGCCGGCTGGCGCCGCTGCCCAGCACCTGGACCTTCAGCTTCGGGATCGAGCACTCGACTTCGAACACCTGGCTGTGCGCCGCCCCGTGCGTGGCAACTACCGCATAGACGGGCAGCGGCAGCTTCTTGCCCTGCAGGTACTCCTGCAGCAGCGTCTTGGCGTCCTTGCCGAGGGTCCGCGGATCGACGGTCTTGAGCACCGGCTCGTACAGCGCTGCGATGACCGACTGCGCCGCCTCGAAGCCCGCGTCCAGGAAGACGGCACCGACGATCGCCTCGAGCGTGTCGCCGAGGATCGACGGCCGGCGAAAGCCGCCGCTCTTCAATTCGCCCTCGCCGAGCAGCAGGTACTGGCTCAGGCCGAGGCGCTGGGCGATCTCGTAGAGCGACTGCTGCTTGACCAGGTTGGCGCGCAACCGCGAGAGGTCTCCCTCGTCGATGCGCCCGAAGTGGCGGTACAGCATCGCAGCGACGACGCAGTTGAGCACCGAGTCGCCGAGGAACTCGAGCCGCTCGTTGTTCGGCTGTCCGTGGCTGCGATGCGTCAACGCCTGCCGCAGCAGCGAAGCATCGGC
>OEIU01001451.1_pt1 | contig 15243 bp, 12 predicted proteins | sample 1539221 | NCBI WGS metagenome assembly OEIU01 (sample SAMN03792071, study PRJEB22550) | activated sludge metagenome | feature: wastewater treatment plant; material: activated sludge; isolation source: Wastewater treatment plant of a petroleum refinery complex | place: Argentina: Zarate | collected...
CCCCCGATCCAAACACCCTGCCTCTATCATCCGCGCATGCCGGAGCCCCCCCCGCCCCCCCCGCCCTCCCAGTCCCACGCACCCGACGCCACCCCCGACGAGCACGCCGGCGTCCGCACCCTCCGCCGCTTCCATCAGGGCACGCTGCAGTTCTATGAGCGGGTCGCCCAGATCAGACTCGTCCTCGAAGGCTCCTCCGGCCAGGTCGTCATGCCCGTCGAGCCCCCCTTCGCCATCGCCGGCGCCGAGATGCTCCTCTGGCTCCCCGCCGAGAGCGACTGGGATGCGCAGGCCAGCCTCATCATCCGTCCCATCGACCGGCCCGAGTCCGTCGAGGCCGTCGATCGCTGGCGGGCCTACCACGGCGACACCTCCCTCTCCACCTGGGTCCGCGCCGAGATCGACGGCATGAAGACCCCGACAAACGTCTTCGGCCACGAGGTGCAGCGGCCCAACCCCCTCGGGCGCGCCGAGTACCCGCTCATCCGGCACGCCGGCGCCGACAAGGCCCGCCTCATCGGCGCGTGCAAGGCCCACGCGGCCACGCTCGTTCCCGACGCCCAGTGCGTCGGCGTCGATCCCTTCGGTCTCGACGTCAAGGCCCGCTTTGGCACCATCCGCCTCGAGTTCCCCCCCGGCGTGAACGCCGCCACGCCCGAGGCCTGCGAGAAGCAGATCGACCACCTCCTCGGCATCGGGAGCTCCCAGAGTGCGTGAAGCCCACGCCCACATCGCCGCGTACGGCCAGTCGCTCGCCCTCCCCAACCTCGCGGCGTGCACGAGCCTTGCCGAGTGTCTCGATCGCGTGCGCGACGCCGCCGCGAGCGTCAACGCCGGCGAGTGGGTCCGATTCCTCGGCGCGCGAGTCGAAGCCTGGCCCGAGCGCCGGTGGCCGACGCTCACCGAACTCGATCGCGCGGCCCCCCACCGGCCGTGCTTCATCATGTCCTTCGACCACCACGCCGCGGCCGCCAACACCCCGGCCATGCGGGCCGGCGGCGTCTGGGTACCCCGCCTCTCCGAGCCGGGCGCACCTTGGAATCCGCACCAGCGCGGGATTCCCGTTCCACCAAACGGCCTCGTCTGCACACATGAGCACGGCGAGCCCACCGGACTCCTTCTCGAGCAGGCCGCGTACAAGGTCTGGGACGCCGCCCCCGAGCCCTCGCGGGCCGAGTGCCGCGAGAACGTCCGCCTCGCCCTCGAGGCCCTCCACGCGCTGGGTTATCGCGAGGTCCACGACCTCCACAGCCAGGACTGGCTCGGCCCGGTCCTTGCCGACCTTGACACCAACGGCCAGATGCCGATGGACCGCGTGCTGCTCTACCCCAACGTCAACAAACTCTCGGCGATGCACCAGACCCGGGCCCGCTGGGAAAACCTCAAGATTCGCCTCGCGGGCGGCAAACTCTTCGCCGACGGCACGCTCAACAGCCGCACCGCCCACATGCTCACGCCCTACGCCGAGCCGCTCAACAGCCTCACCTTCGGCCAGCCCATGGCCAGTGCCGAGCAGATCGCCGACGCCCTCGCCCTCACCCGCTCCCTCGACCTCACCCTCGCCGTCCACGCCATCGGCGACGCGGCCGTCCGCACCGTCCTCGACGTCTACGAGCAGTCTTCCCCCTCGACACCTCGACACCTCGACACCTTGTCACCTCTCCTCCGCATCGAACACGCCGAACTCATCGACGCCGCAGACGTGCCCCGCTTCGCCAAACTCGGTGTCGTCGCCAGCGTCCAGCCCTGCCACCTCCTCTCCGACATGGAAGTCCTCACCCGCCAACTCCCCCACCGCCTCGACCGCGTGCTGCCCCTCCGCGATCTGATCGACTCGGGAGCCGAGGTCTGGTTCGGCTCGGATGTGCCCATCGTGCGGGCGGAGTGCGAGGATTCGATCCAGGCGGCGACACAACGCCGGCGCGCGGGCATGGACCAGCAAGGCGCGATCGCGCCGCGCCAACGAATCACCGAGCAGGAAGCCCGCCGCTGCTTCACTCCCCCCGCACGCGCCAACGATTGACCATGCCCGAACTCCCCATCGTCGCCATCACCCGCGCCGTCCCCGGCAAAGCCGACATCCCCGGCGCCGAGGTTCGCATCGCCCCCGCCCTCCCCCAGATGTCCCGCGCCGAACTCCTCGCCTTCGTCAAGGGCGCCACCGTGATCGGCTCCATGTTCCACGACCGCGTGGACGATGAACTCCTCACCGCCGCCGGCCCGCAACTCAAGGGCGTCTGCAACTACGCCGTCGGCATCGACAACATCGACCTGGCCGCCTGCCGCAAGGGGGGGCGCTACATCCTCGTCGCCAACACCCCCGACGCCGTCACCGAGGGCACCGCCAACCTCGCCTTCGGCCTCATCCTCGCCGTGGGCCGCAAGATCGTCGAGGCCGACCGCTTCTGCCGCGCGGGTCGCTTTGAGAAGGAGGGCAACACCTTCCCCACCGGCTGGTGCGGCCTCCACCTCACCGGCCAGACCCTCCTCATCGTCGGCGCCGGCCGCATCGGGCGCGCCGTCGCCATGCGCGCCCATGCCTTCGGAATGAGAATCTTGTACGTCGCCCGCACCCGCCACCTCGACTTCGAGCAGGCCCCCCTCGCGGCCCGGCGCGTCGATCTGCACGAGGGCCTCAAACTCGCCGACGCCGTCAGCGTCCACACGCCCCTCACCCCCGACACCCGCCACATCATCGACGCCGCGCGCCTCTCGCTCCTCAAGCCCACCGCCATCCTCATCAACACCAGCCGCGGCCCGGTCATCGACGAGAACGCCCTCGCCCACTGCCTCAAGGCCAAAAAGATCTGGGGCGCTGGCCTGGACGTCTTCGAGCACGAGCCCCACATCCACCCCGACCTGCTCGCACTCGACAACGTCGTCCTCACCCCCCACATCGGCTCGGCCGAGCAATACTGGCGCGAGCAGATGACCCGGCTGGTCTGCGAGAACGCCGCGGCCATGATCGCCGGACGCGAGCCGGCGAACCGTGTGCGTTGAGCCCGCCGATCGCATAAACTTGGGAAGAGGAACTCCCCATGGCCGCGAACCTGCCACCCAGGGTCAAGAAACTCATTGTCCGTCAGATGCGCCGCGGACGCTACAAGTCCGAGGGCGATGTCCTGATGGATGCCCTCGAGTTGCTGGATCTGCGCAACGACGAGTTCGATGCGAGCCTGGAGGCCATGCGGGCCGGAGTGCGGCGCGGCCTCGCCGATGCGAAGGCCGGACGAACTGTTCCGATTGAGCGCGTCACAGTGGACAGCGTTCGCACACTCGCAAAGTCCACTGCCGCGCGGAAGTTGAGGAAGTCCGCGTGACCGCCGATCGACCGGTGGTGCTCACCCAGACCGCCCGGCAAGACCTCGCCGATATCTGGACCGAGGCTTGCAAGGGGAGCGAAGCGGGCGCAAATCGACTGATCGCCAGGCTGCTCAGACGCTGTGACGGGCTCGGTCGATGGCCCTACTCCGGGCGTGCCATGCCGGACCTCGGCCCCGGGGTCCGCGGCGACCCGGCGTTCAAGCGGATGATCCTGTATCGAGTCCTCCCTGATTCGATACAGGTCCTTCACATCTTCCACGGAGCAAGAGACCTGCCCACCGCCACGCGCCGGGCCAGATGACTCACCGCCCCAGCGTCCGCCCCAGATACTCCCGCTCCGCCGGCGTCAGGTTCCCCATCCGCCCCCGGTCATTGCGTATCTCCCGCAACAGCGCGGCCCCCTCGTCCGACGACAATCGCTGGTTCGGATCCCGGTCCGAGCCACACCCGGCCGTGGCCAGGGCCGCCACGATCAACACCAACCCCACGATCCGCCGCACGCGTCCCATAGATTCCCCCGGGTTTGCCCGGCCTCGCGCCCGCCCCATCCGCCACCCCGCCGTTTTCGTATCATACTTAGACCGGTTCCGGCCTTCCCGCCCCGCGGCAGGAGTTTTCACGATGCGCTCCGACATCCAGTACAACAACATCATCGACCCGGAGCAGGCCCGCCTCGCCCAGGCGGAGGCCGACAAGGCCCCCGACTTGGCCGCGGCCGACATCCACGCCGACAGGTACTACATCACCCAGAACTACGAGCGCTACACGCAGGACGACCACGATGTCTGGCGCGACCTCTTCGACCGGCGCTGGGGCGTGCTCGAGCAGCAGGTCTCGCGCCAGTTCATCGAGGGGATGAAGATCCTCCACCTCACCCGCGACCGCCTCCCCCTCCTCGACGACATCACGCTCACCAAGGACATCACCATCGCCGGCGGCGAGGTCATCAAGAAGGGCACCCGCCTGGACGGCATCAACCGCTTCCTCAAGGAGCGCAGCGACTGGTCCTCCTACGGCGTCCCCGGCTACCTCCCCGCCAAGGCCTTCTTCGCCTGCCTGGCGCAGCGCGAGTTCCCCACCACCGTCCTCATCCGCCCGCGCGAGGTCATGGACTACCTCCCCGAGCCGGACATCTTCCACGATGTCTTCGGCCACGTCCCCCTCCATGCCCTCAAGGTCTTCGCCGACTTCCTCCAGACCTACGGCAAGGCCGGCCTCGACGCCGTCGATCCCCTCCACGTCGAGCACCTCGGCCGCCTCTTCTGGTTCACCGTCGAGTTCGGCCTCATCAAGGAGGACGGCAAGGTCAAGCTCTACGGCTCCGGCCTGGTCTCCAGCCACGGCGAGAGCAAGTACGCCCTCGACGGCGCCTGGGAACAGCAGGGCGTCAAGGGCGCCGAGCCCTGCTCCACCCGCGAGGTCGCCGAGTGGCGCCCCTTCGACCTCGAACGCATCTGCAACACCCCCTTCGAGATCGACCACTTCCAGCCCATCTACTACGTGCTCGAGTCGTTCGAGCAGTTGCGCGACGCGATGAACCGGTACGCCGAAGAGGTCATCGGGTCAGCCGGGCTTGCCAAAGCCCTCTCCTGAGCGCATACTGAGCTCGCCATGGTCGCTTCGGACACCATCATCGCCCGTCTCGGCGTCACGTCCCAGGAGGTGCAGCGTGTTTGCACTCGATGGGACATACAGGAACTCGCCGTCTTCGGTTCATGTACAGGTGTCGCGTTCGATACCGCCAGCGATGTCGATGTTCTCGTCCGCTTTTCGCCCCTGCGCGTGCCTCGGCTTTCAGAACTCATCGACCTCAGGCACGACCTGCAACAACTATTCCATCGACCGGTTGATGTCATCACCTCCGGCACGATCGACGCGGCTCCCGCCGATCGATTCAGCAAGAGCGTCATGGAATCGCGACGGGTGCTCTATGCGGCCTGAACGCGACCGGATGCTCGACATCCTCGAAGCAGCCGAGCGCATCGCTCTCGATTGCAAGGGCATGACCCTCCGCGATTTTACGGCCAATCGCCTCGTCCGACAGGCCGTCGAACGCAACCTCGAGATCATCGGTGAGGCCGCCAAGCATCTGCTCCAGCCCACCCTCGCCCGCATGCCGGGAATCGACTGGCGCGGCCTGTGCGGCATCCGAGACATCCTCATCCACTCGTACTTCAGAACCGATCCGACCATCATCTGGAGAGTGGTCTCGGAGGAATGTCCGGCGATCATCGCCGCCGTCCGGCGGGAACTGGGCATGTAGGCGCATGCCCGAGTACGACCTCGCCGCCGTCCCCGCCCATCCAGACCACGGCCCCACCGTCGTCGGCGATCTCCCCTGCACCGGCTGCGGATACAACCTCCACGGCATCCCCATCGCCCGCGTCTGCCCCGAATGTGGCCGCGCCGTCGAACTCTCCCTCCAGGGCGAACTCCTCCGCTTCTCCTCCCCGGCCTACCTCAAGTCCATCGACCGGGGCCTGTGCGTCATCCTGACCGCGATCTTCATCTACGTGCTCATCTTTATCGTCTCGATCGGCGTCCACTTCGTCGGCAGCATCGGTCAGGCGGGAATCACCCTCCTCACCGGCGGCCTCATGGTCCTGTGCGACCTCGCCTTCATCTACGGCTACTGGACCTTCACCCAGCCCGACCCCGGCTACACCGGGCGCGAGAGGCCCGGTTCCGCCCGCACCATCGCCCGCTTCGCCGCCTGCGCCACCGCCGCGGCCAACCTGGCCGCGTTCCTCCTTCGGGTGCTCGCCTCCGTCGCACCCTCCGGGGCCGATTTCTCCCTCGCCGCGGCCGGCGTCTTTAGTTTCTGCGCCTGGGCGGCGTGGATCACCCTCTTCTTCGCCATCGTTCTCTACACCCAGCACCTCGCCCGGCGCATCCCCGACCGGGCGCTGCTCGGCCAGACCCGCACGTTCATCTGGGTCGTCCCCCTCGTCTTCGTCGTCGGCATCCCCCTCTTCTGCGCCGGCCCCGTCGCCGCCCTCATCCTCTACGCCACCATGCTCCAATCCCTCCGCACCCGGACCAAGGAGATCATCGACTGGCAGCAGCGCGCCGGGCGGGCCGTCCTCGGCTCCTGAAACCGGTACACTTGGCCCGGAGACACCCCATGACCACCCGGTCCACCACCCCGACTCGCCCTTCGTCCACCCTGTGCGCCGCCCTCGCCGCCCTCGGCCTCCTCGGCGCGGCCGGCCTTTCCGCCTGCCAGAGCCAGACCTCCGCCGACGACGGCACGCCCCGCGAGGCGTCCAACCGGCCCGTACCCGACAAGGGCCCCAAGCGCCCCGCCGACATCACGCCGCCCCCGCCGCCCGTCCCGGGCCAGACCGCCCGCTGATCAGCGCCGAGCGGCGCGAGCCGCCGCCATCCGCGATGCGCGGCGTGAGCAATCTTCAACCACCCGCCCAGAGCCGCCGCGCTCTCAATGCGCCAAAATCTTTCTTGATTCCCGCGCAGCCGTGATACACTTTGCGCACCTCTGGCACGATCGGAACGGCCCGCGCGGCGGGCCCCTCGCCACGGATCGGCGAACGCCTTTGCAGGGTGACGTGTATGCGGGTCGCGTGAAACGCCACGCCTCCCCGGTCCGCACAGTTCATCGCGCACCTCTCTCACACAGAGCGCCGGCGCGGGGGTCCCAAACGCCACATGGCCACTATCACCGCCTCGAAGAACGCTTTTCTCCACGGCAAATGGTCCGCCGACGACGCCGCCCGCCTCTACGGCCTCCCCGACTGGGGCAAGGGCTACTTCGGCATCACCGCCGCCGGAACCGTCGGCGTCATGCCCGACAAGAGCCCCGATCGCCAGATCGACCTGATGGACCTCGTCGGCGGTCTCGCCGAGCGCGGCATCCACACCCCCGTCCTCGTCCGCTTCTCGGGCATCCTCGAGCACCGCCTGCGCGAGATCCGCACCGCCTTCGACAAGGCCATCGCCGACCACGGCTACCAGAACCAGTACTCCTGCGTCTACCCCATCAAGGTCAACCAGCAGCGCCACGTCTGCGAAGAGATCGCCGCCGTCGGCAAGGAGCTCAAGTTCGGCCTCGAGGCCGGTTCCAAGCCCGAGCTCCTCGCCGTCCTCGCCCTCTCCCAGGGCCAGGACGACATGCCCATCATCTGCAACGGCTTCAAGGACGACGAGTTCATCGAGACCGTCATCCTCGCCACCAAGCTCGGCCGCAACATCATCCCCGTCGTCGAGAAGTTCACCGAGCTCGAACTGATCGTCAAGTACGCCCAGCGCTACAACGTCCGCCCCAAGATCGGCGTCCGCGTGAAACTCTCCAGCCGCGGCGCGGGCCGCTGGGAGGCCTCCGCCGGGGCCCGCTCCAAGTTCGGCCTCTTCGTCACCGAGGTCCTCGACGCCCTCGAGTACCTCAAGGCCCGCGGCATGGCCGACTGCCTGAACATGCTCCACTGCCACGTGGGCAGCCAGCTCTTCGACATCCGCCAGCTCAAGACCGCCGTCAACGAGCTCACCCACATCTACACCGAGCTCGTCCGCCTCGGCGCGGGCATGAAGATCATCGACGTGGGCGGCGGCATGGGCGTGGACTACGACGGCTCCCAGTCCGCCTGGACCTCCTCCATCAACTACACCGTCGATGAGTACGCCCAGGACATCGTCTACCGCATCAAGACCGTCTGCGACGACGCCGGCATCGCCCACCCGAAGATCATCTCCGAGTCCGGGCGGGCCATGGTCGCCTACCACAGCGTCCTGGTCATGAACGTGCTCGGCAAGAGCCAGTTCCAGGCCGACCCGGAGATGGCCCGCATCGCCTCCGACATGAAGAACGAGAAGGAGCCCCCGCAGCCCCTGCTCGACCTCATCGACGCCTGGGAACGCCTCACCGAGCGCAACGCCCTCGAGGTCTACCACGACGCCCTGCAGGCCCGCGACGAGGCCATGAGCCTCTTCAGCCTCGGCTACATGTCCCTGCCCATGCGCGCCGCCTCCGAGAGACTCTTCTGGTCCATCGGCCGCAAGGTCCTCGACATCCAGAGCAAAAAGGGCGGCGCCGAACTCCCCGAGGAACTCCAGAGCCTCCCCGAGATCCTCTCGGACATCTACTTCTGCAACTTCTCCCTCTTCCAGTCCATGCCCGACTCCTGGGCCATCGACCAGCTCTTCCCCATCATGCCCATCCACCGCCTCGGCGAGGAGCCGACGCGCCGGGCCATCCTCGCCGATATCACCTGCGACTCCGACGGCAAGATCGACAACTTCGTGGACAAACGCGTCGAGAAGAAGACCCTCGAGCTCCACGACCTCCGCCCGGCCCAGCCCCTCCTGTTTGCTCAAACGGGCGGCACCGGCGGCTCGTCCGCCAGTGGTGCTGGAAACGGAGCGAACGGTGCCGGCCATGCGCCCGCCATTGCAGGCACGCCAATCCCCTACGCCCCCTCCCGGGCCTCCCCCCCCTCCGGCTACGAGCCCTACTACATCGGCGTCTTCCTCCTGGGCGCCTACCAGGAGATCCTCGGCGATCTCCACAACCTCCTCGGCGACACCCACGCCGTCCACGTCTCCTACAACCCCGAGGGCGGCTCCATGGACTCCGACATCGGCGGCAACTGGTCCATCGACGAGGTCGTCGAGGGCGACACCGTCAAGGAGGTCCTCCAGTACGTCCAGTTCGACACCGAGGACATGTGCGAGGCCGTCCGCAAGGACGTCGAGCGGGCCATCAAGCTCAACCGCCTCACCGTCGCCGAGGGCAAGTCGCTGCTGCTCTTCTACGAGCAGGGCCTCGATGGATACACCTACCTCGAAGAGTGACGCCCTTCCCGCCCTCCCGCCTCGTCACCCCGGCCCATCGCGCAGGTCCGTCTCCAGCACGATCGCCGTTGACAGAATCGGATACTTCATCCGCACGCGAAAGCCGTGGAACCCCGAGGGGGAATGGCCCATGCCGCCGATCGCCGCCTCGATCATCTGCGCATAGTTCGGAACGTCGTGCACGGCCAGATCTCGCAGCCCCTCGCTCAGTCGATCCACCGTCTGATGCACCTGCACCTCCCGGCGCGCCACCCCGTCCTGCGGGACCACCGGCTCGCCTGGAAGCAGACTGAAGACCTTCAGTCGCGGCTGCGGGTCGTGCCAGAAACCCTTGTGCACGATCACATCCAGCTGCGCCATCTCCGTCGGCACCATCACGTTCAGCGCCAGCGCGATCTGGCCGTCCGTCGGAGTCCGCCAGCGCAGAACGCAGCCCTTGTACCGCCAGCCCGCAGCCCAATCGAACGCCGCCGTCTTCCCCACCGCGCCGCCCTCCATCCGGTATTCCAGCATCCCCCCGACGCGCCGTTCGCGCCGGATGCTCGGAATCCGGCCGCGGCAGTACTCCGGCAGCGACGGGTCCTGTGTCACGTCCCCTTGGCTTGGCAACACCTTGTGCAGGGGCGCCCCGAGTTGGTTCCCGCGCTCGTCCACCGCCCCGACCGCCGCCAGCGGCCACTCCGCGCTCCGCCGCAGCCGGTTCACGTGCACATACGACCCGACCATCGCGATGTCCCCCTTGTCGGGATCGTCACGCCCCGGCGTTACGATGTACGTCCAGGTGCGCGCCCGGCAGCTCACGCCCCAGATCGCGCTGTTGGCCTGGAACGCCTGCTTCCGTTGCGCCTCGCGCGCCTGCGGATCGCCCGCCGCGATGGACGAGAGCAGGATCTCGAACGTCTCCCGATCCCCCGCGTGCTCGTCCACCATGGTCTGAAACTCGTCGAGCACCTCGCGGGCCGTGGTCAGCAGCGCGGCCGGAGCGCCCGCCTCCTCGAACGCGCGAAGCAGCGTCTTCTGCGACGGCGTGCCCGGCAACACCCACATCGCCGCAACCGGGTCCGACCCCATCGCGATCTTCGAGACCTTCCACGCCAGTGTCTTGTCCACGCCCAACTCGCGGGCCGCGCTCCTCGGTTGGCTGATATCCACCCTCACCGACGCGGCCAGCTCCGCGAGAACCCGCCGAAGGCGAAACCCCACTTCTTTGGCGTGTGCCTCGAATGAACGATCTGTTTGTTCGGACTGTGTAAGCATTCGTATGCTGGGTACTCGAGGCACCGCTGAATGAGCATAGACCAAGTTCGATTCTGGTGCTCATCGGTTCGACAAATGTTGCACGAAATGTCTACTTAGTCATTGCGTGAGTCGATTGCGCGGGTTATCCTGCTTTCCATGATTCCAGGCCACCTCGAACTCGGTGCGAAGGGAAACGCCCTCCATCAGCCGGGATACCCGCGCCCAGGCGCGTTCACGCTCATCGAGTTGCTTGTCGTCATTGCCGTCATCGCGCTGCTCATCGGCATCCTGCTCCCCGCGCTGGGCAAGGCCCGCGAAGCCTCCCGGGCCACCGTCTGCCAGTGCAACGTCCGCTCGGTCAACCAGGCGATGCTCACCTACGCGATGACGAGCAACCGCGACCAGCTCCCCATCGTCCACGCCTGGCTCCGCCAGAACGCCGACTTCTCCCGCACCACCCCCGGCGAGGGCAACCGCAACGTCGGCGACACCACCACCGTCTTCCAGCCGGGCGTCATCGTTGAGTTCCTTTCCAACGCCGACGGCGTGCTCTCCTGCCCCACCAACCGCCGCCGCTCCTTCAACCACCTCAACCAGTCCGCCCAGAACATGTTCAGCACCGGCCAGGGTCTGGACACCGACTACACCATGACCAGCCACGGCCAGGGCCTGAAAATCTACGCCGAACCTTTCGCCCGGCGTAGCCTCAACCACGTCGCCCTCCGTGGAGTCACCTCTGCCGCCCCCAACGATCCCCGCCTGGTCGCCTCCGAGCGCACGTCCGGCGTCCCCATCCTCGTCGAAGAAGACCCGTTCTGGAACAACGCCTACGACGTCGGCCAGCGCTGGGAGAACCGCAACGCCCTCACTCTCATCCACAACGAGCGCGGCCACGTGAGCTTCGCCGACGGCCACGTGGAACGCGTCGTCGGATCTCGCAAGGTGCGCAACACGCAGATCGGCAAGGATGCCGGCGGCATCAACACCGGCGTCGATCTGCGCGACGTCCCCGACTCGTTCATCCCCGAGGCCATGTGGTACCTCAAGGGCAACCGCTGGATCAAGGCCCCCGAGGCCCGCGGCAATCCCGCCCGCAACGGATGGATCAACGAACTCACGTATCCCCTGCCCGATGAACCCGCGTTCTACTAGTCGCCGCCGCCGGACGCACCGCGACCTCGCACGAACGCCCCGCCCTCGACCCGCCCCACCCATCCCGGCGTGCCTGCCGCGCCCGTCTCACGCGACCCCTCGTTCCCGTTCTTGAGCTCGCACAGGAGGACTTGCCCATGTTTCGCTCGCGTTCACTTCTCGTATCGTGCGCCCTCGCCGCGATGGCGATGGCCTCGCCCGTTGCACGCGGGCAGGTCGTCATCAGCCAGATCTTCGGCGGTGCCGGCTCGACCGGCGCCACGTACAACAGGGACTACATAGAGCTGTTCAATCGCGGCCCGGTCGCGGTGGACCTCTCGACGTGGTCCGTGCAGTACGCCTCGGTGGCCAGCACCACCTGGACCCGAACCAATCTCACGGGCACGATCCCCGCGGGCGGGTACTTCCTGATCTACGGCGCCACGGGCACGGGAACGTCGGCGATCCCCATCGCCGCCGACACCACCGGCACGCTCAGCCTCTCGACCACGACCGGCCGGCTCGCGCTGGTGGCGAACCAGTCGGCCCTCGGCGCGCAGTACTTCTTCACGCCCGGGCAGAGCGGCGTGGTGGACTTCGTCGCCTACGGCGTGGCGTCTTCGTCGATCTACGGCTACGAGGGCGACGGCCCCACGGGCACAAATCTCTCGGCCACCACCGCCGCGTTCCGCAAGAACGGCGGGTGCACCGACACCAACGACAACAGCCAGGACTTCGACCCCCCGGCCGCCCCGAGCCCCCGCAACAGCATGTCGTCGCTGAACGACTGCTCCGCGTTCGCTCCCAGCGGCGCCTGTTGCCTGAGCAACGCCACGTGCGTGTACACCACCCCGTCCTCGTGCGCCGGGCTCTCCGGCGCATCGTACATCGGCGACTACGTGCCCTGCGCCGCCGGCACGTACACCGTGACGAACTCCGCCCAGCCCCTCATCGACATCTCGACCACGGGCACACTGATCCCCGGTGGCACCGCGGGCTCGAGCCACCTGTCCACCGCGACGGCCCTCCCCTTCGCCGTGAACTACTTCGGCCAGACCTACAACACCTGGCGAGCCACCAGCACCGGGTACCTCACGTTCTGCCAATCCTACAACTCATCGAACGCCTCCAACAACGTCTTCCCCACCACGGCCGCGCCCCTCGCCTTCGCCGCGCCCTGCTGGGACGCCTTCACCGACGTCGCCTCGTCGGTGGGAAGGGTGTACTACGAGACCATCGGGTCGGCCCCGAATCGGCAGTTCGTCGTCATGTGGAGGAACCTGCCCCCCGCCACCGGCGGCGGCACGCCCTTCGTGGACGGCAACTACTTCGAGGTCATCGTCAACGAGCCCTCGCAGGTGATCGAGTTCCGCTACGGCGCCATCACCGCCCAGGGCGCCACGTACACCAACGGCACCGCCGTCGCCTCCTTCAATGTCGGCCTCGAGGGAATGTCGAGCGCCGACGGCGTCAACATCGATCCCGTCTCCATCGGCACCGGCGGCGACGCCGCAGCCTTGCAGTTCACCCCGACGGGCCAGTGCCCGGCGGTCTGGGGCTGCTGCCGCGGCGGCTCGTGCTTCGCCGCCACGGCGCTGTCGTGCGTCGTCGGGGGCGGCGTGTACGCGGGCGACGGCGTCGCCTGCGGCGCGGCGGACTGCTCGGCCGGCGCGTGCTGCACCCCCGACGGCCTGTGCGTGGACGGCGTCACCGCCGGACAGTGCGCGACCCTCGGCGGTCTGTACCAGGGCACCAACAGCACCTGCGGCGCCGTGACCTGCCCGGCCATCGGCTCGTGCTGCACGGGGACCTCGTGCGCAATCACGTTCGACCAGTCCCACGGGCAGTGCACCGCCGGCACGTGGACAATCGCGGGCTCCTGCACCCCGAACAACTGCGGCGGGGCGTGCTGCAACACCACCACCCACGTCTGCTCGCTCCCGACCGACGCCCCGGCGTGCGGCGTGGCCAACACCTTCTCCGGCGTGGGAACGACCTGCGCCGCAAACCCCTGCCCCGCCCCCGTCAACGACGACTGCACCGGGGCGATCAATATTCCTACGTCCTCCCTCGGCACGACGATTCTCGGCGGCAACGGCAGCGCCACCAACGAGACGGGCACCTACCCCACCTGCACCATCTCCACCACGACCTCCGGCGTGTGGTACACCTTCACCCCGTCGCTCAGCCGCGTGTACACGGCCAGCACCTGCAACGCCCTCACGCAGAGCAACACCAGCATCCGGGCCTTCACCCTTGCCGCCGGCGCCTCCAACTGCTCCAACCAGCTGCAATGCGTCGGAGGCAACTCCAACGACACCGCCTGCACCGACTCGCCCAATCTCGGCGCAACCGTGCAGTTCTGCGGCGCCTCGGGCGCGACCTACTACATCCTCATCACCGTTGACAGCGGCGTGAAGGGCCAGTTCGGTCTCACCCTCAGCGACACCGGGCTTGTGTGCCCGGACAACGACGTCTGCTCAAACGCGGTGTCCATCACCATCGGTTCCTCGACGCCCGGCACGCTCGTCAACGCCTCCATCGCCGGCCAGCCCACGACCTCCTGCAACTCCATCACCCCGAGCAAGGTCGGCGTGTGGTACACCTTCACCGAGGGGCCCACCCCGCACCGCCTGAGCGCCAACCTCTGCGATCCGGCGACCGACTTCGACGCGATGATCTTCCTCTACACCGGCTCGTGCCCCTCCCTGACGTGCGTCTGGGGCAACGACACCAACGGCACCGGTTGCCCGATCCAGGCCGCGTCGCAGGACAACGGTCAGTCCGCTCATACCTACACCCCCGCCATCCTGAACTGGACCGCGGGCCAGCCCGCCAGCAAGTGCATCAGCCCGAACACCACCTACTACCTGCTCGTCACCGTCAGCAGCGCGACGGCGAATCCCCTCCAGGTCCCCGGCTCCTTCGTCCTTCACCTGGACCAGGTCGCCGATTTCTGCGAGGGCGCCGCCCCCCCGAACAACGCCTGCGCCGGGGCCCTCCCCCTCACCTCGTTCCCGACCTGGCGGGTCACCTTCCGCGGCGACGCCGCCCAAGGCGATGATCCGGCCCACCACCCCTCCTGCGCCGACCCCGCCTCCACCATCGCCCACGGCCCGGTCTGGTACTCCTTCTCGCCGACCGAGCCCGGCAACTTCTTCCACGCTCGCCTCCCCGACCAAGGAGCCTCCGGTACGTCCGGCGACACGGTCGCCACGGTCTACAGCGCGGCCCCCGACTGCTCCAGCCTCACCGAGGTCGCCTGCGTGGACGCCGTCGAGGGATACACCTCGCCGCCGTTCACCACGCCCGTGCTGCACATGAACGCCGGCACTTCGTACTACATCATGGTGAGCAACTACAACGCCACGGTCGCGCTGCCCGGCATCGAGACGCTCGGGTTCAACTTCGTAGCCGACAATGGGGCGTGCTGCAACGGCACGACCTGCACCATCACCCCGGGCTCCGTCGCGTGCACGACCGCCGGAGGGACGTTCCAGGGCTACGCCAGCACCTGCGCGTCCGATCCGTGCTCCGGCGCGGGCGGCGTCTGCTGCCGCGGGGCGACATGCTCTACGGCGTTCGCCGATGCAACGGCCTGCGCGGTCGCGCTGGACACGACTTCCGCAACCGTGCAATCCAAGTTCGTATCTACATCGAGCGTGTGCAACACGCCCGCCACCACCCCGGGCATGCTCGGCAACACCACCAGCCCCTGCTGCTACGCCAACTTCAACCACAACG
>OEIU01001452.1_pt1 | contig 15241 bp, 13 predicted proteins | sample 1539221 | NCBI WGS metagenome assembly OEIU01 (sample SAMN03792071, study PRJEB22550) | activated sludge metagenome | feature: wastewater treatment plant; material: activated sludge; isolation source: Wastewater treatment plant of a petroleum refinery complex | place: Argentina: Zarate | collected...
CGCGGACGCCGCCCACCCCCCCGACTCCCCCGCCCAGGACCTCCACCGGGACGCCCACCGCAACCCCGACGCCCACGCCCAGGACACCCACGGGGACGCCGACGCCGACCCCGACGCCCACACCCACGACACCTACGGGGACGCCCACCACGACCCCGACCGGCGCTCCGACGGGGACCCCCACCGGAACACCGGCCGGCACCCCCACAGGCTCCCTCACGCCGTCGATCTCGGTGAGCCCCACACCGTCGGAGATCGACGCGGTGCCGGGGCTCGATCGACGCCTCGTGCTGCCGGGACTTCTCCTCGTGCTGATCGTCGGTTTCGCGACCATCCTGACATGGCTGGTTCGGGCTCGGCCACAATAGAGGTTGGTCATGCGGGCCCTCGGCGCCCATCTGGCGTTGGCCGTTGCGCTGGTCCTGCTCGGGTTGTCCCTCGAGGGAACGGCGGCCTTTCGCGATCTTCTCGGATCTCCTCTGATCCTCGCCATCGCGAGATCGGCGACGTGGCTCATCTCATGGTGCGGGGGCGCAGTGGCGCTCTCGGGGAACGTCATGAGGCATCCGGCCAGCGGCGTCGAAGTCCACGTCACCGAGGCATGCGACGGTCTCGGCGTTTTCATCGCCATCGCGGCCGGAATCGTGGCGCTCCGCCCTGGCTGGCGGTTCGGCATTGCGGCCGTCGCATTGCTGTTCGGCCTGATCCAGCTCTTCAATCTCGCCCGCGTGGTCGGCCTGTTCTATCTCCGGCTCGGGCCGCACGCGTTGTACGATGCGACGCATCTCTATGTGCTTCCGTATGCGACCGTCATCCTGCTCGGTTGCTTCTTTTTCCACATCGCCCGCACGATATCCGGATCGGCTGGGAACGGCCCGGCGGCGACCGCGGCCTTCGCGGCCACCCCGAGCCGGAACCGGCTGGCGCTGTTCGCGGCGGCCTTCCTGCCGATGTTCGGCCTCTGGTGGTTCGTCGCGCCCTACCTGCTGCTCCCGCTCCTGCGAGGGGTATCGAGCGCGGCAGCCCAGGCGTTTCACGGCCCCGCCCTGGAGGCGCTCGCGGAGGCCGGCCCCGATCGATGGCTGATTCAAACGCGGCTTCTCCGGCCGGGCACGGCCGGAGGGCTCATCGACATTCCGCTCGAGCCGCGCCTCTTCACCGCGGCGATCCCGATCGCGCTGGCGGCCGGCTTCGCCTGTGCTCCGCGCGGCCGTCGCACGCGCGGGGTCCTGCTGGCCCTGGCTGCGACGAGCGTGAGCTGCGCGCTCGTGCTCGCCCTCCAGGTGATCGTGGCCGTGCCGAAGACAGCCGCGAGCACGAAGGCGGACACGGTCCTGCTCGAGCCGGCGCCGCGCGCACGCCCGGTCGCGGTGTCGTATCGGCCGCAATCGGAGGGGCTCGTCGCCAGCCTGGACCTCGCCCGCGTCGTCCTCGTCTACGCGAATTTCTTCCTGCTGCCGGCCAGCATCGCCGCGGCCGCGACGCTCCTGCGAACCCAGCCTCGTGAACCCGCCGGGCCTCCTCCTGCGGCAGCCCGTCCGGCCCGCAGGCGACGACCGCGCCGACGCGGCTGAACGGCGGCTCGCCGCAGCCTGCCTCCTGGCCGCGATCGCGACGGGGATCTGGCTGCGGTTCTGGCGTCTCGACTGGGACGGCGGCTTCCTCCTTCACCCCGACGAATACAACCTGATCGCGGCCGCGGCGCGATGGCGCTTCGCCTGGGGCACGGACCCGGGATTCCATGCCTATGGCGGCCTCGCCCTCTCGCTCCCAATCTTCGTATCTTACGCCCTGTCGCTGCTGTCGGGCGGCGATCCGTTCGCGCTTCAGCAACTGAGCCATGCGGCCCGCATCGTCTCCGCGGCGCAGTCGAGCCTCGCCCTCGCCTGCCTGCCGCTGCTCGCGAGCCGTGCATGGCCCGGCCGGGCCGGCCGGTGGCCCGCCGTCGTCGTCGCGTGGCTGGCCGCGCTCGACGTCGGGCTGGTCCAGGCGGCCCATTTCGGCACGACGGAGAGCGGACTCGTCCTCGTCGTCGTGCTGCTGGCTTTGCTGGCGGTGCTCCTCCATCGGGACAGGATCGGCCCCTGGTCCTTCGCCGCCGCGTCCGGAGCCTTGATCGGCCTCGGCTTCGGGCTCAAGGCGACGGCCGCGGCCTTCATGATCATCCCGGCCGTCGCCGGCCTCCTCGCTCTCGGACGCCTCGGCCTCCTGCGGCTGGGGGCGGTCGCCCTGCTCGGCGCGGTCGCGGGCCTCGCCGCCCTCGGGATCGTCAGCCCGCACACCTTCCGGTTCGGCGCGGCGTTTCTGTCGACGATGAGGTTCGAGGCCGACGTCGCCGCCGGCCGGGCCGATGTCTTCTGGACCCTGCAGTTCCGGAGCAAGCCGCCCGCCGTCTTCGCGATCGCGCAGCTTCCCTGGCTGCACGGGCCCTTGGTGCCGGGCGTCGGACTCGCGGGCCTCCTGGCGCTCGTCGTCCGGGCCTGCCAACGGCACGAGACGGCTCTCGCCTTGCTGCCTCTCGCCGTCTTCACGCTCGCCTTCGATGCCTTCGTGCTCACGCTCGGCGCCCCCTTCGTCAGATACTGGCTGCCGGGCGCGGCTGGACTGCTCATCGGCGTCGCCTGGATCGTCACGGACCTCGCGCGAAGCAGGACCAGGGCGAGCGGCCGGATCGCCGGGGCGATGGCCGGGCTCGTCCTGATGCTCTCCGTCGCCTGGTGCTACGCCTTCACGGCCATCTACCGCGCCGAGGACGTTCGATTGCAGGCCTCGCGCTGGCTCGCGGCTCATCTGGCGGACGGCGATCGCGTCCTCATCGAGCCGCACGATGTCGGCTTGCCGCTGCGCGTCGCGCCCCTGCCGGCAGCGAAGATCGAGGTTCTGCCTCTTCTCGAGCCCGAGAACGCGGCCGGCCTCAATGAATACGGGCGGCTTCTCTCCGGTGCCGATCGATTGATCGTCGCCTCGCGGCGGCATTCGAGCGTCCTGCCACGGCTGCCCGGCCGCTTCGGGATCGCCTGCGCGTATTACAGCGCCTTGCAGAGCGGCGAGCTGGGCCTCGTCGAGGAGGTCCGGTTCGACAACGGCCCGAGGCTCGGAGACTGGCGGGTTCCGAGGGGAATCTCGGAGGAAACCTTCGAGGTCTTCGATCATCCGGTCGTCATCGTCTTCCGGAGGGCCCGCCCGGTCACGCGACAGGCTGTCGTCGACGTGCTGGCCCGGCACCGGACGGGATGCCGGTACAGGGCGGGCGTCCTGGGTCGGCGTTGAGGGCCGGCGCTCGAGACAACGCGCCTCGCGGCGAGGTCAGAAGGACAGCCGCTTGAACGCCCATTCCGGCAGGCAGCGGATCGCGAGCATGATGATGCGCCAGATCGGCTTGACGTAGACGATATCGGACCCGCGGCGTTCGGCGGCCAGGAAGACCGCGGCGGCGACCTCGTCCGGCGTCGCGGTCAGCAACGGCGGGAGCCGGAAGCCGGACGTCATGCGGGTGCGGATGTAGCCGGGCTTCACGGTCACGACCCGGATGCCGTCCTTGGACAGCCTCATCCGGAGCCCGGACAGATAGGCCGTCAACCCGGCCTTGGCGGCGCCGTAGAAGGAATTGGAGGCCCGGCCGCGCTCGCCGGCGACGGAACTGATCGCGGCGATCGTTCCCGAGCCCCGCACGCGGAAGCGCTCGGCCGCGATGGAGAGCGCCAGAGCCGGGCCCTCGAAATTCGCTCTCAGCACCTGTCGCGCGTGGCCGGGGTCGCTCTCGGCCCGCGCCTGATCTCCCAGCATGCCGACGACGCACAGGACGGTGTCCGGAAGCGGCTCCAGGGCGGCCCGCATCGCCTCCTCGATCCGCTCGTCGAGGACATCCAGCGCGTGCAGATCCGCCGGGCGGCCGGATCGCACCGTCAGGTCGGCGGCCTCCCTCGCCCCGGCCTCGGGGTCCCGCGCCGTCAGGGCGACCGACCAGCCCTCCCGGGCGTAGCGCCGGGCCAAGGCGCGGCCGACATCCGATGTCCCTCCCAGGATGAGAACCTTCGGCATCGACGTCACAAGCCCAGGCGGTCAGAGAGACGCGATCGGAGCCGGCCCGCGGCTCCGATCTCCTTGCGGAGAGCACGAAAGTCGCCCAGCCGTCCATATCCGGCTGCGAGCGTATCGGCGCTCTGGGTGGAATCCTTTGCCAGGTAGTTCCGGCCTCCCGCCGCCGCCACGATCGCGTCGACGCTGTCGAGGACGGCGAAGACGTCCGCGCGGACCGGGGTGTCGACCGCCAGCGTGTAGCCGTCGATCGGGAAGGACAGCCACCCCTCTCCCCCTGGCCCGAACCTCTTCAGCACCGACAGGAACAGGCCGCCCGACGCTTTCGCGAACGCGCCGATGATGCTGCCGAGCGTGCGCTCGGCGTCGTGAGCCGGCACGACGCACTGGTGCTGGATGAACCCGCGCCGGCCATAGAGCCTGTTCCAGTCCCGAAGGGCGTCGAGGGGGAAGAAGCAGGAGTTCCAGTCGATCAGGCGGGCGCGGTCATGCGTCCCCGCGTGGCGTCTGAAATGCAGCTCGTTGAGCATCCGGGCGGTGCCCCGCCGCATCAGCGCCTCGGGGAGGTCGAGCGGCCAGGCGGGCGCCGAGCCCTCGAGGCAGGGAAAGCGATCGCCGATCCCCCGCGCCTCGATGGTCTTCAGGGACGCATGCTCGGCGCTCAGCACGACGGAGCGGCCGAGCTTCGGGCCGCGCGCCGCGCAATCGATCCACGCCACGCAGAAGGTCGCCGTGCCCGCGCGATCGAGCGCCGCGAGCGTCTCGCCGAGCGTCGCGGCGGTTTCCGTCCTCTGAGTCAGCCACCCCGTCTCGACGCGGCCGAGCCTGAGGCGGGCGCGCAGGATCATCCCGGTCAGGCCCATGCCGCCGACCGTCGCCCCGAAAAGCTCGGGATTGCACCCGCGCGAGCAGGACAGCACCTCCCCGGACGGCAGAAGCAGGTCGAAGCTCTCGACATGGCGGGAGATGCAGCCGGCGCGATGGTGGTTCTTTCCATGCACGTCGGCCGCGATCATGCCGCCGACCGTCACCAGCCTCGTGCCGGGGACGACGGGCGGGAAGAAGCCGCGCGGGCCGAGAGTGGCGATGATATCCGAGAGAAGAACGCCTGCCTCGACGTCGAGCAGCCCGCTCTCGTCGTCGAAGGCGATCAATCGATCGAGCCCCAGCGTGGACAGCGTCAGGCCGGCCGAAGCCGCGGCGTCCCCGTAGGAGCGGCCGTTGCCCCGCGCGATCCAGGTCCCCCCGGCCTTGACGGCCTCGGCGGCGTCTCGCGGCGTGCGGGGCAGGACCAGGGCGCCGTCGCAGCGCGGGAACCGCCCCCATCCTGACAGATTGGCCAAGGAACGGCTCCCATGCCGGTCGATCCTGCCCGGCCCCTCCGCCAAAGGCGGAACGGCTCTAGCATCGGAGATCGAGGTCCGCCACCGGCGCGCCGCAACGGGAATCCGCTCGCCCGGACGACGGCCGGACTTGCCCAGGCGGCAATGGAAGGGCAACAATCCGGCAGGCGAACGCCGCAAGGCCGGGGATGTCCGCTCGGCGGCCGGCCGTGCCGCGCCGGGGCGCAAGGATCTACGGAGCCCAGATGTCGGGACGGGTCTGGAGCGGTTCGGCGGCTGCCCTCGTCCTCGCTTTCGTCGCGCTCATCCTGTTCGATTCCCTGGCCGAGTTTCCCCTCTACTTCTTCTGCGACGAGGCGGTTCAGGGAGCCGAGGCCCAGTCGCTCCTCGCTCACGGAGCCGACAGGGCCGGCGTGGCCTGGCCGCTCTTCTTTCGCGGCCACGGCGGATACCAGCTCTCGCTGTCCGTCTACTGGCTGCTGCCGTTCCAATGGCTCTTCGGCATGTCGGAAGGGGTCGTGCGCGCCAGCCACGCCGTCGCCAGCCTGATCGGCGTCGCCGGCGCGATGGCCTTCATGCGCCGCTATTCGCCCAGGACGCTCGCATGGCTATGCGTGCCGCTCGTCTTCTACGGGAGCCCGCTCTGGTATCTCCATTCGCGCACGGGCTTCGAGGCGGTGATCTCGGCATCCGCCTGGCTCGTCTGTCTCGCGGCATGTCCCGACCTCACCCACCGGAACGACCGGGACCGCTCCCGCGGGCATGCCGAGCATGCGAGATGGGGCCTGTTCCTGATCGCATTCGCGCTGTGCTTCTACGGCTACACGCCCGCCCGGGCCTGGGCTCCCCTCACCCTCGCGGCGCTGGTGCTCTCCCAGGCGGGCCGCGGCTTCGATCCGCGGCGTGCCCTGCTGCTTTTCGGCCTCGCCGGCCTCGTCATGGCGCCGTTCGCCTGGACCGCGCTCACCCGTCCCGAGGTCGCGCTCGCACGATTGTACGAAGTGACGGGCGCCGGTGGGGCGCCGGTCGGGGATCGCGCCCGGGCGGCCCTCCTGCGCCTCTTCTCCATCCTGAGCCCGACCTATTGGTTCGATGCGCAGACCCGATTCGAATCCTGGGAGCGTCACACCATTCCGGGAACGGCGCTCATCCCGCCCTATTATCTGCCTTTCGCGCTGACGGGGCTGGTCGCCTGCCTCGTCAGGTTCCGGTCGGATGAGCGGTCCCGCGCGCTGGTCCTGCTTTTCCCGGTCGGTGTCTTTCCCGGAATCTTCGTGGACATTTCACCGCTGAGGTGTCTGCCGGTGGCATTGGTCTACCTGCTGTGGTCGGCCGTGGGCGTGAGCGTCGTCCTCGGGGCCATGTCCGGCTCGTCGCGCGCAAGGGCATATGGCGGCGCTCGCTTCCGAGATCCCGCCGCGCTGTTCACCCCCGCGATCGTGCTGGCGCTGGGCCTGCACGTGGTCGCGCTGCATGCCTATGCCACGACGACGGCGCCCCTCTCGTACCAGGATTACGGCTTCTACGGGGTCCAATCGGGCGAGCGCGAGGTCTTTCGCGAAGCGCGCCGTCATGCCGATCGGCAGGAGGCGATCCGCATCACGCATGCGGCGTTCAACGGCAACGAAGCCCTCGTCGATTTCTACCTGTCCGCGGAGCAGCGCCGCTACGTGACCATCGCGGATGCCGGCAAGCCCTGCATCGTCGCGGGGCCCGGTCGCGAGCTCTGGATCCTGCGCGCCGAGCGATGGCGCGAGTTCAAGTCCGCCGTGTGCGACGTCGACGCGCAGGAACTGCTCACGATCCCGGATCCGCGCGGGGACGCCCTGTTCGTCGTGGCCGCCCTGACGCAAAGGCCGACCATGCCGGCCTCCCGTTGATCCCGGCACGAGCGCCGCCCCGCGCGATCAGGAGCCGGCGAGGAGATAGGCCACGCAGATGATCCGGCCATGCTGGTCCCGGTGCTCGGTCCGGACCCCGCCGGGAAATCTCGCCTCGAGCCCGCGCAGGTCGTCGAGGCGGTTTGGGATGGGCAGCAGAAAGACCTTGCCGCCGGTCCGCAACGCCTCCGCGATCTCCGCGGCATCGCGGAAGTCACGGACGTCGCGACCGGCGGTCAGGAACCGGATGGTGCCGTGGGCGCCGAAGATGTGCGGCTGCCCGAGGAGAAAGGCCACCCGCGGTCCCTCGTCGATGATCGCACGCCCGAGAAGGGTCGGCAGGACGCCGCCCGCAGAGGCGGGAAATCGCCGGAAGTAGATGTCCACGTTGAGGGCGAGCACGGAGCCGGCGAAGAGGACCGCAACGAGAGCGGCCCACCTTGGGCCCACGATCGCGCATATTCGGTCCCGGACCGACGCGACGCCGATCGCGCCGACCAGGGCGATCGCCGGCGTCAGGACGAGGAGCCGGGGACCGTTTGGTTGATCGATGGTCAGCAGGCCCGCCAGCAGGAGGCCCGACCCGAGCCAGGCGAGCAGCAGCGCGCGCGCCTGGCCGCGGGACAGGACCAGGACGGTCAGTCCGGCCCAGAAGCACCCCAGCGTCACGATATCGAAGGCGGGAAGATCGGTCGCGTAGAAAGCCGACCGGTCGGCCGCCCCCAGGAGAAACGACATCGTCCGGCGCGCCTGCACGAGGAAGAGCCGCAGGCCGTCGCCCGGCAGCGCCGCAGCCGGATCCTGAAGGGTGTGGACGACATTGGGCGGGCTGAAGATGCTCACGCCGGACATGCGGGCCACCAGCGCGTCGGGCCGCCGGGCGTAGCTCCAGAGCAAGGGAGCGACGCTCACCAGGGCCGCCCATGCGAAGCCGCAGGCCCTGGGGAGGTCGATCGTGCGCCGGAGCCACAGGGCGGCGACCCATGCCCCCGCGAACACTGCGATCAGCCTCGAGCCGAAATAGAAATACTGGCTGACGCCGACGATGAGGCCGAGGGAGACGAGCCTCCGCTGCGAGGACCGGTGATCGATCCCTGCCAGAACGGCCAGCGCGGCGACCGCGCTCGCCGTGGTCGCCATGTTGTTCAGCCCGAGGCGGCTGTAGTGGATGTGAAAGTGCGAGACCGCGAGCAGAAACGCCGCGGCGTATCCGACGGAACGCCCGCCCAGCGTCTTTCCGAGACAATAGACCAGCGGCACGCACGCCGCGCCGAAGACGGCGCTCGTTATCCGCAGTCCCGCGACCGGGTCCGGGAAGGCCGCGAGGGACATGGCCTGGAGGTAGTGGAACAGCAGCGGCTGATCGTAGAAGCCGAGCCCGAACGGAGCGAGCGGCTCTCCCCTCAGGATTCCCTGGGCCAGGACGCCCATCTCGCCCTCGTCGCCATGGACGGCCAGGGGCAACTCCGATAATCCGATTCCGCGCAGGCAGAAGGCCAGCGCGGTGAGCGCCGCGACGGCGACGCATTCCCCGCCGGAGCCGGAGGGTGTGTCCGCCCCGGCCGGAGATCCGGGCGTCGTCGGATCGGCGATCCGCCATGTCAGCGCCAGTGCGCCGGCCCAGATCAGGATCGCCAGCCAGCTCGGCAGGACGTCCTGGCCCGCGGCCGCGAGACCGCTGAGCGAAAGGGGGAGGAGCCAGAGAACGAGGGGGTGAGCCATGGCGCCTGCGCACGACGTCGAGGTGGCATGCGCAAGACCCGGCTCACGCAAGTGACGGAACGGCTCGGGGGCCCGGGGTCGGCCGGTCCAGCATCGCCTGTCAGAACGTCAGGCCGAAGCGGCCGGTGACCTGCCACCCGTTCCAGGATTGCGACCCCGTCAACGCCCTGGCCTCGACCCCGACGAAGCCGCCCGGCAGGAGCGCCTCGATGCCGCCGCCGGCGAACCCGATCGTCCTGCCCGCATTGGCGAGCGAGGTGTCGAGCAGAGCGGCGGGGAGGGTGGCGCCCCGCGCGAAGTCCCGCGACACGCCCGCCAGCACGTAGGGCGAGACAGCCCCGAACCGATAGCCGAGCCGCCCCTCCAACTGCGCGAGCAGCATATCGAATCGATAGGCTGGAACGAGGCCCGGCGCGGAGATGCCGTACCCGATCCCGGTTTCCTGATAGCTCGCGGCGTTGAAGCTGACATAGCGCAAGCCTGCCGTCGTATCGAGGAAGATCCGGTCCAGCTCGAACCTGTGCGAGGCCCCGATCATGCCGAACCAACGGCTCGCGCCGAAACTGCCCGAGATCTGCCCCGAGCCGCGCGACCCGTCGAAGGACAGGGGCGTGCCGCCGGCGGCGGCGAAGAGCCGGGAGTTCGGCCCCAGGAAGTAGGCCGCGAAGAACGAGCCGCCGCCGCCGCCATGCGAGAGCGAGCCGCGATCGTACTGGCTCTTCCCGTCGCCGCTCTCGAAATTAGCCCCCACCCCGAGCAGCAGCGCTCCGACCGAGAGGTCGAACTGCCGGGAAAGGCAGAAGTTTCCGGTCCGCAGGTCGTAGCGGGAGGATGTCGGGCCGCTGCCGTATTCCGCGCCGGTGATCGTCACTCCACCCGATACCTGGAGCTGCCCGGCCGTCGCGGTCGTGCCCACGGACCCATACCCATCGGTCCGACGCAGCTCGGGCGAGTTCCTCTCGAGCGGCCGATCGGCGAGGGCGCCGCTCGCGATGTAGGATCCCGACGTTCCCGTGGGCGTGAAGCAGGATTGCAGCAGGTCGAGCTGAGACGTTGCAGCCATGCGCGTCACCGGTGCCAGCATGGCGCGGCTGGAGCCGGGGATGTTGTGCGCGCGTGCGGCATCGAGCGGCCATAGCATGGAGACTACTGCGATGACCGGCAGCAGAAAGCGCCACGCCATGGATCCCGGCCCCCTCAGACCGAGCGAATCCCGGCCGCACGGGCAAACGGTGCCGCAAGCACGCGCGATGTTCAACGGAGAATGGATATTGCAACGTCCGTTTCAAGCCGACTGATGCCCGCACGCTACATCTCTCTCGATCTCGCATCGATCCGATGTCGCCGATTTGTTGTCCTCGGCTCCGGCAAGGCCGGGTCAATCTCTTCTTTGGTGAGGCCCGCCGTCGAGATGCTCCGCGATCCACTTGCGGCAATCCATGATGGACTGATTGATGACCTGGTCCATATCCAGATACTGATAAGTCCCGCACCGACCGATGAAGCTCATGTTGTCCAGCCGCTCGGCCTTGGCCCGATACACCTTGTAGAGTTCCCGATACCTGCCGTCGCTGGTCTTGACGGGGGAGTAGTGTTCGAAGTTGTTGTCCTTGTAATCCCAAGGCTCCTCGCCCTCCGAGCGGTCGAAATACTCGTCGATCGACATGCTGTTGAAGCAGTAATCGTAGCTCTCCGGCATCTCCGCGGAGAAAGCCTCGAACAGGTGCGTTCGATGCTCGGATGCCATCGACCGCACCAGCAAGTTCGCTTCGTCGAGTTGCATCGCCAGGCGAAGCGGCGAACGGCAGGTGAATTTCTACGTCATCTGACAGAAGCGATCCCTTACAAGATCCACACCGTCCTCACCGATAACGGCATCCGCTTCACGACTCCAGGAGCCGGAGGATCGGCCGTCCCGCTCATCGTCGAAGCTCCCGCCAAGGGTGAGCCCGTGGCGGCTCATGCCTTCGAATACGCCTGCGCGCAATTCGGCATCGAGCACCGTCTCACCAAGCCCAAGCATCCGTGGACCAATGGTCAGGTCAAAAGAATGAGCCGGACCATCAAGGACGCAACGGTTCGGCGCTATCACTATGACGATCATGGACAAATCGAACGACATCTCTATGATTTCGTGACTGCCTACGACTTCGGTCGGCGTCTGAAGACACTCAAGGGCCTCACACCTTACGAGTTCCTCTGCAAACAATGGACAACCGAACCACAGAGATTCAGCCTCGATCCAATCTACCAAATGCTGGGACTAAACAGCTAGCAAGCCAATTCTGTGCCGGACACCAGCGGGTTTAGCCCGGCCATCCCGATCGAATGCGCTCGCGGCGCGAAACCAGGCGAGGCGCCGGCCTCTTTCGAGGAAAAAGTTGCGCTGGAGCAAAGACTCGATTCATAATAGCTATAAACAGGCATAGCCGCCGCGCAGAACGTCGGCTCATATAAGGGAGGCCGAGGTGTCGGCAGCCGAGGCGAATCCGGCCGCGGATCCCAAGCGGCGGCGTCATGAGATCGTCGCCTTCCTGATGCTGGCCGTCCTGATCTGGCCCGTCATCTCGGTGGGCGTCGTCGGCGGCTACGGCTTCCTGATCTGGATGTCGCAACTCGTCCTCGGGCCGCCCGGCCCGTCAGGGCATTGAGCCCGCCATGGCCTCCGACCGCCACTCCATCGACCGGCGCGACTTCCTGAGGGGGCGTGTCCTGCCCGCGGGCGCGGCCCTGCCCGTCCGCTTCCTGCATATTTCCAGCGCCGTCGTCACCGCCCGTCCCGAAAGCTGCCCGGACGTCGCGCGCCGCATCGCGGAGCTGCCGCAGACGGAAATCCACCGCATCGAGGGCTCGAAGATCATCGTGGTGATGGAGAGCGAGGAGAGCGGCGAGATCGGAAGCCGCCTCGCCGCCATCTCGCTGATGGACGACGTGTTCTCGGCCAATCTCGTCTTCGAGCGGATCGAGCCGCTCGAAGACCACGGGGAAGACGCATGACCCTGTCCCGCCGCGACGTGATGAAGGCCCAGGCGGCGGGGATCGCCGCGCTCGCCGCCAATGTCGCCACGCCCGCCGAGGCCCAGTCCGTCCAGGGCGGCGTCGACGCGCTCCAGATCAGATGGTCGAAGGCGCCCTGCCGCTTCTGCGGCACGGGCTGCGGCGTCATGGTCGGCGTCAAGGAAGGCAAGGTCATCGCGACCCACGGCGACATGAAGGCCGAGGTCAATCGCGGCATGAACTGCGTGAAGGGCTATTTCCTCTCCAAGATCATGTACGGCGCCGACCGGCTGACGACGCCGCTCCTGCGCAAGAAGGCCGGCGTCTACGACAAGGACGGCGAGTTCACGCCCGTCTCCTGGGACGAGGCTTTCGACACCATGGCCCGGCAGGCGAAGCGCATCCTGCGGACCAAGGGGCCGACAGCGCTGGGCATGTTCGGCTCCGGCCAGTGGACGATCTTCGAGGGCTATGCCGCCACCAAGCTGATGCGGGCGGGATTCCGCTCGAATAACCTCGACCCGAATGCCCGCCACTGCATGGCCTCGGCCGCGGTCGCCTTCATGCGCACCTTCGGCATGGACGAGCCGATGGGCTGCTACGACGATTTCGAGGCCGCCGACGCCTTCGTGCTCTGGGGCTCGAACATGGCGGAGATGCATCCGATCCTGTGGACGCGCGTCGCAGACCGCCGGCTCGGCCATCCGCATGTGAAGGTGGCGGTGCTCTCCACCTTCACCCATCGCAGCTCGGACCTCGCCGACATCCCGATCGTGTTCAAGCCGGGCACCGACCTCGCGATCATGAACTACATCGCGAACCACATCATCCAGACCGGGCGGGTGAACAAGGATTTCGTCGACAGGCACACCACCTTCCTGAAGGGTGCGACCGATATCGGCTACGGCCTGCGCGAGGACGATCCGCGCGAGGTGAAGGCCCGCAAGGCGGCGGATGTCGGGGCGACGACGCCGATCGACTTCGAGACCTATGCCGCCTTCGTCAAGGACTACACGCTGGAGAAGGCGGCGGAGCTGAGCGGGGTCGAGCCCGGCTTCCTGAAGCAGCTCGCCGAGCTTTACGCCGATCCGAAGCGCAAGGTCATGTCGCTCTGGACGATGGGGTTCAACCAGCATGTCCGGGGCGTCTGGGCGAACCAGCTCGTCTACAACCTGCACCTCTTGACGGGGAAGATCTCGGAGCCCGGCAACAGCCCGTTCTCGCTGACCGGCCAGCCCTCTGCCTGCGGCACCGCGCGCGAGGTCGGGACCTTCGCCCACCGCCTGCCGGCCGACATGGTCGTGACCAATCCCGAGCATCGCAAGCGCGCCGAGGAGATCTGGCGCGTCCCGGCCGGGATCATCCCGGAGAAGCCCGGCTACCACGCCGTCCAGCAGGACCGGATGCTGAACGACGGCAAGCTCAATTTCTACTGGATCCAGGTCAACAACAACCTCCAGGCCGCGCCCAACAACTCGGGCGAGACCTATCCGGGCTATCGCAACCCCGAGAACTTCGTCGTGGTCTCGGACGCCTATCCGACCGTCACCACGCTCTCGGCCGATCTCATCCTGCCCGCCGCGATGTGGGTGGAGAAGGAAGGCGCCTACGGCAATGCCGAGCGCCGCACCCATGTCTGGCGCCAGCTCGTCAGCGCGCCCGGCGAGGCGAAGTCCGACCTGTGGCAGCTCATGGAGTTCTCCAAGCGCTTCACGACCGACGAGGTCTGGCCCGCCGAGATCCTCGCCGCCAATCCCAACTACAAGGGCAAGACCCTCTTCGACGTGCTGTACAGGAACGGCAATGTCGACCGCTACCCGGTGAGCGACACCGATCCGACCTATGACAACGTGGAGGCCAAGCATTTCGGCTTCTACGTCCAGAAGGGCCTCTTCGAGGAATATGCGGCCTTCGGGCGGGGCCACGGCCACGACCTCGCGCCGTTCGACACCTATCACCAGGTGCGCGGGCTGCGCTGGCCGGTGGTCGACGGCAAGGAGACCCGCTGGCGCTACAAGGAGGGCCTGGACCCCTATGTGAAGGCCGGCACCGGCTACCAGTTCTACGGCTTTCCCGACGGCCGGGCGCGCATCTACGCGCTGCCGTACGAACCGCCGGCGGAGAGCCCCGACAAGGAGTATCCGTACTGGCTGTCGACCGGCCGCGTGCTCGAGCATTGGCACTCGGGATCGATGACGCGCCGGGTGCCGGAGCTGTACCGGGCGGTGCCGAACGCGGTCTGCTACATGCATCCGGACGATGCGGTGGCGCTGGGCGTGCGGCGCGGCATGGAGGTCGAGATCGCATCGCGACGCGGCAGCATGCGCACCCGCGTCGAAACGCGCGGCCGCAACAAGCCGCCGCGCGGGCTGGTGTTCGTTCCGTGGTTCGATGCCAGCCAGCTCATCAACAAGGTGACGATGGACTGCACCGATCCGATCTCGTTCCAGACGGACTTCAAGAAATGCGCGGTCAAGATCACCAAGGTCGACGTGGTCCCGACCGACGCCGTGCGGCAGGGGGCGACATGATCGCCGCACGCCGGGCCGAAGGCCCCTTGGGGACACCTGTGATCGCGCGTCGCGTCATCGCCGCGGCAGTGTTGTCCGTCGGCCTGCTGGGTCCGGCGGTGCCGGCGCCCTTCGTCGATCCGATGCGCGGGCCGACCGCGATCGACCGGGAGACGATGCCGCCGCGCCTGACCAACACGGTCAACGACGACCAGCGGCTCAAGCGGAACTATGCCGACCAGCCGCCGGTCATTCCGCATCGGGTGGACGGCTACCAGGTCGACCGCAACTTCAACAAGTGCCTGGACTGCCATGCGCGGGCGAAGACCGCGTTCTCGCAGGCGGTGCCGGTCAGCTCGACCCACTACATCGATCGCGACGGCAAGCTGCTCGACCATGTGTCGACGCGGCGCTACTTCTGCCAGCAGTGCCACGTCGCCCAGGAGCCGATGCGCCCGCTGGTGGGCAACCGGTTCCGCGGCGACGACACGCTGCCGCCCGCTGCGAAATAGCGAGCAACGACAGCGGCCACCGACAAGCAGCTACCGACAGCGGCCACAGACGGGGAGACGCCCGCATGCGCGGACTCATCAGGCGATACTGGAACATCATCCGCAGACCGAGCCTGCATTTCAGCCTCGGCTTCCTGACGCTGGGCGGATTCATCGGCGGCGTGCTGTTCTGGGGCGGCTTCAACACCGCAATGGAGTTCACGAACACCGAGCGTTTCTGCACCGGCTGTCACGAGATG
>OEIU01001453.1_pt1 | contig 15240 bp, 12 predicted proteins | sample 1539221 | NCBI WGS metagenome assembly OEIU01 (sample SAMN03792071, study PRJEB22550) | activated sludge metagenome | feature: wastewater treatment plant; material: activated sludge; isolation source: Wastewater treatment plant of a petroleum refinery complex | place: Argentina: Zarate | collected...
GTCGGGCTGGCTCATCTCTTCCCCGCGCAGCATGCCGATCAGGCCCCACACGGTGTGATCGTGCACCGGTGTGGCCTGCCCTGGCCCCCCAGACGAAACTGACGATCGAGAAACGCTCGCGGGCATCGGCATGCAGCAGGTGCTGCTGATACTGATCGGGATGCGGCCGGGCAAAGGGCTCCGGCAGCCAGTCGTCATGCGTCACCAGCGCGGCCAGCAGTGCGCCGCCTTCCGCCCGGATGCGCGGCTCGTCGGGTGACTGATCGACCCCGCCGAAACACACATTCCGCATATCGACCTTCGGATTCCTGCGTTCGCGGCGACGTGACTGGCCGCTAGGCTGCCGGATTCCCTCCCCTCGGGCACAGCCGCGCAGGAAAGACCCATGAGCTACGAACCCGACGGCGTCGAATTCATCGGCATGATCCAGTCGCGCAGGGTCTCCGAGATCCATGCGCCGAGCGGCGCCGCGATCGACCGCGACTATGTCCGCGCGTTCGCGCAGGCTCATGAACGGGCGGGGTTCGACCGCATCCTGGTCCCGCACCATTCGACCGGCCCCGACGCGACGCTGACGGTGGCCTTCGCCGCCAGCGTCACCGAGCGCATCCACTTCATGCTGGCCCATCGGCCGGGATTCGTCGCGCCGACATTGGCCGCGCGCCAGTTCGCCTCGCTCGACCACTTCAGCGGCGGCCGGCTCGCGGTGCACTTCATTTCCGGCGGATCCGACGCCGAGCAACGCCGTGACGGCGACTGGCTCGACCACGACCAGCGCTACGCGCGAACCGACGAGTACCTGGACGTCGTGCACAAGGTCTGGACGCGGGACGAGCCGTTCGACCACCACGGCACCCACTACCAGGTCGAGCGCGGCTTCTCGGAGATCAAGCCGCTGCAGACTCAAGCCGGCCGGCCCCACGTGCCGGTTTACTTCGGCGGCGCGTCGAACGCAGCGATCCCGGTGGCCGGCAAGTACGCCGACGTCTACGCGCTGTGGGGTGAATCGCTCGACCAGGTGCGCGAGCTGACCGGCCGTGTCCGCGCCGAAGCGGCCAGGCACGGCCGCAGCGTGCGCTTCTCGGTGTCCTTCCGTCCGATCCTGGCCGATACCGAAGCGGCCGCCTGGGCACGCGCCGACCGCATCCTCGACGAGACCCGGCGCCTGCGGCTGGCCGCGGGCCAGTCCCGCGGAGTACCGGAGCAAAGCGAAGGCGCGCGGCGCCTGCTCGCCGCCGCCGGCAGCGGCTCGCGCACGGACAAGCGGCTGTGGACGGCCATCGCACAGGAAACCGGCGCGCGCGCCAACACGACGGCGCTGGTCGGAACCCCCGCCCAGGTGGCCGATGCGCTGCTCGACTACTACGACCTCGGCGTCACCACCTTTCTGATCCGCGGCTTCGATCCGCTCGACGACGCGACCGACTACGGCCGCGAACTGATCCCGCGGACCCGCGCCCTGGTGGCCGACCGAATCGCCTCCCGAACGGCAGCCAGCCGCACGGCCGCCGCCTGAAGAAGCAGCCCAGTCATGATCCGTCACACACCTTCCGCCTCCGCGCCCCTCCGGCCGCCCCGCCCCGTCCTGCGGCGCCTTCTGCAGATGCTGACCCTGGCCGCCACCAGCGTGGCCAGCACGATGCTGCCGTTTCCGGCTGTCGCCCAAGCTCAAATCCAGGCTCAAGCCCAGGCCCAGTGGCCCACCCGGCCGATCAAGCTGATCATTCCGTTCCAGCCCGGCGGAGCCGCCGATCAGATCGGCCGCTACTACGCGCAGCAGCTCGGCAATGCGCTCGGCCAACCGGTGGTGGTCGACAACAAGCCGGGCGCCGGAACCGCCATCGCGGCCGAGGCCGCCGCCCACGCCGTACCGGACGGCTACACGCTGTCGCTTGCCACGACCGGCCAGCTCACGATCCTGCCCAACCTGAACCCGAAGGTCCGCTTCGACCCGATCAAGGACTTCATTCCGGTCGCGGTCGTGGCCTCGGTGCCCAACGTCGTCGCCGTCCATCCGAAGCTCGGCGTCAGGACACTGGAGGAGCTGCTGGCCCGCGCGCGCAGCGAAGAAGGCAAGCTGACCTATTCATCCTGCGGCAGCGGCACGCTGTGCCACCTGAGCGGCGAACTGCTGCAGAGCCTGACCAGGACCCGGCTCGTCCACGTCCCCTACAAGGGCAGCGCACCGGCCGTGGCGGCGGCACTGGGCGGCGAAGTCGACATCGCCGTCGACACGCTGACCATCCTGTCGCCGCAGATCCGCGCCGGCAAACTGCAGGGCCTGGTGCTGAGCAGCGACCGGCGCTCGCCGCTGCTGCCCGACGTGCCGGACGCCCGCGAGAGTGGACTGCCCGACTTCGCCGCGGCCGGCTGGTTCGGCATCGTGTTGCCCGCCGGCGCGCCGCGGCCGGTGATCGACCGCCTGGCCCGCGAGATCGACACCATCGCCGCCACCTCCGGCACGGCCGAACACTTCACGAGCCGCGGCATCACCGTCGAACGCAGCACGCCCGACGATTTCGCCAAGCTGATCCGGGCAGACCATGCACGTTGGGCCGCCATCATCCGCGACGCGAAGATCCAGGCCGAGTAGTCCGGACCGAGCGGCAGAGTCACGATATCCAACAGGGAAGCAGCACCGAAGTCGCGAACGCGCTCTTGCGATGATCGAACGCGCGTCGGTGCGGAGCAACGGGGAAGGTTGGATTCCGCCCGTCTCAGCGCGAAGCCGCAAGCTCGTCGCGCAGGCTCTGGATCAGTTGATCCGGCGACTTCACGCCTTTCTTCGCGACTTTGGCGGCCCAATCCCGTTCAATGGGTTGCAACACGCGTTTCATCTCGGCCACCACCTGATCGGGCAGAATCTCGACACTCTTGCCTGCCTTGCGCATCTGATCGAACGCCGCAGCATCGCCTTTGGCGTAAACGCGGCCGACATCGCGCGCGAACGTGTCACCGGAAATCCTGGTGATCGCCTCTCGATCTTCGGCGCGAAGCGACTTCCACTTGTCCTCATTGATGGCCATCACCAGGATCGTGTTGTAGATCGCACCTGGAATGATGGTGGCGTAGCTGATCAGCTCGGTAAGCTTCCAGACCGGAATCGACTCGGGCGGCATGAACGTCCCGTCGAGCACGCCCGAAGACAACAGCTCATAGGTCTCGCTGACCGGCTTGGCAACCGGAACGCCGCCGAGAAGCGAAAGGGCTTGGGTAGCACTCGCCTGCGGGCTGCGAATCTTGAGCCCCTTGAAGTCGGCCAGGGATTTCATCGCCCGCTTGCTGTTGAACAGCTGCCCAGGCGAGACGGTGAACACGCTGAGCGGGTGAACACCCTTGAATTCATTGAAGCTGGCAACATGCTTGCGATAGAACCGATCCACGGCAGGGCCATAGACTTCCGGGTTGTCGCTCATGAAAGGCAGCTGGGCCCCCTCGATGATGTCGAAGCGATTGGGGGTATAGCCGGGAACGAACACCACGAGATCGGGCTGCCCGTCTCGGGCAACATCGAACTGCGCCGGCAAGGAGCCGACCACCTTCGGCATCGTTTCGATCTTCACCCTTCCCTGGGTCACCTTCTCGATTTCCGCCAGCCACGGTTCGATCACGTCGACGCGGATGGCTTGTCCGACAGGGAACCAGTTCGAGTAGCGCAGCGTGGTTGTCTGGGCGTGAGCGGCAGGCGAAGAACCGGCAGCCGCCAGGAATGCCAGACAGCAGACCAGTCGTTGAATCATTAGCTTCATGTTTCGTCTCCTTGAAGGGGTCGGACAAGCGGTGGTGGGACGCCGCTTCCGCCTCGGGTTGATGACACCGAAAAAAACGGATCTAGGTCGAGTAAGCGGTGAAGTCGGCGGTCTGCGCGCGTGCGCGCCAGTCGGTCACGACATTGACGACGGCGCACCGGCCGGCCTTCACGGCGGCGGCTGCGCGCTCGAGTGCCGGCCGGATGTCATTCGGCTTTTCGACATACTCGCCGTGACAGCCGAGTGCCTGCCCCATCAGATCGAATCGGGTGTAGCCGAGATCCCGGCCGGGCTTGGACTTGTCGGGATCACCGGTCCAGCCGCCGTTCAGACTGATCACGACGAGGACGGCGAGCCGGTGCCGTACCGCCGTGTCGAGTTCCATCGCATTCAAGCCGAACGATCCGTCGCCATGCAGCACAACGACCTGCTTGTCGGGCTTGGCCGCCTTGGCGCCCAATGCGAACGGCAATCCGACGCCCATCGTGCCGAACGGGCCGGAGTTCAGCCGATGGCCCGCGACGAAGGTCGGAATCGATTGTCTGCCGTAGTTCAGGATCTCCTGTCCGTCGACGACGAGGACGGCATCTCGATCGATGAAATCGCGAATCTCCTTGCACAGGCGTAGCGGATGGATAGGCATTGCATCGCTGGACAGCTTCGTCTCCGCAGCGGCGCGCTTCCCCTGATCGAGCTCGCGCAGCTCCGACCGCCAGCGCTCGTAGCCGTCATCGACGTTCGTCCCGCTCAGACGAGTGTTGAGCTGACGCAGCACCGTCCCCAGGTCTGCGGCGATCCCGAGCACCAGGTTTGGAGTGCCTGCAGTCTCCACCGGATCGATATCTATCCGTATGAAGCGGGCGTCGGCAGCGAATCGAGGCGGCTCTCCGTGGCCCCATACATAGTTCAGTCGGGTACCCAGCACGACCACCAGATCGGCGGCCTTCAACGCCCTGGACCGAGCGGCGGGAAACGAGAGCGGGTGGTCATCGGGGAGCACGCCACGTCCCTGAGGAGTGGTATAGAAAGGGATTCCCGCGCCCTCGACGAACTGATGCACTTCGTCCGCTGCGTTCGACCACAGCACGCCACTTCCGGAGATGACGATCGGCCGGGACGCCGTCTTCAGCAGAGAGATGAAACGTTCGATCACCCCATCTTCCGTACCCATCGGCGCCAATGTCTCGGCATCCGACGGGAATGGCCACTTGATGGCGCTCTCGTCTACATCCTGATGCAGCACATCACCCGGAAGGTCCAGATAGACGGGCCCGGGAGTTCCTCCCCGCGCATGCCGAAAGGCAGTAGCGATCAGCTCCGGTATGCGGCGGGGATCGGTGAGACGGGCCGCCCATTTCGTAACCGGCTTCATGATGGCCAGTTGGTCGATGTCCTGGAAGGTTCCCCTGCCTGCCGTGCCGACCGGTGCGGCACCACCTAGCGCGACGACGGGTGCGCAGTCGATCAGAGCGTTTGCGAGGCCGGTGGTGAGGTTGATCGCCCCGGGCCCGGACGCCGCCATGCATACGCCGACCTTCGCAGTCAGGCGAGCATAAGCCTGCGCCATCATCGCGGCCGCCTGCTCGTGGCGGACATCGATCATCCGAATCCCGCTGGTGATGCAGCTATTGGCGGCTCCAAGCGTCGGCCCGCCCATCAGGAAGAATCCGGTATCGACTCCCATCCTGACCAATGCGGGGCCGATGAGTTCGTATGCTTTCATTGTTCTGCTCCCCTCGACTGGTTCAAATGACCTTCCTGTCACGCAGCGCCTGGATCGAGTGGGAACTCATCCCGAGGATCGATCCGTAGACTGCATCGTTGTCGGCGCCCAGCAACGGGGCCGCTTCGATGTCCACCTGCGAGTCGGACATTCGTACCGGCCAGCCGGGCATGGTGAACGCGCCCCGCGTCGGATGCTGGACGGTGACGATGGCCCGATTGCGACGCAAGTCCGGATCGTCGAGGATCTCCTGGGTATCCAGAACCGCGCCGGCAGGTACACCGGCTTGCCCGAGCAGTCGCATCACTTCCGTCTTGTGACGTTGTCGCGTCCAATCGGTAATCAGTTCGTCGACGAGTTCTCGATGAGCGAAGCGCTTTTCAGGAGAGCTCAATCGCTCATCGCCGATGAGATCAGATCGACCGATGACCTCCAGCAGGCGGTCCCACTGATGGCTGCCGGAGCGGGTGGTGTAGATGAAACAGTAGTCGTTCGGCCCCCCGCCTTTGCACGGATACAGCTCGCTCGGCGACGTGCTGCCCAGCAAGCTCTGATTGCCGTCGCGGTGTGCGGCCCTCCCCCGCATCGCCTGTGCGGCGAACGCGATGCGGCCGAAGTTCATGACAGCTTCCTGCATCGCGACCTGAACGCGCTGGCCGCGCCCGGTCCGCTGCCGCTGCATCAGCGCCCCCAGTACGCCGATCGCGCAATGCAGACCGGCGCCGGTATCGCCCAGAGTGACGCCCGGCTTGAGAGGACGACCGTCTCGCTCACCCGTTATGGAAACAGCTCCCCCCGTCGCTTGCGCGATCATGTCGAACGCCGGATACGGCCCATTCGGCCCTTCCTGATCGAAACCCTTGATGCTCGCGTACACGGCTCGGGGATTGATACGGGCTACCTCGTCATAGCCGAAGCCGAGCCGCTCGATGGCGCCCGGCGCGAAGTTCTCGACGAAAACGTCGGCGTGCCGGATGAGGTTGCGCAGAAGTTCCCGGCCCTCGGCAGATTTCAGGTCGGCAGTAACGCTGCGTTTGTTCGAGTTGAGGATCAGGAAGTAAGTGGAATCGACCCCCGGCCTGTCAGCGGAGGCCCGTCGGCCTTGTTCACCCGAGCCCGGTGGCTCGACCTTGATGACCTCGGCTCCTAGCCAGGCAAGGCACTGCGTGCAAGACGTTCCCGATTCGAACTGACTGAGATCGACGACGCGGATGCCGGCGAGAGCGGGAGACTCTGCGCCTTCGTCAGGATCGTGACGTACGCCGCCGGCAGGCGCTGGATGACTGGAAGCCGTCGTATAGCTGGATTCGGGCATGTGCTGGATATCAGTGGTCGGAGTGTTCGATCGAATGTTGATAAGGGTCGGACCTTTATGCTAATTTACTCTCAAACGACTGGCAACTGGTAACGGGAGGAGCGGATGACTTCAGGCAAAGGAAGGAAGGCTGGATCGGTCGTACACGACGTGCAGGGACATGGCGTGCCGGCACGCAGACGCATCGCCGGTCTTCTGCTGGCCACCGTCTCGTCGTTCGGGGCCGCAGGGGCGTTCGGCCAGAGCTTCCCGAGCAAGCCCGTGCGGTTGGTGATTCCCTATGCTGTCGGGGGCGCGACGGACGTGACGGGACGCCTGGTCGGAGGCGAGATGGCCAAGCGTCTAGGCCAGCCCGTGGTCGTCGAGAACAGAGTTGGAGCCGGCGGAGCGCTGGCTGGCGAGTTCGTGGCCAAGGCGAGTCCCGACGGCTACACCCTCTGCTTCTGCGGAATCGCGCCTGCTGTCGTGCAGGGCATCCTGTCGCCCAATCTGCCATACAAACCGTTGGTCGACCTGGCACCGGTTGGCAGGGTCCTCAATCTCGAACTGATTCTGGTGGCCAGCAATCAGTTTCCGGGAAAGAATGTCGCAGACGTGGTTGCGATGGCGAAGGCATCTCCCGGAAAGCTGTCGTACGGGCACAGCGGCGCAGGCAATACGCTGCATCTGGCCGGGGAGTTGTTCAAGAGCATGGCTGGAGTCGATATCGCTCCAATAGCCTACAAAGGTGACCCGCAATTGCTGAATGACGTGGTTGGCGAACATCTTCAGCTCGCCTTTACCACCGTGCTGTCCGCTGCGCCGTTGATCAAGAGCGGCCGGGTCAGGGCCTTGGCGGTAACCGGTCGGGAACGCTCCAAGCTGCTGCCCGACGTGCCGACGATGGTGGAATCCGGCGTTCCCGACTTCACCGTCGATGCCTGGATAGGACTCAATGTGCCAGCAGGCACCCCGGGACCGGTCGTAGCCCGACTCAACGCCGCGCTCCTCGAGTCGCTTCAGGATCCCTCGGTGCGTGAATCGCTTTACACACGCGGAATGGCTCCTGCAGGCACCTTGCCCGAGGAGTATGGTGCTTTCCTGAGATCGGAGAACGCCAAGTGGACGAAGCTGATTCGCGAAGCCGGGATCAAGAGCGAATAGCCCTGAACGCGCGGCCTACTTGCGTCGCGCTGCGACGGGCTTGACGGACCGACGGGGTGCCGGCCCGGCGCGCGCGCGCGCGCGCGGGGGCTGCCTGGAGGCCCCCAGCACCGGTGCGTGAACGACCTGCAAGTAGCGGTCCATTTCGGCGGTTGCCCGCTCGACATCGCGCGCCCGCAATGCATCGACGATGCGGCGGCGAACGGGCACCAGTTCCGGCCGGTACGTCGGGGGTGTACGATCGAGCACCGCGATTCGAATCAGGTGCGCCAGCGAGTCGACCAGAAGCTCCAGCCCCTCGTTTCGGGTAGCCCGGGCCACGAGGCGGAAAAACTCGACTGCTGCGTCTGACCGCCGCTTCAAGTCCCCCGCAGCCGCAAACTCGTCGATCTGCCGCAGATTCTCCTCCAACGCTGCGAAATCCGCCTCGGTAGCGCGTTCGCAGGCCCGCCGCACAACCAGCCCGTGGATCTCGCTGCGCGCCTCCGCAAGGCTTTTCATCGTGATGCGGCCAACGGTCATCAGATCGACGAGGGACCGTGTCAGAACGTCGATGTTGCCTTCTCGAATGTAGGCCCCGCCCTTGACCCCCATCCTCAACTCGAGAAGCCCCGAAACTTGCAAAGTCTTGAATGCTTCCCGTACCGCTGCGCGCCCGACACCCAGTTCGATCGCGAACTCCCGTTCGGGAGGCAGCCGGTCCCCCGGCTTCAACTCGCCACTGGCCAACTTGCGGCGAATCTGTTCGCAGACCTTTTCGAACAGGCGTTCGGCGCGCACCGGCTCGAAGCCCTTCCGTGACGGGGCGCTCATTCCGTCCTTGCTGCGGGGCGGCGGTTCGCTGTGATTCATCATCGGATGATAGCGGAGCCCTGCCGGTGAAGCTCGATCCGCCCCGAGGCGCTAGTTCAAGCCTCGGAAAGTGGCGGCGGAGCCGCACGCCCCAAGATCAGGTCGGCCGCTTTCTCCGCGATCATGATCGTCGCCGCATTGGTATTGCCCGACACCAGGCGAGGCATGATGGAAGCATCCGCTATGCGCAGGCCCTGCAGGCCATGAACCCTCAGTTCCGGGTCGACGACCGACCGTGCGTCGACCCCCATCGCGCAGGTGCCGACTGGGTGGAATACCGTTCGCCCGCTACTACGGGCGTACTCGATCAGCTCCTGATCGGATGACGACGGCCCCGGCTTCAGAACCCGCTTCACATACGGTGCTACCGGCGACGTGCCGACGAGCTGCAGCGCCATCCGGGTACCCGCAAGCAGGGTTCGAACATCGAGTTCGTGCGACAGGTATCCAGCCCGAATGGCTGGATACGTGAACGGGTCAGGCGACTGGATCTCGACCGAACCACGACTTTCCGGACGCAACTGGCATACCGACACCGAAAATCCGGAGAAAGTGTCGAGATCCGGCGTCTTTCCGTTCGTCGTGAAGGGCAGGAAGTGGAACTGGATATCCGGCCGTTCGAACTCGGGGCGCGTACGCGCAAAGGCTCCCGCGCGGGCGGCGCCGGTCGTCAATGGGCCCGTTCCCAGGAAGGCGAACTGCATGGCAGACGATACCTTCCAGGACCAGCGTCGGGTCTGCACATTCCAGGTGATCGGCCGGCTGCATTCACAGAGAACGTACGCGTTGTAGTGATCCTGGAGATTTCTGCCGACGCCAGGAAGATCCTGAACGACCGGAACCGCTTGTCGATGCAGAACTTCGGCCGGGCCGATTCCGGAGAGCTGGAGCAGTTGCGGCGTGTTGATGACGCCGCCGCAGAGAACGATCTCTCGCGTCGCCCTTGCTTCCAGCATGACGCCGTCACGACGGTACTGCACACCGACTGCACGGCGTCCTTCGAACAGCACACGGGTCGCGTGTGAATCCGTACTGATCTGCAGGTTCGATCGACGACGCGCCGGGTTCAGAAAGGTCTGTGACGTGCTCGAACGGCGCCCTCGCCGGGTCGTGAGCTGATAGTAGCCAGCACCTTCCTGATCGCCGCGGTTGAAATCATCCGTAAGCCGGATTCCAAGCGCCTGGCAGCCGTCGATCAGGGCGTCGCAGAGCTCGTCGGGGGCCCACCGTTCGGACACTCCGAGCGGGCCCTGTGAACCGTGCCATTCATCCGCCTTTCCGACATAGCCTTCGGAACGCTTGAAATAGGGCAGTACATCGGCCCAGCTCCATCCCGGATTTCCCAGCGCGCACCAGTCATCGAAGTCCTGACGCTGACCCCGGACATAGAGCAGCCCGTTGATCGAACTCGACCCTCCCAGCACTCGGCCGCGAACCCAGTTCAAACGCCTGTCGCCGGTCTCGGGTTCCGGATCGGTCGTGTAACCCCACGTCACGGCCGGGTTGAACATGGTTCTATAGAACCCTATCGGCATCCGCATCAGCAGACCCCGGTCCTCCGGGCCTGCCTCCAGGAGAAGCACGCGTCCGTCCGAGTATTCGGCCAGCCGGGCGGCCACGACGCTGCCTGCACTTCCCGCGCCGACCACGATGAAATCGAAGACCTGCTGCATCGCTGACGATAGGTTCCTAGCCATGGAGGCAGACTGAACATGACCGGGCCACTGCTATTACCCGCCGCCTCCGGTCGGGAACAACAGGTCTGGAAGCCAGGTCACGATGATCGGGAACGCCGCGATCAGTAAGATGCGGAACAAGTCGGAAACGATGAATGGAATGACGCCCAGCACGATGCTCATCAGCGGGATCTCGGGGAACATCGAGCGGATGACGTAGAGATTGATGCCGATGGGGGGATGAATCAGGCCGATCTCGACCACCATCACGATCAGCACACCGAACCAGACGGGGTCGTACCCGAGTTCCTTTATCACCGGAAAGAAGATGGGCACCGTCAACAGAACCATCGACAGGCTTTCGAGGACGCTACCCAGCAAGAGGTAGATCCCGATGATCACCAGCACCACTCCGAATGGCGACAGAGAAGTGTCCTTGACCAGACGCAGCAGCCCTTCATGGACGCCAGTGATGTTGATGAACTCGCCGAAGAGCGCTGCCCCCAGAACGATGGCCAGCATCATCGCGGAAGTCTTGCAGGTGTCGACGAGGATCTCGTGAATGCGCCGCCAGGTCATCGAACGCCGCGAGACCGCCAGCGCGAGCGCCATGGCTGCACCCACCCCGGCGGCTTCCACCGAGGTGAAGAGCCCGCCGTAGATTCCGCCCATCACGACGACGAAGATCAGAACGACCGCCCACAGCGACCGCACGAGATCCAACACGCTCGTCCTCTCGGGGTTCTCCCGGATGGGGGCCAGCGATGGATTGCGCCACACCGACCATTTGACCGCCAGCATGTAATCGATCGTCGCGATGACTCCTGGAATCATTCCGCCGGCGTATAGCATTCCTATGTGCGTCTGCGTGGCCACTCCATAGATCACCATGATGATGCTGGGCGGCAACAAGATCCCCAACGTCCCGCCTGCGGCGACTGCCGCGGTCGACAGCGAATCCGCGTATCCGTGCGCGCGCATCGGCGGGATCGTCACTTTCGCCATCGTTGCGGCAGTCGCCACGCTCGACCCACACGGCGCGCCGAAGGCACCGCAGGCGAGCACCGTAGCCATTGCCAGGCCTCCTCGCCGGCGACCTATCAATGCCTGAGCCGCTTTGAAAAGGTCCTGGGAAATGCCGGCTCCGGCGATCAGATCACCCATCAGCACGAACAGAGGCAGGACGATCAGCGTGTATACCAGGGAACTGTCCCGGGTCATGTTGGCGACCATGCTCAACGTGGGCGCCCAGCCGTTCAGGGCCACATAGCCACCGAATCCGACGAGGCCGAGCGCGGTGGCGATCGGAACCTGAAAGAAGATGAGTCCGAAGGCGATGGTGAGTCCGATCAAGGATGCAGTCATATCAGCGGCCTCTCCTCATTGAAAACGGGCTCGATCCAACGCCACGCGTACAGACCGGAGATCAGGAAGCAGACCGCCGTCGCCACGGCCATCAAGGCCATGCCGCCCAGGACGTACGCGGTCGGAATGCCCAGCAGAGCCGATGCGTCGCCATACTCCGCCGACCGCGCCGCCTGTCGGCCGGTACACACCGCGATCAGGACATAGAGCGCCGCACCTATCAGCGCGGACAGCATGCGCTGCACGCGACGCACCGCGGGCCGAACCTTGATCAGGTCGACGGTGACATGACGCTCGCGAAGCGAGATGACCGGGTACAACGCGAATATCATCGCGGCGAGAACGACTTCCAGAAGTTCGGTGGCCCACGGCAGTGGCCGATCGAACAGATCGCGTCCAATGACGTCGACGCAGACGATCAACGTCATGAACAGCAGATTCGCCGTGCCGAGAGTCTCGAGAAAGCGCTCGATTCGGTTCAGCAAGCTGATGCTCCTCCCGATGATTTTCCGTTGTCAGGCGTTCGCCTGGTAGTCAGCCCGCCCCATAGCCGCCATCGATCGCATGCACGCTGCCGGTGATGAACCCGGCCCGTTCCGACAGCAGGTAGGCGATCAGGTCGCCGATTTCTTCGGCTCGCGCCATTCGGCCGAGCGGATGCAGTGATTCCAGCCGCTCACGGGAGTCCGGCCCTCGCGTGCCGAGAAGGGGCGTATCCACATAGCCCGGAGCGACGGCGTTGATGCGGATCGGCACCTTTGCGTAGTCGAGCGCTGCGGCCTTGGTCAGGCCGATCACCGCATGCTTGGACGCCGCGTAGGCGCCGGCCCCGGCGATCGCGGCCAGGCCCATGATCGAGGACACATTGACGATCGCGCCCCCGCCTGCCGCCTGCATCGCCTCACACTCGGCCCGCAGGCAAAGAAAGACTCCGTCCGCATTGACCGACATGACGCGTCGCCAGTCCGCGACGGAAGTCTGCCCGATCCTGCACAAGGGGATGGTGATCCCGGCGCAGTTGACCGCGAGGTGGAGGGCGCCCTGCGAACGTGCGAAGTCCGCCACCGCGGCGTCGACGGCCTGCGGATCGGTGACGTCCACTGCGATCGCGATGGCCTCGCCCCCCATCGCCCTGATCTGCGCGACCACCTCCTCGGCAGCCGAGGCGGAGCGGTCCGCCACCGCAACCAGGGCACCGTCTGCCGCCAGTCTCACCGCGGTCGCCGCTCCGATTCCCGAGCCGGCACCGGTGACCAGCGCGGCCTTCCCGGCGAATTCTCCCCTCGGCACCGATGTTATGGCCGCGCGCCGCCTGGTCAGCACGCCAGATACCCGCCATCGACAGGCAGGATCGCGCCGGTTATGTACGACGCATGCGCCGAGCACAGGAAAAGCGCGGGTCCGACCAGTTCCTCGGGCTCGGCATGGCGTTTCATCGGCACATGCGCCAGCAGGCTGGCGACCTTGGCCGGATCGGCGCGCGTCGTTTCCGTCATCGGGGTGGCAATGAAGCCCGGGGCGATCGCGTTCACACGGATGCCCTCTGGCGCGAGCTCGCAAGCCAACGCCTTGGTAAGCTGAGCCACCCCGCCTTTCGAGGCGGTGTACGCTGCCGAATTCGGTGTCGCGACGAACGACTGGATCGAGCCGAGGTTCAGGATGCAGCCACGGGTGCGCTTCAACTGGTCCAGGCAGGCGAGCGTCATGTGGTACGGGCCGCCGAGATTCACGTTGATCGTCGTGCTCCAGTCTGCCAGTGGATTGCCCTGGCCAAGGCCCGCGCGGATCAGAACGCCCGCGTTGTTGACCAGAACGCACACATCGCCGAAGCGGCCGCCGATCTGCCCGGCTGCCGCCGCGCATGCGGCCGGGTCGGCCACGTCCAGGCACCACGCCGCCGCGACACCGCCGTCCTGGCGGATCCCGGCGGCTACCTTCTCGGCGTTGGCCGCATTCAGGTCGAGCACCGCGACGGCTGCGCCGGCGGCGGCGAAGCCGCGCGCGATCGCAGCACCATTGCCTTGCCCGGCACCGGTGACGGCAACCGTTTTCCCGGCGAATGACAGTTGCATGGCCTGCTCGTCCTTCATGCCGATCGGGGACCCCGGTCCGCGATCCGCGTCCGAAGCTCCCGCTTGATGATCTTTCCCGAGTAGTTGATCGGCATCTCCTCGTACGGCACGAACACGACGCGCTTGGGCGCCTTGTACGAGGCGAGATGCTGCTTGGCGAACTGGATCACCTCCTGCTCGGTGATGTCCGCCCCCTCCCTGCGCACGACGACCGCGGTGACTTCCTCGCCCCAGCGGTCGCTGGGCAGCCCGATGATTCCGACTTCGCGGATTCCCGGATGCTTCTGCAGAGCGCGCTCGACCTCCTGCGAGTAGACGTTCAGCCCGCCGGTCTTGACCATGTCCTTCAATCGGTCATGGAAGTACACGAAGCCGTTGGCGTCCATCGCGCCCATGTCGCCGGTGCGCAACCACCCTTCGTGGAAGACCGCGGCGGTCGCATCCGGACGTTCGAAGTAGCCATCCATCACCGATGGACCGCGCACCAGGATCTCTCCCTCCTCGCCGATCGGCGCGTCCGAGAGATCCTCGCGAGCGATCTTGACCTCGAAGTTGATGAACGGCCGGCCGATCGAATCCGGCGCGAGCGGATAGTCTTCCTCTTTCAGCACGGTGACGATGACGCCGGCCTCGGTCAGTCCGTACTGGTAGAAGATCCGCGACTTCGGCGCCAGCGCGTGCATTCGATCGCGGTCCTTGGCCGAAAGGATGCCGCCGCCGACGTACCATCGCTGCCACGTCGCCAAGCGTTCCGGCGCCCGCTGCTCGGCCGCGATGCACAATTCGCGTGCCATCGAAGGCGGAGCGAAGCCATTGGTCACCTTGTGCTCGGCGATCATGTCGAGCATCGCGTCGGCGCCGTAGTCCGTCATGATCGTCACGCCGGCGCCGAGATACAGGTTCGGCAGGAGCCAGCAGTTCAGCGCCGCCGCATGATGCAGCGGCGTCGCCAGGATCGTGTTGTCGAACTCGTGCATCCTGGTGTCCAGCGCCTCGTGCACCGTGTTCCAGAACACCTGGCGGTTGCGCAGCATGACGCCCTTGGAGCGCCCGGTCGTGCCGCCGGTGAACATGATCAGTTGCAGATCGTCGTCTTCCGGTATCGGCGCCGAGAATCCGGCCGGGTCTCGCTTCAGAGCCGCCTGAAGCCCGCGTTCGTCCGGCGTGTCGTCGAGCAGCACGTACGGAAGCCGGCTGTGCGGCGCCACATGCGACTGCAGCAGGTCGGACGTGGTGATGACGAGCTTGCACCGGGCGTCGTTCAGGTTCGCCTCGATGTCCGACGGGGTCAGGCGGGTGTTCAGCGGAACGCAGGTGCCTCGCAGCTTGAGGATCGCCAGATAGG